>Ga0302287_10000105_pt1 | contig 63092 bp, 60 predicted proteins | sample III_Fen_E2_4_FD_200452 | JGI IMG/M metagenome (GOLD analysis project Ga0302287, IMG submission 200452) | Peat permafrost microbial communities from Stordalen Mire near Abisko, Sweden - III_Fen_E2_4 | ecosystem: Environmental > Terrestrial > Soil > Wetlands > Permafrost | place: Sweden: Abisko... | reverse complement strand
CATGCCCTAACCCAGACTGCCTCTCTACTGATACATTCTCCGCCGGCTCCTACATGCGCAAGTGCGACTCCCATAAAGTCAGGCGCTACGGCTGTAAGATCTGTGGACACCGGTTCTCTGACGCCACAGGAACGTTAGAGTTTCGCCAGCACAAGCGCAGGGAAAACCCACTTGTCCAAAGGCTTCTTGGGGCTGCGGTATCCATGAACGAGGTCGCAAGGATCTTGCGAATCACCTATAAAACCGTGGCTCGCAAGCTGGCTTACCTGTCCAAAAAATGTGAAGCCGAAAATGAAGATGTCTTGCGTGCGTATCACAAGGTTGATTCTGTGCAGTTTGACGAGCTTGAGACGCTTGAGCACACCAAGTGTAAGCCAGTGTCCATCGCACTCGCTGTGGAGAGCGAAACGCGCGTCATACTAGGGTTCAAAGTCTCGCGGATGCCCGCCAAAGGGACTCTAGCAGCCATCGCAAAGAAGAAGTATGGCAAGCGTGAAAATGAGCGATGCCAAGGATTACGGAGTCTCATGAAATCAATTACCCCAAGGCTTGCGGACAAGGTGTCGTTACTCTCTGACAAGTGTCCACTCTATGCCGGAATCGTTCAGCATACCTTGCAAAAGGAAGCTCGACTCCATGTTACCTTCCGTCAGGTAAAGGGGCGTCGGGGTTGTGTGACTGCACAAGGGGAGCTGAAGGAGGGTGGCAAAGATTCGCTGTTTTCGCTGAACCACACCTGCGCCATGTTTCGGGCACATGTGGGAAGGCTCATTCGACGTACATGGAATACCACGAAGAAGCTTGAGAACTTGGCTCACCATCTGAACATCTACATGCACATCCATAACGGACGGATACTCCATCTGGAGCATGCATGAAATGCAAATTTCATCGCCATTCAAAAGGAGCAGTTTAAGAAAACCACATCCAATGCATCATTCCTATCTTTGCCCTATGAAACTTGACACACAATCAGCTCTGCAAACAGCGATGAATCTAGCCCGCCAAGCGGGTGCTCTCTGCCTTGAAATCCAAGGCCATCTTGGCCAAGTGAAGTTCAAGTCGCCCAAAGACATTGTGACTGAAGCAGATCTCGCTTCCGACAAAATCATTTCAGATGGATTGCGCACAAGTTTTCCAACCCACGGTTTGCGCACTGAAGAGACAGGAACCACGGGTGAACAAGATGGATTGTTATGGATTGTAGACCCAATCGATGGCACCGTAAATTTTTCGCGCGGTATGCCTATGTGGGGAATCTCGATCGCCCTCGTGGATCATGGCGAACCGCTGCTTGCAGTGTGCTATTTACCGCGCATCGATGAAATGTACACAGCCATTCGCGGGCAAGGTGCTTTTTGCAATGGCAAACCAATTCATGTGAGTGAGACCGAAGACCTTGACCGCGCAGTTGTTTCTAACGGTGATTTCAACGTGGGGCCAATCCCAGGAATTCCAGCGCTCAATGCAGAAAATATTCGCATCTTTGCCGCGCAAGCCGCTAACATGCAGCGTGTAAAGTGCGTAGGTTCTGCCGTGGTCGAAGGTTGCTTTACTGCAGCCGGTCGCTTAGATGTGTACAGCATGACCATGAGTTACCCATGGGATATTGCAGGTGTGGCGTTGCTTGTGCGCGAAGCGGGTGGCTCGGTGACTCATATTGATGGCTCCACATTGCAAATCAAAGATTATGCGAAAATGCTTTTTAGCAATGGCAAATTACACACAAAGTATCTCGAAGCGATCATGGGAATTCACTAAACGTCAGCAACAGATTTGCCCCAGACCCTCGTCTGCGCGAGGGTGACTGGTAATTTTTGATCTAGTCACTTCAATGATCGCAGTGCTGTTCGCTCATCAAGTTTTAAAACAAAATAAGGGACGCTAACCAGCGCCCCTTATTTTGTTTAAGATGTGAAAAGGAAATCAAAACTGCTGAACCAATGTGGCTCGAAGCATTGCATGGTCGCTAGCCCATTCTTCGCCTTGTAATAAGCTAATACGCTCCATGTTTGCAACGCGCACAAAATTGCGAGCGAGAATGTAATCAATGCGACGATCGTAGTTCTGAGTGGAGCCTTGCGGTGCACCAATGCAACACGACCATCCTGCGATCGAATCTTTGACCCCTGCGAGCGGCCACAAGTCCACAAAACCGCTTGAGCTGCCCGTCAATGAGCCTACGCCGCCCTTGCCTGTAAGCGAGTTCAAATCGCCCACCACCACTTGGGCTCCTGTGTCTAAAGCCTGCCAAGCATCCCATGCCGCAGAATTCAATTCTTGGCCTTGCTCCAAATTGTACAGGCTCAATAATTCCACTTCAAGATGTGTGTTAAATACTTGCCAAGTTGCGCCACCAGGCGTTCTGACTTTGATTTTTTCGTAGCCGCGGTGCGAGCCCACTGGCTGAGCCAAAATCGAAAAGTTTACAGCCTTATTGTAGATCGCTGATGTTGAATCAAGTACGGTAAGCCCTTTACGAATCAAGAATACATTGCCTTCCCAGAAGTTCAATTTCATTCGGTTGCCAACGGAGTCAGGAACATTCAGTGTGATTGGATTCAGATTTTGTCGCACAATAGTCCAATCCGTAGGTCCACCAATGGTTGCGAGATCGGCAAGCAAGGTATCTACGAAGCTAAAGGATTCCGTGTCGCCAGCCATCATCACTTGGGTTTCTTGCAAAGCGATAACATCTGCGGGGTGTGCCTTTAACGCTTGAGCTTGAATCATCATGCGCAGTGAAGGGAGTGTTGCTTTGTATTGCGTGTATAAATCCTTCATGGCTGTGTAGACCACAAGGGAATCATCAAGCTTTTTTACTACTAGATCTTCGGCTTGCCAACCTACGGACATATTGAGTGTCACTACTGTCAACGAATCTGTACGAGTGCCTGCTTGTACTGCTTGCACTCCCACGTTAGCCTTAATGGGCTTGGTTGCTGGCTTGGTTACACTCGTAGAATCGGAGCACGCATGCAGTGCAAGTAAGCACAGTACGAGTGAGGTTAGTTTAGATGTAATATGCCGCATGTGGACTCCTTTGTTTCGAGCTACCTAGTGGGAATGAATGCCCCACCACAAATTTACCTTGGCTTCGATCGTCCAGCCCGAAAAATCGCCTTTCACCAAGCTGTACTGATTTCCTGCAAGCTTTGCCTGTGTAACTTCAGCTGTTGTGGGTGCGTCGCGCAATACCAAAATATCGCCCTGACCATTCGAGGTGCGAATCAAGTATGCACGATTGCCTTTGCTCAATTTGCTATCACCACCTAGCGCCAATCCAAACAAAAAGGAATCGCCTTTCTTTTCGGAAATTTCCACATACTTCATTCCCGACCAGCGATAGCCACCTTGCAACGAAAAGCCGAGCCAGCGCAAAGGCTTTACACCAGCTTCGCTAAAAACCTTGAAGACCGGATTTACACCAGGGTAAAGGGTTAGCTTCATGGTATCATTGGGTCTAGCGTCCTTACCCACAAATTCTGTTTGCACTTTGAGCTTCGCATTGCCCGCCAAAACGCCTGCGCCTCCTCCAACACCCAGCCAAACGCGATCTCGCCAAAAAGAAAAGTGGCGTGAAAGTTGCAAGGTGATTGGCACGATCGTGAACACCTCTTCGGCCTGAATACAGCCTGCAGTGCCGCCTTGTACTGGTGTGAACCCAGGTGCCAAAACGTCGCTGCATGAAATGTGCGCATGGGCTGGGAAGCGTGGATCTAAATCGCGATTCATATAGAAGGGAATTTCTGATTGGTGAAAATCTTCCACCCAGAATTCAAGTTCAAGCGCGAGTTCCCATGCTTCGCGATACACGCCAATTGTTGCTGCTAGCATTGGGTGCCCATGAAAACTTCCGACCTCGTATTGATTCAAACCGGCAGCCGTAGAGGATTGATGCTCTAACGCTTGCATCACGTCATTCAAATCTTTGGCATCGTAATGGGTATAGCCCCCCGCCCAAGTTACATGAACGCCCCACTTTTCTGAAAACAAAGAATCCCCATCAGCAAATGCCGACAGGGATAATAGATAAACGACAGAAATTATCTTCAAAAGATTTTTCATGTCATTTTAAATTTTCAGGAACACGATCCAATGCAAAAAGATGATCAAAAGATTGCCGTTCACGAATCAGTTGAGCCTTACCGTCGCTCCACAAAACTTCGGCCGCAAGCCTGCGTGAATTGTAGTTCGAAGACATCGCTGCACCATACGCACCCGTGTCATGCAACACCAAGTAATCGCCGACCTTTGATTCGGGCAGTTCGCGGCTCACAACCACGCCACCTTCTTCTTGGGTAAACACATCGCCCGATTCGCACAATGGGCCTGCTACAATCGCCTTCACTCGATGATCTCCGAGAGATCTTCCTTCTTGCGGGATAATGCTGATATGATGCCAAGCACCGTAAAATGCAGGGCGCACAAGGTCTGTAAAGCCAGCGTCTACAAGGTAGAACAAGCGGTTACCGGTTTTCTTGATCGAGCGAACTTGGGAAATCAAATAGCCAGCTTCTGCAACCAAGTAGCGACCTGGTTCCACTTCAAGCGACACTGCATGACCAACCATTGCTTCTATGCGCTTGCGAGCTGCATCCCACAGTTTAAAGTAAGCCGCGACATCAATGCGTTCTAGCTGATCTTTGTGATAAGGAATTGGTAAACCACCGCCAGCGCTCACTGCATGTAGGTCGGAACCTACGACTTTCGCTGCTTCCACCATGGCTTCGCAGACTTGGCTCAAATGCTCAAAGTCAGAACCCGAACCGATATGCATATGCAAGCCAGTTACTGGGATTCCGCGCTTCTTCGCATTCTCAACAGTTGCACGCAATTGGCGATGCCAAACGCCATGCTTGGATAAGGTTCCCCCCGTGTTGGTTTTGCGGGAATGACCGTGGCCAAAGCCCGGATTCACTCGCACTGTGAGGGGTACATTCACGCCTGCGTCAGCCAACTGATTCACCATATCTGGCGAACCAATATTGACTGGAATTTTATGGGTACGAACGAGTTCTAGGGCATCGCGATCAAATACATCTGCAGTATACACAATACCAGATACATCACCTTGCACAGAAAAACCGGTGCGCAAGGCTCGCTCGATCTCACCAGCAGATACGGCATCGACAACGACACCGTGTTTGCGCATCAACGCTAAAACGGCGAGATTAGAATTTGCTTTTTGGGCAAAGCGCACAACATCAAAGCACTTGAGCTCTGCAATACGAGTTTCAATGGTTGCGCGGTCATAACACCAGACAGGGGTGCCGAATTTCTCCGCCACCCCTGCAAGAATTTCTGGTGTCAATGTGAATTGAAAATCACTTGACATTGAGGACACTATTCTGACCTAGCTCAGCGAGCACTGAAGGAGCACTCTGGTCGAGCTCCCAGTTGGTGCCATCATAAAGAATCTTGTACTGGTAAGAGCCCTTTGGCAGAGTAAGCTTCAGAACCCAGTTGCCGTCTTTGTCTTTCTTGGCTTTGCCCTTCGCAGGAGTCCAGTTGTTAAACTCACCACCGATCTCAACAGACTTGGATGCTGGTGAATAAATGCTGAACACAACTTCTTTGAGTTCTGCTGGTGCTTTTGCTGGCGCAGTTTTAACAGGCGCAGCTTTGATTGGCGCGGCCTTTACTGGTGCAGCCTTTACTGGCGCAGCAGCCTTTGCTACGACTTTCGCTGGCGCAGCTTTCACTGGTGCAGCTTTCACTGGTGCAGACTTCGCAAGAGGAGCCTTCACAGGTTCGATCTTCTTGGATCCGCACTTGGACCCGCAAGCCGCCTTGGGAGCGATCTTCTTCGTATTTGCCATCTGGATCTCCTTGGTTACATGTTTTGGAAATAGTAGTAAAGTGACCATATTGCTGCAAACAAATCTCACTTCCTATATTTCGAGCATGAACAACACATTGACGCAGATCATTGCCCCTAGTGTCCTCAATGCAGATTTCTTAAGGCTTGGTGAACAAGTCAAAGCTGTGGAACAAGGCGGCGCAAAATGGATTCATTTGGATATCATGGATGGCAACTTTGTGCCCAATATTTCCTTTGGCCCAGGCGTCACTGCGAACATCCGCAAAGCCACCAAGCTACCTTTGGATTGTCATCTTATGATTGAACAGCCAGAGCTGTTTGTACCACAGTTTGCAAAGGCTGGCGCCGATTACATCACCGTACATGCAGAGTCTACGCGTCACTTAGATCGCTTGGTAAATCAGATCAAAGAATGCGGATGCAAAGCTGGCGTGAGTATTAATCCTGCGACTCCACTGAGCGCCATCGAGCACGTGCTTGGCTTGGTTGATCTCGTGTTAATCATGTCTGTGAACCCAGGTTTTGGTGGACAATCCCTGATTCCATATTGCCTAGAGAAGATTACAACGGTACGCAAAAAATACCCGATACTAGACATTCAAATCGATGGCGGGGTGAAGCTCGACAACATCGTTGCCTGTAAAAATGCGGGGGCGAACGTTTTTGTGGTAGGCTCGGCGATCTTTGCTACGCCTAGTCCTGAAGCCACCACGCGCGAACTTGTGAAACTCGTTTCGTAAGTATTGAGTAATGAAATTTTTCGAGGGGATTTTACTACGCATCTTCGCCATTTTGCTTTTGGCCATTCTTGTTGCTTGTTCGGTGAAAGACCAGCCAACCCTTGCGCAGCAAGTCGATGCGACCATGCACAAATGCTCGGATCTCGGCATAGACACACTATTTTGGTTCACCGAATTTTATGCAGATAAAGCCCCCGACACCACGTTGCTTTTGCGTAGAAATTTGGATTCGATTTTTTACCCAACAGGTGCCGGAAAAAACTGGAAATTTACGTGGTGTTGCAATGGTGTTGTAGATACGACACGTAAGATATTGACATCGCTTGATTCGGCCAAAGTTCGTGCCAACGTTCGCGAAGACTCTTTGCATCTTGTTTGCAATGTGTTGTCGGATACGATTCGCATTGACCCTATTAATCGACCTTTCCCCATTGGGATTTTACGCACAGTGATCCAAAGCATCTTAGATACAACCAAGAAAAATGAACTTGCGCTTCCCTTGCCCGCAGGAATTCACTTCACAGTGCATGCAAACGATTCTAACGTCGCGATTGGAACCTTGTATGGTGGTCGCCAAACCAATGATTCCCTGCGCTTACACAGCTCTCAAGACTCATCGGGGAGTATGGAAAATGAAGCGCCCAAATATTTCCATGACACTCCAGAAACCTTGATCGTGTTGCTCCCACAGCAGGCAGGCCATTGGAATCTTTTGTATAACGATGCCTATGGATTTGTGGATTCCGTGCAGTTTTAATTCGCAATGTTCACCCGAATGGAACACTGCTTTTCAGCCGCGCCAACCGCACAGTCCCTTTGCGCGTTACTTTTGAGACATGGAACCTTCAATCTCGGTTTTTCAATACACGGATTTTCAAGCCTATCTGCGCGATTAGTTTGATGCAACCAAGAGCACGCGGCGAGGCGTTTCGCTGCAAACCATTTCTGCAAAACTTGGCCTCAAAAGCCGAAGCCATTTGCATCGGATGTTGCAAGAAGCAAAGCCATTGTGCAGTGAAGCCCTAGCCCGCCGCTTCTGTGAAGTGTTGGCTTTGCGCCCTCGTGAGCAAGAATATTTTTTAGCGCTTGTCGATTTTAACCGCGCCGACACGCTCACACAAAAGAACGATGCTTACCGACGCATGCACGCCCTGCTTGCGTTACGCGACCCAAGCCCACTAAAGCCCGACCGCTTCGCATACTTTTCAGATTGGATTTTGCCCACTTTGCGCGAGGTCGCGGCGTTCCCTTCTGTGAAAGGAAATCCTGAAGCCATGGGACGCTGTTTCGAGCCATCTCTGCCCTCAGTTCAAGTACAACGAGGCCTCGATCTCTTACTTGGCCTAGGGTTCTTGCAAAAGGACTCCAAAGGAAATTTTAAACAAGCAAATCCTGTGGTAGATACTGGTGACGATTTAATTTCTCTCGCCATCTACAATTTTCAATTGGAAACTCTCGCACTCGCTCGCACAGCCATGGATAGCATGGATCCAAGCGACAGAGAAATTACCACGCTCACGTTTTCCATTCCAGCAAAGGCATTTCCAAAAGTGCGCGAAGCAATGCGCAAAGCTCGCGATGAGGTGGTGCGAACAATCCTCGAACAAGGCGACCACGGTGAGCGGGTTTTCCAATTGAACATGCAATGCTTTCCATTGACAAAAAATCTTGGGGGAAAATAATGAAGAACTTATGGATTGCACTTTTCTGTACGTTGATCTTGCTGACATCAAGTTGCTCCGTGAAAGACGACCACTCGGGAATCACCATCACCGGCAATACCGGCAAAATTGCGGGCTACGTAAAACTCCCTACGGTTCCCACTTTGAGTCGTCGCATCGCAAGCACCGATTCCTTGTGGAAAGTAGTCGAAGTGATCCTTGCTAAGCAAGTAGATACGGGCTGGGTACTCGATTCAATACATGTGGACTCTCTTGGCTACTTTGCCTTTGATAGTCTTGCTGCGGGCAACTACGCCTTAACGGCACACATGCCCGATGGCTCTGTTCGCAGCAAGGGCGGAATTGTGCTCAGCACAGGCGAACAGCTCACCATTAATCTCCAAGGTGGCCAACAAAACTCTGGTGACGGATTTCGGATTTGGCGAGTCGATATATCCACAAAGGGGAAAATTGATACCACGATAAACGACTACATTCTTTGGGGCGTCTCGCATCCAAGCCCTCTTGTTTCGGTAAGACTTTACCAAGCATCCTATGTCAGCTATCCGCCAAGTGGGGGGGGCTCAATTCATTGGCGCCCACATTGAAATTGAGTTTCCCAAAACAAACCACGCCTTATTTGATACCGTTGATTTGCTTGTGGGAATTGGCAGTGATTCTGTTGCAACAAGACATTTGCAAATTGTTGAGAATGCAAATGGGTTTAGCTGCACTCTATCCAATCCTTACACACTGGTCGGTACAGACGGTTCTTGGATGCATGTAGTCCCCATCGATCCCTCTATGGATTCAGTCAGTGCTGCTTGCGCGAATGAATTAAAAGAACTCACACCAACAACTCCAATAGAACAAAGCCTTGCAGAGTTAAGCTCAATTCCTAGTGATTTTGTTGCCAGCCATTCCAACGACAGTGGATTTACCGGCTATTTGTTCAGCGACTCGATTTCTTTAGGCTCTGGTACTGGGCCCAATCAACTGCAGGTTGCAAAACAACTGATTGACAATGGCGATACAACTGCATACCCAGATTCGTTGCCCCCAAAAGAAATTGTTGCAAAACTTTCTTGGAGCACTATCCAGGCTTTGCTTAGCGACAGTGTGCCACGGTTTGTTAAAGTGGATTCGACTCTCAACAATGACAATTATTGGCATGGTGTCAAAGGGGCCTTTATGGATGAAAAATTGCAACCGTACCGCCTCAACTGGGTTCCCTTCGAATCTCACGACCTATACCCCCAGCTTCCCACTACGTATTACCTAGGATATTCCAGGGGTTATTCGCTTCAGGATATTCGGCAAGGTGGTGGCTATGCCATGCTAAGCTTTGTAACGGAATTTTGCTCGCTACACTACAACTACCTCATGCAAAAAAATGAACAGGGCGTCTATGCTGTTGTCGATTACTGGCCCAAACGACCTGCATGCGTGATGGATTAAGCTCCCTTCTTTTTCACAAAGGAAACAGAAAAGGTTCTAGATTTTTGCCATGGTTCTTTTAGGCATTGACCCTGGCTCAAATATTACCGGCTATGCGTTTTTACAAAAAGATGCAGATGGGCAAGTTATACGAGTGCTTGAGTTCGGTGCAATCAAAGCCAAAGCTAGCGAAGAATTGATGGAGCGCTTGGGTGGAATTTGTGCGGAACTCGAAGAACGCATTCGAATTCACAAGCCCACGAAGCTTGCTATGGAAGCTTCTTTCTTTGCCAAGAATGCAAAGACCGCCATGGTGCTTGGACATGCGCGGGGAGCGGTGATGACTCTTGCATTTCGTTATGGAATGAGCTTTGCCGAGTTAAGCCCGCGCTCGATTAAACAAATGGTGACAGGTTCGGGTGCTGCAAGTAAGGAACGAGTTGCCAGCATGATGAAGCTTCATTTGGGTCTCAAGAGTTTACCCGAACCCATCGACGCTTCGGATGCACTTGCTGTGGCTTGGTGCTTGCTGAGCCCATCTCCACTGCAAAATGCAATCACCAAACAAGTACGCACGCAATCAACAAAAAAAACGCCAATTACATACAACACGTCGGAAGAATCAACGCGCAGAGTTGCCAATGCAATCCCTGAGGGAACCGACATTCAAGCGCTACTCGCGCATGCTCGCAAAAGGAAACGCAGATGATTGAACGCATTCGTGGAATTTTGATTGAACGCCATCCAACTCTTGCTATCGTTGAGTGTAGCGGCCTTGGCTATGGTGTAAATATTTCTGCACGCACAGGTGAAGGCTTGCCTGCACAAGGCTCCGAAGTTACGTTGCTCACGTGGCTCCAAGTGCGAGAAGATGGCATGCAACTTTTTGGATTTGGAAGCCCACAAGAGAAAGAACTCTTCTTGCGTATGATCAATATTTCTGGCATTGGTCCAAAGATGGCGCAGAGAATTTTATCGAGCGTTTCTCCATCTGATTTCTTGGGAATGATTGCGCGCGAAGATCATACGGCACTAGGCAAGATTAAGGGTATTGGTAAAAAGACTGCCGAGCTTTTGGTCCTTGGGCTCAAAGATCATGCATTAGAATTAGCTGCTATTGAAGGTGGCTCCGCTACCGCGCTACTTCCCAGCGGACAACAAGAAGCGATTCTCGCCTTGCATTCATTGGGCGTGAAAGACCCTGGTGCGCGTAAGGCGGTGGAGAAAGCTGCCGAGATTTTAGGAGCAGGAAGCGATGTTGCGAAACTCATTTCCGAAGCATTAAGGCACGTATAAGCAATGACTTCAACGGCAAAGCTTATTGGCATCGCAGGCCTTATAGGATCTGGCAAAAGTGCGGTGGTCGATTTTTTGGCACAGCAAGGATATCCCATTCTCAAGGGCGATGATGAAGCTCATATCTTGTATCGCAAGAACAAGAGTGTGCGCACAATGCTTGCCAATGCTTATGGTGCAGACATCTTAACACCCTCGGGAGTTGACCGCGCAAAGCTTGGCGCGCTTGTGTTTGCAAACCCCGAGCAATTGTTGATATTAGAACGCATTATTCATCCGATCCTTGCGCAGCATTTGGAAAAGAAGATGCGGGCACTAGCAAAAGGTGTGAACCCTCCCAAAGCCGTATTCCTTGAAGGTGCGTTGCTTCCCAAGTGGACCGCGCTGATCGCCAAGTTGGATGAAGTGTGGATTATTGATGCGAGCGAAGATATCCGATTTAAGCGCATCGTTGCTCGTGGACTTTCTCAACCAGAGGCACGGAAACGCATTGTTCAGCAAAGGACGTTTCCTATGCTTGTCCACAAACACTGCGTAAAAATCAAGAATGAAGGAAGCCTTCAAGCCTTGCAGCAGAAGGTTCAATCGCTTCTTTCGTTGTGATTGACATCACCAAGCCACTGCTTTTTGACAAATTCGCTTCAAAAAAATCGTGTTTGCATATATCTTGGCAGTATGAAAATCCTCTTACTGATAAGTATTCTTTTAATCCTTGGTGTCTTTGCCTGTTCGAAATGTGAAACCTATGCAGTCACCAAAGATCATTCAACGGCAAAGCTTGCTGTTGGGCACTTTACGGATACACTGCAAATCAACAAGCTGAAAAGGACTTGGGATTTTGCATACTACAACGCGGATAGTATTGTTCTCACAATCCGTTCTGGCGATACAACGTGGGAAGTTACCATGGACTCTTTGCAATACTCATCAAATGCACTCGAAATTGGAGTTGCCGCATGCAAGTAATTTTACTCTTGGTTCTTATCGCGTTGAGCGCAACGTCTTCTTTGGCTGATGGCGGAATGGGAAATGCGTGTTACGGAGAAACGACTGTAAATACCTGCAGTGTTCCTGAATTTAACATGAAAGTCAAACATGTTCGCATCAATGGAATTCAGCAGCTTCCAGATTCAAGCGGTAACTTTCATTTTCTATTCCCATTCCCTACGAACGCAGGAACAATCAGCCAACTGACTTGGTTAAGATGCTACACCGCTGCAACAACGAATAGCATGGTCTCAAAGATGTCTTGTGACGGAATTAACGATTTACAACTGCGTTAGCCGCACTTGGTCTTGTTTGCGTCTACAGGAATATAGTCAGGATACACTCCATCAAAGCATGCTGCGCAATAGTCCTTTGGGCTGCCGGGAGCCGCGCCGCGAAGACCGTCAACACTGAGGTAGCCGAGGGTATCTACTCCAAGCATTTTGCCGATCTCATCGGGAGTCAGCGAAGAAGCCACGAGTTCACCGGAGGTAGGGAAGTCCATTCCAAAGAAGCATGGGTTGGCAACCGGTGGTGAAGAAATGCGAATATGCACTTCGGTCGCACCAGCATCGCGAATCATTTGGCAAATCAGTTTTAAGGTTGTTCCGCGCACAATGGAATCTTCTACCACGCAGACACGACGGCCTTTAATGACTCCATCGATGGTATTGAATTTAAGGCGAACCTTTTGTTCGCGTACATCCTGTGCAGGGTCGATAAAGGTACGACCCACATAATGATTGCGTAATAAGCCAATCTCAAAAGGAATCTTGCTCTCTTGAGCGTAACCCAATGCCGCTGTAGTCGATGAGTCTGGAACAGCGATCACAATGTCTGCAGACACAGGACATTCTTTCGCTAATTGGCGGCCTATGCGGCGGCGAATTTTATCGCAGCTATGGCCAAAGATCAAACTATCAGGGCGGGCAAAATACACATATTCGAAAATGCAATGCGCCTTGCGAGGCTTGGTAATAAAGGTATCTGTACGCATTCCTTCATTATCAATGGTGATCAATTCGCCTGGATTTACATCGCGAACATAGTCGGCATCGAGCAAATCAAGCGCACATGTTTCTGATGCGATTACCCATGATTTGCCTTTCTTTCCAAGGCACATTGGGCGAAAGCCGAATCCATCGCGAGCCACATACATCGCATCTTTGGTCAGGAAAATAATGCAAAACGAGCCGGACAATCTTGCGCAAGCAATCTTGATCGCTTCGCCAACATTTTCCGCCTTGGTGCGTGCAATTTCGTGCAACAATACTTCAGAGTCCGTGGAGGATAGGAAGATATGCCCATCGTTTTCCATTTCATTGCGCATTTCGGGAGTGTTGGTCAGATTGCCATTATGCACAATGGCCAAATGCCCCCACTTGCAACTCACCAAAATCGGTTGCGCATTCGCGAGCGTACTTGAACCAGTGGTCGAGTAGCGCACGTGCCCAATTACCGCATGGCCCGAGAGCTCGTCAAAATTATATTCCTTCACTAAGTGGGAAACAAGTCCCATAGACTTGCGAACTCGGACGCGCTCACCATTTGCGATTGCAAATCCGGCACTTTCTTGCCCGCGATGCTGCAGGGCGTATAGCCCCATCGTGATATTGCGGATTAGGTGGTCTCCGTTAAAGATACCTAGAACACCACACTCTTCGCGAACTTCATCAGACATGGGCAACTCCATGATTTTTTGTGACGCCAATTTACATAAATCCAGCTAGAACAAAGCCCAAAGGTGCGGTAAAAACAAAAAGGTTAGGACAGAGGCCAGTAATCCCCCGACCATTGCACGCTTTATGTTGGATTGAGCTTTGCGCCATTGCTGATTTGTAGGGGAGAGTGCTTGGAACGCGATCACAGAAAAAGGCAAGACAAAGAGCGTCGCACAAATCAAAAATTCTGCGGGGTACATGCCTGTCACGACTGGATAAGCAACCACAAGATTTGCGAGCATCAAAAGCATGCGAGCCAAGACGCGACAAGGCTCTGCACCGATTACAATCGGCAATGTATGCAAGCCAATGCTTTGGTCGCCCTCGACATCCTCGATGTCTTTGACGAGTTCTCGCACCCAAGTAAATAGGAATGAAAATGTCACTAGAGGCAGCAATACCAAGGGTTCTGCAGAGTAATCAAGGTTGAGCATTGGCAAAGCAAGCGCAGATGCGCATAGCCCTGCGACAGCTAGATTTCCTAGCACGGGCCAACCCTTCAAGAATCGATTGTATATAAAGAGTACGCCTGCAACCCCCGCATAATAATTGAGATGATCCCAATTACGAAGAGCCCCAAGCCCTAGTGCCACAATGAAAAGAAGCACTGTGATCCAACCTGCAACCGTGATACTCACCGCACCCGATGGGAGAGGGCGTGCCGGTCGATTCACTCGATCTACTTCGATATCAATAATGTCGTTGTGCAGATTTCCAGCTGCCGCAAGCATTCCCATCGCTAAGCCATCCATCGCAAGTCCCAAATCGAAAAAGTGGATGCCTGCAATCCAGCCACCAAGCCATACCGAGCCTGTTGCGATCAACACATTGCCTGGTCGAATCATGCCAAATAGCGGAGTCATGGGGGAAATATAAGTCAGGGAATTGAGAGAGGGAGCAGTCTCTTTGCTGCTGTTCTCAACCCTTCCTTGTCAGCTGCTCAATAATCCTACATTTTGTGCGTGTCTGAAATTGATGAAAACATCGAAGGCGAAAAGCCCGAAGAATCGAATGCGCCCTCAAAGCGTAGGCAGCATCGTGCGCGCCGCGTGAACGCCATGGAATACTGGCAGAAGGGCGTAATCGAAGATTCTCCCTTTAAAGAGCGCTGGACTCGCGAATTCAAAAATCCACGCTTAAAAAATATTAAGCACCCCGCGGAAAACATTGCTGAGAAGCATCGTGTGGAAGGACTTGTGGTCGAGGTACATCGCCGCACTTGTGAGGTGCGCGTAGGCGAAAGCGTTATTACAGCCCGTTACCGTGCTACTGTGATTCAAGAACTCGGTGAGTTTCCTGCGGTGGGAGACCAAGTAATGCTTGGCCGCGCAGATGATGAGGCCGAATTTCAATTGCTGCAAGTGAAGCCAAGGCGCAGCGCGCTTACTCGCCCAGGCCCTAAGGATCGAGGCAACCATCAGCTCACGCAAGCGGCTAATGTGGATCAGGTTGTAATAGTTGCTTCCGTTTCGCAGCCGCCTTTCAATTATGGATTTGCGGATCGCTTTTTATTGGCCGCCTCATGGAGCAATCTTCCTCTTGTGATGGTTTTAAACAAGATGGATTTGGTCGAAAAAATTCCTGCAGAAGCGCAAGACTTTTTGAATCTGGTGGATCGATGTGTTCCCATTAGCGCGCAATCTGGTGCGGGTATTGATGAGTTGCGCAGCCTACTGGCGAATAAGGTTTCCGTTTTTTCGGGGCAAAGCGGTGTAGGCAAATCAACTCTCATTAATGCCTTGGTACCTAGCGCAAATCTTCGCGTGGGCGACGTTCGCGAAAAGGACGGCAAAGGCCGGCACACCACAACTTCAGCATCGCTCTTTGACTTGCCCGAAGGCGGCATGGTGATTGATACGCCAGGCATTCGTGCTCTTGGGCTCTTGAACTTAGATTCCGAAGATTTGGCGCGTTGCTTTCCTGGATTTTTCCCAGAGGGTCATTTTAATTGTCGCTTCAACGATTGTATGCACCAGAGCGAACCGGGCTGCGCAGTCCTACAGGCAATTGAAGAAGAACGCTTGCCCGAGGCGCGTTGGCATAGCTATTTGCGCATCTTGAATAGTGGGTTATAGAACAATAAATTCCCCACTCCCAGTCGTTTACCAGCTGGTCTTTTTGCTTTTGCCTTCGCGACGCAAGTATACCGTGATCTCTTCTCGATCGTGGTAGAGATGTCGCGCTAAAATGCGAGCACCGATCCCAGCAGCATCTAAGCCTTCGCGCAGTAGGGCTAAGCACTGTTCCACTTCAGTGAAACGAGCCTTCATGGGCAGTTTTAAATTAAAGATGCATTGCCGTGCACAATCTTCCTTGACCCAGTCTAGCACTAGAGCCGCAATGCGACTAGGCTGTTCAACCATGTCGCATACAAGCCAATCCGCAGTCTGTTGTGGGCGATAGCGAAATCCATCGACCTGCAAATGCCGAACACTCGGATGCCCAAGAACCGCGCCCTTCATGGGGCCATTATCAATCGCTTCCACGATCATTCCGCGCGAAACCAATTGCCAAGTCCAACCCCCAGGTGCTGCACCTAAGTCCACAGCATGCATGCCGCTACGCAAATAAAGGTCTTGCTCTCGTGGAGTTAAGAACGCTTCAAATGCTTCGGCAAGTTTCAGCGTAGATCGGCTCGGTGCTTCGGAAGGAAAGCGAAGACGTGGAAAGCCCATGGGCCAGGGGGCGCTGCGTTCGGTTGCTGCACCTGCATACACCTGGGTTGCGCTCGCAAAAAAGAACATGAGGCGTGGGCCATCAGTCTCTTCGTCCAATAAGCTTTCACGCTCTAAAGCCTCGGTCAATAAGGGCTCAAAGCGCGATAAGAATCCAGTCACCTGTCGTCCATCATTGGTGTCTGGATATTCAAAGACAACTTCAGAAAATGAGGTTGCATCTTGCTCACCACGGATCTTGTGCGCTAAAGCGAGAAGCGGTGTGAGCCGATCGGAATTTGGTAACGTTTCTGTTGCAGAAATAATCCACCACTGTTTCGAAAAAATCAGATCTTTCCAATGCAGTTTTCCATAATAGTCGCGTGGAGCCTTGGCATCAATAACCACATAACCACTTTCCTTCTCAAAGGCGTTTTGACTATTGCCTTTGGCGCGTGCTATTTTCGCAGTCCATTCGTCTGCTGCTTCCGATTCAAAACCCGGTCTACATTGTGCTAATAGTTGCATCAAGCAAAGATAGATCGGTCATGCGCGACCATTCATCCACCTCAAATTCCTATCGCCATCCTTACTATTACATTGCCATGACTTTGCTCCGAGTTTGAATGGGTTTTTTCCTATATTGCGCCCAGTCATAAACATTTTTTAAGGAGTTCGAAAATGGCAATCACGAAAGTTTGGCTCGATGAATCCGTGAATGAGTGCACCATGTGCGGTGCTTGCGAAGCTGCTTGCGACGCAGTGTTTCAGGTTCCCGAGAAGATGGCTGTTCGCGCTGGTGCTGATTTGTCTCTCGAAGACGGCATCAAAGAAGCTGCGGATGCATGCCCAGTCGCAACCATCGCGATTGAGTACAACAACTCCGGCAAGCGCGACTACCCTAACTAATTCGTTAGGTGCTTTTTGCAAAAGCAACCCTCGCACCATGCGGGGGTTGTCCTTTTATGGATACGATTGAAAGAAATAGAATCGACATTATGAATGTGAATCCGAAAATGTTCCTTCTTGGTGCTGGCCTTCTTTGCTTTGCGCTTGCCGGTTGTGCTAAGGACAAAACCGTTTCGGGTGGCTTTATGGATGAAACAGAAACATCCATTTCAGGAGATCTAGTAACGATTGGTGGAACGCCGGTAGCGAATGTTTCTGTCAAGCTCCATCAAGATTTCCGTGGCCTATCAGGATGTCATTCTGTGGACTCTCTTTCAACGATTACAACAACATCGGACAACGCAGGTCACTTCCATTTTCTTGCGAAGGGCAAAGGCCTTTGGCACTTAGAAGCCCGAGATTCCTCTCGCGGAATTCTTCACGACGTGAACGCCCAAGCAGACTCGCAGGTTTTGGGTACAGACACCTTAAGACCACTGCAAAGCCTTGTTATTCCTGCTAGTCATTCTAAAGTTTTTATTGCTCAAACGAATCAAATTGTCAATCGATCTCAAGGGCTTGATACTCTTAGCCTTCCACAGGGTTCCTATGATCTTTATGTTGTTGACTCAATCAAAAATTGGCCAGATACAACCCAAAAGAGCGTAGTACATTCATTGAGTATTGTTGTCGATTCTTTGTGGTCTCCCATTGGTTCTTGGGGCTTTAACAAGCCAAATTCTTGGAGTGACACAAGCGGACATTCCATCTATATGACAAATCTTTCCGGTGCTCCCGGTGATTCCGCAACTTGGATAAACTTTTATGGCAACACGTGTATTCAACTTCTTGATCAACCAGCGATCATGCGTCCAAGTTATTTTAAGATCGAGGTAACCGTGAAATTTGCACCATTCATTGGAACGCAATCTGTAATGTGTAACAATGATACTGTGGTTAGTCATGCTGCTTGGTGCCTCAATATCAGTGATGGAGCGAACGCCCTGTTTGTTTTTCGAAATACCACTACAGGAGCCGCTTTGCAAATTGATGCCCCTGGGCTTGTTGCCAATACGTATCAAACGATCGGTCTTCAAGTCTATCACGATTCCGTGACCCTTACAACGCCCATTACAAAAACCATGTTTTCAACATCGTCAGCTTTGTTTACCACAATAGCAATGCCCCCGACAATTGGATGCAGGCAAAATGCGACCAACCTAGATCAGTTCTTTGTTGGCCAACTTGATAACCTCACTTGGTATAGCGCAAAGAAATGAATTGTTAGAAGTGCCCCTAAGAGTTTTCTAAAATAGGTACAGTTCATTCATCATGTTCATTCACCTGTTCTTTCACCTATTGGAGGCTCTCATGGCAGAACTGAAAGGATCACGCACTGAATCCAACTTGCTCAAAGCTTTTGCGGGCGAATCCCAAGCTCGCAATCGCTACACATTCTTTGCTGGTGCAGCTCGCAAAGAAGGCCTAGAACAAATTGCCGCCATCTTTGAAGAAACAGCGAATCAAGAAAAAGAACATGCTAAGCGCTTCTTCAGTTTTCTGAAAGGTGGCGATCTCGAAATTACGGCAACATTCCCAGCAGGCAAAGTCGCCTCAACCCTTGATAACCTTGAAGCGGCAGCCACAGGCGAAGAACACGAGTGGCAAGAAATGTACCCAGCCTTCGCAAAAATTGCCCGCGAAGAAGGCTTCGAAGCGATTGCGAAAGTCTTTGACGCAATCTCTGTTGCCGAGAAGCAGCATGGAAAGCGTTACCGCGACTTGTTCGAAAATTTAAAAGCCGGACGCGTGTTTAAGCGCAATGGTAAAATCGTTTGGCGCTGTCTCAATTGCGGATACTTGCATGAGGGTGAAGAAGCTCCTAAGGTTTGCCCTGCCTGCGCTCACCCTCAAGCATATTTTGAACTGCTCGGTGAGAACTGGTAAGCACCTAAATGCGCATTGCCATAAATGCTTCGATCTTGGGTGAAGAGCCTACTGGCACCAATGTTTACACCGTTAAGGTGCTAGAGCAACTTGCTGTTTTGCCAGAGCTTGAGGAACACAAACTCGAAGCGTTTACTCCTCGCGAATTAGATTTGCCTGCATCGATTGTGCAGCATCTGCTGCCTAAAGATATTGGACGATCTACGCAGGGAGTTGGCAACGCTTGGCGGCGCTTTCTATGGAACCAAACCGAGTTCACGCGCACCGCTTACTTCTATGATCGCGTCTATTGCACCACTTACAATTCATCGTTGGTGCTTACCAATCAAGTGGTTACCATTCACGATTTGCTTGCTCTACGCTTTCCTGCTCAGCACCGCTCGCAATATCTTTATTGCCGCTTTGCCTTGCCATCCCTACTCAAACGGGCGCGCGGAGTCATTGCTGTATCGGAAGCAACTCGCACTGAGATTTTGAATTCATATACGCTATCTGCAGAAAAAATTAAAGTCGTGCATAATGGATATTCAGAGTCAATATTTGTTCCTGCAAATGAAGCGAACTTCGATTCTGATGTGCAAATTCTAGCGAAGCATGGGTTGGCAAATTTTGCTCTTGCGGTGGGCGCAACCTTTCCTCACAAAAATTTAGAAGTGGTGCTGAATGCCTTGGGACGCTTGGCTCCGCGCTTTGCCAATCATTGCAACGATCAAAGCCGTGGGCTTGTTCTTGCTGTGGTGGGCGGTCAAAATAAGTATCTAAATGAACTGCGCAGCTACGCCGCAGGCCTTGGCTTTGGCGATCGCATTAAGTTCCTTGGCTATGTCTCTGATGCTGAGTTGCCAGCATTATATCGCAATGCCGCGATGCTTCTTTACCCAAGTCGCTTTGAGGGCTTTGGCCTTCCCATACTAGAAGCAATGGCCAGCGGATGCCCAGTTTTATGCTCGGATACTTCGTCGTTACCCGAGGTTGCACAAGACGCGGGAATCCTTATAGATCCTGATGATGTGGAAGATTGGGCTGAATCGATTTTTCAAATTACAACCCGCTCAGACATTCGTCGCGAGTTTGTACGTAAAGGACTTGCCCACGCACAGAATTTTTCATGGAAGAAAACAGCACAGGGAATCGCAAACGCTATTTTACAATCGTAACAGTTGCGGCCTATCTTCAGTCAATGCAAGCCATTGTGCTTCGGTCGTTTCCCCTGAAAGAACAAGGCGAAACTGGCAATTTGCCTGCTTAGATAATTCATAATCCGTATACAAGCGATCACCAATAAATAGTACGCGCTCGGGGGTGAATCGATTCAAAATTTTTGCGAGAACGTCTGGGTTGGGCTTGCCAAATGTGCGTTCGGGGCGGCGTCCAGTACCTACAAAGAAGAGTTCGACCAAACCACCGACATCGGGTACCGAACCTTGTGGATCGGGGCATACAAAATCTGGATGAGTGATCCAGTAACTAGCGCCATCTTGCAAGCGCCACATGACTTCACAGAGGTCTGCATACACCAACGTGTTGTCATAGGCAAGTACAACACATTCTGTGCGACTACGTTCTGCACGAAGCTCTATGCCGGGCAAGCGCCAAGCTAGCCATGCCAAGACATCCGCATTAGCCATCACCCAAAGTTGCTTGAGTCCTGTCTGCAAAATGGAGTCCACGAGAGAATGCAAAGGAGAAAGCAATTGGTCTTCATAGACCGTGAAATCAAGGCGCAGAAGCTTTTCTAAGGTGGCCTGTGGAGTCTTTGACGTATTGTTGCTCAAAAAGAATAACGGGCATTTAGCCGCTGCTTCACGCACAAAAGCATGTGCACCTGGCAAAATTTGCTCGCCTAAATACAAGGTGCCATCTAGGTCGGCAACCACTGCATCCACTTGATTCCAGTTGATGGGAACAAATTCAGTCACGTGCGGCAACCTCAAGTTGCAAATAGGAATTCAGAGACGCCTCCCAGCTAGGCACTTCCACCGAAAAGGCGCGACGAATCCGAGACTTGTCGAGCACAGACCAAGTAGGCCGCACGGTCGGTGATGGAAACGCAGAGGAAGGAATTGCTTCGATAGGAACCGCTCGCTTCAACAAACCAAATTCGATCGCTTGTCGTTGAATCTCACGAGCAAAAGTACACCAAGTGATCTTGCCGTCATCGCTGTAATGGTAAGTGCCCGGCTTGCGCCCAGAACCAATGATTCCAAGGATTGCATGGGCAAGGTCTACCGTCCAAGTGGGGGAGCCCCATTGATCATCTACGACTTTTACTTGATCTCGTTCAGACATAAGACGCAGCATAGTCTTCACAAAGTTATTGCCGTGAATTCCGTATAACCACGCGGTGCGGACAATCCAATGCTTGGGATTCAAGGTGGCTATGCGCACTTCGCCCTTGGCCTTGGTTCGTCCATAGGCGCTGTGAGGATCTAAGGGAGCGTCTTCGCGTAAGGCATCGGGGGCAGCACCATTCAAAACATAATCTGTTGAAATATGGATGAGGGGCAGGTCGCGACGCGAGGTTTCAATCGCCAAATTTTCAGGACCTTTTGCGTTGATCAAGAAAGCACGATCCTCATCTGTCTCTGCTTTGTCTACTGCAGTGTATGCTGCGCAGTTGACCACCCAATCGACTGGGTGTGCATCAAGCCAATTAGAGACTTTCGTTCGATCCGTGATGTCTACATCTAGGTCGGTTCCTAGGCAGATATGCCCTGCCATAGAAGCTTGCTCGGACAAATCGCGGGCGAGCATGCCCGATGCGCCTGTAATCCAAATCTTCATGGAGAAAATGTACAAATCGGTGGACTAGCGTGAAAGCCAACCAGCTACTCGTGCAAGCACCGGACGCAATTCTCGTGCAATATTTTCGTGATCGTGAGCACTTGGGTGAAAATACAATCCAGTATTCTCGCTGCCATAGGTAAATACGGTGACATCATGATTGCCTTTGGCTTCTTCTGCAGCCGCGATCGCTTGAACGCGAGGAACCAAGGCTTCTGTTGGCCATACCTTTGTTGAGCACAAAATGAATTTTACTCCAGGATGTTTTATGCGTATTTGGGTGAGCAGCGCATGGTAAGCTGCATCGAATTTTGCGGTATCGGCATAGGGCGCGTTACCTTGGAAATCATTGATCCCAAGGCCGATCACCACGACTTGCGGGTGCCAGCTATTGAAATCATAAATAGGCGAAGTTCCTTTGGTATTCTTTTGCGACATCAGCGTGGATTCATAGAAGTATCCATAAGGTTTCTGTGGCTCCATTCCATTCAGATTACGAACAAGGCCTCGTCCAGAAAAAGCATTTAGTTGATACTCCGCACCAAAGCCTCGTGCGACTAAGGGACCAAATGCTTGCACTGCATTGGTCGAAAAGAGCACCAGCGAATCTTCGTCGAGCCCTGCTGGCTCATGGCCTGGAGCTTCCATACCATATCCAACCGTATAGGAATCTCCAATGAATTCTACACGACGAGGTGAACGCGAAGGAGCCTTGAGCATGGTTGCCCCTTCTGCTAAGCGAAGCCCAAGAAACCGCGTTGCATTTGTTTGACTTTCTGAGCGTTTGTAAAGTGTAAGCACATGGCGATCATTGCTGAGGCCTTGCGCTACCTGGAACCACTGCGCAGAGTCAGACACGGCAAGCGTTGCCTCTTTTTGCCCATCGATCCAAGCTTCAAAAACATTGCGGCCATCAAGCCTTGCTTCTACTCCCGTACCCTGAAACGCAGCTTTAAAATATATGCCTGGCCAGTCTCCTACAGCAGCCTTTGGGTCTGTATGATCCCAACGGCCTATGTACACGATTCCAGTATCGGATGGTGCGACTAATACTGGTGCTGCTGAGACTCCAATTGCAAAAAGCAACAAGTATGCAAGGCTTTTGATCACACGGAACTCCGCGCCAAATATTTCACTTGCAGTTGTAGTACACGACGCCCTTTATAGCTGTTCCACGTTGGTGCAAAGGCTAGATCGACTCCTTCTTGACCATGAGCACGCAACCATTCGGTAGCATGGGCAAAACCAAAACCGATGGCACCATAACGCACACCTTCTTCTTGCATTACCTCGAACTGAAGATGCCCACCGCGCACTTCGCGTACACCTGATGGTAATAAGACTTTACGTGCTACAAAAATAGGTTGGGCATTGCCGCGCCCATAAGGCTCAAGCCTACGCAGCCATTCCATGGCCGCTTGATTCATCTCGGTAAGGCGAACTTCTGCATGAACTTCTAGGATGGGACTAGCCACACCAGGCTCATACCCCTGTTGAAGCGCTGATGCTTCAAAGCTCTCGCGGATATGTGGAATTAGCTCGGCTTTAAGACTAAAGCCTGCGGCATTTTGGTGGCCACCCCAACGATCAAAGGAATCGCGTGCATCTGATAATGCTTGGTGCCAATTGAAACCTGCCACGCCTCGTACAGAGCCGCTTGCAATACCTTCGGTACTCACCGAGACTACCGCTGCGGGCCTTCCGAACTGCTGGGTTAGTTTAGATGCAACAATTCCTAAAACTCCCAAGTGCCAATTGATTCCATCGACCACCAATACCTTCGCATTGCGAACGCGCTCTTCTGCTTGCTGCATGGCAATTTTGGTGACCTCAAGTTCCACCGCACGGCGCTTTTCGTTGTCGGTTCGCAATTTTTCAAGAGTGCGGCGAGCCGTTGGTAAATCAGGGCTTAAGAGCATTTCAAGCGCAGTATCAGGGCGGGCTAAGCGGCCAGGTGCATTCATCAAAGGTGCAATGCGGAACAAAATGTCTTGGCTTCCCAAATAGCCTTCAGAGTCCACCACATCTTCGCACAAAACTCGCACACCAGGAAACACGCTCAAGTTCATACGCGCCAAGGCTCGGCGAAGCATCTGGCGATTTTCAAGCCCCATGGGCATCATATCCGACAAGGTGCCAAGTGTCACCAAATCCAAGAAGTCATCGGCGCCACCAAGATCAATGCGCTCATAAAGTGCGGTTGCAAACTTTAGTGCAACGCCTACTGCGCTCAGGTCTTTATTGGGGTAGGTGCAACCCTCTTGCCAAGGATCAAGGATTGCGTCGGCTGGAGGCATACCATCGTCGGGTGGGCGATGATGATCCACAATGATCACATCAAGGCCGAGTTCTTTTGCTTTGGCAATTTCCGCGGTAGCCGTGATGCCAGTATCTACAAGGACTAAGCAACGAATGCCTGCTGCAGCCATCTCTTGTAATTGAGGAACTCCAAGACCATAGCCACCATCAAAGCGACTGGGCAAGCGGTAGTTTAAACGCCAACCGCCAGCACGCCGCAAAGCAAGCACGAGTAAGGCTGCACCCGATATTCCGTCGAGGTCGTAGTCGCCAAAAATACAGATATCTTTTCCGTTTTCTCGATAGCGCAAAAGCACTTCTACTGCATCTTCCATGCCCTTTAAAAGCCAAGGACTGCAAATGGATGTTTGTGGGCCATCTAAAAATTCTTGCGCTTGCTCCACCGACTTGCAACCGCGTTGCCATAAGAGCTGTACAATCCACAAGGGAGCCTTCAACGCTTCTGCTATTTCTTGAGCAACCTCAGAGGGAGCTTTGTCGAGCGGAGGAATTATCAATTCATCAAGGTTCATGCGTCTCCCATCTGAAGAGCCATTGTTTGTAACACCATGGGGACGGTTCCTTTGCGGTCTTCTAAACGACGCGCAGCTTGGGAAATAACAACAAGCATACGCGTGCAACGTTCTGCGCCGTATGAAGAAAGACCTCGTTCAAGGCAAGACGGTAAGCGCACAGAAGCTCCCGCTTTCGCTCTTTGCAAATCATCGACGACAACACCGAGGACTTCTAAAAAAAACAATACGGGATCGAGTTCTTTACTAAACCATGTATCAAGAAGTCTAAAGAGCTGCGACCATTGCCGTTTTTCCACCTTCTGCAAAAATTCTACCGTGCGATCAATAAAAGCCTGCAAGTCAAAATCTTCGCATTGCAACGCTTTGCCAACAGAGCCCATCGACATGCCAAGTAAATCGGCAGAGGGAGCTGTGAAGCCTTCATTTTGTAAGGCTTGCGCGATTTCAGCAGGAGAAAGCGGAGGTAAGCGAAGTGGCATACAACGCGATTGAATCGTTTGCAATAAATTATGACGCACGGCCGTCGTCAAAATGAAATACGTCTGTGGAGGAACTTCTTCAAGCGTTTTAAGCAACGCATTTGCAGAGGCATCGTTCATGCAATCGGCTTCGACAATCAAATACACACGCGTGCCCGAAGCCTTGAGGGATATACGTTCCCACAAGTGGCGCACTTGAGGAACTGCGATGTATGCTGTGGGCGGAATGATCCCTAAGCGATAGGGATTCTTCACGATTTTTTGCAAGCATTCCGTGGTGGCTTCGTTCACTTTTTCGGGAACTGTGCGATCTTTGGATTCAATCGCTAAAGGCAATAGCCAATGATCGGAAGCTCCAGGATCATTGATCGTTTTACAGCTAAAGCATTCACCGCATGGGCGCTTGGTTTCGTTTTCACAGGCTAAGAACTGAGCTAAATCCATGGCCAGCTTTTTCTTGCCAATCCCTGCTGGGCCATCTAGGAGAACGGCTTGTGGAAAGCGACCTGCTTGCCATGCCGACATGAGTTTCTGAATTGAATCCTGCCAAGAGGCGGGTGGTTGCAACAACAAATTCATGAATGAATTCTCACATTATGGATAAATAACATCACTATTTTGACCCCTTGAGCCAGTCCACCGGATCAATGGTGTGAATGCCTTGGCTTACCTGAAAATACAGTTTAGGGCCATTCAAAGATTCTTCATCACCCGCTTCTCCAATCACTTGGCAATATCTTACCTCTTGACCCTCTTGCACATCTATGGAACGCATGTGCCCGTACACAGTATACAATGCATCACCATGCTCAATAATGACCGCACGCCCACGTCCACCAATATGAGTGACAGCAACGACTTTGCCTGAAGCGGCAGCTTTGATTGGGTCGCCTCGATTTGTGCGAATTTCGATGCCAAGATTTTTCGTCATTGTATGTAACACAGGATGTTCGTGCATACCAAATTCAGAGATCACATCGCCCTTGGCGGGTACGCATTTAGGACCCACTGCGGCAATTGCCACAGCCTTGGCTTGCGCCTTGGTGCCTTTGCGTTTGCGCTCAGCCTCGCGCGCAGCTTCTTCTTGCTTGCGCTTGTTTTCCAAGGTTTGAATTAATGCGATCATCATCTTTTGGTTTTGCTCGTATTCTTCCAAAGCTTTTTGCTGTTTTTCCTTGTCGTGTCTAAGCCCATCCAAGGCATATTCCTGATTGTGGATCTGCGACTGTAAACCATCTTCTTCGTGCTGCTTATGTTGGCGAACATCCGAGAGCTCTGCAAGCCTTGATTGCAACAACTCTCGGCGCTCATGCAAGTCCGCTTGCGACTGCGAAAGCTTTTGCACGCGGTCGTTATCGTCTTCCAAAAGTCGGCGCACTTGGTAAATATATCGGTCAGCATTCTCTTTCTGACGCAGCAGGTGCCAAAGTTGTTCCATTTGTGATTGCCGCCCTTGCATATAAAGTTGGCGGATGCGCGTTCGCATGGCAATTTGTTGGCGACTAATATCCTTTGCAATAGAATCTAATTCGATGCGAAGCGCTGATACGCTTGATGTCATGGTCGTTTCCATGGTGCGTAACTGTCGCACATAGTCGCGCGTTTGACCGAGATTCTGATCGAGAAGCGAAAGGTTGTTGAGTACGCCTTTCTCTTCGTTCTCCATGGCTTTCAGTTGTTGGCGGCGGTCGGCTAGCTCATTTTCGAGGCCTTTTAGGGCGCTACGCTGTTCCCGCAGTTGTTTTTCGATGGCGCTGGCTGCAAAGGTGCTTGTCGCAAGGCTTAGCCAAAGAAAAAGACCCCACCACCGCATGGCTTACCAAGACTTATGAAGGAAGGAGCGCACGGAGCGGAAGCTTGCGTAGGCACCAATCACTGAGACGATCGTTACGATTCCAATCAACGTATATCCAAAGCCATCGAGGTAAGGTGCAAGCATGGGTAAATGCGATTCGAGTGACCATACCAGAATCCCCCACAAGAGAACCGCGGCTGAGCTTCCTAACAAGCCTTGCATGAATCCTTCGAGCACAAAAGGGAATTGGATAAAGAATGGACTTCCACCTGCGTACTTCATGTTCTCGACCAACAAGCGACGAGAATACAAGGTTAGGCGAACCGCATTGCCAATGATCAACGCCAAGGTAAAGAGTAGCAACACAGAAATCACACTTGGCCAAAACACCATATCAAAGCGCCAACGTTCAATCCATTCAGACCATGCTTGCGGAGCTTGCACTTGATCAAAGGTTTGCCAACGTTGAATCTCATGAATGACTTGGGCAAGATCCATGGGGTTGCGATACTGATTGAGCAAAGTGATTCGAAAGGAAGCGGGTAGGGGATTGCCTGAAACTTGATCTAGCATATCGGGTGGAAAAATTTTGCGGAACTCTTCTTCTGCTTGTTGCGGTGTGATTAACTGGGCTTCTTGCACAGCCTTGATCGACATGATTTTGCGGTGCAAAGAATCAGCCTCTTCTGCGCTTGGATTATTGACAAAGAAAGTCTCGATTTCGTAAAAAGCATCGCGATGGGCAATAAGACGCAACGAGCCGAGCAAAACGCTCACGGAGCCCGAAAGTAACATGGAACAGAGGAAGATGGTGACTAAGGATGGGACAATTACCGTGCGGTGTTGCTTCCAGCCACGAAAAGCCTCGGTAATCAGATAGAAGAGTTGGCCTTGCACCTAGGGCAATATAACTAAATTCAGTTTTCGCTATGAAGTCACTAGGTCTAAAGATTGCGGCTCTGCTCTGCGCCATTTCGCTCTGGTTTTTTGTGGTATCGGCAAAGACCTATCGCATTGAACTTGAAGTTCCTTTGCGCACGACGCATCTATCTGCTCTACTTGCCATTTCAAGCCATCTTCCGCGCACCATTCCGATTCTCATCGAGGGCACTGGAATTGATCTGATTCGCTTGAAACATCAAGATTCTCTCGCTTGGTTTGAATTGGATCTGGGCAAAGCGATGCTTGGAACTCAACAAATTACGCTCGATGAATCTCTTTTTAAAACCAGCCTGCGTGATGTAAAAATTGTCAGTATTCAAGGGAGTTCAAATTTGGAGCTTTCCTTGGACACTCGGATTGTTCGCGAAGTGCCTGTGCGCTTGCATGCCGATCTGGTTCCTGCGAAAGATTATGTGATGGTGGGTGAGCCTCGACTCATTCAGCCCACGGTGCTCATTAGCGGTGCTAGAAATGCTCTCACACGTATCTACGAAATATCAACGGCATCAATATCCAATCATAATCTCAAAAATACGGATACCATCAGTATTCCTTTGACGCAAGAGGGATTGCCTGCAGACATTGATTTGAAAACGCAGAAAGTGCAACTCATTGTTACGGTGCAAAAACGGACTTCGCGTGTATTCACGAATCTTCCTGTTCAGCTTGTTGGACCTTATCAACGCGGCATTCATGAATTGCAACCGAATCATGTAACTCTCGAGGTTCGTGGTGGCAAAGATGTGCTCGAACAAATGGATCCCAAAGAGATTCGGCTCTTCATTGAATTCACTCGTTTCCAAATCGAGGCCACCGATAGTCTTGTTCCTACCGTTGATGTTGCTAGCCCAATCGAATCATGGTCGATGATTCCTTCTACCGTTAGACTCGTAACGCAGCTTCCACAAAGGCCTGTAGAAACAGAGGGCACAACACCATGAGTTTACACGGGAAAAAACTTTGGCTAGGGATCGAAAGCTCATGCGATGAAACCGCGTGCGCCCTTGTCAATGAAGACCTCGCAGTGCTTAGCAATCCTTTGTACAGCCAGATTCAAGAGCACACACAATTTGGCGGCGTTGTTCCAGAAGTGGCAGCTCGCGCTCATCTTGAAAAAATTTCGCCAATCTTGCAAGCGTCGCTCACGGAAGCAAATGCAACCTTTGCCGACATTGATGCAATCGCTTATACCCGCGGTCCAGGCCTTATGGGGCCTTTGCTCGTAGGTGCATCCTTTGCTCGTGGTCTTGCAAAAGATCTCAATATTCCTGCAATTGGAGTCAATCATTTAGAAGGCCATATCGCGGCAGCTTTTTTGTCTAATCCTAACTTGCAAGCGCCCTTTGTTGCGCTCACCGTTTCTGGTGGACATACAGAATTGATTTTGGTAGAGCCTGATTTCTGCTATACATCCCTAGGGCGCACACGCGATGATGCTGCTGGTGAAGCTTTTGATAAGTGCGGAAAATTATTGGGACTCGGCTACCCTGCAGGCCCTATAGTTAGCAAGACGGCTGCTTTAGGAAACCCGCGTTTTGTCCTTTTCCCACAAGGCTTGCGAGGCGATGATAGCTGTGACTTTTCGTTCTCTGGATTAAAGACATCCGTACTCCGCTATTGCCAAGAACACACGCCAGAACATTTGCACGAAAATGTTGCCAATATTTGTGCATCCCTAGAATATGCGATTGTTTCGATCCTCGTGAAAAAGAGCTTACTCGCCCTTGAGCGAACTCAGGTGCCCACGCTGGTTCTTTGTGGGGGTGTGAGTGCAAACCGTCTTCTGCGTGAAACGCTTGCCCAAGCTTGTGCTCGCAAAGGTGTCGTTTTAGCAAAACCCGATCTTGCCTACTGTACCGACAACGGAGCGATGATTGCTGCTGCAGCAATTTTGCGAGATCGAACCGGTAACCTCTCTACAGAGACCGAAGTCAAGCCTTGGCTTCCTTTGGCGTGATTCCGCGCATTGCTATTTGTCCTTCGCAGTTTCTGCAAGGAGGAATATCCCTGCTTTTATATATTGGGGGTATGAGAATTCTTGCTTTGCAACGCTTTTTACTCACCATACTTTTAAGCGTGGTTCTAGGCTTTGCTGCAGATTCAGCTCAAAAGTCCAAGACGGACGTCAAGTCCGACGATAAATTAGACTCCACCAAAACACACGTGCTAGGCAATATCGATGTTTTTGGTCAAGAAGCTATTGGAACCATGTTCGTGCTGACCGATCACTTTGATTTTGCAATTGAAATCAAAAAATCCATCGATGAAAAATCGTTTGCCACCGATGAATTTTTTATGCAAAATATCGATCGCGAGCAGTTTGAACAAGAGCGTCTTCTCAAACTTTTTGGAGAAGACAAAAAGCAATATTTCCAACTGTTTCCGGATGCCAAACACAAAGATGATGACGACGACGACGATAATTAGGCAAAAGCCTTCCCAAAATCCTGAATTATAGCCCTAGCACGATGCTTGGGCTTTTTATTTTGCCTTTGTTCAATTTTTTTCAATGGCACACTAAAGTTTTCGAAACCAATGCCGATACAATAATTGGGCAGGCTGCATAACGCAGCAATCGCAGGCAGGATGCCAGCGATACATGGTTAGAAAACATGGAGGTTTTCAATGCGCATTAACCATAATATCTCCGCTATGATCACCCAAACCGCACTGGGCAGTGCGGATAAGGAGATGGGCAAATCCCTGGAAAAACTTTCCACGGGTCTTCGAGTCAACCGTGCTTCTGATGATGCTGCAGGTCTTGCTGTGTCTGAGCGTTTGCGCGGACAAATCAAGGGACTTGGCCGTGCCAAGATGAACGCACAGGATGGCATTGCACTTATGCAAATCGCGGAAGGTGCTTGCAATGAGCTCGATGACATTCTTCAACGCCAGCGCGAGCTTGCGGTGCAATCATCCTCTGACACACTGACGTCCTCGGATCGATCATACTTGCAGCTGGAATACGGGCAGTTGAACAGCGAAGTAGATCGTATCTCTGGTTCTGCACAATACAACACCATGACCTTGCTTGATGGCACCGGTTTCGGTGGTGGTAAGGCTGGTTCCGTTCTGCATATTGGTGCAAACGCGGGTAAGGCTGATGAAATTAACATCCACATTACTTCGGTCTCCTCTGGGTCATTGGGTATTAGCGCAACGGGTGTGAGCATTTCCACCCAAGCCACAGCAAAGGCTGCGATCAGTAAGATCGACTCTGCAATGGATAAGGTGAACCAGTTGCGTGCAAATTTGGGTGCGTATATCAATCGATTGGATCATGCGATCAATAGCATTTCTAATCAAGAGTTCAACACCCAAGATGCAGAATCGCGTATCCGCGATGTGGACTTTGCAACGGAGACAACTCAGTTCACTAGAAATCAAATTCTAGTACAGAGTTCGACCTCGATGCTTGCGCAAGCGAACAGCGCACCGCAAAGTGTTCTGTCTCTCTTGAAGTAATAGTTAGAGTCAATCGGTTGATCTCATGTTGGATCCTAGGTTTGCCTGAACCTAGGATCCATTTTTGTTTTCAAAATTTTTTCAACTAATTCTCAAGGTTTTGAAACTTTTGCCCGATATCTGTAAAGCGCATTGAAAACCTTGCCCAGGTTTTCAGGTGGAAGCTCCGGACTGCCCTCCGGAGCTTCTTTTTTTTTGCTGTCGGCAAAGTATTCCATATTGGAAAAAGATTCCTACTTCGCTATCAAGTTTTAGAAACGCGAAGTCGATAGTTGGTAAGTAAGCTCCCGGAACTTGGGCAAGGACGCGCAAGGCTGGAGCCAAAACAACAACAAGGAAGTTGCAAATGCGTATTAATCATAATATCAGTGCGATGATCACGCAATCATCGCTGAATGCCGCCGACAAAGGCATGAGTAGCTCACTCCAAAAGCTTTCCACCGGCTTACGTGTCAATTCTGCAGCTGATGATGCTGCGGGCTTGGCTGTATCTGAACGCTTACGCGGACAGATCAAGGGTATGGGGCGCGCAAAGATGAATGCTCAAGATGGCATTGCTCTCTTGCAGATTGCTGAAGGTGCTTGCAATGAGATTGATGATGTCCTTCAACGTCAGCGTGAGCTGGCAGTGCAGGCTTCTTCTGATACCCTGACCTCTACCGATCGCGGGTATCTGGATCTTGAGTTCAACCAATTGGCGGCTGAAACCGACCGTATTACCGGATCATCACAATACAACACTATGACCTTGCTTGATGGCACAGGTTTTGGTGCTGGTGCTGGTGGTTCTGTTCTTCATATTGGTGCAAACTCTGGTAATGCAGACGAGATTCACGTTCAAATCGGCTCCATCTCCACTGGCTCACTAGGCATGAGCACAAGTGGCGCTGCAGCTGTGGGCGTATCGACTCAAGCATCTGCAACCAAGACGATTTCTGCAATCGACGCAGCGATGGACAAGGTGAACCGCTTACGCGCAAATCTTGGTTCCTACATCAATCGTCTCGATCATACGATCAACAACATTGCTAATCAAGAATTCAACACGCAAGATGCAGAATCCCGCATTCGCGACGTCGACTTCGCCACCGAAACCACGCAGTTTACTCGAAACCAGATTCTGGTGCAGAGCTCGACTTCGATGTTGTCGCAGGCGAATCAGAAGCCGCAAAGCGTGCTCAAGCTCCTGGGTTAATGTTCTCCTAGAATCGTCTAGGGCATGACTCATGAGCCGCCGTCTTTACTAGGAACCACCGGCAAACGTCGGTGGAACCGGTAAGACTCCGCAACATGGATGTTGCGGTTTACTCACAGACACGGAGGTTAAAGACATGAGAATCAACCATAACATCAGTGCGATGATCACGCAAACATCGCTGAATACTGCAGACAAGGCAATGAGCAGCTCTCTTACGAAGTTGTCCACTGGCTTGCGAGTGAATTCAGCTGCAGATGATGCCGCAGGCTTGGCAGTATCTGAACGTTTACGTGGCCAGATCAAGGGTATGGGACGTGCAAAAATGAACGCCCAAGATGGTATCGCTCTCTTGCAGATCGCTGAAGGCGCTGCGAATGAGATCGATGACGTTTTGCAGCGTCAACGCGAGTTAGCAGTTCAGGCATCTTCTGACACGCTGACGTCCACAGACCGCAGCTACTTGGATCTCGAATTCAAGCAGCTGAGTTCCGAAACTGATCGTATCACTTCGTCTTCACAATACAATACCATGACCCTCCTTGATGGAACGGGCTTTGGTGCCGGTGGTGCAGGATCTGTATTGCATATCGGTGCTAATTCTGGTAATGCAGATGAGATCAAGGTACATATCGGCTCTATCTCTACTGGCTCATTAGGCGTGAGCACAAGTGGCGCGGCAGCTGTTGGTGTATCAACTCAATCGGCAGCAACGAAGGCTATTTCCAAGATCGATGCGGCGATGGATAAGGTGAACCAGTTGCGTGCGAACCTCGGTTCGTTCATCAACCGTCTTGACCATACCATCAACAACATTTCGAATCAGGAATTCAACACACAAGACGCTGAATCTCGTATCCGTGACGTTGACTTCGCAACCGAAACCACGCAGTTTACTCGAAACCAAATCTTGGTGCAGAGCTCAACTTCGATGTTGTCGCAAGCGAACCAAAAGCCACAGAGCGTGCTCAAGCTCTTGGGTTAATAGAGTCGTTCTATCGCTATTCAGCCGAGGGTGGTTTTACCACTCTCGGCTTTTCTATCTTTGGTGCCCTTGTGAAAACCTTACTGTCATTCTTAGAGGGCGCACCCAAAACGGCCTTGACCTCGATTCATCAACGTTTCGTGGGCAAAAAGGGCTTACTCTCGGGTTCGAAAATTCTTTCCGAATCCCTCGAAGCCATTCTGGCACCTGAGCGCATGGACGAATGGCTCGCCAATTTGGAGCTATGGCAAAAAGATTGTCTTCATCTGATTTATGCCTCGCTCGACAGGGGTTTAACCTCTAGCGAACTATTGCTGGCGGTGCCAACCGATCAACAAGCACATCTGCATATCTTTTTGCTCGATGCCGCTGAACGCCTTTGCATCTGCCGAGTGACGGCTCCTGGACTCACCTCTTACTACCCATTCCAAGAATTTGCAAAACTCTTTGCCATGCCGCTCAACTTAGGTAAAGACACGGCATCAACACGTTGGTACCAGCACGGAAATCAACTCGTATGGCATCTCGTTCGTGTTTGTGCACAAGTATTGAAAGGCCAAGTTCGCTATACGGCAACAGGTGAATTGCATCGCCGCTCAACCACATGTCTTGATGAATGTTTAGTATCGACACAAGCGTTATCCGAGCAAGCTCCGGCCGATGAGCGCACTTTGATCTTGCAATACATGAGCGAGCAAGGCTGGCTCTTGCAAGAGGATTCTGAAATTCATTTGACGAGCATTGCGCTAGAAGGCCTATCGCAACATCCTGGTAGACTTCGTCATCACATTTGCCATTGGTGGTTAGAACGTCGCTTAGGTTTGCGCGCTAGCGAATTTCGTGAGCTTATGCTACGCTGGCAAGGTTGTATTGACGTCGTTTCCTTTGCACGCAACCTATGGCCAATCACGCCTTACTCGCGCTTGCCTTCCGCTGCAAGTACCACCCTTTCGTGGAGCACGCTTCCGAAAGTTTTGCGCGAACTTTGGTTGCTCGGATTTGTTGAACTGAATTTACAGCAAGGTCGCCATTCCTTGGTACGTATAGGATCTGAAGCAACACATTGGATGGAACATGGCGCTTGGGAATCTGAAACTCATGCAATTCATCCACCAACAGCTACCGCAAATTTCGAAGCGATTCTTTCGACCCAAGGTCCCACCAAGCACCTCTTCACTGCAGCGTGCATTGCAGAACCTTTGAGCGATGAATCTTTTGTGCGCATTCAGTTTACCAAAGAGCCCCTGTTGCAAGCCTTGCGCGCTGGCCTTTCCGAAGCATGGTTGCAAGAATTTTTGACTTGGATTCGCTTGCCTTCCGTTGTGTCGCAGGGCATGAACGATTGGATCTCGGTGCATAGTGGCAGCTACATTCGCAAGTCGTGGTTGTTGCGCATCAAGAGCATTGATCGTTGGAATGAGCTCTCTACCTTTCCGCAATTCTTGGAGCATGTCGAAGAAGCGATTCCCGCTTGGGGCTTTATTATCAAGCCCGCGCACGAAGTTGCTTTGCGCGAATTGCTCACACATTTTGGCTTAGAGCCACCTCAGGAAAAAGAGCGGACGCTCGTGGGAACGCCTATTGTGCAAGGTCCATGGGCAAAAGATTTTGCATTGCCAACACCTCCGCAAGGCAACCCCGACTACGAATGGCGTGCAGCCGAAACGCGTTCCGCTATTGCAAATGCGCTTACAGGGCAAAGCAAATACAACACGGATTTTCAAGCACTCAGCCAAGATCAAAGTCTCAAGGTTTTGCGTTATGCAATGGTGATGGAAGTGCCCATCGAAATCATCATGATTGATCCGAGCTTGCCTAAAGCTCCCGCACGCAACGCAACACTCACCGTGCTTCGCATCAACAATCGCCGCGAACCCTATCGAATCTCGGGCACTGACACCCAAGGCTCACCCGTCGAAATCACCCTCGATCAGATCCAAAAGATTCGCCTTACTGCAATCTGAATTATTTGAATATCAAAATTTGCTGATGAAGCGCTGACTCAAGATGATGAGCGGTGCTTTTTTAGTCTTTGTTGTTGGTACAATTAAAAGAATGAAAGTCAATGTAAGTGTAAAGTGTAAAGAGTAAAGTGTAAAGCGGAAAGTATTGCAACCGGTCGCCACCTTGTGACTGTGTTTGCGAAATAGATTCAGTAATCCGAGTCCCACCGCACTTTGAACTTTACACTCATCTTGACCCCAATTGCCCGCATCCCATCTCACTTTTTTCACAACCAAGGAGTCCACTATGAATCAAATCCGCACCACGTTATCACGCTTGTCCTTGACGCTCGGCCTGTTTGCCGCAGCAACAATGGCTGCACCGACCACTGCTGCACCAACAACCACATCCACCAACTGGACAATCGACGCTGACCACTCCTCCGTGAGCTTCAAGGTTAAGCACATGATGATCAGCAACGTGAACGGAAACTTCGCCAAGTTTAGCGGCACCATCGAAGCCGACGAAAAGGATCTCACCAAATCGAAGGTCAACGTAAGCATCGACGTGACCTCCATCAGCACAGGTGTCACTAAGCGCGACGACCATTTGAAGAGCCCTGATTTCTTCGATGTCGCCAAGTTCCCTACCATGACTTTCGTTTCCAAGTCCGTGAAGATTGTCGGCAAAGACAAGCTTGCCGTCACAGGTGATTTGACCTTGCATGGCGTCACCAAATCCGTGGTGCTCGATGTCGATGGCCCTTCTGCTGCGATCAAGGATTCCTGGGGTAACACCAAGCGCGGCGCTTCTGCAACCACCAAAATCAATCGCAAGGATTTCGGCCTAACCTGGAACCAAGTGATTGAAGCTGGTGGAGTTGCTGTGGGCGAAGAAGTCACCATTTCTCTTGAGCTCGAACTCGTGAAGAAATAACCGCAAGCCTTTACATACCAAGCCTCAACAGCCTCCTGCAATGGGGGCTTTTTCTTTGAATACAAATTTTGTTTTCCGTGTCAAAGTCTCGCTCCGCGAAGCTCAGTCCACCTACGCGGGAAAAATTGTCTATCATTTGGAAAATCAATTGGGGGCTTCAGTGGAATTCAATAAAGTGCACACCGTTATTATGGCAAACCTTCTTGCCTTTGTAAGCATTTACGCCATGACTGGAAGCGGCACTGGTGCAGACCCGTACATGATTTCTACCTACGCAGATCTGGAATCGGTGGGCACAAGGAATTATCGCCTTTCCGATACCTTTCAATTAGCCAACGACATCGATGCATCGGCATCAAAAACAGAAAACCTCTCAGGCTCGGTGTACCAAGGGTTTGTGATGATCGGAACCGATACAACGCCATTCACCGGATCTTTTCACGGAGCAGGACATGTGATTCGCAACCTGACCAGATCGTGACCCGGAGGGCGCAGACACTTCGGTGGCTGCGTGCCGTTGCAAGCTGGCTTGCTTACGGTATAGAGCCTGGTCCGTTGAGGCCAAGAGGTTCACCCACGCCTTTCCTTCAACGGATGCGCCCAATGCTTGGCAATGACTTTTTCGTAGGATTCGCGGGATTTAGGGAGGGTTTCGGATTTTCGACTGGCGGGTCATTTTTGGGCGATGATCTTTCTATTTTTCCGCTGTTTGAATTTCACACACCTAAGCGAGGTAACCTCATGGCTAAGCTGTTTATCGAAGATCTGGATCTCAAGGGCAAGCGCGTTCTGATTCGCGTGGACTTCAATGTTCCACAGGATAAAGTGACTGGCGCGATCACCAATACCAAGCGCATTGAAGCTGCGCTGCCAACGATCAAGTATGCGCTCGACAAGGGTGCTGCGGTGATTTTGATGAGCCACTTGGGTCGCCCCGATGGTAAGGTCAATGCGAAATTCTCTTTGGCTCCAGTCGCTGAGGCTTTGTCCAAGCTGATCTCCAAGCCTGTGAAGTTCCTGAATGATTGCGTGGGTGCTGAGGTTGAGGCTACTTGCGCTAAGGCTGTTCCTGGCGATGTAATTTTGCTCGAAAATCTGCGCTTCCATATTGAAGAGGAAGGCAAGGTCAAGCTGAAGAATGCTGATGGCACTGAGACCAAGATCAAGGCTGAGCCAGAGGCTGTGAAGGCTTTCCGCGCTTCGCTTACCAAGCTTGCCGATGTGTATGTGAACGATGCTTTTGGCACCGCTCACCGCGACCACTCTTCTATGACTGGTGTACAATTGCCACAGCGTGCTGCTGGTTATTTAATGAACAAAGAGCTTGCTGCATTCTCCGCTGTGCTCGAAAATCCTAAGCGTCCTTTGCTCGCGATCCTTGGTGGCGCTAAGGTTGCCGACAAGATCCAGCTCATCAACAACTTGCTCGACAAGGCTGATACGATCATCATCGGTGGTGGCATGGCGTTCACCTTTAAGAAGATTATTTCGGGCATGAGCATTGGCAACAGCCTCTTCGACGAAGAGGGCGCAAAGCTGGTTCCTGAGTTGATGAAGAAGGCTAGCGACAAGGGCAAGAAAATTATTTTGCCTGTGGACTTCGTGACTGCAGACAAGTTTGCACCAGATGCTGCAACGGGTTATGCGGATGACAAAGCTGGCATCCCAGATGGCTGGATGGGTCTTGATGCGGGTTCTAAGTCTATCGCACTTTTTGACAAGGCAATCCTTGAGTCCAAGACGATCATTTGGAATGGTCCTGCAGGCGTATTCGAGTTCGAGAAGTTCGAAGCGGGTACCAAGGCTATGGCCGTCGCGATCGTGAAGGCAACTGCTGCTGGCGCAACCACTGTGATTGGTGGTGGTGACACGGCGACTGCTGCAAAGAAGTATGGCGCAGATAAGAAGGTCACGCACACTTCTACAGGTGGCGGAGCTTCCTTGGAATATCTCGAAGGCAAGGTTCTTCCAGGCGTCGCAGCTCTGAGCGACAAATAAGAAATAAGTTGAAAGTTGAAAGAGTAAAGTTGAGAGTGATAAGAATTGTTGTCTTTGAACTCTAACTGAACGTGATATCCAACTTTCAATTCTCAATTTTCATCTCTCATCTCTTTTTCATCTCATAAAGGATTTCACAATGCGTAAATACATCATCGCTGGCAATTGGAAAATGAACAAGACTGTCGCGCAGTCTGTTGAACTCGCGAAGGCTGTGGTCGAAGCGGCCAAGGGCATCAAGAAGGCTGAGATCGTGATCGCGCCTACCTTCCTTGCTACGGCTAAGGTTGCGGACGTGGTTAAGGGCACCAACGTGAAACTTGCTGTGCAAGACATTCACTGGCAAGACCAGGGTGCTTTCACAGGCAAAATTTCTGTGGATATGGTGAAGGAACTCGGTGTTGATTACATCATCATCGGACATTCCGAGCAACGCTCTTATTTCCATGAGACCGACATTACCGTGAACAACAAGGTCAAGAAGACTCTCGCTGCAGGCATCAAGCCAATCATTTGCATTGGTGAAACTCTCGATGAACGCAAGGGCGGAAAGCTCGAAACCGTTCTCAGCACTCAGATCAAGGGCGCATACGCTGGCCTTACTGAAATCGATGCACTCAATACCGTGATCGCATACGAACCCGTGTGGGCGATTGGTACTGGCGTAACAGCTACCGATGAACAGGCGCAAGAGACTCAAGCCTATTGCCGCTCTGTGGTCAAGTCCATTTACGGTGACAAGGTTGCTCAATCCTTGACAATTCAGTACGGTGGATCCATGAAAGGTGAGAATGCTGCCGGTCTTTTGAAACAAAATGACATTGATGGTGGTTTGATTGGTGGTGCAGCCTTGAAAGCTGAAACTTTTATTGCTATTGTTGCAGCCGCCGAACAAATCGCATGAGGAACTAAATGTCCGTCCTGTTCTGGATTTTGATCGCTTTACACGTTTTTCTGTGCTTCTTTCTGATCCTTCTTGTTTTGTTGCAAAACGACAAGATGGGTGGATTGGCTGGTCTTACGGGTGTTGCAAGCCAGACGTTCTCCGGAACGGGTGCGGCTACGTTCGTGCAAAAGCTTACACGTGGTGTTGCTCTTGCGTTGATGGCTGTGGTGCTCATTCTGAGCTACCTTGCTACCCAACACGAGAACACTGCGCAAGGCACAGAATTGAAGAAAACTAGCTCCGGTCTCGGTGCTGTGTTGCCAAAGGGAATCGCTGATCTCAACGATCTTCCTCAGCAGCCAGCCGCGCCTACGAAGTAGGCTGTGCATTTAAGTATGCTGTAACTAGAGCTTTACCACGCGGATGTGGTGGAATGGTAGACACACTAGCTTGAGGTGCTAGCGCCAGCAATGGCATCGCGGTTCAAGTCCGCGCATCCGCATGAAACCGAACTGTAACCCAGTTCGGTTTTTCTTGTTCTCCGGGCAGGTTACGCAAAACATGGTGGTTCGGCGGCTGCAATTGCACCCAAGTGCGTTGCATTTCGCTTGACATAGCGGTGCTATGCCTGCGCTCATGCGTCTTCTTGGCTGCAATTTCGCGTGCCGATCCCCTCATGTTTTTCGAAGCCCGCCCTCCGTAGTCGTTTTAGAATCATGCATTGCGCTCATGTTTCATATTGCATGCGCCTAGGCGCGTATTTACTCATCGCTTAAACTGCTCCCTTTGCGTGGCGATGAATACTCGTGAATTTTGCAAACTGCTCCCGTTAAATGGTTGTGGAAAATGCACCCCCGCAGAGTTCCAACCGTTGAGCCTGCTTACTGTGAATGCTCCAATGGAGATTCGAATAACGCGCGCCAAGCTCTTGAACGCTTTCGTTGCTTCTCACAAGGGCTCGTCGCCACACGAGTAAAAGGACTGTTTGTTGATATAGGCGTAAACTGCACGGAATTTTCACAATGAACGTTGAAAATTTTGGCGCAAAGGCGTTTTTCACCGCCACGCAAGAGGAGCAGTTAACTCATCACTCATCGTTCGACACTCAAATAATCTCACTCTCTTACTAAATTCCCCTCATGGCAAATTGGATTCCTTTACTCTCGATACTCCCGCGCAATTTGATCAGCCAGGCGTTTGGTGCGGTCACGCGCGCAAAGATTCCTGGATTTTCACCTGCGTTTCGCGACTGGTTTGTTCGCCAGTTTAAAATCGACATGTCTGATGCGGCAAGGCCTCAGAAGGATTATGCGAATGTGCATGAACTTTTTATTCGCGAGCTGAAGTCAGGTGCCCGCCCCCTTGCGGATGCTGGCTTTGTGAGCCCTGTGGATGGTCGCTTGTCGCAATGCGGGCTGCTCGATGATCCTACCCTTCGCATGATTCAAGCAAAGGGGCGCTATTATTCATTGACCTCGCTTGTGCGAGACCAGGCGCTTGCAGAGCGTTTTCGCGGTGGCTCTTGGGGGGTGATTTACTTAGCGCCTTTCAACTATCACCGCATCCATTCCCCTGTGAGCGGCGCAGTTCATTTGGCGCTATACTGCCCGGGCACTTTATGGCCAGTGAATGTTTCTAGTGTGCAACAAATTCCCGAACTTTTTTGCGTGAATGAACGCTTAACTTCTTACCTCAAAATGGAGGGTGGGGGAGAGGTTTTGGTGGTCAAGGTTGGCGCAACCAATGTGGGGCGAATTTCTTTGTCTTATACGTCGGATATTCTCACCAATTCCAAACAAGTGCCAAGTCGCGAAAACCCTTGCTGTATATGGACTCCTGAGCATCAAATAACCGTCGAAAAGGGTGCGCATTTGGGTACATTTGAACTTGGATCCACCGTGGTTCTTGTGTGCTCTCGAGAGGTTCGCGAACGCTATCCAAACTTGTTCGTAAACCAGCTTGGAAAAGATGTTCGCATGGGTCAAAATCTCGACTAGGCTGCTGTGAGTTTTCTTCGGCGAAATAAAGAGATGATCAAAGCGACGCGCGACTTTTGTCTTGCGCTGCAAAGTATTCCAGATCCTGTTGCAGAAGTGTTGCAGAGTTGTGCGGATCCGGTGGATCAGCTGGGTTGGAGTATCGCATCTGCGGGTTTGCATCAAGGCATCCCTCTCCCAAATGTTGCTTTAGTCGTCGCAGAATTGATGCGTGAATTTCCGAATAGATCCTGTTGGATCTTGCCCGCACCGAAAGAACAGCAGGTAAAACATGTGCTTGCGCGTTTGCCTTGGACGAATGGTTGGGCATTGGTAGAGCACGTGCCCGGACTTCTTTTGGGGGTGGGGCAGTGGATGCGCACTGCTGGCGAAGATCCTACAGCATTTGTGCAGAAACATTCGTCAGCCCAGTTGTGGTCTAGCTTTGCAGGCATTTACTACATGGGGAAGAGCTCGGTAACGCGCCCGAAAGTTTTAGCGTTACTAGCCCGCTTGCGTATGCCCAAGCCACAAGGTTTAGGGCTAAAGATTATCGATGCTCCGCTTCGCTCTGGGGAGTGCTGGCCTTTGCCTGTGAGTGGTGGGGCAAGGCGCTGGCTGAGCATTTTCGGTCCGAATCCAAAACGCTGGATGGAGTCGCACACCGAGGCCGAGCGGTTGCGCTACTTTCAAAAAATGTATCAGGGCCTTTGCAATGAAAATCCAGAGATGATCGCATTCGGGTTGTCGTTTTTCTTAGAACCCTCAGGCGCAGACTTCTCCTGTCGCAAAGCTTTGCAAGGTTGCTACCATTGTCCCTTAGCTACACTGAGTCCGTTGCTTCAATCGTGCCCAAGGAGAATTGTTTGATCCGCTTGCGTGTCCTTGTCATCCTCTTGCTTGCGTTGTTTCTTTGCGCGTGCAGAGATGATGTTGCAACGCTTGCTGGTGTACAGCTCCGCTTGGTGAATTTTTTAGGTGTGCATCCGGCCACGGTTTCTTTCGAAGATCACCCATTGGATTCTGTGGAGCCTGCGCCTAGGGCCCGCGGCAGCATGACTTACCTCGTTTCCCAAGACTCGATTCATGTGGTGATTGAAGAGTTTCGAGACCCCGTAGCTGCTTATGCATATTGGCTAAACAAGGGACTAGGCCCAGAGCACATTCCACACTTGCGTTCGGGAATGCTTGAAATGACTACCTGTAGCGGGAAATGGGTCTTTTATTTCCAAAGCCTTTCCCATCGGCTTCCTCCTCAAGAGTCTATGGATAGTCTGGTTGCTTCATTTCCAGAAACAGGTGGTGGGCTGCCCAAGCAATTCTTGAGTTTGCCTATGCGGCAGCGAATTCCCCAAGGAGCGTCTGTGCAGGCAAATTTATTTTTAGGTTGCCCTGTGCGTGCGTCGATGCTTTGTCAGCGGTATCGTGACGAGCTGGGGCCATGGAGTGCTGCGCGAAGTTTAGGGCCGGTCAGCGAGTCTCAAATGGATTCGCTTGTGAAAGCATTAAGTGCACATGGAGTTCAATGGGAGTCAGGGCAAGATGGATATACCACTTGGCGTGATGGAGCTATTCGCGTTCTCATTGGACGAGAAAATGGGTTGCTGATTTCAGTATGGGCACAGAGAGATGCCGCGTCGATGCAAGCCCTTTTTAATCACGTTCGCACCACGCTTCGAGCGGAGTGAAGTTGTATGTCCTTGTAAAATTCTTTTTACAAGAGCATCGAATCGTCAGAAATAGTATTTATTTTCGAAAAAACGCAAACATTAGGGGGTAACCATGAACTTGATCCAAAGCCTCGAACAAGAAATCGAAAGCCTGAAGCGAGAGTACGAAAAGTTCGATCGCGGAAATAAGTCTGCAGGCACACGTGCTCGCAAGGTTCTTCAGAATATCAAGAGACTTTGCCAAGACATTCGCGTTCATATTCAGGATGCGAAAAAAGATGAGACAGGAGAAGCATCCTGAGAAATGATTCGTCGACTCTTTGGATCTGTGAGGCAGGGCTTAAATTCCTTGTGCCGGCAGGCGATGTTGGCAATCCAGAAATAGATTTGAAATTGTTTGACTAATGCGTTTTTTGAAGATATATTCCCGATAGATTTTTCTGCGGGTAACCATGTGGAGATGCGTAGTCCTATGACCTTGAAAACGATGTTTTTCATTCTTGCCGGAGCACTGTTGCTCACGGATAATGCCTCGGCGAAAATCATCAACGTACCTGGTGATTACAGCAAAATTTCTGATGCTCTCGGAAATGCTGATGCAGGGGATACCGTTAAAGTTCGTCGTGGCGAGTACGACGAAAATATCACCTTAGTGATGGGTGTTGTTCTAAAGGGTGAAGATCCTTTGACGACAATCATCGATGGTGGTCGTCACGGACCAACTGTCATGGGTACCTCCGGATCTGAAATTTCACATTTCACGATTCGCAATGGAATTGAAGGCGTGCTGTGCGAGAATGCCGCGCCGTTCGTTCATCATTGCTGGATCTTAGATAACCATGCAACAGGCTTGGCCGCCTTCATTTCGCTACCAAATGTTCGCAACAATGTGATCTACGGAAACCGCTGGTCTGGAATCCTCGCTTGGGGTGCTAAGTCCCTTGATTCTAAGATCGAGCAAAACGTGGTGATGCACAATGGCTATTCGGGACTTACCCTGATGGGGCCAACAAACATCGTTGCTCGCAACAATATTTTCATGGAAAATCACTTTTATGGAATCTTTGCTGATCCTGCTGCGGGTCAAACCAAAGTTGAATTCAACAACATTTTCAAGAATTACTATCCGTTCAATCGTTTCATCAAAGTGAATCGCACCAATATTTCATTGGATCCAAAGTTTATCAACCCATCTCTTTCTCAGCCAAACTTCTTTGTTGCTTCTCGCTCACCTATGATCAAGCGAGGCAAGGGAAAACTTGACATCGGTCTATTGGAAAAAGAAGAAGTAACGACGGCTGAAGAGCCTGAGCCAATTACTGCTGATCAGCCCGAAGAAAAGCCATCTGCTTCTCTCGAGTCGTCAAAGAACATTGCTTCATCAAGTGCGTCATCCTCTGTTGAGGAACCACATAGTTTTACTCTTGATGGTGTGAGTTTTGAATCTAGTTCCGATAAGCTGACTTCGGATTCGTATAGCGCATTGGACAAGGTTGTGGAACAGCTTAAAGCATTTCCAAATCTCAAGTTTGATATTGTCGGATATACCGACAGCCAAGGAAATAAGCAGAAACTTCAAGATCTTTCGAAACAGCGTGCGGATGCTGTGAAGAAGTACTTAGTTTCGAAGGGCATTGCTGGTGACCATCTGGCCACATACGGCAAGGGTCCATCTGATCCAAAGGCTTCGAATAGCACCCCGGATGGTCGTGCTAAGAATAGAAGAATTGAATTCGTGCGGAAGAATTAATTAACAGGGAGACCATCGGTGAATTGCGGTAACTTGATTAAATCGATTGTGTCTGGGCTTTGCCTGGTAACGTTTGCGGCTTCTGCTCCAACCTATAGTCCCCATAAGTACCAGCAGAATGACTGGTTCGGGGAGTATGGACAGAATGCATCCATGTATGTCAATCCCGCTGGAATTGCGGAGAACGATCAACTTGAGGTTTCTTTCGGAATCTTTCGTACCATCAGCGGTGAGGCTGGACAAGAATATGTAACTCTCGCTGTTCCGTACGATTACAATCATACCTTTGGCTTTTCGTACTTTGAAAATGGTGCGGTGATTGAAGGTGGAGAGCAGTACAGCGAAAACGCATTTCTGTTCGGGTATGCCTATCGTGCAATGCATGCTTTGGCTGCCGGTGTCGATCTCGCTGTTTTGCAGATTAACCAATTTGGCGTGAATAAGCAGTTGACTGCTGGGCTTGATCTCGGTGTCAGTTGGAATCCAATTTCCAATTCAAAATTGGGACATCTCGAAATTGGGCTTGCTTTCCAAAATGCGCTAGCTCCGGCAATTAGCACAAAGTCTTCGACATCTTCCTCGTATCAGTTTGTAACGATGGCTGCTGCACCGAATGATGCTTACTTGATTCCTCGCAACCTGAATTTCTCGGTGTTCTATCGGGGCTTAAACAGAATGCTTGAACTTAAAGCCGAGGTGAGCGAGATTGATGTGATCCATCAGTCCACTGAAGGTGGTAAGGGCATGAATCTTGAAAACAGCTTCACTTGCACATACTTTCTAAGTCCTCTGCTTGGTGTTCGTATGCGCTTTACCAAGGAAGGTTATCCTGTTCTTGGCGCAACAGTAAATGTGAAAGATGTCAACTTCTTCAAGTATCTTGCGTTGGACTTGGAAATGTCTCATGATGACATCGTTGAAAAGAAAAATCGCGGATTCCTCTGGAGCACGAAGATCACTTCTCGCTTTGGACCAACTCGTGAAGAATCCATTGGTGAGCGTCGTTATCGCCGTCTTAAGATTGAGCCAGAAAATGATTACCGCAAGGCAATGCGTCTTTACTTGAATCGCGACTTCTTGGAAGCTGCTTACGCTTTCGGAAAGGTGATTACAAAGTATCCAGCATTCCATTTGGTGGATCAAGCTGCTTTCTATAAGGGCAAGTCGTTTGAGAATATGCGCATGCACAAGGCTGCTATTGCTGTTTACGACGAGGCTATCAAGAAGTATCCACAGTCGGATCAACGTGCTAAGTATTACTTCCAGTTGATGAACATCGACTATAAGGACAACAAGTTTGGTGAAGCGATGATCAAGTATCAGACTATCGCTCAGAAGTTCGCAGAAACTGATGTTAAGGCTGATGCTGATTACGTTGCTGGTCAGATTAAGTTTGACCAAGGTTTATATCAGGAGTGCGTCGAGCTTCTTGCTCCAATTCTTCCTGGTAATGCCAACTATTTCTATGCACGCTATACCATGGGCATTGCTTACTCTCGTCTAGGAAAGTGGGCTGAGGCGGAAGCTTCCTTCAAGGATATTATTGCCCAGACGGCATCGAATCAGTCTGAAAAAGATATTCAAGATGCTGCTAAGGTTAAGCTCGGTCATATCTACTTCTCTGGTGAGAAGCCAAACCTGCCAGAGGCCGCTTCTCTCTATGGACAGATCAAGCCTGAATCTTACGTGTATGACGAAGCTATGCTTGCTTTGGGCTGGTCCTTCTTAAAGGTGAACAAGCCTATGGAAGGAATTAAGTATGCTCAGTGGATTATCGAGCATATGCCGAATTCATACCTCGTTGCAGAAGCTTACCTTGTTGAAGGTTACTGCTACTATATGACGAAGGACTGGAATCATTCTGAGACTTCTTTGAAGAATGCAGAAAAACTCACTGAACGTCCTGTTGTTTCTCAAGATTCTCGCGATTCAGCTCATAAAGCTTTTGATGCGATGCAGTCTGAGTTTGAAGATGTTCAATCCAAGGCGCTTGACTTGGCTCGCCAATTACCCACACCACGTGTTGAGCAAAAGCGTGCCGCTTTACGTCCAACCTTTGACAAGGCCAATAAGAATATTGAGGACTTTGCCTCATTCCAGCAACGTGTAATTCAGAGCGACCGCTTTGAAGCCAATCGCAAGCGCGTACTTGAAGATGCTAAGTTTACCTTGGCAACCGTTGGTACCAAGAAGGGCAAGACTGAAGGCGGTTCTGCACCTCAACTCAAGGAGCTGGAGTAATCCAGCTTTTTCTTTTACACTTTTTGAAATATTTGTTTAACGGAACCGATTGAGAGAACAATGAAGCAACTGGTCAAATTTTCTACCGCTCTACTCATGCTCGCAAGTGCGTCTTTCGCTGATGTCTGTAAAGACAAAACCGCAGATGCGAACAAGCTGTTTGGAAAGTGCTCATCCATGCCCAAGGGTACGAATGAGTATGAGCAATGTAAGAGCTCATACAAGATGTTAACCCAACAGGTTAAGACCGCTTGTGATGCCGGCTTGTCTGAGGATGAGTTGAAGAAGAATATTGCCCAGTGGCAAGAACTGGTCAGCACTTGTAAGGGGCGCCAAGACGATCGCTGCGCAAATGCATTGAGCGCTCTTGGAACCTTTACATACAAGTACGAAGACTTGAAGAACTTAGCGGGTATGACCGCTTATGACTCCATCGTCTCGTGGTGTGCGGATCGTGATAGCAAGCCCGAACGTTGCAAGAAGATCGGTGATCCTCCTAAGCCCGATCATAGCAAGTCTCTTGAGCACTTTATGGACTTCGTGAAGAAGTATCCAAAGAATACCAAGATGCCGAATGTCTTGTACCAAGCTGCTGCTGTTCTTGAGGCTTCACTAGAAGACGAGAAGGCATACAAGCTTCGCTTGAAGCTAGTTCAAGACTGGCCTAATGATGGGTTGGTGCCCAAAGCATGGCTTCGCATTGGTGAATATTTCTTTAATGCTCGTAAGTATAAAGATGCTATTGATGCGTACAAAAAAGTCGCTGGCTTTGATGCTCTCATGGGTAAAGAAGCTGCCTTAGCTATGTACCATTTGGCGGAATCATACTACAACACCGCTGAGTATCAGACTGCTGCCGTGACTTACTATTCATACATCATTGGTGCCGATGCTAAGAAGTATCCTGCGGATCTTCGTCAAGAAGCTATGGACTTTATGGCTGCAGCATTTTCTGATATGGATGATGGCGTTATGGCTGCATCTACTTTCCTCAAGGATAAGTCTGTCGCCTTCAAAGATTCCTTGTATTTCCGCATTGGTATGAAGAACAAAGAGCATGATCGGTTGGATCAATCCGTTCAGAGCTTCAAGTATTTGCTCGATATTAATCCCGATTATATCGACGCTCCATTGGCAGACATTGCTTTGGTTGAAATCCTTATCACTCAGCAAAAGTATGAAGATGCCCAGAATCAACGCCTGTTAGTTGTGAAGCGTTATGATCATAATTCATCTTGGTACAAGAGAAATCAGCAGTATCCAAAGTCTCTTGAAACCGCGAATGGTGCAATCCGTTCGGCCATGCTTGATATCCCCACTTATCATTACGTTAAGGCTGCAAAGCTTACGAAAGAAAATGATATTGAAGCCGGAAAGAAAGAATACCAGAATGCAATCAATGCTTACAATGCATTCTTACAGCACTATGCCAATGAACCTACTTGGGATGAATTTAAGGTTCATGCTTTGCTCGCTCAGGTTTATCAAGACTTAAAGCAGTATGATGGTGCCGTGCGTGAGTTCAACTGGATCGATGATGCTGATACATCTCGCTATGGTCGTCGCCCACTGAATGTTGAACAGATTTTGAAGAAGGAAGAAGCTGCGTATAACGGTGTTCTCGCTGCTGAGAATGGTCGTGAATTTGCGATTAAGACAAAGATGGGTGGTGACGAAAAGAAGGGTTATAACCTTCCAGAGACCAAGGCATATTTTGCGCAGGTTGATCGCTACATGAAGAAGTGGGGCAAGACAAAGGACGCTCCTACTATTGCTTATAACGTGGCCGTTGTTCATTATAACGCGGAACAGTACACAACTGCGATCTCTGTGTTGAAGCAATTACGCACCGAGTTCCCTAAGCATGAATACACGCTCTTGATCAGTCGTATGCTTGCTCAGTCCGAATTGGAAGCTGGTCAACTTGATGATGCTCAAAAAGAATTTGAGTGGTTGTCCGACCAATTTACCAAGGTTAAGGAAACCAAGAATGATTCCATGGCGAAAGAGATTAACAAGTCTATCGCTGCTGTACTTTATCAACGTGCTGATCAAGCCAATAAGGCTGGAAAGTACGAACAAGCCGCGAAGAGCTTCCTTTCCCTTGTTGATCGCTTCCCGCTGCTTGAATTCTCTGATAAGGCTGTGTTTGAAGCTGGTGTCGCTTACGAAAATGCGAAGATGTATACCGCTTCTGCAGAAACCTTCATGTTAATGCCTCGTCGCTATGCTAAGTCGCCTTTGACGATTAAAGCAATTCTGCGTGCAGCTACGGCATACAAAAAGGATAACAAGCCACGCGATGCGGCTCGCACATTCCTCTTTATCACCGACAATTTCCCACAAGATTCGTTGGCGATATCCTCAATCTCTTGGGCGGCTGGTGTTTATGACTCTGCTGCTGGTCAGAGCAAGACTGCTGCTGACTCTGCTGCATACAATAAGTTGGCTGCACAGACATTTGAAATTGCTTTCAAACAATTTCCTAAGCATGAAAAAACTCCTCAACTCCTTTATAGTGCTTGCTTAAGTTACGAAGAAGCTAAGGCTGCAAGCGAAGCGATTCGTTGTAACAAGGATCTCGTTCGCGAATATCCTAAGTCTTCCTATGCCCTCGATGCTGCATTCTCGATTCCTATGGCTTACGTTGCTGTAAAGAAGTGGGATGTTGCTGCTGAGGAGTTCTTGAACTTTGCTAAGATGTACCAAGGCGATAAAGAAAAGCTGATCGGTGCATACATGGGTGCAGCTCGTGCATTCATGGAGCTTAAGAATACACCTAAGGCCATTGAGCAATACAAGAACGTAACAAGCACGTATGATAAATACGGATTGCAGCTCAAACATCCTGATGCATCAATTCCTGCGGAAGCTGCATTCCAATTGGCTGAATTTGACTATCAGAAGATGGACGCAACCCAGATGAAGGGTGCAGAAAAAGAGAAGAACAAGGTTCTGAAGGAAATGATGAATTACCTTCGTTCCGCAATGTCGCTCTATGCAAAATCTGCTGAGTATGCCTCTGAAAAGTGGACATTCAAGGCAACCAACAAAATGGGACTTTTGTTCACCAAGGTTGCTCAGAAGATTCGTGAGCAGGATATTAATTCGAAGAGTGAAGAAGAGAAGTTTGCAGAGCGCATCACAATCGTTCAGCAATTGCCTTCTTACTACGAACAAGCTCGTCCAATCTTTGAGAAGAACTTGATTCTTGCTCGTGACCAAGGCTTCTACAACGACGATGTTGTGGCTGCTGAAGAAGGTTACATCGAGATGTTCTATCAGGATTGCGCTGTGTTCTATGAAGTAGCAGAAGCTTTCCGAGCAGCACCGCTTCCAGATCGCAAGGCAATTGTGCAAGAGCACATGCAAAACGACAAGATGTCTCGCAAGGATGCCGAGGGTGCAACTGATGATGACCTGAAGGCATATAAGGAAGAGTTGCAGAACAAGGCAAAGACTGCTGAAAAGGGTGGTCTTCCTAAGTGCGCTACTGGTATTAAAGCATCTGCTCATTATCAGATTGACAACAAGTGGACACAGAAGCTCTTCGCTCGTGTGAAGGCAACTGATTCTACAAATGAAATTTTGCAAACAAAGATTGAGCGCTTCGATCCAAGTACGTTGTTCAAAGATCCAGACTTCTTCAAGACCAAGGCTCGCCTAGAGCAAATTGCTTCTTCGCAGGTCATGACTTTGGATGAGCAATTGGCTACTTATCGCGACATTCTTAAGGAAGCAAAAGCAACGAATGCGAAGCTGAAACAAGAGTTGGATGATTTGAATAGGCGCATCCGTAACGGAGAGTCTGCTCCTCCTGCGCCTAAGCCTGCTGCGGCTGCACCTGCTCCAGCAGCGGCTCCAGCAGCGGCGCCAGCTCCTGCTAAGTCATCGAAGAAGAAAAAATAAGCTTCAAGCCTTTAAAAAAAAACTGCCCGAGTGGGGCAGTTTTTTTTTGATGAATTACTCAGCTGAATTTGGGGCTGTTCGTTTCGGAATCATATTTACGAATAATGATATGTGACTCAATATGACAGGAGGCCTGTAAATATAAGGGCTCATTGATGTCGACGTTGTATTCTGACGAAGCAAGAGTAAAGATAATTTTACAGCTTTCTTTGAGAACTCAGATTTGAAAAGAAGGTATATATACATCACGTTCAATTCCAAAAACAAACAATAAGGAGTGCACAATGGAAAAGATTATCACGGGTTTCAATCCAGTAAATGAAGGCTGGCAATACATGTGGGTTATTACCCTCCTGGGTATGATCGGCTTGGGTATTGCTGTTGAACGCTTCATCTACATCTTCTTGAAATCTTCCCGTGGTCGCGGCGTGTTCATGCATAGCATCGCGAATTTGCTCAAGGCAGGAAAGTTTGACGAAGCTCAGAACCTTGCTGGTTCCACCAAGCTTCCTATCGCTCGCATCCTCTATTCGATTCTTTCCCATCGCGAGAAAGGCAAAGACGCAATGAAGGAAGCCTTCGAAGAAACATACATGACCGAAGCACCACGCATCAATCGCTACATCGTTCTTCTCCAGATTTCTGCTTCTGTGTCAACCCTTCTCGGACTGCTCGGTGACTGCTGGGGTCTGATTGTGACCTTTGATGCTATCGCTAACAAGCCTGCTGCTGAACGTCCAAAGGCGATGGCTGATGGTATTGCAATGGCTATGGCCGCTACCTATATGGGTCTCGTGGTCGCTATTCCTCTTCTCGTTGTGCAAGGCCTCTTCTCCATGCAGTCCGAGCGTCTGATTGAAGAGCTCGAAGAAAAGGGCATGAAGGTCATCAACATTCTTGGCTAAGAACAGTTGTTCCTAATTCAAAGAAAGGAATTCTGATATGCCAAAGAAGAGAAAAAAGGAGTCAATGAAGGACTTAGATGTCCTTCCATTGCTCAACGTGTTCTCGGTGCTGATTCCTGTGATCATGACCAACACTCACTTTCAGAAAGTGGGTATTGTGGATGTCGCGCTCCCAGAGCGTTCAGACATGGTGATGACGGAAGAGCCACCAGAGCCAGATGATCAGGCTCTAAATTTGACTGTTGCGATCACGAATGATTACCTTCAGATCGTTGCTCGTGGCGGTATGCTTCCAATGGTGTTCTACAAGGAAATGTGGACATTCCGTTGCAAGTCCGATAACGATACCATCACTTACGATCCGTCTAAACTCGGAACCGTTAAGGAAGATGGAACATTCACTAATCCTCCTAAGTGCAAGGATGGCAAGGAAACGAACAAGTACGAGATCGAGACTGTGGGTCTGTGGTCCGTTCTGAAGTCGTCCGATACCGATCCTGGTACTGTGCAGCAATCCCTGTACTCATCCATGACAGACTCCGCTTACGTTGACGCTAATAACGAATTCCTTAAGGATCGTTCAGGCATTAGTGCTGGCTCTGTTGTGCAAACACTGAAAGAATCCTCCGCTCGCAAGCTCACCGCTGAGCAAGCCAAGGAGTTGGTTGTTCGTCCGCGTTCTGCTTATGATGAGCTTGCAAAAGCTTTGATGGGCATTCATACGCGCTTCATCGATGCACCTGATGCTGATAACATCATTGTGCTTGCTGATGATAACACCATCTTCGACAAGGTGATCAGCGTGATGGACCGCGCTCGCGACTCCGGATTCTGGAAGATTTCCCTAGCCAAGCTGGGAGGTTAACAATGGGTCGTAAGTCATTCAAAGCCAAAGGCGAAGCTACCGTTAGCTTGACCTCGATGCTTGATATGTTCACCATTCTTCTGCTGTTCTTGATCAAGCAGACGGATACGGAAGGTAACTTGTTGACTCAGGCTGAAAACCTGAAGCTCCCCATCTCTACATCCCTGAAGTCTCAGGCTGAAGTAGCGTTGGTGGTGGTGGTCGACTCGAAAGCCATCCTAGTGGATAATGAAAAGGTTGCTGAGACTCCAGATGTTGCCAAGCAGGATTCCCTGTTGGTTGCAGGCATGATTCCCGTCCTCGAGAAGAAGCGCGAGGAAGAGAAGAAGGCTGCACTGGCTCACGGCAATGAACCTGATGCCGCAGGACGCGTGGTTGTTCAGCTCGATAAAAACAGCTCATACGATGTGATGTATAAAGTCATGGCATCGTGCGGCTGGGCGGGCTACACCAACGTTTCCTTCGCTGTCGTCATGAAGAACGCGGAGAGCTAAAATGGCAGAACAAAAGAAAGGAAAGCAACGCGATCCAATGCTTGAAAGCTTGATGCCTGAATCCGATAAGCGGGTTGCAAGCTTCGTAAGTACGTTCGTTATTCTCGGTTTCTTAATGTCATTCTTCATGGGAACCTATGAGTTCGCAGTGGATGAAGTCATGTTTGAAGATGTTGCATCTCAAGACCTGACCGCTACCATGAAGATTGAGAACAAGAAGGAAGAGAAGAAAGACGAAAAGAAAGAAAAGAAAGCCGAAAAGCCTCGCAAGCATGCTGGTGGTGGCGGTGGTCAACCTCGCGGAAAGGGCAATCCAAATGCCCCTCAGTCTCGCGGTGTGTTGAAGCTGCTGACTGCTCGTAGCTCCAAGGCTAACTTCAGTGCATATACACTCATGAAGGATCAGAAGTTCGCGAAGGACATCGATAAGGTGCTCAAGAACGTTGCTGGTCTCCAGAAGTCTGGTCAGACAGTCCTTGGTGGACGTCGTGGTAAGGCTGACGGTGGATTCAATGAAGGCTATGCTGAAGGTGGTTCCGGTGGTATCGGTGACATGCTGGGCGGCTTGCTCGGTGGTGGCAGCGGTTCTATCTCTACCAAGGCTAAGGGCTCAATTAAGACCCCTAGCGATCGTGACATTGACATGGGTCAAGGTGGCGGATCTCGTTCCGTTTCCGAAATCATGGCTGTTGTTCGCGCTCGTACACCTGGTTTACGTCATATCTACAACAAGTATCTGAAGCTTAAGCCTGGGTTCTCTGGTAAGGTGACTTGCACCTTCACCATTTCTCCGGGTGGTGATGTCATCTCGATCAAGGTCGCGTCTTCGACGACTGGCTACGACGAGTTCGACCAAGAGATTCAGACCGCTGTTGGTGCATGGCGCTACAAGGTCATCAAGTCTGGTAACACCACTGTTACCATTCCGTTCAGCTTCTCTGAGTAATCAGAAAGTCAGTTCAAACAAAAACAGTCGGCTCAAGGGTCGGCTGTTTTTGCGTTAATGAGCTTTTGCAAAAATTTGCCATTGATGGAATCCCTCTTGGATATTATGTTTTGGTAGAATTGCAGAAACCCCAAAATCACCTATAGGGAGTCTTTCTATGAGCTTTAAGTCTGCTATTGCCGTAGGCATTGCGGTCGGAGTTGTCGGAATGGGCGTTGCGCATGCTACATATGCACGCATTGAGTCCATGGGAAAAAATTCCACATTCGTCATGGATGACATCAGCATCTTTGACAATCCAGCCAATATCAACATTTACCCAAACTACTTGATTGGCGAGTTTGGACCATACCAAAACAACAATCTCAAGCCAGGGACCAACGAGGATCCACAGCATCCATGGTTTGGTGGAATTTTCTCTCTTCCTCTTGGCCAAGAAGATAGTCGTGATCCACGCCTTTCCATCGCGGGTGCTTTTAATCGCATCGACGATAAATTGTTTCAGTTTCTTCCTGATTCCGTTCGCATTGTAGATAAAGTCAACTCTACGATTCGAAAAGTTGTCGTTCCTACTCCTGCAACGAATTTCGACGGTTTCTTGGGCGGCACATTGCCTAACGGAAATGCGTTGGGTGTGCATATTTATGTTGCTCAGCAGCAAGGTGGACATCAAACCGGAACTGGTTACGAAATGAACAAAGATGAATTTGCTTCGATCGTGAAAGCAGATGGTGGTTTGAACTGGCAATTCAACACCGATGTGGATGGAGAGTTATCTGCAGGTGTTGGTCGCATTCAGTTCGGTGCAGAGAAAAAGAGTTTCCTCGATCCTGATTTGATGACATATACCTTGAACGGTCGAATTTTCTCGACATGGGCGTTGATCAACGGTGAGTTTGTTCCTGCATTCTCTGTGACAGAGGTGAACGCTCAAGGAATCACGAGTTCAACACTTACCGGTGGACTGGGAGTGAATGTGGCTCTTGATCGTGGCTTCTTCTGGCTTGGCGCTGAAGGAATTTTTCAACGTGACAGCTGGAGCAAGTGGGCATACAATACAACCACAGGCTCGCGAATCTATACCGATGATGGACAAAGCGGCAGTTGGGATGTGAAGACCTCTACGGGTGGTCGTATCTCCTTTGGTATCGAACGTAACATCTGGTGGGATTGGTTCGTGATTCGTGTGGGTGGCAGCAAGGTCATCACCTATGTGGACTGCAAGCATAATGTGAATAACACCACAGCCGCAGATATGAATGGCTATACTACACTTTGTCCAGAAAGTGGAAATTATTTCTACACCAACCCAACGGGTGATGGCTCTTGGAACGATAACGTTGGTGTGGGCTTTGGAATCAATGTCGAAGAAAAGTTGAAGGTTGATGCTACTGTTGCGGAAGATGTCTTATTCCGCAATCCTTTCCAGGGAGAAGGCCGCCTTCTTTCTCGCATTTCTGCAACATATTCTTTCTAAGAAAAAAAATCTTTACGAAGGCCTGCGCAAGCGGGCTTTTTTTTTTGCCAAGGAAATTTGTAAAGTTGATGCATGAGAATTTTCTTCGCCCGATTTCTTATGCTAACGGCCTTGGCTTTATTGATTGTTAGCTGTTCTGAACCACCATTCAGAATTCACCAGAAGCTTGAAACGATGCTGCAAGGTGATTTAAAGTACATCGTAGGTGAGGTCGAGAAGGGGTCGGGCAAGGAACACTTGCTGAGCACACCATATTTTGTCATTCGCGACATTCGCTTTTTCGAAGGGGATACAGCTCGTATTTACTCTGCTTACGCCGAAGTCGACTACTATTACTACAAAGACATTGCAATGTATCAAGTGCGGAAGTATCGTTACAACACCAGCTACCGGAGCTGGGATCGATATTTAAAAAACACGCGGTTTTTGGATCATCCCGCGCCAGAACCAAACGTTGGAACGGTGGAAAGAGCCTTATCTCAAGATTCGTCTAATTCGGCAAATTTCCCCAAAAAAGCAGAGCCTTAATTATATTTTTCCAAAAACTCCTCAAAGGGGATTCACTTGTTCGGCATTTTTAACTGCGATATCGGAATTGATCTGGGTACTGCCAATACATTGGTACACGTTGCGGGTCAGGGTATTGTCATCAATGAGCCCACTGTGGTAGCGGTTGATCGTAAAAACGATGACCGAGTGGCTTATATCGGGTCGGATGCGAAAAAGATGCTTGGTCGCACACCTGGTGAGATGATGGCTATTCGCCCTATGAAAGATGGCGTGATTGCTGATTTTAAACTCGTTGAAGCGTTGTTGCAACACTTCATCAAGCGTGTTCAGAAGTACCCCTTGTTTCTTGTGAAGCCTCGCGTTGTTGTTGGTGTACCTTCTGGTATTACCGAAGTAGAAAAACGCGCTGTGATCGACGCTGTGCGCCAAGCTGGTGCACGTGAAGTTCACTTGGTTGCAGAGCCAATGGCTGCAGCGATTGGAATGGGAATTCCTGTCGAAGATCCTTCGGGTAATATGGTGATTGACATTGGTGGTGGCACCTCTGAAATCGCTGTGATTGCCTTGTATGGAATTGTTTGCGATGCATCTGTTCGCGTGGGTGGAGATGAGATGGATGAAGCCATCATTAACTACTTGCGGCGCACGTACAACCTACTGGTTGGTGAGTCTACTGCAGAGCAAATCAAGTTCCAAATCGGCTCAGCTTTCCCACTTGAAAAAGAACTTGAAATGGAAGTGAAGGGACGTGATCTGACTGCGGGTATTCCTCGCACGATGAGCATTTCATCCGTGGAAATTCGCGAAGCTCTCAATGAGCCAGTGACTGCAATCGTCGAAGCTGTAAAGCAGGCGCTTGAAATCACTCCTCCAGAGCTCTCTGCGGATATCCTAGACAAGGGAATTATCATGACCGGTGGTAGCTCTCAGCTACGCGGCCTTGATGAGCGCTTGCGTCACGAAACCAACCTTCCTGTGAACGTCATCGATGATCCACTGATCTGTGTTTGCAAGGGCACAGCTCGTATCCTCGAAGATTTGGATAAGTATCGTAAGGTTCTCATGGCCTCTTGGGCCTAAGGGGTAGGCGCGGACTGTGATGGCTGTCCTTCGATTTTTCACTAGCCTCTTCTCTTTTGGAAGGGGCCTTTTTGCTTTTCTTTTCTTTTTGGGCTTGTCCTACGCAATTTTGCATAGCTCCGTGAAGCAGAAAATGGTAATTGCAGACGTTGCTGTGAGCACGGTTCTTTACCCTGCACAGATTGTCGTAAACAAGGCCACGACTTGGCATCATTTAGAAACCGAAAACAAGCAACTCAAGGAAGCGAACGCTCGCTTACGCATTGAGAATGACTTGTTGCATCAAGGTTTCTTTAAAGCGCTTCGAGTACAGAAACTAGATAGCTTCGGGCTCGACTATAAGGACTCTGCGTTATTGGCTGAAGTGGTTGCAAAAAATCCCGGTCGTTTACAGACAAGTGTCCTCGTGAATTTAGGCTCGCACGATTCCGTTGAACGAAACATGCCCGTGTTCACTCCAGATGGTTTGGTCGGAAAAATTTCCAAAGTGTACGACAATCACGCATTGGTTCAGCTGATGATGGATCCGCAAAATAAAGTTTCCGTGCTCGAAAACCGCACACGCATTTCGGGCATTTTGGAATCGCCGGATTCTCGCAAACTTTTTGTGGAACTGCCTGCGCATGCCGATGTGAAAGTCGGTGATACGCTGGTGACTTCTGGCCTCGGAGGCATATATCCCAAGGGAATTCGCGTGGGCATGATTTCGCGTATTTTCCCAGGCGATATCGATGTGATGAAAAAAGCAGAAGTAATTCCGTTTCAAAATCCATCTGAAATTGAAGAAGTTTTTGTGCTGAAAAAAAAGATTGACTGGATTGTACGGGAGTACGCAGAATGATTCGCAGTCTTTGGTTTGTTCTTTTCTTTGTCGTCGCGTTTGTTGCGCAGACGGTGCTTGCACCGATGATTCAAGCCTTCGGAGTCTCTCCCGATTTTGTGCTGTTCTTCATCGTATTTCTCTCGCTTCGCCATGGCGCTTTGGTCGGGGTTTTCTGGGGCTTTATTGCAGGCTTCACCGAGGATATTTATTCCGACGTTCATTGGTTGGGAGCTGCTGCGCTAACCAAGACCGTTGTGGGCTTCGCAGTCGGTCAACTCGAAGAAAAATTTATCAACTTGGGATTGGTAACCAAGGTGGCTGTGTTGGGGGTTGCATTCTTCTTGAACGATGCCGTATATGGCATGGCGACAGGAATGAGCCGCGAGCTTGTCACGCAAATGTTTATCACCAAGTCTTTGCCCGAAGGTCTCTACACCTTAGCTTTAGGTACCTTGGCTTTCCACTTCCTGTATCCGCGCGTGCCTCGTAATGTCTCTTAAGTTTTCCGATCCACAAGACCAGCAGGACCGCAATCTCAAGTCCTTAGTGTTCCTGATTGCAACAGGGCTTGCTAGCTTGTTTTTGATCGGGCGCCTTTTTTGGGTGCAAGTGGTGCAGTACGAAGAGAATCAGCGTCTTTCTGAATCGAATCGAATTCGTCGCATTGTGATTAAGGCTGAGCGTGGCTACATCTACGATCGCAATGGTAATCTGATGGTGCGCAATCGGCCCTCCTATCAAGTGGCTTTGATGCCATATCAATTGCGTGAAGGTGATAGTGTATTCAATCGTCTTTTGCGATTACGAGATACAACGAATACTCGCTTAGTCGATTCCTCTGCACTTGACTACGTATTTCAGCGCGGCAAATGGCAGAAGTTTCGGCCGCTGCGAATACTTGAAGATGCGAGTGATGCTCAGGTTGCCTTCATTGAAGAACGCTTGGATGAGTTCCCCGGCATCATCACTATCGTAGAGTCGCGTCGCGATTATCCCTACGGAACCATGGCTTCGCATGCCTTTGGCTATACCGGTGAAATTTCGGAAGATCAGTTAGCGGATTCCACGTACATCAACGAGGGTTACTCGTTTGGTGACCGTATCGGCCAAAAGGGGCTAGAGAAAGAATACGAAAATGAATTTCGCGGCAAGAATGGTGTGAAGTATATCGAGGTGAATGCCTACGGAAAAGAAATTGGTGTGATCCCTGAAATGGAACATGAGATGGCTTCGCAGGGCAATAGCATGATCACCACGATTGACTTGAATTTGCAGAAGGTTGCAGAAGCCGCGTTCCCTGATTCTCTCAAGGGCGGCATGGTTGCGATCAATCCAAAAAATGGAGAGATTCTTGCGCTGGTTTCTTCGCCACGACTTGATCCCAATATCTTTTCGCTCGAAAAAAAATCCCTTGCAAAACAATGGGCAAGCGTTGCTCTCGATTCGACTCAGCCTCTCAACAACAGAGCTGTTTCGGGGACCTATCCTCCGGGCTCGGTGTTCAAATTTGTGACCGCATCTGCAGCACTCGAATATCATGTGATTACGCAAGACACCAAGTACAAAGCGTGCAACGGAGGCTTCCATTTTGGAAATCGCTACGCTCGTTGCTGGACTTCGCGCGGGCATGGGCGCTTAAGTGTGATTGATGCGCTCGAACAATCTTGCGACGTGTTCTTTTATCAGTGTGGACTCGATGTAGGCATGGAACGCATTAATGAAGTGGGACGTCGCTTTGGGCTGGGAAGCAAGCTGGGAGTAGATATCCCAGGCGAAAAACCAGGTCTGCTTATGGATTCCGTGACCTACAATACGCGCTTCAAACGCCTAGGCTGGCGTTGGTCGCGAGGTCAAATTTTGAATTTGTCGATTGGACAAGGTGAGCTGGTAACGCCGCTGCAAGTCGCAGCATATTTTGGTGCACTCGCTTCGAATAAAGGATTGTATCAGCCGCATCTCATGAAAGAAATTCGCACTCCTCAAGGGCAAGTGCTGAAGCAATATCAGATAAAAAAAATTAATGATGGACACCTGAAAACAGAGAATCATCAAATCATTGTGGAAGCCATGGAACAAGTCGTGAGCGGAGCCCATGGAACGGGTGGTGGAGCCGCAGTCCCAGGTGTTCGCGTGGGTGGAAAAACTGGCTCAGCCGAAAATCCGCAAGGCAAAAAAACTCATGCATGGTTTGTGGGGGTTGCTCCTCTTAACGATCCAACTATTTGTGTTGCTGCGGTGATGGAAAACGCAGGCCATGGTGGTGTGACCGCTCATGCTATTGGTAAAGTTTTACGTTATTACTTCCTGGGTGATACCTCGCTATCGAATGCAAAGCTTAAAGCTGCAGCAGAAGCCCAAGGGAATGGAGACTGATGAAAGATTCGAATATGCAGCTGGTGAAAGAGCCGCATCGTCTTGATTGGAGCCTCATTACAGTTGTTGCTCTGCTCATGACTATTGGCATTGCCATGGTGTATTCTGCCACGGCCAGTGATCCTGTGGCTTGGTATAAATCCTTCTGGTTCCGCCAAATCATTCACTTCACTATCGGCTGGGGATTTGTTGTTGCGATCTTGTTCAGCAAGCCGCGCCTTTGGTATAACATCGCGTATCCATTCTATTTCTTTACCTTGCTTTTGTTGATGTTTGTTTTGTTTGTGGGCGGGGAATCGAGTCATGGCGCTGGTCGCTGGATTGGCATGGGCCTGTTCAATATTCAGCCTTCAGAATTTGCTAAGATCGGTTACCTGCTTGTGCTCTCGCGCTATTTATCCAATACCTCCGTAAGTCTTGAACGGCCCTTCTCCTTTGTGATTCCTGGGCTCTTGTTCGTTGTGCCTTTCTTGTTGGTGTTGAAACAGCCCAACTTAAGTACCGCGCTTGTATTTTCTGCAACGACGTTGGTCTTGTTTTATTGGGCTGGCTTGCGTTTGCCCGATATGTTTCTAATGCTTTCGCCCGTATTCAGTGTCATTGCGGCCATGAGCCAATTGGCTTGGGGCGGGTTGATGACCACCGTGTTTGTGGTGATTTGGCGCCGTAAGTTGCCCGCCTTTATTTCGGCCTCGATTATTATCCTGAATGTGGCTGCGGGGTTTGGATCGTTCATGGTGTGGAACTCGATTTTGAAAGAGCATCAGCGCTCACGCATTCTCACCTTTGTAAACCCGCTCCGTGACCCTAAGGGGGCTGGATACCAAGTGATCCAATCTAAGGTCACCATCGGCTCAGGAGGCGTCACAGGCAAGGGCTTTGGGCTAGGTTCGCAAACCAATCTCGCCTTCTTGCCCGAAGAGCACACGGACTTCATCTACAGTGTGCTAGGGGAACAGTTCGGCATGATCGGCTGTAGCATCGTAATCCTCCTGTTTTGGCTACTGATGCTAAGGGGGGTGAACATCTGCCAAATCCATGGCCACCCATTTGTGAACATGATGGTGGTGGGGTCGTGTACCATCCTCTTCTTCCACGTCTTCGTGAATATCGCGATGACGCTTGGTCTCGCGCCCGTAACGGGCTTGCCGCTACCGTTTTTATCGTACGGAGGTTCGTTTGTAATGACCTCCATGATTCTGGTTGGGTTCTTGCTGCTCTTGCGCTTCAAAGGCGAAGAAATATAAGGGAATTATCGCGATACCCCCACCGTCCATATGTAGATAAGGCGTGCGTCGCTTACTTTTTATCACAGCCGTTTGCTTCTGTCCCCACCGCTTGCCTTTCGTTACTGCCGCTAACATCCATCACTGCCGCTGGCATCCGTCATTGCCGCTTGCATCCGTCACTGCCGCTGCATCCGTCACTGCCGCTTGGCGGCAGTCTCGTGTCGCTGTCCCTAAGTACTCGTCAACACCGTTGCGAGTACCAGCAAGTTAGGGACGGTGGAGTTTCGCGCTAATTTTAAATCCATGAGTCTCAGAATCAAGATCAAACATGGGTAGAGTCAAACTGATAATTCCAAAAAAAAAGCCCCGCGAATTGCGGAGCTTTTTTGTCAATAATTGAAGGCTTTTACAAAGAGTCTTCGTCGAGCTCAGCGTTGTGGTACACATCTTGCACGTCTTCCAAGGCTTCGAGTTTGTCGACTAGCTTCTGTAACTTTTGTGCTGCATCGCCTTCGAGCTTCACTGGTGTCGAATGTACGTAGGTGAGCTCTGCACTAACCATTTCAATCTTCGCTGCTTCTAGAGCCTTTGTAACGGCTTCAAAGGCTTCTGGACTGGTGACAACTTCATGCACGCCATCCTCTGTGCTCATGTCATCTGCGCCTGCTTCTAGCACCAAATCCATGACCTTATCTTCGGGATAGGCTTCCGCATCGATCAGCACAACACCTTGGTACTTAAAGCCCCAAGCCACGGAGCCTTGCTCGCCCATGTTTCCACCGTTCTTGGAAAAAGCGTTGCGCACATCGGCAACCGTTCGTGTCTTATTGTTGGTCATGCACTTCACCAAGAAGGCCGTGCCACTTGGGCCGTAGCCCTCGTAGATTGGCTCATCAACAACTTCTAGGGCGCCAGTACCAGCACCTTTGTTGACTGCGCTTTCAATATTCTTTGCAGGAAGGGATTGTCCCTTTGCCTTAAGAATCGCAGCGCGCAAGCGAGGGTTGCAATCTGCATCACCACCGCCAAGCTTTGCAGCCACAGTGATTTCCTTGATCAACTTATTCCAAGCCGAAGCCCGAGCGACGTCGGTGCGGCCTTTCTTGCGTTTGATGGTGGCCCATTTTGAATGTCCAGACATAGCGTTCCTCTAAAGTGGAGTAGCGGGATAATTTAAGAAAATACTTTCCGCAAAAAATTAAGCATAGCAGGATCTATGTTATTTAAGTGTCGGAAAGAGGCTCGTTAAGCTTCATCGCTAATTTTCTCACTCTAGCCTGTTCTTCATAAACTGCTCCTCTTTCGTGGCGCTAGATTTCTCTCTCCACGAATTATTTTCATCGCTCATGGTACGAGTTTTGTGGGTTGCTCGTCTATTCGAGTATGAAACACTCATGCCCTAACCCTGACTGCCTCTCTACTGATACATTCTCCGCAGGCTCCTAC
>Ga0302287_10000103_pt1 | contig 65620 bp, 55 predicted proteins | sample III_Fen_E2_4_FD_200452 | JGI IMG/M metagenome (GOLD analysis project Ga0302287, IMG submission 200452) | Peat permafrost microbial communities from Stordalen Mire near Abisko, Sweden - III_Fen_E2_4 | ecosystem: Environmental > Terrestrial > Soil > Wetlands > Permafrost | place: Sweden: Abisko... | reverse complement strand
CCACCGCTTCCCGCACAAGGTTGCTGAGCGGAGAATGAACGAAGACGGCACAGGAGTGCGAAGTCCGTGGCCCAGCCGGCGGAACGGCTGGCGGGGGTTCTCCAAGGTGGCCCGGACCACCTTGGGCGCAGTCTGGGCGCGCAGCCCAGAACAACGGCATCAAAAACAATGACCTCCCCCCGACCGTCACCCGACAGGGCCAAGACCCCGCAGGCCGCAGGCCGAGGAGGCTTGGTGAGCCAACGGACAGGAATTGTCCAATGGAAACCGTTGGCGAATAGGGCGGGATCAGGGCCATGGACCGTGTTCGTGTAGGGAATCGCCTAGGTCAGGAATTGTGCTACGACACGAGCCTTGGCTCAAGATCTGCAGCTGTGGCGAACTTGCCGAAGTGTATGGCTGACTGGGTGAGCGGCGAGGAGCTTGGCAGCAGCCCGCTACGGCCCAAGGAGCCTTGTTCCTTCGCTTTCCTCGGAGCGCTGATGCAGGAGCGAGAGGCCATGGGGCTGCGGGAGCGTGAGCCAAGCACCCGGTTCCAGGGCGGTGGCGGGGAGGATGGTGCGTCCCGACACGGTCGTCAGTGACAAAATCTGTCTTTGGGTGCCCTCGTTGACCAGCCGTGTGCCTCCGGCCAGGTGTATGGTGCGCAGCGCCCCGGTGCGGGACGTACTCAAGAGGCCCACGGGGAGGACGGTCCAGGTCAGGTTGGCGCCGGCGCCGGTGGCCGCGTTGCTCACGGCCGATGCCATGCTGCGCAGTCCGGAGAAGGGATCGCAGACGCTGACGCCTGCCGGTGCGGTGCAGGCGGTCGCGGTGTCCAGGGCGTAGGCGTAGGGGGGTGCGGTGGCGATCCCGTTTCCTGCGGTGTCCCCGGTGACGGAGGCGAAGAGGTTGAAGCGCGACTGAGCCCGTGCGTTGGTGTCGTAGATGTCCAGGGGGCTTTGGGTTCCCGTGAAGACGTTGGCCTCGACCAGCAGGTCGGAGCGCCAGGCGGCGCGGATGCAGTAGTTGGCCCGGCTGGATCGGAACACGTTGCCGTAGAGGTGGGCGTTGGAGAAGCGCACGCGCGGCATGCGCTCGCGGATGTTGTCTCCCCACAGGCTGTGGTGCCAGGTGAAGCGCAGGCGCAGCGAGTCCTCGGCGCCATTGCGGTCGCTGGCGCCGATGAGGTTGGCGAACTGGTGGGAGGTGTCGGTGCGAGTGTAGGACTGGCGGATCCATGAGAGGGTGAGGCTGTCGGAGCCATGGACGATGTCGAGGTTGCTGTAGAGGCCGTCCGTGAGGGTGAGGTGGTCGAGCCACACGCCTCGGGCGTAACTCACGCGCACGGCCGCGTCCTTGTCCTCGCAGGTGCCCACGCCGAAGTCGCCTGTGCAAGTGCCGCTGGGCAGGATAGTGAGGTTGCGCACGATCACGTTGCGCACGATGGCGGCGCTCGTGCCCACGATGTTTAGGTTCCCCCGCAGGACCGCACCGGGCAGGCCCAGCACGCTCCTGTTGCCGACCGACACGTTGAAGACGCCCGTGACGGTGCCTTTCACGAAGACGATCCTGGGCAGGGGCTTGGCAAGCGCGGTGGCCAGGGAGGCGGAGTCACTGGCCGTGTCGATGCTTCCACCGATTCCGCCGACGGTGCCCGTGGCCCAGCCGCCGGGACGCGCCAGCGGATCGGCGTCCAGGGCGAAGCTTGTGGCCATGCACAGCAGCGTGGTCGCAATCAGGGAATGGACAAATCTTGTCATGAGGAACGTCTCCGGTCCGTGCGAAGGCGATCTTCCTGCGCAGAAAAGTTCAAACGGTAGGTCATCGAACGGCCGGAAAGGGAGACGGAATGGTCTGACTGGGAAAAGCGTTGTCCCGATTCCCGCCGTGGCCATAGGATCAACCCAAAAATCAACCCAGGATGGCCGGACTTCTGTGCACTCAGCTGGACAAGCACGGACGCGAAACAAACAAAAAAGCCGGGATCCCGCATTTTTACGGGGTTTCTCGGCTTGCTTCGGACCTACTCGAACTTCTCGACTATACCCACGACAGGGATCGAACCTGTGGCCTACGGTTTAGGAAACCATCGCTCTATCCAACTGAGCTACGTGAGCAACCGACCGCAGGCGCCGTTCGGCGCTTGCGGTGAATGGAGCAATATAGCTCGGAGGCCGACTTCCATCAAACAGGTTCCGTGGCTTGCCGGAGGTGGGATGATGCCGACAGAGACGAATCGAGGAGTCCTGGGTTTTCGATGACTTAACTTGAACGCCATGAACGAGGTTGCGCTTTCCGTCCTGGTCGTCGATGACGAGCCCACCATCCGTCGCTCCGTGTCGATGTGCCTGGAACTCGAAGGGCACGTTGTGCGCTCCGTTGGGACGCCGGAGGATGCCGTGGATCAGGCCCGTTTGGAAGCCTTCGACCTGGCCTTCGTGGACCTGCGGCTGGGCACGAAGAGCGGCCTGGACCTGATTCCGGAACTCCTCGTCCTCAGGCCTTCGATGAAGATCGTGGTCATCACCGCCTTCGCCACTGTGGAGACGGCCGTGGAGGCCATGCGGCGCGGAGCCTGGGATTATCTCCCCAAGCCTTTCGAGCCCTCGCAGGTGACGGTCGCCGCCGCCAAGGTCGCGGCACTTTGTCAGCCGATCGCCGCCTCGGGAACGCTGCTCCTGGAGAGCCGCTCCCCGGCTATGCGGGAGGTGCTGCACCTGGCGCGGCAGGTGGCCCGGCGCGAGACCACGGTGCTGCTGCGGGGCGAATCGGGCACGGGCAAGAGCGCCCTGGCGCGCTGCGTGCACGAGTGGAGTCCGCGGGCGGACCGGCTGTTTGCGACAGTCTCGTGCCCGACGCTCACGGCTGAGCTTTTGGCCTCGGAGCTTTTTGGTCACGCCAAGGGATCGTTTACCGGGGCGGTGTCCGATACCCAGGGACGCATCGAGGCCTGCGAGGGTGGCACGCTCTTCCTGGACGAGATCGGGGAGCTGCCGCTGGAGATCCAGCCCAAGCTGCTGCGCTTCCTGCAGGAACGTGAATACGAGCGCGTGGGCGAGGCTCGCACCCGCAAGGCCGACGTGCGCATCGTGACGGCCACTCACGTGGATCTACAGGAGGCCGTACGTCAGGGACGCTTCCGCGAGGATCTCTACTGGCGACTGAACGTGGTCGAGGTCCGGATGCCTGCGCTGCGGGAACGGCGCGAGGACCTGCCGGACCTTGCCCGCAGCCTGCTTGCCAGGATCGGGCAAGGACAGGATCTGTCATTTTCTCCGCAGGCGCTGGAGGTTCTTTCCGACCGTGATTGGCCGGGGAACCTGCGCGAGCTGGGCAACGCCATCGAACGGGCCGCCGTGCTGTGCGAGGGGAACGTGCTCGGGCCGGAGGCCTTCGGGAGTTCCGCCCAGGCGGAGAGCCCCAGCGGCAAGGCAGGCGATCGGATGCCCATCGAGCAGCTCGAGGAGCTGCACATCCGCCGGGTGCTGGCGGCGACCCGGACCCTGGACGAGGCGGCCACGGTGCTGGGCATCGATGCCGCGACCCTCTGGCGCAAGCGCAAGCGCTACGGGATCTGAGCTGCCCTGCATCCTGCAAGCCCAGGCCATTGCAGATCATGCAGAATGCACGATGACTTAAGACCGCACGGGCGAGTGGGGGCGATTCCCGCCTGAACCGGGGCTTGGCACGGCCTTCGCCGTAGTCCTGGGCATGACCGGCTTTCGCATCAAACTCCTGGCAGGCTTCGGCGCGGTTCTGGCCGTACTTCTGGCCATCGGCATCCTTTCCCTCAAGCTTTTAGGCAACTACAGCGGCACGCTCGACAAGATCTTCCGCGAGAACTACGACAGCGTACGCTACGGCCAGGAGATGAAGGAGGCTGCGGAGGACATGGACCGTGCCGTGCGCCTCTTCGCCCTAGGCGACACCACGGCGCTTCAGGCTGCGCGCGAAGGCAGGGAGCGGTTCCGAAAGAACCTCTCCCTGGAGGAGCGCAACGTCACCGTCGAGGGGGAAGCCCGGGCGGTGGCACGGCTCGATTCCCTCTGGAAGCGCTACGACTCATTGCTCGTGGGAGTGGGTTCCTCGCACCCTTCGAGCCTTTCCTCGGCGCGGGTCGACCTGATGTGGAAGGCCTCCCGGGAACTGTCCGAAGCGTCCCAGGCCATCATCGACGTGAACGTGAAGAACATCTTCTCGGTGGACGGGCAGGTGAAGAAGAGCGCGGGCCAGGCACGGAGGACCTTGATCCTCCTCTTGGCGGGGGGCGTGGTGCTGGCTCTGGTGCTCTCGAGCGTGACCTCGGCCTGGGTGACCTCGCCGGTGCGGACGCTGACAGATTCTGTCAGGGAAGTGGGCAAGGGGAACCTGGACCTGGTGGTGGCCATCCCCTCCCGCGACGAGCTGGGGGAGCTGGCCGAGGCCTTCAACGCCATGGCCGGGAAGCTGCGCGAGTTCCGCAGAAGCGACCGGCAGCGGATGTGGCGGATCCACCGCACCACCCAGAACGCCATCGACTCGCTCCCGGACGCTGTGGCCGTGATCGCCCCCGACGGGCGGGTGGAGATGGGCAACGGTGCGGCGCGGCGCGTCTTCGGGCTCGAGACGGGAACGCGCCTAGAGGAACGGGCCGACGGGAGGCTGACGACCTGGTTCGCCCAGGCCGTCCAGACCCGCGAATCGGTGCAGCCCCGTAGCTTCGACGCGGCCTTGCAGGCCTTCGACGAGGGCGAACGCTTCTTCCTGCCTCGCGCCATCCCGATCCTGGATCCCGACGGCTCGGTGGCCGGCGTGACGCTGGTGCTTGCCGACATCACGCAGCTGCGCCGTCTGGACGAGATGAAAAGCGGCATGCTCTCGGTGGTGGCCCACGAGCTGCGCACTCCGCTCACCTCTCTGCGCATGGCCTCGCACCTATTGATGGACGAACGGGTGGGGGAGCTTTCTCCCAAGCAGGAGGAGCTTGCCACCGGGCTGCGGGACGATGCCGACCGGCTCTGGCGCATCGTCGAGGAGCTGCTGGACATCGGCCGCATGGACGCGGGGCGCGCCTTGATGGAACGCTCGTTCCAGGATGCACGGGAAATCGTGCGTCATGCCGCCACCGAGCGCGAGGGCGCCTACCGCGAGAAGGGCGTGCGCCTGTCGGTCGAGGCCCCGGTGGAGCTTCCTCAGGTGCGGGGCGATGCTGTCCGGTTGGGGCTTGCCGTTGAAAATTTGCTCTCCAATGCGCTGCGTCACACGCCCGCCGGGGGCGAGGTGCGGGTGATGCTCGGGACGGAGGGGAAGAAATTGACAATTTCCGTCCAGGACACCGGCGAAGGGATTCCCGAGGAACACGTCGGGCGGCTCTTCGAACGCTTCTACCGCGTCCCCGGCCAATCGGCCGGAACCGGTGTGGGACTGGGGCTTTCCATCGTGCGCGAGATCGTGCTGGCCCACGACGGCACCGTCGCGGCCACGAGCCTTCCCGGCCAGGGAGCCCGCTTCGAGATCCGCCTGCCCTTGAATGAAGACCGGGACGCTGTGCGCGTCCGGGAGGAACTTCATGCATGAGTCTCCGACCCTCCGCTGGATCCTGGGAGGCGCCATCTTCTGGGTCGTCCTCCTCTTCTCCCTGCTTGCCTGGGGAACCGCTCCGACCGTGAGGAAGGACGCCCGCTTCACCTGCCTTTGCCCCGATTCGTCGATCGTCGCCGGGCCCCGATCTCTCCACACCGAAAGGAACTGACATGGAACTCTGTCTTGCCGCCGTCGCCTCGGCCGCACTCTCCGTCTACCTCTTCTGGACGCTCCTGCGTCCGGAAGACTTCTGAAAGGCTTCGCGATGGAACTCTACGGCTGGATTCAACTTGCCCTCTTCGCTGGACTCCTGCTTGCGCTCACCAAGCCCATGGGGCTGTGGCTGCGCGGGGTCCTCGATTCCTCGCGTCCCTCGGTGCTTGACAGATTTTGTCTTTCTCTCGAACGGCGCGCCTACCGCCTGCTGGGAATCGACCCGGCGAAAGGGATGGACTGGAAGGGATGGGTCGCAGCGGTCCTGCTCTTCAACCTGGCGGGTTTCCTGCTGACCTTCGCGATCCTGCTTTTGCAAGGCGTGCTTCCCCTCAACCCGCAGGGGTTCGGGGGACTCTCGTGGCATCTCGCACTCAACACCGCAGTGAGCTTTGCCACCAACACCAACTGGCAGAGCTACGGGGGCGAGAGCACCGTCTCCTACCTCTCGCAGATGGCGGGACTAGCCGTCCACAACTTCACCTCGGCGGCCACCGGAATCGCCGTCGCGGCGGCCGTGGTCCGTGGCCTTTCGGGCAAGGGGGAAGGGGCGCTGGGGAACTTCTGGACTGATGTGGTGCGGATCCACGTGCGCCTGCTCCTGCCGCTGTCGTTCCTCTTTGCGCTCTTCCTGGTCTCCCAGGGCGTGATCATGAACTTCCAGCCCTACCTCGCCGTGAAGACGCTGACCGGCGCCTTGCAGAACCTGCCGATGGGACCGGCGGCCTCGCAGATCGCCATCAAGATGCTGGGCACCAACGGCGGCGGCTTCTTCAACGCCAACGCCGCACACCCCTTCGAGAATCCCACGGTGCTCTCGAACTTCGTGCAGATCCTCTCGATCTTCGCCATTCCTGCGGGGCTTGTCTGGTGGCTGGGAGACAAGGTGGGGAACCGTCGCCACGGCTGGACGGTGTGGGTGGTGATGTTTGTCTTGTTCCTCGGCGGCGTGCTTGCCTGCTGGCACTTCGAGGCGGTGGGAAATCCCCATCTGACGGCCCACGGGGTCGCGGCCCACGGCAACTGGGAAGGCAAGGAAACGCGCATCGGCATCTTCGGGTCGGCCCTCTTTGCCACCGTCACCACGGATGCCTCGTGCGGCGCGGTCAACTCGATGCACGACTCGTTCACACCGCTGGGAGGCATGGTGCCGCTGGTGAACCTGCACCTGGGCGAGGTCGTGTTCGGCGGCGTTGGGGCGGGGCTCTACGGCATGATCGTATTCGTCGTGCTGGGCATCTTCCTGGCCGGCCTGATGGTGGGCCGCACGCCGGAATACCTGGGACGCAAGATCCAGGCCTTCGACATCAAGATGGCAAGCGTGGCGATCCTGTGCCAGGCCTTCGGCACGCTGGTGCTCACGGCCGTGGCGGCAAGCAGTACCTGGGGCGCGGCTGGCGTGGCGAACCAAGGACCGCACGGGCTCTCCGAGATCCTGTATGCCTTCAGTTCGGCGGTGGCCAACAACGGCTCGGCTTTCGCAGGCCTCTCTGCCAACGTGCCCTGGTACAATACGCTGCTTGCCTTGGCCATGCTGATCGGGCGCTTTGCCGTGATCCTGCCGGTGTTGGCCCTGGCCGGCAACTTCTCACGCAAGGTCGTCTCCCCGCCCGGACCGGGAACTTTCCCCGTCCACGGGGCGACCTTCGGCATGCTGCTCCTTGCCACCGTGGTGGTGGTCGGCGCCCTCACCTACTTCCCGGCCCTGGTGCTCGGCCCCGTGGTCGAACACTTCGTGATGACCGGGTCCAACCTCCTGTTCTGAAAGCGAAACCATGAAAAAGACGGATCGCAAGCTTTTCGACAAGGACATCCTCGGGCCCGCCCTCTGGCAGAGCGTGGTCAAGCTCAAGCCAACCGTCCTGTGGCGCAACCCGGTGATGTTCACCACCGGCGTGGGCGCGGTGCTGGTGACGCTGGACCTGCTGTTCCTGGCGGCCCGTCACGAGCCTCTGGGCTTTGCCGCCCAGATCGCGGCGTGGCTGTGGTTCACGGTGCTGTTCGCCAACTTCGCCGAGGCCATGGCGGAAGGCCGTGGCAAGGCGCAGGCGGAGACGCTGCGGAAGTCGCGCCGCAGCGTGATGGCGCGCCGCATAGGGCCGAACGGGACCGAGATGCAGGTGGCCGCCGAGGCCCTGCGCAAGAACGACCTCGTGGTGGTGGAGGCTGGCCAGACCATCGCCGCAGATGGCGAGGTGGTCGAGGGTGCGGCGACGGTCAACGAGTCGGCCATCACAGGCGAGTCGGCTCCGGTGATCCGCGAGGCGGGCGGCGACCGCTCGGCCGTCACGGGAGGCACAGTGGTACTTTCTGACCGGCTGGTGATCCGCGTGACCGCAGATCCGGGTCAGGGTTTCATGGACCGCATGATCGCGCTCATCGAAGGCGCCAAGCGGCAGAAGACTCCCAACGAGATCGCCCTTTCCATCCTGCTCTCGGCCCTCACGCTCATCTTCCTCCTGGTGGTGGGCACGCTCCATCCGCTGGCGAAGTGGGTGGGGATCGACGTGCCGGTGACGATTCTTGTCAGTCTGCTGGTGTGCCTCATCCCGACCACCATCGGAGGGCTCCTGTCGGCCATCGGTATCGCGGGGATCGACCGTCTGACGCAGCGCAACGTGCTGGCCACCTCGGGCCGCGCGGTGGAGGCTGCGGGCGACGTGGACGTGCTTCTCTTGGACAAGACCGGCACCATCACCATGGGCGACCGTCAGGCGGTGGATTTTTACCCGGCCCCCGGCGTGGACGAGGCGGATCTGGCTCTGGCGGCGCTCCTTTCCTCGCTCTCGGACGAGACTCCGGAAGGACGCAGCATCGTGGCGCTTGCCAACGCACGCGGCCACGACGTGCCGAATTCTGTTTTGACGGATTCCGTCTTTCAGCCCTTCTCTGCCCAGACCCGCATGAGCGGGGTGGACTTCCCGTCGGGGCGCTGCCTGCGCAAAGGCGCGGCGAATTCCGTGGCGGCCTTCGCGGGAGGCGATCTCCCGCAGGCGGTGGCGGCGGACGTGGAGCGCGTCTCGCGGGCCGGCGGCACGCCGCTGGTGGTGGCCGACCAGAGCCGTGTTCTGGGCACGGTCTACCTCAAGGACATCGTGAAGGCCGGACTTCCCGAGCGCTTCAAACTCTTCCGGGCCATGGGCATCCGCACTGTGATGATCACCGGAGACAATCCGCTCACAGCTGCGGCGATCGCGGAAGAGGCGGGCGTGGACGGGTTCCTGGCCGAGGCGACCCCGGAGGACAAGCTGGCCCTGATCCGCAAGGAACAGGCCGGCGGGCACATGGTGGCCATGACCGGAGACGGCACCAACGACGCCCCCGCCCTAGCGCAGGCCGACGTGGGCATCGCCATGAACACCGGCACCCAGGCGGCCAAGGAGGCGGGAAACATGGTCGATCTCGACTCCAATCCCGGCAAGCTCCTCGACGTGGTGGAAGTGGGCAAGCAGATGTTGCTGACGCGCGGCTCGCTCACGACGTTTTCCGTCGCCAACGACATCGCCAAGTACTTCGCCATCCTTCCGGCCATCATGGTGGCCACCTTTCCCCAGATGCGGCCCCTGGACATCATGCGACTGGGATCGCCCCACAGCGCGATCCTGAGCGCGGTGATCTTCAATGCGCTCATCATCATCGCCCTGATCCCTCTAGCCCTGCGCGGCGTGGAGTTTCGGGCCCTTTCCGCGGGCGCGCTCCTGCGTCGGAACCTGCTGGTCTACGGACTGGGCGGCGTGGTGGCCCCCTTCGTGGGCATCAAGGCCATCGACCTCCTCCTCAACCTCATCAAAGTGGTGTGACATGAACGCTTGGAAATCGGCCCTGCGCCCGGCCCTGGCGGCCACGCTCCTTCTCACCGCAATCACCGGCGTTGCCTATCCGCTTGCTGTATGGGGCGCTTCGATCGCTCTCTTTCCAGAGGAGGCCTCTGGGTCGCTAGTGAAACTCGACGGCAAGGTCGTCGGATCCTCGTTGATCGCCCAGAGCGCCCCCGATTCGGGCAGCTTCCATCCCCGCCCTTCGGCGGCGGGCTCGGGCTATGCCGGCGAATCGTCCTCGGGAAGCAACGCAGGTCCGCTCAACCGCACCTATGTGGACAGCATCGTGCCGACCCGCGTGGCGGCCTACCGCGCTGAGAACGGCATTTCCGCTTCGCAGCCGGTACCGGCCACGGCGGTGACTGCCTCCGGATCGGGCCTGGATCCCGACATTGCTCTGGATGATGCTCTTCTGCAAGTGGCGCGGGTGGCGCGGGTGCGCCGGATCGACCCGAAGGTCTTGTCGGAATTTGTCAAATCGCAGGCGCACGATGCCGCCTGGCAACCCGGGACGCTGCGGCCGGTGAACGTGCTTGCCCTGAACTTGGCTCTCGAGGAACGCCGTGTCCGCTGAGTCCAAGGCCGCCTCCTTCCTGCAGCTCATCCGAAAGGCGGGGCGGGGGAGGCTCAAGATCTACCTGGGCTACTGTCCCGGCGTTGGCAAGACTTGCCGCATGCTGGAGGAGGGCCACCGGCTCCTGGCCGAGGGGGTGGATCTTGTGGTCGGCTTGGTGGAGACCCACGGCCGCGAGGGCACGGTGAAGCTCGTGGCCGGACTTCCGCAGGTGGAAGTCCGTCGCATCGAGTACAAGGGGATCGTGCTCGAGGAGATGGACCTCGATGCGATCCTGGTGCGCAAGCCCCAGGTGGTGCTGGTGGACGAACTGGCTCACACCAACGTGCCCGACTCCCGCAACGCCAAGCGCTGGGAGGACGTCGAGGAGCTGCTGTCTGCGGGTATCCACGTCATCACCACGGTGAATATTCAGCACCTGGAGAGTCTCTACGACAAGGTCGAGACGCTGGTGGGAATCAAAGTGCGCGAGCGTCTGCCGGATTCGGTCGTCATGGACGCCGACCAGGTGATCAACGTGGACCTTTCCGAGGAGGACCTGCTCAAGCGCCTGGAGGAGGGCCGGATCTATCCGTCCTCGCGCATCCCGCAGGCTCTTTCGAACTACTTCCAGGCCACGCGCCTGGAGCGTTTGCGAGAGCTTGCGCTGAGGGAGCTTGCGCAGCGGATCGACCAACGGCGGCGTGAGGAACCGGGGGAGGTGCCGGTCTCGTTGGGGGTCTCTGACCTGGTGATGGTGGGGGTATCGGGCCGTTCTGAGAGCCTGCGCCTGATGCGCCATGCCTCCCGGCTTGCGGGACGGTTGTCCCGCGACTGGTATGCTGTGAATGTCGAGACCCGCGATTCCCTGCAGGAAGACATGCAGACCCAGCGTTTGCGCGTCGAGGCCCTGGCTCTGGCCGGTCAGCTCGGGGCGACGGTCTTCACCCTCAAGGGCGAGGACGTGGCGGGCACGCTCCTGTCGTTTGCCGCCGAGTACCGGGTGGGGCACATCGTGGTCGGAAAGCCGCGCCCGCAAGCGTGGTGGCGTTGCCTGTTCCACCCGACCGTTGCGGAGTCGTTGCTGCACCGGGCCATCGGTGTGTCCATTGACGTGGTGGACCTTTCGGAAGGGGGGCTGTCGCCCGTTGCCAGGCCAGCCAGGGTTCCCGAAGGGATCGAGGAGATGCTGGTCCACGCCCCGGTCATTCTCTGGGACCGGCCGGTCTCCCGGCTGGAGGCGATGGAGGCCCTAGTGAAGGCTTGTGTGGGTGAAGACGATCCGTTGCGGTTGTGGGAAGCTCTTGAGGCGGTGCGAAGCCGCGAGGTGGCCGGATCGACCTTCCTCCCAGACGGCATCGCCATTCCCCATGGTCGGCTTGCCCACCTCCCGCATCCCCTGTGTGCGGTCGGGGTAGCCTGTGAGGGAGTACCGGATGCTCTGGTGGAGCAGCCAGTGGAACTGGTTTTCCTCCTCTTGACGCCGAAGGAGGACGCGAAGCTCCACCTCAAACTGATGTCCTCGGGGGTGCGGATCCTGCGGGATCGCGAATTGCGCCGCCGCCTGCTGCATGCAAGCGGTCAGGAGCAGGCAAGTCGAATCCTGCATGAGGAGGCGGCCAGGATGGGCGGAGATTTGTCTTAGGGGAAGAGTCTAGATCCGCACGCCGGCAAAGGCTCCGGGCCAGATGCGCAAGGAGGACGTGGCGTCCCACTGGTAGTCGCGCGGCGGGGTCACGAACTTCCTGTCGTCAAGGGCCTCTCCGGATGCCAGCGCATTGAGCGAGAGGCCTCCGTAGATTTCCAGGTGGCGGAAGAAGCTCCAGCCGCCCGCCAGGCGGACGGAGGTCAGGTGATTGGCGTCCCAGTCCAGGTGGCGGCGATGGTGCCGACGGGCCTCCTGGTCTGGCTGGGTTGCATCGAAGTCGTGCACCAGGGTGGAGGACACGATGTCCATGGTCCCGAAGGCCTGCTCCCCGCGGATCCGTGCGCCCACGCCGACGTTCCAACCGGCGAAGTCCTTGTGCTCGGGCGAGTCGAAGTTGGCGCCCCAGAGCATGTAGAAGTTCTCGGTTCCGGTCACGATACCAACGTTCGACAGGCCCGATTCGGTGACCCAGGCGTCGCCTTGGATGCGGATGCTGTGCGAGACGTTGACCAGTCCGATGCCAGCGCCGTTGAGCGTGTCGGAGATGTTCACGAGCCCGATCTGGGCACCGTTCACGTTTTTTCCAATGTTCACGAGCCCGAACTGGGCTCCAGTGACGTTGCCGCCGATGTTCAGGAGCGAGAACTGCACGCCATTGGTGGCATCGGCCTTATTCATTGTTCCGAACTGGGCCCCGTCCATGCGGCCGCCGACGAGGTTGATGCCGGAGAACTGGGCCCCCTGGAAATCCTTGGCGACGAAGTTCACCAGGCTCGATGCCTGGGCTCCGCGACCGCTTCCCTGTACCAGATTGACCATCGAAAACTGCACGCCCGACAGGTTGCCTTCCACTAGGTTGGCTCCTCCCGAAATCTGCAGGCCGTTCATCTGCTGTCGGGTGCGGGCCACGCCCAGGGCCACGTCCAGGCCATCGATGGCGCCGGCGTCGTTCATGGCCAGGTTCAAGGCAAAACAGTTCTTCACCTTCTCGGGTTCGCTTCCGTTGCCGTTCAGGCTGGGAGCCAAGCCGATGTTCACGCGCACTTCGCGCAAGCTGTCGGTAGGTACTGTCTTGAGCGTGTCGGGGGCAGCGCTGCTGCCGGTCAACCCCAGTGCCATGCAAAACGTGTGGATCAGCATCGGATTCTCCTTGGTCGGCATCGTCGGAGCCACGCTCCGACGCTTCTGTGATTCAAACACCGTGCGTCCAACTTTTTGCACCTTTGCGGCGGTGCTGATTCCTCTGTTTGCCGGAGCGGCCTGCGCCATGCTCTTTTCCTCATCCGACAGCTCCTCTGTCCGGAGCGTTTCGTCGTGGGGTTCGGAGTCGCAGTTCAATCCGGCGAGCATGGTCCTGAACGAGGCTTGGGACATCGGGCAGCTCCGTGAGGATCATCGCTTGTCGTACATGTGGAACACGGGCAACTTGGGCCGGTTGGCCTCGACGCTGGGGCATCCGGGCGAATCCATCCGACGGCAGGGGTGGGGAACATTCCTGACCACCGAAGTGGTTCCTTCTTCCTTCGACAAGGACCGTGCCCAGTGGATCCCCAACTACCAGGCGCATCTACTGGGCGGCGGATACAACCACATCCATCTTGAGGAGTGGTACGTCTCCCACGGCTACCAGTATCCGACCCTGCTTGCCTGCGCCACCACCTACACGTCTGCCTTGCTCAACGAGACCTCCGAACTGGCCGGTCAGAGCACCGACTATTCGACCGATCCGCTCGCCGATCTCCTGATCTTCGACGCCGCAAGCCTTGCCTTCTTCCGCATCGACGCGGTGCGGGAGTTCTTCACGCAGACGTTGGAGATGCGCAACTGGCCCTTGCAGCCCACCCTCACCGGGGACGGACGGGTGGAAAATGCGGGTCAGTATTGGATGCTGCGCTATCCCTTGGTGGGGGACTGGAAGGGTGTCTACATCTTCGGGTTGGGAAACATCGCGGGACTCTCCCGGCGCCTGGATGGGCAGGGAAATGCGCTGTCACTTGCAGTGGGGGCACATGCCTGTCGCAACACCTCCATCGATTCGGTCCGGCAGGGCGTGCTGCTGGCGCCCAAGGTTGGTGTGTTCTGGGATCGCAGCGGATCGCTGATGGCATCGCTTTCCTGGAACGGACAGTCCACCGACCCGCTGGCCTTGGAGGTGTATCCCACGCCATTGACCTCGTGGCCGGTGCCCTGGGGCTTCTGGTTCCACGGCCTGGGCCGGAATCCATGGGTGGTGGGCATCACCACCGTCATCGGCTTGGGTGTTGGGGTGCGGGGTTAGAAGTAGCCGCTGCCGTCGGGGAGGAAGGCGCCGGGCAGATGGACGATGGCGGGTGGTGTGCGGTGCAACTGGATGGCGATGGCGTCGAAGCGCATCTCCTGGGCTTCCGGCTCCCGATGCAGGGCAAGCCAGGCCTGGGCGGCCCGTTGCAGGCGAACGACCTTGTGCGGAGTGATCCAGCTCGCAGGGTGACCAGCTTGTGGAGTGAGGGCGGCCTTCACCTCCACGAAGCACAGCACCTGCTCGGGGGAGCGGGCGACGATGTCGATTTCGCCGCGCTTGGTGCGGGCGTTGCGTTCGATCAAGCGGTATCCCAGCGACAGCAGGTGGGCCGCCGCAAGGTCTTCTCCGATCCGTCCCTTGCTAGTGGTGTCCAAGCAGGAGCCACAGTGTGAGGACGGCAAAGAAGAGCATAAGGAGCACCATGGCGCTGCCCAGGATGACCAGGGGATGGCTCCATCCCACTCCGGCCAAGGCAGATTGGCTGCCGGTCCCGCGGCGCTCGGTGTTGCGACGATCGGTTTTTTGGCGTCGGTTCACCGGTTCGAGCACTGCGACGGGCTCGGAGGCGGGGAAGGCCATGGCCTTGGTGTCGCGGTTGCCCGAGAGGGCATCGAGATCCCGCAGCATCTCGCTGGCGTTCTGGTAGCGGTCGAGCGGGTTCTTGGCCAGCGCCTTGAGCAGGACCTCTTCCAGGGCGCGCGGCACGTCGGGGCGGGAGAGCGCCGGCAACGGCTCGTGCACGTGCTTGAAGGCCACCGAAAGGGGGTTGTCGCCCGTGAAGGGTGGCTTGCCTTCCAGTGCCTCGAAGAGCACGATGCCCATCGAGTAGATGTCGCTGCGTTCCTCAGGCGCCTGGCCTTGGCAGACTTCGGGGGCGAGGTATTCCGGTGTTCCCATGACCACGCCTTCGGTGGTCAGGCGCTGCGACGAGCGGGTCAGGGCGATGCCGAAGTCGCCCAGCAGCACGCCTCCGGTGACGTTGTCCAGGAAGATGTTGGAGGACTTCACGTCGCGGTGGAGCACGCCTTGGGCGTGCGCATGGCGCAGCGCGCGCAGGATGCCTCGGGTGATGTCCACGACGCGCGGGATGGGCAGACGGCTGCCCACCAGCTTGGAAAGCGGTTGGCCCTCCACGTACTGCATCACCAGGTAGTTCCAGCCCTCCTGGTGCTGTCCCCAGTCGTAGAGCACCACGATGTTCTGGTGGATCAGGTGGGCAATGGCCTTGGCCTCGGCCTGGAAGCGCTTCCAGTAGCGCTCCGGGTCGCCCTCGCGGTTGAAGAGCACCTTGATAGCCACGGTGCGCTCGATCTGGGGGTCCTTGGCCTTGTAGACGATGCCCGCGCCACCGCGTCCGAGTTCGGATTCGATGTCGAAGCGGCCGATGGTGCGGGTCTGGGTCATCAGGACAGTTCGGACAGGCCTTTGCGCATCCGTTCCATGGCCCGCTCCAGGTTGTCCATGGAGGTGGCATACGAGAGGCGTACGCAGGAGTCGTTGCCGAAGGCCCGTCCCGGCACGATGGCCAGCAGGTGCTTGTCCAGCAGGAAGGCGCACAGTTCGAGTGAGCCCCGGATCACGGTGCCGTCGGGGGTCTTCTTGCCGTAGAAGCTCGAGACGTTGGGAAGTACGTAAAAGGCGCCTTCGGGCATCGGACAGATGACGCCGGGAATGGCCGACAGGGCGCCGACCACGAAGTTGCGGCGCAACTCGAACTCCCGTACCATGGAGTAGGAAAAATCCAATCCGGCGTCCAGAGCCGCCACCGAGGCGTACTGGCTGGCGTTGGCCGGGTGGTGGGTGGCTTGGCTCTGCAGGGCCGAGATGGCGCTGGCGATGGGCTTGGAGGATGCCGTGTATCCCACGCGCCAGCCGGTCATGGCGTAGGCCTTGGAGACGCCGTTGACGATGACAGCGAGCTCCTTGATCTCATGGCCGAGGGAGGCGATGGATACGGGCTTGCGACCGTCGTACTGGATGTGCTCGTAGATCTCGTCGGATAGCACGAAGATCTCGTTTTCCACCAGGATCTTGGCGAAGGCTTCCAGTTCCGACTTCCCGTAGACCATGCCGGTGGGGTTGGACGGATTGCACAGGATGAAGAGCTTGGTCTTTTCCGTGACGGCGGCGGCCAGCTGGGTGGCGGTGATCTTGTAGCCCGTCTCCACGGAGGTTTCCAGGAACACCGGAACTCCACCGCTCAGGCGCACCAGCTCGGGATAGGTGACCCAGTAGGGGGCCGGGATGAGGACTTCGTCGCCTGGGTTGATCAGGGTCGAAAGCGCATTGAAAATGGCGTGCTTGGCACCCGAGGCGATCACGATCTGGGCGGGGTGGTAGGCCAGTCCGTTCTCACGCTGCAGCTTGGCGGCCACCGAGCGCTTGAGCTCAGGCAGTCCCGAAGGCGGCGTGTACTTGGTCTTGCCGTCGCGGATGGAAGCGATGGCGGCTTCCTTCACGTAGTCGGGAGTGTCGAAGTCCGGCTCTCCCGCGCCCAGTCCGACGATGTCCTGACCCGAGGCCTTCAGTTCCTTGGCCTTGGTGTCGATGGCCACCGTCATGGACGGTGCGATGGCAAGTACGCGCTTCGAAAGAGCCTTCATCCTGAAATCTTCCTCCCGTGGATCACGACCCCGGCAGCCGGACGGCAGCCGGGGGGTCGAAAAATACTGACAACGCCCGGTGTTAGGGACGACGCTTTTCCTGTACCCCAAAGATCTGGAGCTTGAAGGTGCGGATGCTGAACTTGTGCTTGCGGGCGATCGTCTCGATCACCTCGTTGAGCTCCTGCGAGAAGTCTTCGACCACTTCCCCGGATTCCTCGCACACCAGATGGATGTGGGGCTCGTGCCCCAGCACGTGCTCGTACTGCACGTGGCGGTTTCCCAGGTCCACTTCGGCCAGGATGCCGGCGTCGCGCAGGTGGTCGAGGTTGCGGTAGAGCGTGGCGCGGCTGACCTTCTTCCCCGATGCCTTCAGGGAATCGTGGAGCTCCTCTACCGAGAAATGGTCGTGGCGGGCCATGGCCGCTTCCAGGATGGAGATGCGCTCGCGCGTGAAGAGCAGGTGCTTCTTGCGCAGATATTCCTTGTACCTGAGGAGCGCTTCCTCGAAATCCTGTGGTCGAGCGGCGCTACCTGCAGCATTTTTATCATTCTTCTTCATTATCGCCTTTGAGGCTTGCGATTTCCTGTGATACCCAGAGCCACAAAAATAGTTCTCAAACTCAAACGAAACCACATCAAGGAGTCATCCATGCGCTTTCTACTCATCCTATGCATCACTGCAGGCATTCTTTCGAGCTGTGCCGGTTATAAGGACGTCTCTGATCCTTCCGACGGTGCCAACGGCAAGACGAAGTCCCGTCCCGTTTCCCGATGAACTTTCCCAAGGAACGGCGCAAGTTCGGCCAGAACTTCCTGGTTGACGAGGACGTCTGTCAGTCGATCATGCGCGACATCGAGCCGCGCCGTGACGGCATCACCATCGAGATCGGTCCGGGCGATGCCGCCCTGACCAAGACGCTGGGACACAGCGGGCGCATCGTGGCGGTCGAGATCGATCCCAAGTGGGCCACCAAGCTTCTGGAGAAGTGGAGCCATCTGCCTTTGACGGTGCTCAACGAGGACGCCCTCCTGGTGGACCTCGATCCCGTCATTTCCCAGGGTCCCAACGGGGTCCTGCCGGTGCTGTGCGGCAACCTGCCTTACAATCGGGCCACTCCCATCATCGCCCGCTTCGTGCCGCGCATCCGCGAATTCCGGCACATGCTCTTCATGGTGCAGTACGAGGTGGCCAAGCGTCTGGCGGCCCGGCCCGGCAAGCGCGACTTCGGCAGCTTGTCGGTCTTCGTCCAGAACTACGCGGAGGTGGAGCTGCGCGACGTGATCGGCCCCGAGGCCTTCCGTCCGCGTCCCAACGTGCATTCGGCCACCGTCAAGCTGGTGGCCCGCCCGCAGCCCCTGTGCAGCGATCCTCGCTTTGCGCGCTTTGTCAAGAACGGCTTCCTGCACAAGCGCAAGACCATCGTGAATTCGCTGGCCTACGTCTATCCCATCGACATCACCCGAGCCGCCTTGGCACAGGCTGGCATCTCGGCCGAGGTGCGTGCTGAGCAGGTGGACGTGCCGGAGTGGGTCAAGCTGTTCGAAGCCTTCGCCCCGCATCTGCCGGCCGTGGCGGCGGCGGCGTCCGGAGACGACTTGGAATGAGGAAACCGGGCAAGCGCGAGCGAGCCCGGCTGGTCGGGGAGGTGCTGGAAAGCCTCTTCCCGGATCCTCCCATTCCCTTGGTGCACCACGACGCCTTCACGCTGCTGGTGTCGGTCCTGCTTTCGGCACAGTGCACCGACGAGCGCGTGAATCAGGTGACCCCGGCGCTGTGGCGGCTGGGGGACGGCCCGGACACGCTTTCGCAGGCCGATCCGGAGGCCATCCGCGAGATCATCCGCCCGTGCGGGCTTTCTCCGCGCAAGTCGCTGGCCATCCGCGACCTGTCGCGCATCCTCATGGATGTGCACGGCGGTCAGGTGCCGCAGAGCTTCGAGGCGCTGGAGGCCCTGCCGGGGGTGGGGCACAAGACGGCCTCGGTGGTGATGAGCCAGGCCTTCGGGGTGCCGGCCTTTCCTGTCGATACCCACATCCATCGCTGCGCCCAGCGTTGGGGACTGTCGGACGGAACGAATGTGGAAAAGACCGAAGCCGACCTGAAGCGCCTGTTTCCGCGCGAGCGTTGGAACGTGCTGCACCTGCAGATCATCCACTTCGCCCGCAAGTGGTGCCCGGCACGAGGGCACGATCCGCTGCTGTGCCCGATCTGTTCCCGCCTTTGAGTCCTCAGCTCACGGCAGGGGAGATGCTTCGGAAGGAACGGCCAGGCCTGGGCGGCTGTGGCTGGAGGCAGCCGGGGGCGGCAAGGGCGTGGGGGTGAGCACGACCTCCGGGACCGACGGGAGCACGGCGCTTTCCTGAGGTGTGCTGGTGGTGATCGCGGCACCCGGGATCGACGGCTGGACTGTCGGAGCGCTGTCCGAAGGGGGCAGGCGTTGGATCTGCACTGCGTCCTGCGGCCGGGGCGATGCTGCCTCGGACCGGTTCGCAGGCACCGGGGTGGTTGGGGCCTGCTTGGACGACGATGCGGGGAGCTGCGGCGTCGCGATCGGCTTGGGAATCGGCGTTGTGTCCGTTTTTACGGGCGCTGAGGTATCGGGCTTGGCGGGGTTGCGCGGCACGCCCGTGGCATTGGGCATCTGAGGGGGATTGTGAAACAGCCGATCCAAGCCTTTGCCATTCACGCGCTGGTCCATGGTGTCGATCTCCTTGTCCAGGTCCAGCTCGGGCAAGCTGTCGATCACGTGGGGGGTGATGAATACGGCCAGCTCGGTGGTGGTCTTCTGGGTGTTCTTGTAGGTGAACAGACGCCCCAGGAAAGGAATGGCGGACAGCAGCGGCACACCCGTGTAGGTGGTGAGGTCCAGGCTCTGGATCAGGCCGCCCAGCACCAGCGTCTCGCCGTTCTTGAGGCGTACGTTGGCCGAGATGGAACGGGTGGAGGTGGATGGCGGTCGATTGGCGTCGGATGTGACGGCACTGGTGGGAGTGCGCACTTCAGGCTTGATCTCGGCGGTGATCTGGCCCGATCGGGTCACGAAAGGCGTGATGGAGAGCGTGATGCCCGAATTGAAGGTGCGGTAGTCGGAGGTCACGACGCCGTTGGTGTTGGTGGTGGTCACCTGGAAGTAGTCCGTGGTCCCTACGTTGATGGAGGCCATTTGCCCGTTGAGCGTGGTGATGCGGGGACGGGCCAGCACGCGGGCCTTGTTCGACCCCTCCAGTGCGTTTAGCTGGAGCATGAAGGTCTGGGGCAGCACGCCCAAGGTCCCGACCTTGAAGCCGTTGAGGTTCATGGCTTGGGACTTGGTGCCGGAAAGGGCGACGTTCATGGCCGCCACCGGGCCGCTAAGACCGCTGTCGGAAGCGCTTTTCCCGCTCTTGATGCCAATCTCCGAGGTGTTTCCCTTGGTGAATTCCACGATGATGGCTTCCATCACCACCTGGGGCACCTGCTGGTCCACGGTATTCAGGAAATCGCGCACCTTCTCGATCTGCTCGACCGTTCCCGAGACCAGGAGCGCATTCAGTTCGGGAACAGCCTGCAGGGCGACCGACGAAAGGGTGCGAGGGACCAATGGGACGACCTTGTCCACGCGCATGTGGCGCAGGAAGATCATCTCGGTGGTGGAGAGGACCTGGCCGCTGGGGCCGCCTGGGTTGCGATCGCCCACAAGCAAGGTGGAGTCGCGCAGGGCGAAGGTGTAGCTGGTGCCCTGGAGGATGAGCTCCATGGCCTTGAGGACGGGGACGGATCGGAAAGTGGCGTCGACCGCGCCGCCCAGCTGTCCGTAGCAGACCATGCTGTAGCCGGAGCCGTCGATGAGCTGCTGCAGCACGTCGCCGATGGGGGCCTGGCGCAGTTGGGCCGTGACCAGGCCCTTGCGCACCTGCAGGTCCAGACGCCCACCGCGACCGGATCCGGAGGCATAGGACGAGGAGGTGGAGGTGGTGCCGGAACGCGACTCGTCGCCCACCACGATCCAAGTCTCCCCTTGGGACTTGAGCGAGAAGCCGTTGGAGACCAAAAGAGCCCGTAGGCCTTCCACCGGTTCCACGTTGTGTAGCTTGCCCGAGACTGTTCCCTTGGCGTTCCTGTCCACCAGGATGTTCAGTCCGGTCCGGCCGGCGAAGTCGTCGGTGAACTTGCGCACGTCTTGCGACTGCACCGAAAGCGTGATGTTCTGGATGCCCATGCTAATGGTGGTACTGGCGCGCGCCTGGGGAGGCCGCACCAAGTAGGCCTGGTTCTCCCAGGCCAGTTCGTAGCCCAGGAGGTTGGTGATGTTGCGCAGGGCCTGGATCACTGGCATGCGGTGCAGCGATAAGGTAACCTTGCCGTGCACTTCGGGGGCGGGGAAGATGTTCAGGGAGTGGGCGCGGGCGATGGCCCGCAGCACATCGCGGATGTCCTGGTCCACAAATTCGGTGGATTCCAGCCACGAGGTGTCATTGGGCAGGGCATTGGCCGTGTCATCCAGCGAGGTGCCCGACAGTGCCGGACGGACGGTGGCGGCGGGAGCGGGCGACATGCGGATCTGCATGCTGGGGGAGGCAGGGGGAGTCGCATTGGCGGCGACTCCCATCAACAAGGCAATGAGGAACATGGGGCCTTTACGGGAGGACGGCTAGAAGAAGCCGGTGCGGTAGCCTTCGGCCTCGCGGGCGCGCTTCTTGTTGAAGGACTTCTCGAGGCTTGCGATGTCCTTCTCGGTGTCGCGGATGCGGGGAGCCAGACGGGTGGAGTCCGTGCCTTTGCGCAGCGGATCAAGCGTGGTACGTGCCTGGTCGAATTGGTCGATGTGCGCATAGGCCAAGGCGAGTTCGAAACGGGCATCGTCGTTCTGTTCCCACCCCGGGTGTTCCTTGAGCACCTTGTTAAAATAGATGGTGGCTGACAGCGGCTCGTCCAGTCGCACGTAGAGCTTGGCGGTCTTGAAGGCGTGGGTGGCCAGGCGTCCGTCCAGCTCCATGTTGCTCTTCTTGACTTCCTCGCTCCACTTGCCGGCGGGATAGTCGTTGAGGTACTCGCCGATCTTGCGCATGGCGTCCAGGGTGGGGGCGGGATCGCGGTCCCAGGTGCCGGTCTGCTCGTAGGCGCAGCGGGCGATCTTGTACAGGGCTTCCTCGGCGTGCACGGAGCGCTCGAACTGCTCGCGCAGCAGGCGGTATTCCGTCTCGGCCTCGATCCACTGCTCGGTGCGGAAGTAGCTGGTGGCCAGCATGTACTGCGACTCCTCCTGGAAATCGTAGCCGTAGCAGGAGATCGTCAGGTCCTTGAGCTTTTCCTGGGCGTCGACATCCTTCTCGCGGTCATAGGCGGACTTGGCTTGCGCGAATTTGTCGCGGCAGACCTTCTCGGGATTGGCCACCGGCTTGTTGGAGGAGCAGGAGGCCAAGGCCAGTGCGAGCAGGGCAAGGATAGGGAGACGAAGCTTCATGGTGCCTGCAAGATAGCATGGTGTCCGCACGGACATTTGTAACAGAGGGGTAAAAAACGGTCGGGAGCCTATACTCCGGGTTCTGTGGCGTCCCTTGGGGGACCGATGGCCATTCCTCTGGGACCGCCGTCGCCGGCGGCCTCTAGCAACAACCCGAGGGATTTGGACGAGCCATCCCCGCCTTGCGGCGCTCCCTCTGTTTGTCTTGCACCTGGTGGGGTTTGCCTTGCCTGCCTGGTTGCCCAGCCAGCGGTGAGCTCTTGCCTCGCCGTTTCACCCTTGCCTGTGCCCTTGCGGGCCATCGGCGGTCTCTTCTCTGTTGCACTTTCCGTCGCGTTGCCGCGCCCAGGCGTTACCTGGCACCATTGCTCTACGGTGCCCGGAGGTTCCTCAGGCCGGGGATTGACTCCCAGGCCCGCGGCCATCCGGCTCCCGACCGATCGGGAAATCTAGCACACGAGGCGGCGAAAGATGTGATCTGGATCACACTTGGGAAAAAGCCGACAGGACAGGCGTTGCCGGAGATGGGCCGAGCTACTAAATCTTTACCATGCGGATCCAATTCTGGGGCGTGCGCGGAAGCATCCCCGTCCCCGGGCCAGAGACAGTCTTCTTCGGTGGCAACACGTCCTGCGTGAGTGCCCGCCTTGGCCAAAACTGGGTCATCTTCGACGCCGGCACGGGCATCCGCAACTTGGGCAACACCATCCTCCACGAGCCCATTCCCCAGACCCGCATGTCGCTGTTCCTGTCGCACGTGCACTGGGACCACATCCAGGGCTTTCCGTTCTTCTCGCCGGCCTTCCGCCGTCGCAACGAGCTCACCATCCACGGGCTGGCGCAGCAGGACGGCACCTTGGGCGGCATCCTGGCCGGTCAGATGGAAGGGCCGAACTTCCCCGTCTCGATCGAGATGATGGGAGCCAAGATCGGATTTTCCGACCTGCAGGAAGGCGCCATCGTGCCCTTGTACGACGGCGAGGACGGCAACCGGATCATCGGCTCGGTGGCCAATGCGCGGCTGAACCACCCCAACGGAGTGCTGGCCTATCGCTTGGAGGAGGCCGAATCGGGCCGCTCCATGGTCTACGCCACCGACACGGAGCATCCCGAGGCGGGCTTGGACCAGGCGCTGGTGGAGCTGGCCCGCGATGCGGACGTACTGATCTACGACGGCATGTACACTCCCGAGGAATACCCCTCGCACCGGGGCTGGGGGCATTCCACCTGGCTCCAAGGCTTCCAGGTGGCACGTGCCGCCGGGGTGAAGCAGCTGGTGGTGTTCCATCACGACCCCAGTCATGATGACGTCTTCCTGGCCGTCTACGAGCGGGAAGTGCGCGTGCAGGCCGTCCAGATGGGCTCCGACATGCGGATCGACTTCGCCCGCGAGGGGATGACGATCGATCTGCCTCCTGCCTGAGGCAAAGGAGCGGCGGCCAAAGCGGCAGGGACACCGCCCGACAGGGCCAAGACCCGGCGTCGGCGACCGCGACGTGGCCGCGGCTTGGCAGGTGGCCCGGCTCCCGCGTGGCGCGGGAGAGCCGCCCCAGACAGTTCCTTCACGGATGCGGAAAAAGGAATCCTCGCCGGAACGGGCCACACTTGGCGTGATGTGGTACTATTGTCCTGTTCGACCTGAACCTTCGTGAAAAGGGGGATTTGGGATGTGGGATGTGCCATGACCCGGCAGGGACGATGGTTGGCGGCGCTGGTGCTCTTGGCGGGAACCTGCCGTGCCCTGGAGCTGAAGGACGCGAGGATCCGCTGCCCCGGAGGGAGCTTCTCGCTGCTGGTCGACGGCATCGATGCGGCGGGCGAGCGACGGCTTCCCCTGAGGTATCTGGAGGACGAGGATGTCTGTCAGTTGGACCTGGTCACGGCCTCGTCGCAGGGACGGCTCTCGCTCTTGGGATCGGACGACTTCGATCTGGTGGACTCCTTGGCGACCACCAGTGCTGGCCTCCATTCGGCCAAGTTGCGCTTCTACGATCTGTCCCGCACCCAGTACCTGAAGGTGCGGATCCGGGATTCTTCCAGCGCCGTGGCGGAACTTCCCCTGGAGCCCTTCACCCGCACCGAGCTGCGCCTGGACACGGCCGGGATCCAGTGGAACGAGGGCTTGGAGGTGGCCGTGGAGATCCTGAGCAACCATCCAGGGAACCTGCAGGCCTTTCCCGTCTGGAGGCAGGGCAAGGGGTTCCAGTACCGGCTGGTCGAGAGCCAGGAGCGCGTCTTCCTGCACCTGCTGCCTACCTCCACGGGACCGTGCGAGGTCGCCATTGCCTTGCCGCTGCGCAAGCCCGACCTGGTCCAAGGGCGTCCCGGCCCAGCCGAAGTCGCGATCCGGGAGCATCTTCTCTTCCGCCCGGCGCGCATCGCCTACTTGCGGCTTTCGCCTCAGACCGTCCTGCTCGACGACCGCTCGGGACGTGAGGGGATCGAGGCCCAGCTCGGGTCGGACCAGGTGCTGGCACCGGGGAGGAAATACCTGCTGGAGGAATCGGAAGCTCCTGGCGGACCGGCCATCGGGGAACTCTTCGTCAAGGACGTGCTGGTCGGAGGGCATGCCGTGGCGCTTCTGCGCACCTACAACCTGCACCGTCGCCAGTCGGGGAACCTCTTTGTCAAGGAGGGCGGAGAGGTGCGGGCCGTGACCAACCTCGACATCCTCCCGCAAGTGCGGGTGACGGCGTTGAAGATCATGCGAAACGGCAGGGATTGGGTGTCGGATGCCGTCATCCATCCGGGCGAGACGATCCATCTGCGGCTAGAAGGGGTGAGCCTGGACCAAGCGAAGTTCGGCTTCGGCGAGCTCGACCTGATGCCCGAGGCGGGCGACCAAGCCACCGAGACGGTCTTCGAGTGCAAGGTCGCGGTGCCGCTGGGCATCTCCCGCGCCAGCATCCCGATCCTGGACCGGGGCAAACCGACCGGACTGGCGCTGGTCGTGAAGGAGCACCTGCGGGCCCATCCCTTCGACTACCTCTCGATCGATTACGGAACGGGGCCGCGTTCGCTGAGCTCGGTGTCGGGTCCGGAGCTGGCACCCCGAACCATCCGCGACCTGCAGATCCGGCTGGATCCCAAGGGCCTGGATACGGGCGCCGTCCTCTACGGGAAGCAATACCTGTCGGTGGAGGTGAAGGTGACGGGGCCTACGGGAAACCTGCTGGACGTGGCGACCATCGACGATGTGGTGGTGTGTCCCGACGAGCATTCCCGTCGCTACGGCTACTACGACCGCTCGGACTGTTCCGGGAGCGTACTGGACCTCAACGAGCACCTGAGCATCAATACCTACGATCTGGAGCCTTGGTCGAAGATCTCGCTGACCTTCTCGAACGAGGCGGACGTGTACGACCAGCCGCGCCCGCCGCGCCGGATCGACGTGTACCGGCAGCAGCGCCTGCGCTTCGACGTGGACGTGTCGTTCCCGTTCGGGCTGCTGATCCGCAAGTACCGCGACGAAGGTTGGGGAAACTTCAGCGGGGTCAGCATGGCGATGATGGCAAAGCTCGGGTTCTACGAAAACGGAGCCATCGACCGCCTGGAGCCCTACGAGCTGGCGGCGGGCTTCATCGCCCTGGACGCCTTCGATCTCAGTCAGGCCTCCACCAGCCGCGATTTGGGCGTGGTCGCCTTGGCCACCCTCAATCCCATCAATCCGCAGCGCAAGCTCAGTTTTCCCATCTACTTCGGTGGGGGATACCTGCTGTACAGCCACGAATGGTTCTGGTTGCTGGGGCCGGGCATCAGCGTGCAGTTCTGAGCGGCAAGGTGGATTGGGTCGTTTAGCGGGCGACGGGGGACTTGTTGTCAGCTTGACAACAGAACGATGGGAAATCGTTCGGTGGATTCCGGGAGCACAGGTCATTTTTTGTCGAATCGACAAAGCAGTCCATCGGAAGTGCCCAGGAGGAATCCATTCATGAGAATCAGAACCGCCGTGATGCTGGCCACCGGCCTTGCGACCGTCGCTTCGGCGCAGATCGCCAAGGGGGCGACCAAGTTCTTGGGCAACATCACCACCAATGGCGAGTTGCGCAGTGACTTCTTCACCTACTGGAACCAGCTGACCCCCGAGAACGAGACGAAGTGGGGGAGCGTCGAGTCCAGTCCCGGCGTGCGCAACTGGACTAAGGTCAAGGCCTACCGCGATTCGTGCAAGAAGCATGGTGCCCCGTTCAAGTTCCACACCTTCGTGTGGGGCAGCCAGGAGCCGTCCTTCATGAAGAGCTCCAGCTACACCGATGCCCAGAAGAAGCAGTTCATCGAGGACTGGATCGCCGACGCAGCCAAGCAGTTCCCCGACCTCGAGCTCATCGACGTTGTGAACGAGCCCGACAACACCAAGCCCACCTGGATCTCGGCCTTGGGCGGCACCGGAACCACCGGCCACGACTGGGTGATCGAGTCGTTTCGGCTGGCCCGCAAGTACTTCCCCAAGGCCAAGCTGATCCTCAACGACTACAACAACTTCCGTTGGAACGTCGACAACTTCATCGCCATCGCCAAGAAGGTGAAGGCCGCCGGATACCTGGACGCCATCGGCTGCCAGGCCCACGACCTGAGCGCGACCACCGGCCAATACACCAACCCTACCATGTCCGCGTCCGATCTCACGACGGTTCTGAAGAAGCTCAACGACCAGGTTGGCGTGCCCATCTACGTCACCGAGCTCGACCTCAGCTACCAGGACGACGCCGAGCAGTTGGCGGCTTACAAGAGTCTGTTCCCGGTTCTGTGGGAATCCAAGTATGTGGCTTCCGTCACTGTCTGGGGCTACGTGTACGGGAGCACCTGGGACCAGGCGAAGTACAGCGGCCTGATCAAGCCCGACGGCACCGAGCGCCCGGCCATGACCTGGCTCAAGGACTACGTATCGAAGAACCCCAATCCTCCCGGTCCGACCGTCACGACGGGCATCTCGCCAATCCGGACCGAGGCCTCGGTGGCACCGAGCCGGCTCGAGGTGGTGCAGCAGGGCGGGCACCTGGGCCTGAAGGTCAAGGGACTGGGCATTTCGCCGATGGACCTGCAAGGACGTCGCTGACAGAAACTGTCACGATTCCTTTCGGGAGGTCCTTCCGATCTCCCGTCCGCTGCGGCGGCCGGTGTCTACCTTTGTCTTTGGTCTTGCGAGGTGAACCTGGAGCCGTAGCCGATGCCACAAGAAGAATCCCTGCCGGTCGACTTCGACAGCAATCTCAAGGAGAAGCTGTTCGAGGTCACGTTCTTGTCGCTACTGGAAAACTGCGGCTACAGGGTCGTTCCGGTCGGGATCGAGCACTCCCTGCGCGAACTCGGTGCGCTGTCGCCATCGAACCCCGAGATGCATGCCCGTCTGGTGCGCTCGATCCGCAAGCTTCCCAGCTTCATCGTCATGGACGCCGCGAGCAAGACCTACGAGCCGAGGTTCGTGGCCGTGAAGGTGCGCGGCAATTCCCTGTTCGACGATGATTTCAGGCAGCTCCTGGACCAGGCCAATACCTGGACCAGGGTCCATTTCGTGCTGTTCCTGGCGACACCGGTGAAGACTTCGAGCAAATTCAATACCGTAGATTTCTGCAGGGTCTTCACGCTGGAACGGCACGTCGGACTGAATCAGGCGGCGGTGGTGAATGTGGTCTCCCGCAACGGCGCCAAGAAGGATCTGGAAAATCTCCATTGGCTGGATGGCATCTCGTTGGACGAGGCCTTCCCGATGCTGAAGAAGGGATCGGAGAAGAACAACATCAGGACGGCGATATCCATGATGTGCTCGATCTTTACCGCCATCGACTGAAGGCTGCGATTTTTCAGGCGCGGTGGTAGGGCAGGCCCAGCAGGATGGTGTGGGCGCGGTAGAGCTGCTCCAGCAGGATCAGGCGCGCCATGGTGTGGGGCAGGGTCACGGGCCCCAGGCTGACCTTCCAGCGGGACTTGCCGACCAGGTCGGGATGGAGGCCGTCGGCGGATCCGATGACAAAGCCCACGTTCAGGCTGTCGCGGCGCCACGTCTCAAGTTCCTTGGCCCAGCGTTCGGTGCTCCAGGCTTGGCCTTCCACGCACAGCGACAGGATCTGGAAGCCGTCGAGCTTCTGCAGGGCTGCGTCGCGTTCGCGCGCCAACGCGTCGGATCCGCGGGCTTCCGGGAGCTCCAGCTTCTCCAGCTTGCACTGGTGCACCAACCGTCCCTCGTAGTCGGCCAAGGCAGGCTCCAGGGTGCGGGGGGCGGGCTTTCCGAACCAGACCATTCGTAGACGCATCGCGGGAATGCTAGAATTCGGGAAAGCGCACGACATCCCCCATCCACCGAGTCATCGCTTGCCGGGACAGAAATTGTCCTGACAGGAGATCGGCCAGAACCGTGGCGAGCACCCGACATGGCACCTCCCGACACCTTCCGAGACACCACCGGCCACCGCGCCCGCCTGCGGCAGCGCATCCTGGAGGGCGGGGTGGACTCGATGCCCGACTACGAGGTGCTGGAGCTGTTGCTGGGCTATGCGATCGCGCGCGGCGACACCAAGCCGCTGGCCAAGCGGCTGCTTGCCAGCACCACCCTGGGTGGGCTCCTGTGGCGCGATCCGTCCGAACTGGAACGCCTCCCCGGGGTCGGGCCGCACACGGCCTCGCTCCTTGCCCTGGTGCGCAGTTTGCACCTGCGCCTGACGGAAGAGAAAGAAAATCGGCTGGAGTTTCTCACAGATCCCGTCGCGGCGGTGCCGTGGTTCCGGGCGCACATCGGACTGAGCGAGGAGGAATGCTTCGCGGCCGTCTTCGTGGATCAGGGGCGGCGGATCCTGGCGCGGGAGGTGTTCTCGGAAGGCTCGCGCACCCGCACCGTGCTCTATCCCCGCGTGCTCTTCCAGAAGGCCCTGGCCTGCAAGGCCACGGGCCTGGTGCTCTGCCACAACCACCCCGGAGGCAACCGTCAGCCCTCGGGCGCCGACCGCAGCCTCACCTCCACCGTCCAGCGCCTGGGCGAGGCGCTGGAGGTGGAGCTGATCGACCACATCGTGGTCACCCGCGACGGCCACACCAGCTTCCGGCAGGCGGGGCTCCTGTAGCCTTCGCGCCAGGGATGGAAGCCCGCCAGGGCGGAGACGGCCCGGGGCCGGCTCCGCTCGCGACAGCCCGGTCCCGGCAGGACAGGAATTGTCAAACGACACCTGCCGGGAGGCGCCCCTCAGGAGCGCATGCGGTCCTCGAAGGCCGAGAGGGCCGTCTTGGCGCCGTCGCCCATGCTGATCACGATCTGCTTGAAGGGGATGGTGGTCACGTCGCCGGCCGCGTAGATGCCGGGGACCGAGGTGCGGCCCCGCTCGTCCACCACGATCTCGCCCGCGCGGTTGGTCTCCAGCAGGTCCTTGACGGCCGAGGAGTTGGGCGAGAGGCCGATCTGCACGAACACGCCGTCCAGTTCCTGCGTGACGATCTCGCCGGTGGCGCGCACCTCCCAGCGGATGGATGTCACTTTCTGACCGTCGCCCACCACCTCGGTGGTGCGGGCGCCGGTGTGCACCTCCACGTTGGGAAGCGAATGGAGCTTCCTCTGCAGCACCGCGTCGGCGCGCAGGGTGTCTCCGAACTCCAGCACCGTGACGTGGTTGCAGATGCCGGCCAGGTCGATGGCGGCCTCGATGCCGGAGTTGCCGCCGCCCACTACGGCCACGCGCCGTCCCTTGTAGAAGGGGCCGTCGCAATGGGGACAGAAGGCCACGCCGCGCCCGATGTGCTCCTTCTCGCCGGGCACGCCCAGTTCCCGCCACTTGGCTCCGGTGGCTAGGATCACCTGCGCCGCAGCCACCGTTTCGCCTCCCTTGAGCCGCAGCAGTTTGGTCTGGCCGTCCTGGATCTCCTCCAGGGTGCGGTTGTCCAGGATGGTCACGCCGGAGCGTTCCAGGTGGGCGCGTAGGTCACCGGCCAGCTTGGGTCCCTCGGTGTAGGGGACCGACACCAGGTTCTCGATCCCCAGCGTGTCGCGCACCTGGCCGCCGATCCGTCCGGCCACCAGGCCCACGCGCAGTCCCTTGCGGGCACTGTAGATGGCTGCCGCCGTCCCGGCCGGGCCGCCGCCCACCACCGCTAGGTCGAAGTCGTGGCGCGTGCCGGCCGCATCGGCGGAGGCGGTTGTCCCGAGTTTTTCCTCAAGCGTCTCCAAGAGGCCCGCCAGGTCGCTCTTGCCCACGTGCAGCAGAGCATCGCCCGAGAACACGGCGGGCACGCCCTGGATGCGCAGGCGCTCGACCTCCTCGGGGGCCAGGGCGCCGTCCCACATCTCGTGCTGGAAGTCGCCGTGCAGGAGCGCCATCAGGTTCAGTGACTGCACCACGTCGGGGCAGTTGGTGCACTCCAGGCTCACGAAGGTGCGCAGCCGGACGGGCCCCCGCAGGGCGCGGATGCGGTCGCGCACGCCCTCGTCGGGGAGCTTGCCCTGGCCGTCGGCGTTGAGGATGGCCAGCACCAGCGAGGTGAACTCGTGCCCGCCAGGGATGCCTCGGAAAACCACGCCGGTGGGGGAGCCGTCCTTGAGCAGGGCAAAGCGCGGCACCGGAGAGGGGTGTCCCGCTTCGGTGAGGACGATGCGCTCGGAGGCCGAGGCCACCCCGGAAAGCAGCTCGTGGAGCTCGCTCTGCTGGGGGTGATCGCTGGGCGAGAGGACCAGGGAAAGCGAGGAATGCAACGGTGCAAACACTGTGCGGAGCTGGGAGACGAGGTCTTGGTCGAGCATGTAGGTTCCTTGGTGGAAGTTCTCTCCGGTGGTGCCGGAGCGTCTTTGGGTGCCTCCAGAATCTCGTGCCGAAACGCCGATAACTCCAATCGCATGTTCCGATGCGCCCGATCGGTCGATCCGATGGACGGGGCTTGATTGAGATGTAGTCTCTTTGTAATATCATGAGTACCAACCGCTTCGAAAGGCATCGCATGAGCACGAATTCCATCCTTCGCTTCGTCCAGACCGTCCTGCGCCTGCTGCTGGGCTTGCCCCTGGTCGCATTCGGTCTGATGGACCTGTTCGCGCCCATGCAGACGCCTCCCGGGCTACCGGAGGCGGCCAAGGCCTTCAGTGCGGCGCTGGCCGCCACAGGCTACATGATGCCCATGATCGGGATCGTGCTCACGCTGGGTGGGGTACTTCTGACGATCAACCGCTTCGTGCCGCTGGCGCTCCTGCTGCTTGCGCCCTTTTGGGTCAACAGCCTGCTCTTCCATGTTTTCCTTGAACATTCGGGGCTGGTGCCCGCCGGCATCTTCGCCGCGCTGGAACTGGCGGTGGCCTGGAATTACCGAGGCACCTTCGCGGCCGTACTTCAGGCGAAGAACCTGCCAGGATAAAGGGGAATCTACTGTTCTTGGGTCAAATCGGCATTGGCGGCATCCCCGGAGCACGTGAGGATGTCGTGATGGTTCCGCTTCTGTGGCTGCGATTTCCCCCCGACTCTCTATCCCAAGCGGTCGGCCTCAATCGAATCGACCGCGATGCCTTGTGGTACCCGCTTCGGGAGGGAGGTATGCCTTTCCCCCCAAGAATGCAGCTTAACTGCACCATTCGCGCCTTGGCTGAAGACTCGAGCGCACGGAGAAATACTGGGACCAGTTCCTGGGCACGTTTGCGCACGATGCAGCAGACGTTGAGGGTGTTGCAGACCTTTCGATCGAGCGAGTTTGCTACGACGCTTTCGAAGCGGGACACTCCGGCGCTCTGGTCCGCGACCATCCAGGCCTCGCCGGTCCCGTGTGCGCTGACGGCCACGCCATGCTGACGTTGCCACAGCCGCCAGTTGAGCCACCGTTGGCCCTGAGCCACGCGCGACTGCCAGGGACAGCCGTGGGTCTCGAGTCGTTGAGCGTCCCGATGATCGTGCTCGCTCTAGGTCCGATGCGTTGGCCGCAAGGACTTCGCCTCACACATCGGCATCGGCAAGCGCCTGTGCAGCATGCCGAAAGAATGCCTTGGAGCTACCTTCCCCGCAGTTTCGTACGGTTTGGGCTGCCACCACGGAGCGACCTACGGCCTGTGCGATTTCCTTGGCGATTCTCCCAGGGATGCGCAGAGAGCACCGGTGGTCTGGAGCATCTCAAGGCGACCACCAGTGCCGCATGTTTCTTGGTGCGATCGAGATCCTTGGGCAGGTACAGGTCCGCCGAGATCGCGATCCCGTAGCGGTTGGGATAGGTCACCTTCTCGTGGACCACCTTCGGGCTGAGGGCAAAGGTCTTGTCCCAATCTGCTTCGGGCTGGGCGACAGCCGCGACGGTCAGGGTCGTGGCAAGCGTCGCGGCGATTCGGGTACTGGTGATGGTCATGGCGCGATTCCTCTCGAGGTGGATCCGGTCCACTTTGCGGGACCGTGGACGTGTCCGGGGTGCAACAGGTGGCCGACCGTCCCGCGATCAAGCCATCCTCGGACCGGATTCGCAAACGAGAGTCGCACCGGCAGGTCGCGTCCGAACGCAAGCCAAAGCATCACGGCGGCCGCAAGCAGACGCGAAACCAGAGAACCGATGCCGATGCCAAAGGTTCCGAGACGGAAGCCATGCACCAATGCGGCACTAAGACCGATGTTGGTCACGTTCATCAGGATCGCCACATACATGGTGGTACGGGTCCGGCCCAGAGTCCGGAACAGAGCTGTGCCAGCGGCATACAGGGCGATCCCCGGCACCGAGGCGTTCACAAGCCACAACCAGATACTCTAGACCCTGCTCAATCACCAATGGCCAGAAGAGTGAGAAGAGGGCATGGTCCGAGAAGGGCAAGGAGGTGTCCTTGCCGGAAGCGGCAAGCTTTATCCCCAGACTCCGGGGGCAATCCTGGCGATGATTTTGTGTGAGAAGACGGCGACCAGCATCCTTGCGACTCCTGTTGATTATCCCGTTTCCACAGTGTTCGTTCGGTCACTGCGGACTCGTACTCCTATTCTAAAGGAAATGGAAGTGATGGAATTGCCCAAAGCTCCCGATCTTTGGGATGATCTTCTAATACGCAGACATTTCTTCGCCGCAGCTTCGTCGTTCTTGCGCTTTGGGGCCATGGCGCAGGATGCGACATCAGCTAACGTCCAACGCAGGCCATCGCTTTGGGAGCTTCCGGGGGGAGGAAATGGCCTCTAGGGACGGAAGCCTACGATGTTGCGGGCCATTCCCTGGAACAAGAATGCGTGGACCGGAAGCAGGGAAGACCAATAGAGGCGGCCCCAGAGGCCCTTGGGCCGAAAGGTCGCCGTCTGCACCAGCCAGGCCTTGCCGCCGTCCCGCTCGATACGGAACTCAAGCCACGCCTCGCCGGGAAGCTTCATCTCGGCCGCCAAGAGGAGTCGTCCCGAAGCCTCGTCTGCCACCAGTACGCGCCAGAAGTCCAAGGTGTCTCCAGGACAGATTCTGTCAAAATGTGTGCGGCCACGTCGCAGCCCCACGCCTCCGGCCAGCTTGTCCAGGAACCCGCGCACCTTCCAAAGGAAGTCGCCCCAGTACCATCCGCGTGTCCCGCCGATGGCCCAGACGTTTCTCCGTACGGCTTCCGGATCCCCTGCGATCGGAATACGCTGGCGATCTGTGAGGCACCCCTCCTCTGGCACCTGGACGCGCGCAAGCAGGTGGGAATCAGCTCCGCTGGACACGAGCGAATCCTTCCAGCTCGAGGCCACGTCGTCGTGCCCGATGCGCTCGAAGGCCATCTCCACTGCCTGCCGGTAGGTCAGAAGTTCGATGCCCAGGCGCCGGGCCAGGCTGTTGGGGCGGGCCACCACCTCCACCTTCATGCTGTTGACCAGCCGAGCCGCCAGCTTGAAGGAGGTGGAGGTCACGAAGTAGAGCCAGTAGGAGGAAAGCTTCGGGGTCAGGACCGGAAGGATCCAGATCCGGCGCCGCAGGCCCCGCACGGCGGCGAACTGCAAGAGCATCTCCTTGTAGGTGAGCACCTCGGGGCCGCCGATGTCGTATCCCTGTCCTACCGACTCGGGGTCCCTGAGCACGCCTTCCAGGAACTGGAGCACGTTGCGTACGGCTACGGGCTGGGTGCGGGTCTCCAGCCAGCGGGGCGTGACCATCACGGGCAACTTTTCCACCAGGTCGCGGATGATCTCGAACGAGGCGCTTCCGGATCCCACCACGATGCCGGCCCGCAGCGCCGTCACGGGAATGGATCCTTCGCGCAGCACGTCCTCCACCCGCCGCCGCGATTCCAGGTGCCGCGACAGATTTTGTCCGTTGGCGATCCCGCCCAGGTAGACGATCCGCTTCGTCCCACAGCGCGCTGCCAAGGCCAGGAAGTTGCGGGCCGCCCGTTCCTCGCGCGCCTCGAAGTCCTCGGCCGCATCCGACATCGAGTGAACCAGGTAGTAGGCGGCATCGATCCCCTCTGGCAAGCCCTCCTCGGGCGGAGGTTCCAAGAAGTCCGTCTCCAGCACCCGGACGTCCCCGGCGGTACTTGCCGCCATGGCGGCAAAGCGCTTGCGGTCGCGCACGCAGCACACGACCTCGTGTCCATGTCCCGTGAGGATCGGAAGCAGCCGCTTCCCGATGTAGCCGTTGGCTCCGGTCAGAAGGATTCGCATCGACACCTCCGCATTGCGCGCTGATCCCGGTCCGCGCGCCCAGATGACGGTGCGGACGGGACTTTCTGGAACATACGAAGATTCCTGCTTCGCATTCCTTGCCGCGCCGAATGCGGGCCGTCACGGTATCTTGCTGCCATGCAGACTCTCACGACATCCAATCTTCCCCATCCGTCCCACGGCCGTCGCATCGCCTTGGCCGGTGCCACGAGCCTCGTGGGGCGGGAGATCCCGCCTTCGGGGCTGCTGGCCAGACGGTCCCGAGGCGCGTGCGCATGAGGGCCATATCGTTCCTGCTGCCGTTCCTGCTAGCTTCCTGCGCGACTCGATTCCCCGTCACAGACCACAGCGACGGGGAACGGTTCTTCGGGGATCCGCTGACGTCGGCAGGATTTGGGGCGGCCTTGAAGTGGAACTTCACCCGCACGCCCAGGGCCTGGCCCGATTCGATCCCGGTGACGGCTTCGCGACCGGCACCCGAGGCGGATTCGGGGATCCGCGCCACCTGGGTGGGCCACGCCACCGTGCTGGTGCAGTCCCGGGGACTCAATCTTTTGACAGATCCTGTCTGGAGCCGAACGGTAGGGCCCTGGTCGTGGGTCGGATCGCAGCGCAAGGCCGCTCCGGGAGTGCGCGAGGAGGACCTGCACCGCATTGATGCGGTGCTCCTGAGCCACGACCACTACGACCATGCCGACCTGCCGACCCTGCGTCGCCTGGCCGCGCGGCCAGGCATCGTGGGCGTCGCGCCGCTGGGGACGGCGGACCTTTTGCGCGAGGCGGGCTTTGCCTCGGTGGTCGAGCTGGACTGGTGGCAGAGGACGGTGCTGGCCTCCGGCGACACGGTGACGCTGGTCCCGGCGCGGCACTGGGGCATGCGCTGGCCGTGGAACCGCAACCGAAGGCTCTGGGGCGGCTTCGTGGTGGGCACCAAGGGCGGACGTGTCTACTTCGCGGGCGACACCGGGGACGGCCCCCACTTCGGGGCGATCGCCGACCGCCTGGGACCGATCGACCTGGCGCTGCTGCCGATCGGGGCCTACGAGCCGCGCTGGTTCATGGCACCGCAGCACATCGGGCCGACGGAAGCACTGGCGGCGGCCAAACGGCTGGGCGCGAGGCATTCGCTTGCCATCCACTGGGGCACCTTCGCGCTGGCCGACGACGGACCCCGTGAGGCGGTCGATACGCTGGCGTCCCTGCTGGCGCGCGATTCCGCCGGGATCGACTTCCGCGCCGTGGAGATCGGGCAGGCGGTGGAGGTTCGCTCCGTCCCGAGATGACAGAAATTGTCAAGGAGATGCAGGACGGCGCCGCGCGCCAGGGATGCCGCCCGCAGGGCCAAGACCCCGCAGCCGTGGCGAGGAGGCTTGGTCTCGCACTGAGCGAAGTCGAAGTGAGGCAGCCCGGCCCCGCCTGGCGGAGGGCGCACCCCCGAGATTTCTAGACTTCCTTTTCATACGCGATTTTGGTCCGCCTCCATTGCGGGATGCGGGCTTCCATGTTTTCGAAAGGTTCAGGATGGCCGAGAAGACTCCCGAGAAGTTCGTGTTCTACATGCACAAGATGTCCAAGGAGTACGCGCCCCAGAAGACCGTGCTCAAGGACATTTCGCTCTCGTTCTACTACGGCGCCAAGATCGGCATCATCGGCTCCAACGGCTCGGGCAAGTCCACCCTGCTGCGCATCATGGCAGGGATCGACACCAACTTCTCGGGCGAGGCCTGGATCGAGCCGGGCCGCACCGCCGGGTACCTTCCGCAGGAGCCGGTGCTGGACGAGAGCCTTTCCGTGAAGGAGAACGTGATGAAGGCCGTGGCCGCTAAGCAGGCGATCATGGACCGCTACAACGAGATCAACGAGGCCTTCGGGGAGGAGATGCCCGAGGAGAAGATGAATAAGCTCCTGGACGAGCAGGCTCGTCTCCAGGATGTGATCGACGCCCAGGACCTCTGGAGCCTCGATCGCCATGTGGAAATCGCCATGGACGCGCTGCGCTGCCCGCCGGGCGACTGGGCCGTGACCAACCTCTCGGGTGGCGAGAAGCGTCGCGTGGCGCTGTGCCGCCTGCTCCTCGAGCAGCCTGACCTGCTGCTCTTGGACGAGCCCACCAACCATCTGGACGCCGAGTCCGTGGCCTGGCTCGAGCGCCACCTGCGCGAGTACAAGGGTTCCGTCATCCTAGTCACGCACGATCGCTACTTCCTGGACAACGTGACCGGCTGGATCCTGGAACTCGACCACGGCAAGGGCCTGCCCTGGCAGGGCAACTACGCCGAGTGGCTCGACCAGAAGCTCGATCGCATGCGAAGCGATGACAAGACAGAAACTGACAGGGCAAAGCGCCTGGCCAAGGAACAGGAGTGGGTGAAGTCCAACCCCAAGGCGCGTCAGGCCAAGTCCAAGGCCCGTCTCAAGGCCTACGACGAGCTGCTGTCGCAGGAGCGCAAGGACACCATGAAGTCGGCCGTGATCCAGATCAGTAACGGCAAGCGCCTGGGTGACGTGGTGATCGAGGCCAATGCCATCGCCAAGAGTTTTGGCGAAAAGTGTCTTTACGAGGACCTCTCCTTCACGCTGCCGCGCTCCGGGATCGTGGGCATCATCGGCCCCAACGGCGCCGGCAAGACCACGCTCTTCAAGATGATCCTCGGGCAGGAGACGCCGGATTCCGGCAGCTTCAAGCTGGGCGAGACCGTCGAGATCATCTCGATGGAGCAGGGACGCGAGTCGCTGGTCGACTCGAACACCGTCTTCGAGGAGATCACGGGCGGGGCCGAGGAGATCAAGATCGGCGAGCGAAAAATGAACTCGCGCGCCTACTGCGGCCTGTTCAACTTCATGGGCCCCGACCAGCAGAAGACCCTCACGCAGCTCTCGGGCGGCATGCGCAACCGCGTACTGATGGCCAAGACGCTGATGAAGTCGGGCAACCTGCTGCTCCTGGACGAGCCCACCAACGACCTGGACATCGAGACCCTGCAGAGCCTGGAACAGGCGATCCTCGGGTTTGCCGGCTGCGCCGTGGTGATCTCGCACGACCGCTGGTTCCTGGACCGCATCGCCACGCACATCCTGGCCTTCGAGGGCGATTCCAAGGTGACCTGGTTTGAAGGCAACTGGTCCGAGTACGAGGCCGACTACAAGAAGCGCAACGGCATCAGCGCCGAGAACCCCAAGCCCATCAAGTACAAGACGCTGACCCGATAGTCGGTTGGGCTTCGGAGCGCAACGGCATCAGCGCCGACAACCCCGGAGCCCATCAAGTACAAGACGCTCACGAGGTGAGGGCGGGGGAGGGACGACCCTCCCCCCGTCTCGGCTTCCGGGATTTGACGGAAATTGTCTTAGGACAGGATTCGTCAAATCCCGGGATCCTCGCCTCCCCACCCGCGCAGGGCTACGCCCCGCAACCCCGGAATCCTCCATGCGCATCCTTTTGCCTCTTTGCATCGCCTCCGCATCGTTCCTTGCCGCCTGCTCCTTCGGCAGCGGCGAGTCGTCGGCCGTCACCACCATCGGATCGGTGTCGCGTCGCGACATCCCCGCCTCGCTGCGCGCCAGCTGCCCGGCCCTGAGCTCGGCCCGGCAGGCGGCAAGCGGTGGCACCTTGGCTTCGAGCCGGACAGAATCCGTCACGTACAGCATCTACGACAGCACCGGCGCTTTCGTCGTACAGAGCTCCTACGTCATCCAGGCCTACTCATCCTCCGTCGCTTCCGTGCCGAACCTGGCGTGGGACTTCAAGGACGCGCAGGGAAACCCGGTTCCCACCGGGCACTACTTCGTGTTCGCCGAGGTGCGCGACAGTGCAGGGACCTTGGTGGGATCCAAGGACATCTGCATGGGCGTGGTGCGCTGATCGGGGATCAGCGCTGGATGGTCACGAGAAGGGAGGTTCTTGTCGTGTCGCCGTAGGGGGAGACGACCTGGGCGACCAGTGATCGCGGGTTGGTTCCCGGTGCATCGAGGGAACAGGCGAAGCGTTGCTCGTCCTGGACAATGGGGCCACCGGGGAAGGCCCGGGACGAAGCGACGCAGGGGTAGGTGTTGGCGCCTTCCTTGACGACGACCTCGAGCGAGGCGCTGGGGATCCCGGGGATTCCGGCCCCGACCAGGAGAGGAAGTACCGTGGAAGTGAGGTAGACGGTCCAGGATGCCCCCGAACCGAAGGACGTGCCGATGGAACTGTTCTCGAGGTCGGGTGCGATGCGCACTGCGGGCGGGGCTGCGAATAGCACCGAGAAGCTCTCGATTGTGGCGGCACCGTCGTTGTCAACTGCTTTCCAGTAGACTGTCCGACTGCTCCCGGCGGCACCGGCCAAAGGGAAACGGCTTGTCAGGAAGGCGTATCGGTCGGGGACGGTGTCCCATGCGATGGAGGCAATGCTGCCGTCGGGATCGGAGGCGGACAAGCTGACCACGGTCGCGGCATGCGACGAGGCGACAGGACTGTAGCTTGCATGAAGCTCGGGAAGGCGGTTGCCGATCCAGACGGTGATCTGGACCGCTTGACCGGCAAGCCCCATGGCATCTACAGCCTGGGCGGAGAGTCGATAGCAGCCGTCCTTCCAGCCGTCGGTCGAAAGGATCGTGTCGGTATTTGCAAGGAGAGTGTCGTTGCGGATCCAACGGACCGAGGCGATCGTGCTGTTCCGACTGGTTGCGTGGGCCAGGATCTTCCCGCCGCTTGCCTGGCGCAGGGATGTGTCCTTCAGCGAGACGGTGGGGGGATGGTAATTGCTGCCTTCGGGGTCGAGGGGGTTGTCCCATCGGCCAGGCCCGACATCCGGGTCGCAGGCGGCAAGTGTGGCAAGAAGGCTGGCGGCGAGGAGCACGGGCTTGTTCATGGCGATTCCCTCAGAAGGTCCAGCTCAGGACGAATCCGGTCGCGGCCAAGGCCGCAAGTGCCCCGGATATGGCGGTCGCACGCATGGAGCCGTTCGCATCGCTGCGCTCCTGATCGTAGCGCTTCTTGTAGGTGGCAAAGTCGTTGCGGGAGGCATCGTACTGGGACTGGATGTCGCGCGCCTTCGAGGCGTGGTCCTTCCAGAGATAGGCGAAGGTGGCCGTTGCGACCGCCGTGCCTGTGGTCACGACTCCCAGGAGTGTCCGGTAGCCAAGGCGGGTCGTGCGGCGACGATGCGCAAGTTCCTGTGGGGTCCAGGGCAGGTCGAGCGGACAGGTGAGCGTGGTGCCTGGAGCGAGGTTCACCGTATCGTCCCAGGGGATGCGACGATCGGCGAAGACGCGCAAACGATGACGACCGGGAGCCAGTGTGTCCGAGTTCCACTGCAGCGGTTCGTCGCGGTACGTATTGGCGTTCAATGGTGGTTTCTCTGTCGTACCGGCCAGCTTTCCGTCGAGCTCCACTTGGGCCGCGACCGGTGTCTGTAGGCGCAACCAGGCAAAACGGCTTTCCAACTGCAAATCCAGATTCTGGGTCTGGCCGGCGGTGAGGATCACGTCCTGGACTAGCTCCTTGCGACCTTCTGCACTGGCTTGCACCACATGCCTGCCGGGTTCCAGCGAGTCGATCGCCAGCGGGGAGGTGCCCACGAGCCTATTGTCGATCCGGATCCGTGCCGGGATCCCTGTGCTGATCTCGATCCGGGCGAAGTGGCGCTGCAGGGCGACGGTGTCGTCGTGGCCCTGGGCGATCCGTACGGTCGTGAAAACGGGTTCCCATGCCTTGTCGCGCAGCGTGAGGCCCCACTTGCCCGGGGGGAGGTCGATGCGCGCGCGGCCCGCAACGCGCAACGTGTCGCGTCCCTGCACGAGCTGGACCGGGACATTCGGAGCGGGATCCAGAACCAAAGTGCCTGCAGGAGAGAGGCGCACACGCACCGTGCCGGGCTTGTCTAGCGCTGCCGTGAAGGCGACGACGGTGTCCAGGTATCCGTTCCTGCGGAAGGTGACGCTGTGCGGCCCGACCTCGAGACTGTCGAGCTTGAGAGGGGTCTCACCCAGAGATCGGCCGTCTCCTGCGACTTCATCCAGACGTCCCAAGGCACCGGCCGGTTCTGTGAAGAACTTCATCGAGGTGGTGCCCAGGGAGAGGGGGATGTCAATGCGCTGCAGGGCGTCCTTCGAGAGGTCGATCGCGATGCTGCCGATCCGTTCCCCTGCGCGGGCCACAAGATGGTGGCTGCCCGTCGCGACGTGTTCGATGGAAAATGGGGACTGCCCCGCGATGGGCTTTCCATCCAGGAAGAGATTTGCTGCGGAATCCTGGACCGTGACATACAGGTCGCCGAAGCCGTCGCGGTCTCCAGAAGTGACGGAGGGCGCATTCGCGCCGTCGGCAAGCTTGGCGGCGATGGCCGGAACGGTTTGCACCAGCAGGTCCTCCAGCCGGCCTTGGTTGTCCTGGGTGGCGGTGAAGAGCACCTCGCCCGTCCGGACATCGAGGATGCGTGCGGACAGGGTGTACAGATCCCCGATCCGACCGATCGATCCGACCATCATCCTGTCCACTGCAAGGAGCTTGCCCATCTCCACGGCGCATTGGCTCTGGTCGCAGGCGCCGCTGTTCTGGAAGGCCTGCTCCTTGAGGATCTTGTCCATCTCGGCCCGTTCGAGCACCCGGACCTTTCCCGTCTGCACAAGTTCCGAGCGCAATCGATCGGTGATGATGGATGCGTCGTCGACTGCGATCCCTCGGGGACTGAGATCACTGACGGCCACCAAGGGCGCTTTGGCCCACAGCAGCAGGGGAACGAGGATCAAGGACAGAAATTGTCGCATCAAAGGAAAGCTAGGAACCGGATCGCCGCCTGGATGTGACGGCCATCACATCGCATTCACCCCTTCGGGCGGGCGATCTCGGCCACGTTCGCGCCGACGGCGCGCAGGTAGTCGGCCGGTGCGATCTCGATCTGCAGGCCGCGCAGGCCGCCCGAGACGCACACCAGGTCCCAAAGCTCGAAGGTCTCGTCCACGTATACGGGGAAGGCCTTCTTCATCCCCAGGGCCGTGACGCCGCCGCGGACGTATCCCGTCAAGGGCTGCACGTCCTTCAGGTGGATCATCTCGACCTTACGGTCCCCGGTGGCCTTGGCCAGGGCCTTGAGGTCGAGCTCCCAGCTTCCCGGCACCACCGCCACGGCGTGCCCGTGCCGGTCGCCGTGGACCACCAGCGTCTTGAAGACCTGCTCCGGGGGCATGCCGACCTTGGCGGCCACCGTCTCGGCGGAAAGGTCGTCGGGGTCCACCTCGTATTCCCGGGTCCGGAAGGGGATTCCCATCTGCTCCAGGATCCGACAGGCGTTGGTCTTGGCCATCGGTCAAAAATACATCAGATGTTCTCGATGTCCTCGAGCTCCAGGACCAGGGCGTGGTCGGAGATCAGGAGCTCGCCCAGCGAGAACAGGAGCGAGGCGATCAGGCAGAAGATGCCTGCGACCAGCAGCACGATGGCAAGGCTGCGGGATCCCGACAGGATGGATAGCATAGTGAAGAGGCCGCAGAGGATGCCCAGCACCCCGAGGATCTCCATGGCCTTGATGTAGAACAGGCGCTTGCGCAGGGGCGCGATCTGACGTTTGGCCTGCACGTCGCCGGCCTTGACCCGGTGGTGCAGTTCGCGGATCAGGCGCGAAAGGCCCGAGAAGCGGTTGGCGTAGGCCAGCAAAAGAAGGGTGATGGCGGGAAAGAGGAGTCCTGGGGTGGTGAGGGTGATGTCCATGATGGTCCCAAGGTACAAGGGTTCTGGATGCGGTACCTCCCGAACGACAAAACGGCCCACCGGTTGCCGGGGAGCCGTTCTGCTCGATTCGAGATGGTCGTCTACTTCTCGAGGTAGAGCGAGCGCAGCTTGGCGGTGTCCACGCCCAACTCGGTCAGGAAGGCCGACATGCTGCCGTACTGCTTGTTGACTGCCGTGAAGAATGCTTGGATGTAGGTTGCGTCGACTCCCAGGATCGGGCGCAGCTTCTCGCCCACGCCGGCACCGTATGCCGCATTGAGCTGGGTGATCTGTGCCTCGATGGAAGCGCTCATGTAGCTGTTGGACTTGAGGAAGTCGCGCACGATGACAGCGCTGTCCACGCCCAGCGCCGAAAGCACCAGCGCGGAGGTCATGCCGGCGCGGTCCTTGCCGGCAGTGCAGTGCCACAGGGTCGGCTTGCCGGTCTGCAGGAGCGCGAAGACCTGTCTCCAGTTGGCGACCTTGAGCGAGTCGATGGTGTCGTAGATCGCCAGCATGTAGGTCTTGCCGTCGATGGTGCCGGCCATCACGGCGGCCATGAAGGCCGATTGACTGCCGGTCGAACCGGAGACATCTGCGATCAGGGGGAGCTTGTAGGAAGGGATGGCTGTCGGAAGCGAATCGGCGGCGCTGGCGACCTCCGAGGCGGTTCGCAGGTCGATAACCTGCTGGATGCCGCGAGCGGTCACGGTGTCGCGGTCCGCAGCGGTGAGCTTGTTCAGGGCGCCGGAGCGGAAGAGTTTGCCGAAGAGCACGCGCTTGCCGCCTGCACCGACGTACCCGCCCAGGTCGCGGAAGTTGTTCTGCCCCGAGACGTGAACCGTGGTGTCTCCTGAGACAAACCCCGATGCGGTCTCGGTGCTCGGAGCGACGGTGGTGTCCTTGGTGTCGCATCCTGAAAGGGCGAGCAGGCCGATGCAAAGGAGGGTGATAGCAGATTTCTTCATGGCATTTCCTGTGGAGATGGTGAGCGGATCGTGGAGCGACTGCGGCAAATGTGATGCGGTGAGCTTGCGAATCCATCTCACATTCAACGAATCGACAGGATCCTTCTGCCAGCGGCATCCGCAGTCGTTGGCGGGGGGAATCGCGCCGTTAGTTTGATTTCCCAGGACTGAAATGCGTCTGTGTGATCGGTGCAATGCAAGCGCATCGGTGTCCGGTTAAATGGGTTATCATGAATCGAAGGAACCGGCCACCTCTTTCGAGGCACTGGGTGGTCTGGCTGCATCTGCTCCTGTGGGTCGCGCTGGCCTGCGTGAACTCGGCATCCAGCGTCATCGTGCTTTACCATCTGGACCGGCTATGGTACGTGACTAGCAGTACGCTCTTCGCTGCGGGGATGGCCTACGCGATCGCCGCGCTGTGGAAACGGATGCGCAAGGGCGCCTTGCCGCTGCCGGTGGCTGCGTGCTTAGCCGTTGCCGCATTGGCCCTTCACTACGCGACGGGTTGGCTGGCTTTCCGTTCCTGGGATGTCGTGCTATCGCGTTGGTATGTCCTGCGGTTCCTGGCGGGCGCGGCGTTCGTGCTGTTCCTATTCTTCAGCTTCGAATACCAGATCAATCAGTTCCGACGGAGGGAACGATACCGGGACCTGGAGGAGCGGCTCCTGGTGTCGGAGGTGCGGGCATTGCGGAACCTGGTCAGCCCCCATTTCCTGTTCAACAGCCTAAACAACATCTATGCGCTCATCCATCTGCGGGACGAAAGGGCGGGCGAATACGTGTTGGAGCTGGGCGATCTGATGCGCCACATCCTGCGGGGGGCTGCCTTCGAGACCGTGGCCTTGGCTGAGGAGCTCGATGCGGTCCGGCGTTTCGTGGCGCTTCAGCGGATCAAGCTGGGAGAACCCGACGTGCAGCTGATGGTGGATGCGGTACCCGACGACGTGAGGGTGCCGCCAATGCTCCTGTTCCACCTGGTGGAGAACTGCTTCAAGCACGGCAACCTGTTCCGGGGCGAAGGGTCCTGGGTGAAGGTGGAATGCACCTTCGCAAGCGGACGGATGGTATTCACGACCGAGAATACCGTCGCCGACGAATCGCGATACGATGGGGAGAACATCGGTCTTGCCAGTGTCCGGGCGATGCTGGCCCACTCCTTCCCCAAGCAGCACTCCTTGGAGACGGGGCTTCACGAGGACCGGTTCTGCTGCCGCCTGGAATGCGAGCTGACGGCATGAACTGCGCTATCGTCGAGGACGAGCAGCTTTCCATCGACCTGCTGACCGACTACATCGCCCGGGTGCCGGGCCTCGAGCTGGCCAGCGCCTTTTCGTCGCCGTTGAATGCAAGGAAGTACCTGGAATCCAATCCCGTGGATCTGCTCTTCCTGGACATCGAGCTGCCCGAGATTTCTGGGCTGGATCTCCTAAAGATGCTGCGCAGTGCGCCCATGACCATCGTCACCAGCGCCAATTCCGTCTATGCGTTGGAAAGCTTCGAATACCTGGTGTTGGATTACCTGCTCAAGCCGTTCTCCCTGGGGCGTTTCTTGCAAGCGGTGGAAAAGGTCCGACGTCTGAAGTCCTCCTTTCCCGCGGCAGGACCCCGACTCGGGGAGGTTCGGGACTTCCTGATGATCCGGGAAGGTGGACAGCACCTACGCCTGCCGCATGACCGCGTCCTGTGGGTGGAAAGCTATGGGGAGTACGTGAGGATACATACCCCGGAACGCATCTACATGCCCTTGATGAGCATGGGACATCTCGAAGGCCTGCTGCCTCCCGCAAGGTTTGTGCGCATCCATCGCACCCGCATCGTGAACCTGTCACGCGTGGACGCCATCGAGGGGAGCGTGATCCGGATGCTGGGAACTGCGCATCCCATCGGGCGCACGTACCGCGCAGCGTTGTTGGAACGGTTGCGTGGCGCGGCGGGCGGGATGTGAGGTGCGTTGGCCAAACGCCACCACCAATGGAAACGGCCCTCCTTGCCGGGGAGCCGTTTGACAAAAATTGTCGCTGCGATCAGATCTTGCCGACCAGGTCCAGGCCCGGCTTGAGGGTGGCCGCGCCCGGCTTCCACTTGGCGGGGCAGACCTCGCCGGGGTGGCTGGCCACGAACTGGGCGGCCTGGATCTTGCGCACCAGCTCCTCGGCGTTGCGGCCGATGCCGTTGTCGTGGATCTCGGCGATCTTGACCTTGCCTTCCGGGCTCACCACGAAAGTGCCGCGGTAGGCCAGGCCCTCCTCCTCGATGTAGACGCCGAAGGCGCGGGAGAGCGCGCCGGTGGGATCGGCGAGCATGGGGTAGCTGATCTTCTTGATGGTGTCCGAGGTGTCGTGCCAGGCCTTGTGGGTGAAGTGGGTGTCGGTGCTGACGCTGTAGACCTCAACGCCCATCTTCTGCAGCTCCTCGTACTTGTCTGCCAGGTCGCCCAGCTCGGTGGGGCACACGAAGGTGAAGTCGGCCGGGTAGAAGAAGAAGACCGACCACTTGCCGGCGAGGTCCTTCTCGGTGACGGTGCGAAAGGCCTCGTTGTGGTAGACCTGGGCCGAGAAGGGAGCGAGGGTGGAATTGATGATCGACATCGAGTTTCTCCTTGTTTGAGTGGCCCGCGAAGCGAGCTGGTGACAAGGACAAACTTACCGGCAGGCTGCCTGCAATGGAAATCGGACCTTTCGATGGCACCGATCGGTCCCGCCGATCGGTGGAACCGTCAGCCGCTCAGCAGCTGGGAGAGGATGTGGAAATGGTCCCCGAAGAACTCGGCCTCGTGAGCGGCAAGCTCGGAAAGCGGCATCCAGTGGGCATCCACGGCATCGTCCGCGCCGTGGACCTCGGGAAGCTCCTGCCAACCGGGCAGGAAGAGGAAGGCGTGAGTGACGATGCGGGCGCGCTGCGAACGACCCGGGTGGGCGAAGACCTGGGTACGGGCCGTGCGCAGGCCGCCGAGGATTAGGCCTGTCTCTTCCTCCAGCTCGCGCCGGGCGGCATCATCCAGCGATTCGTCGGCCTCCAGGAAGCCGCCCGGCAGGGCAAGTAGCCCTTGCCCCGGCTTCTTGCCGCGCCGGATCAGGAGGACGTGCCCAAGGGCCGCGACCACAGCATCCACGGTCAGGAAGGGCCCCTTGCCCCAGGCCTCCTGGTAGTCCAGGATGGCCTGACGGTCTTCGGACAGAATTTGTCTCGCCGTTCCTTCGGCCCAGCTCCCGAGCCATCCTAGCGTCGCGGGGGGAATGCTGGCACGGAGGGATTCCTCCACCTCGGGCCACGGGGCATTTGACAGAATTTGTTCCCGCAAGGGCGTGGCGTCCAGGGGACCCAGGCGGCCGGTGTCGACCATGTCCCAGGCGGGGAAGGTGTCGAGGTAGCTGCTGGAGGCGTCCTTGTGGTAGCCGACCAGGGCCGTGCGCCCCGGATCCATGGCGTCGATGGCAGCCTGCACCTCGCGGGCCCAGCGGATGCCGTCCCAGACGTCGCGCTGGGAGTGGAACGACAGACGTGCGTTCTCGCTGTCGTTGAGCGTGGCGCGGATCATCGCCTCGCGCTCGGATGCCGTGAAGGCGTTGCGGGGCGAGGGGGCGGCGAAGGCCGAGCCAAGCACCACCACCACGTGGGGAGCGGTCTCGAAGGCCTTGGCAAGCAAGGCCGCATGGCCGTTGTGCCAAGGCTGGAAGCGACCGATCAGGACGGCGGTGTCGTGCATCAAGCGGGCGTCCTTACGCCGAAGACCTGGCGCAGGTAGGTGAGGTATCCGATGTCGTCGCAGAGCGTCTTTCCAGGGGTGTCGGAGAGCTTGGCGACCGGCTGGCCCTGGCAGCTGCGAATCTTCATCACGATGTTCAGCGGTGGGTGGATGGTATCGTTGGTGAGGTCGGTGCCGATGCCGAAGGCCGTCTGGATGCGGTCGCCGAAGTGCTGGTGCAGACTGACGGCGCGCGGCAGGTCCAGGCCGTCCGAGAAGACCAGTCGCTTGGTGTTGGGGTCGATGCGCAGGCGGACATAGTGTGCGATGGCCTTCTCGCCCCATTCCATCGGGTCTCCCGAGTCGTGGCGCAACCCGTCGAAGAGCTTGGCGAAGTAGAGGTCGAAGTCGGAAAGGAAGGCGTCCATGCCCACGACGTCGGTCAGGGCCACGCCCAGGTCGCCCCGGAACTCCTGCACCCAGGCCTCCAGGGCGGCCTTCTGGAAGTCGCGTAGGCGGAATCCCAAGGCCTGGAAGGCCTGCAGGAACTCGTGGGCCATGGTGCCGATGGGCTTGAGCCCGTGCTTCCGCGCCAGATGGACGTTCGAGGTGCCGCCGATCCAGTGGGGGATCCGCTCCTTCAAGGTGGCGACGACCTCGTCCTGCCAGGCGCCGCTATAGCGGCGGCGCAGCCCGAACTCGAAGAAGGTGAAGGGATGACGCGTGGCCAGAGACCCGCATGCGGCGGCCTCCTGGAGCAGGTCGAGCTTGGCGTGGAGGCGTTTGCGAGCCTCGGCCAGGGCCTCCTCGCTGCGGCCTAAGCGCCTGAAGTAGAGCTCATTCACGATGTAGAGCACGAAGATCTCGAAGCCCATCACATGGGCAATTGGACCCTTGGCCTGGATGCGCAGATGTGGTCCTTCGGTCGAGACCGTGATGAAGCGGCGTTGGAAGCGGAACACCGAGAGGAAGTCGACGAAGTCCCCCTTGATGTAGCGCAGGGAACGCAGGTAGTCGAGCTCCTCATGGGAAAAGCTCAGGGAACAAAGATGGTCGAGTTCGGCCTCGACCTCGTCCTTGAGCTCGGAGAGCGGGAAGGCAGGCTCGTTGCGGCACACGAATCCGTATTCGGCCAGCGCTCCGGGATGGCTGTGCAGCAGGGCCTGCCACATGGAGAACTTGTAGAGGTCCGTCTCGAGGAGGCTTGTGACGATGTGCATGTCAGATTCTGTCCAATTCTTCGGTGGAAGCGATGCGCAGGCCGCGTGCGGCCATGTCCGCGAGGAATCGCGCCTGCACGGACTCGAAGCCCGACACGGGACTCATGGCGTCGGAGACAAGGACGATGCGAGAGACGTTGTGCGGCCAGTGCTCCACCAGGTGCTCTACGGTGGCGCGGACGCAGTGGCTGCCGGCCTCGCCTGCGACCAGCACGGCATCCGCCGTGGCCAGGCGATCCAGCAGGGTGCGGTTGAGGCTTGTGGAAGGATCTGTCGGATCGGGGACCTCCGCCTGCAAGGCGCTGTAGTGCTCGGTCCAGTGGCTCTCGCCCTTGAGGATGTGCGCGACTGTGCGGCCCGTGGCGTCTTCCCAGGCGTCCAGGCTCATTTGCAGGATGGGATGCACGCATTGGCCCCAGGTGCCGATCTGGCAATGGACCGGCCAGACCATGTGCGCAAACCGTCCATCGGCCTCCAGGGCCTCGAGATAGGCCAGGGCCCTTTCCCGGTCCAGGCCCGGTGCCGTGTCGAATTCCCCCGTCTTCAATCGTCCGGAGGAGATCTGCGTGAACGGTGCGACGGCATCTCCCGCGCGGGTGCGCCAGAAACCGGGATGGGCGATGTCTAGGCGGTGGTGGTGGTCCATCGTCACCGTGATCGCATCCACTTTGGACAGATTCTGTCCTAACCACCCGGTCAGGCGCTGAATGTCCCCGTGGGCTCCGGGAACCGGCAGGGCGGGAGAGAGCCGCTGGCCGTCGGGAGCGATCGGACAAAGCTCCTCCGGGAGATCGCAGAAGTCGTTCTGGGGATCGATGAGGAGAAGATGGGTCCGGTGCATGGCAGAGTCTCCGATGGTTCTTTCCATGAAATAGAATTCGGTCCGCGTGCACGGGAGCTCTTTTGGCCCTGCGTGTTGGCTACCTTTCCGCCCCGTGGATCTTCGATTGCTCAAGAAAGCGGCCTTGGCGTGGCTGTGCCTGATCTCTGCCGGAACCGTGGGATTCCACACCCTGGGCGGAAACGAATGGACCTGGCTCGATGCGCTCTACATGACAGTCACCACCATCGCCACGGTGGGCTACGGCGAGATCCACGACCTTTCGGGAAATCCCAGGGCACGGGTGTTCGCCATCTTGCTCATGGTGCTGTCGTTTGCCGTGGTGGCGACTCTGGCAGCCTCACTGACCGCTGCCATCATCGAAGGCAAACTGTCCCATTCCATTCGACGCAGGAGAAACATGAAAGCGCTTGCGAAGCTCCAGAACCACCAGATCCTCTGCGGCCTGGGCGAGACGGGCATCTCGGCGGCTCGCGAGCTGCGGGCCACGGGCAGGGCCTTCGTGGGCGTCGAGCCCGACGAGGCCAAGATGGAGCATGCGCTCCGGCAGGTGGGGGAGTTCCCGCACGTGCTCGGCGACTCGACTCAGGAGGAGGTCTTGGAGGAGGCAGGCATCGCTCGGGCATCTGGCCTCTTGGTGGCGACCAACGACGATCGCGTGAACGTGTTCCTGGTCATCACGGCGCGGGGCCTCAATCCGCAGTTGCGCATCGTGGCGCGGGCCGTGGACCCGCAGACGGAAGGCAAGCTCCGCAGAGCCGGGGCGACCGTGGTGGTGGCTCCCAACGCGCTGGGAGGTTTGCGCCTGGCTTCGGAGATGATCCGCCCCCGCACCACCAGTTTCCTGGACCGCATGCTGTACCACTCCGGTGGCGATACCCGCATGGACGAGGCCGTGGTCCCGGCAGGTTCTCCCTGGTCGGGAAAGAGCCTAGGACAGGCCGACATCGCCAAGGCGACGGGTGTGGTGCCGGTGGCCATCGATCTGGGAGACGACAAGTTCCTGTTCAATCCGACCTCCGAACACGTGCTGGAAGCCGGGCACGCGGTCATCGCGGTCGGATCGGCCGTAGAGATGGAGCGCTTGCGCAGTTACCTGGCAGGTTGACGCGTTTTTGAGGTGCACGAAAACGGCCCCATCGCAGGACCGGGCCGTTTTCGTTCTTGGATGACAGAATTTGTCTTAGACCTTCGCGACCACCAGATCGACGGCGTCGCCTTCGATCACGAGCTCCGAGGCGTCGCCCTCGACGAAGACAAGCGCATCGGCCTGGATCTCGTCCTTGAGGGTTTCGCCATGGGCCTTCACGACCTCCTGGAACTCGAGGGCGCGGGAGCGCACCGACACCGTCACGCGATCGGTTACCGCAAGGCCAAGTTCCTTGCGGCGGGCCTGGATGCGGCTTTGCAGCTCGCGGGAGAGGCCCTCGATCACAAGCTCCGGCGTCATCTCGATGTCGGTCAGCAGGATCACACCCTTGCCGAGGAACGAACGCTTGGTCGCGGTGTCAAGCGTACCCAGGTGGCTCGAGTCGTCCTCGATCAAGAGGTGCTCCTTACGCACGCCCTCGATCTCTCCCACGGTGCCGTCCACCAGGCTTCCCACTTGGTTGGCGGTGAGGGTGGAGATGAACTTGATCTTGAGCGGGAGGGTGGCCTTGTCGAAGTCCTTGCGCAATGGCACGAAGTTTGGCTTCACCTTCACGGCAAACAACCCGGGCTTGGCAACGACGGTGACGGACTTGATGTTGAGCTCGTCGCGGATTAGCTCGAGCACGGCCTGGGTCTCCAGTGCCTCGGCCTCGGAGGGAACGAAGAGCTCCATGGCCTTGAGGGGCTTCCTGAGGTTCACGCCTTCCTTCTGGCGCTGCAGGTGGCCAAGCTCCACCACGCGGCGGGCCATGGCCATGCGCGCCACTGCTGCGGGGTCCTTGAGGGACTCGTCGCAACGGGGCATGTCGCAGTGGTGGACGCTGCGCGGGGCGGCCGGATCGATCTCGGCGGAGAGCATCTGCCAGATCTCCTCGGAGACAAACGGCAGGAACGGCGCGAGCACCTTGGCAAAATCCGTCAAAACCCGGTACAGGGTCGCGTAGGCGGCCACCTTGTCGCCGTCGTCTTGGCTCTTCCAGAAGCGGCGGCGCGAACGGCGGATGTACCAGTTGGTGAGGTTGTCCACGAAGGAGACCACCGAGGGCACCACGTTGTAGAGGCGGAAGGCGCCCATCTCGCGCTCGACCGACTCCAGCAGGTCCTGGAGCTCGGCGAGGATCCAGCGGTCCAGGTCCGAGATCTGGAGGTTTGACAGATCCTGTCCCGGCTCCCAGGAGAGCTGGCCCTTGGACTTGTCGGCGTTGTGGTAGGTGGCAAAGAGTGAGACCGAGTTCCACAGCGGCAGCAGCACCGCGCGCACCACCTCGCGCACTCCGGCCTCGGAGAAGCGCAGCTCCTCGCCCTTCACGGCGGCCGAGTTGATCAGGTACATGCGCAGGGCGTCCGCGCCGATCTGGTCGATGATCACGTTGGGATCGGGGTAGTTGCGCAGGGACTTGGACATTTTCTGTCCATCTTCCGCGAGCAAGATGCCGTTTACGATGACGTTCTTGAAGGCTGGCTTCTGGAAGAGCGCCGCGCCAAGAACCGTGAGGGTGTAGAACCAGCCGCGCGTCTGGTCCAGGCCCTCGGCGATGAAGTCGGCCGGAAAGAGCGATGCGAAGTCCTCGGCGTTCTCGAACGGGTAGTGCAGCTGCGCGTAGGGCATGGAGCCCGACTCGAACCAGCAGTCCAGCACCTCGGTGGTGCGGGTGTACACAGTACCCTCGGCGTCGTAGGTCTTGCCGTCCTTGGTGCGGATCTCCACGCTGTCGATGAAATGGGTGTGCAGGTCGGTGAGCGTCGCGGCGTCACGGCCCGACAGGCGTGCCAGCTCTTCGATGGAGCCCACGCACAGCAGTTCGCCGGCGGCGGACTTCCACACCGGGATCGGGGTGCCCCAGAAGCGGTTGCGCGAGAGGTTCCAGTCGCGTGCTCCGTCCAGCCACTTGCCGAAGCGTCCGTCCTTGATGTGCGACGGGACCCAGGTGATCTCCTGGTTGGAATCGATCATCCACTGCTTGAGGGTCTTCGTCTCCCCGACAGAATTTGTCAGTGGGCGGTCGAGCCCCAGGAACCAGGTGCGCATGGCGCGATAGAGGAGCGGTGCGCCGGTGCGGTAGCAGTGGGGATAGCTGTGCACGAAGGTCTCGTGCTTGAACACCGAGCCTGCCTTCTTGAGGGCCGCGATGATGTCCTTGTCGGCTTCCTTGGCCTCGATCCCTTTCCACTCGGGCACGAGGTCGGTGAATCTTCCGTCGGCGTCCAGCGGATCCCAGAGGCCAAGCCCCTCGGCGGCCCCCAGCTGGAAGTCCTCCTCGCCGAACGAGGGGGCGATGTGCACCGCGCCCGCGCCGTCCTCGGTGGAGACGAAGTCTGCGGTGAGGATGGTGTACTGCTTCTCGGAGAGCGTCGGCGTGTAGGCAAGCAAAGGCTGGTACTTGCGGCCCTTGAGTTCGGAGCCTTTCACGGTCTCGAGGATCTCGACCTTGCTTGCATCGAAGTAGGCGGAGAGGCGCGGCTTTGCGATCCAGTAGACCTCGGCCTCGTGACGGATCTTGACATATTCGATCTCGGCGCCCACGGCCACCGCGAGGTTGGACGGAAGCGTCCACGGGGTGGTGGTCCACACCAGGATGGCGGCGTTGTCGGGATCGTCGAGGAGCTTGAACTTGACGGTCAGCGAGGGGTCCTGGCGGTCCTTGTAGCCTTGGTTCACCTCGAAGTTCGAGAGCGGGGTGGAGAGCTTGGGGGAGTAGGGCTGCACGCGGTAGCCCTCGTAGATCAGGCCCTTGTCGAAGCACTGCTTGAAGACCCACCAGACCGACTCCATGAAGTTCGGGTCCATGGTGCGGTAGCCGCCTTGGAAGTGCACCCAGCGCCCCATGCGCAGGACGGTGCGCTCCCACTCGGCGGTGTAGCGGTCCACGATGCCGCGGCAGGCCTCGTTGAAGTTGCCGATGCCGAAGGCCTTGATCTCGGCCGAGCCCCCGAGCTTGAGGCTCTTCTGGATCTCGTTCTCCACGGGCAGTCCGTGGCAGTCCCAACCGAAGCGGCGATCGACCTTGCGTCCACGCATGCTCCAGTAGCGGGGCACGATGTCCTTGAGGGTACCGGCCAGCAGGTGCCCATAGTGGGGGAGTCCAGTGGCAAACGGAGGGCCGTCGTAGAAATGGAACGCCGGTGCGTCCTTGCGCAGCTCCTCTTGGCGCTCGAAGGCGCTTTCCTGTTGCCACAACTTGAGGATGCGGCGTTCGATGTCTGGAAAGGTGGCGTTCTTGGCTGGTTCACGAAAAAGGCGCATAGTCGCGCAAAAATAGCTCCCTGCGCGGCTGTTTGGGGGAGCGGGGGAAGGATAGGGCCTTGTGCGGTCCGGTTCAGGCGCGGATGGCGGCCAGGATCGCGGAGGGGAGGGTCTTCAGGATCGTGAAGGCGACCTGGTGGTGCAGGCGGCGGGTGGATGCGGCCTGGTCGAGTTCGGCAAACAGCCGGCTCAGGAACGCGTCGGGAAGGCGGGAAAGAAACGGCTTGAGGCGGCGGGCGGTGCGGTGTTCCGAGCCGTGGCGGCGCTGCCAGTTCTTGGCATAATTGCGGTGGGCGCGCTGACGATGGACGGGAGACTCGGCAAACAAGGCATCCATCACGCACAGGGCGGCTATCTTGCCCGATTCCATCGCTTCCACGATGCCGGCCCGCGAAAGGGGGTGCACCAGAGACGCCGCGTCGCCGACCTTGAAGAGCATGTCCTGGGCGAGGTTTGCACGTGCTCCTCCGCAAGGGATGGCACCGCCTTGGATCCCGCCGACCACCTTGGGAGAATTCAAATGTTCCAAAAAGAGGGAAAGGCCCTCTCGTGAGGTGACTCCGCTCCTGCGGCCGCACACCACCCCGACATTGTCTCGGCCTGGGTTGCTGGGGAAGATCCAGGCGTAGCCACCGGGGGCAAAGCGCTTGGAGTAGATGATGGAGATGGTGTCGGAGCGGAACCCGAGTCCTTCGACCAGTGCGAAGGCGGCGGTCTCCAGGTCGGCGGTTCCATCGGAAAGTCCCGCCTCGCGGCCGACTCCCTTGCCGGGTCCCGAGGCGTCGATGACGGCGCGGGCGCGGAGGGTCTTGGCGATTCCATCCACTTCGACATCCACCGTCCGTCCGCCGTCTGTCAACGGGCCGACAGCGGTGGCGCGGGCTCGGAAGTGGCACAGCACCCCGGCTTGGGAGGCGGCCTGGGCGAGGTCGGCGTGCATGCGGGAACGGTCGATGATCAGGCCGTCCCCGCGCCGGGTCCAGACGAACGACGAGGTCTCGGTCGCCACCCGCAGGTGGTCGACTGCGGTCCGGATCCAGGGGGCGATCGCCAACGGGGACACGGCTTCCAAGGTCGGGCGGCGGACGCCTTCGGCGCAGGCCACCGGCACCCGCCACGGATCGCGCCGGTCCACCAGTACGATCGTGCCGACCTTCAAGGCCGCCAAGTGGTTGGCCGCGACCAGCCCAGCCGGCCCGGCTCCGATGACCACGACATCGCACGACTCGGGCAGGCTTGCGCGGAACTGCGTCGTCTGTGAGATGTCTGGCACCATGCCGGAAAATTTACATCATGGCCGATGTCGCAAACGACAGGTTCAGGGCCTCAGGATCGAGGCCTGCTGCCAGGCCGTTGCGGACTTCCAGCGCACCACGAGCAGCCCGCGCTGCGACAATGTCTGCCGGCTGCGGCCGCCCTGAATGTCGAGGCTTGCCAATTGCCGTCCATTCACGGACAGAATTTGGCAAATGCCGTCCGGGGTGCCCTGGGCGAACTGCAGGTGCCCGTCGCGCCCCAGTGATGGCAATCCCTGAAGGCGATGGGGCGATCGGGCAACCACGCCGACGGACACGTCCTCGGGCATCACGGCACCGCGAGCGGTGGGCGCGATCTGTCCCGCCGGAGCCCAGGCTTTGCCACGGATCACGCTGTCGATGCCGGCATCGCCCCAGATAGGGGAGAGGAAGGATGGGCTGGAAGGATCCAGGTCCATGGGGACGGATTTGATGTAGTGGTTTTGGAAGCGGCAACCCGAATCCACTTTTCCCATACTGAGGATCAGCCCGAGGGTGTCGGCGTCGGGAAGCCCGTGCAATCGTCCGAAGCGGGCGGCGATCTGGTTCGAGTCCAGGCTCTGGTAGGTGAACGGCTTCAGGAAGATGGCGTCGTTTCCGGATTCGGCCGCATCGACCTCCCTAGTGTATTGGATCATTCTGAAGTCGTCGATGCGTGGGCTCTCGAGCCTCCAAGCGTTCTGGTAGAGGAAGCCGCGCTGGTTCCCTTGGTATTGGAGGCCTCCGATGTAACGCAGCTGGGCCAGCGGCTGGAGGAACAGCCGGGAGCCGTCGACCAGGAAGCTGTCGCCCAGGACCACCTGGGTCTGGAACTGAAGGCGGTTCGCCGGCCAGACTTGAGCCCGCAAGGCGGCACGCAACGCGGTGCAGCTGTCCAGGCTGCCGTTGCAGGCGCTCGGCTTGGCGGTCGTGGTGTTGGGAAGGATCTTGGGGAACAGCGCGAAGGTGTTGGCTCTTGAGGGCGACAGCGTGTCCATGCCGCTTGTGAGCAGTTCGAGGAACGACACGGCTTGAGAGGAGAAGTACGTGGTACGGAAGCCGGTGGTGTCGCTGTTGTAATCAAGCCACGGTTCGGTTACCAGGTTGTTGGAAAAGGCGCACGAACCGTGGAGCCAGCCGCTGTAGCCAAGGACCAGGGCGTTTCTCCACAAGGTGTTGCTCTCGATCGAGTCACGGCTCGAGCTGTCCTTGTAGTAGAGGAATCCTCCAGCGTGGGTCATGGCTTCGCTGTTCGAGCAGACGTTCGCCTCGGCCCACGACTTGTTCCAGTTGGTGCGGTCGAAGCAGGGGGACTTGTCTGTTTTCCACTTGGCAAAGGTGTCGGAAGCGTTGTGGTTCTCCCAGACCTTGTTGAAGCGAAGTACAAGGGAGGCGCCGGAATTGGATTCGTTGTACACGGCCCACACATTGTGGTGGATGCTGTTGTGCTCGATGCGGTGGCTGCCCCCTTTGCCGGTGAATGCGATGTCCATGGGTTCGGCGCAGGTGCCGACGACGTCACAATTGGGTGGGATCTGGCTGGGGAATACGTACCGTGCTCCTTTCATATAGATGCCAGCAAAGCAATTACGGATGTCGCAGTTTTTTATGGTTACGGCAGTGGAGTAGAATAGGTTCACCCCGAAGTTCCCGTAGAAGGTTGGGTACCTGTTTTCCCACACTCCGATGCTTCCCCATCCCAGGGGGGCCTTGCCGTCGATCACCAGGCTGTCCAGCACGATGTTCGTGCAGCCTTGGATCACGATGGTGCCGTTGCGCTGGATGCCTGAAGTGGAAAAAGGATTGGATGTATTGGCCGCGCCTCCGATCTGCGTGGTTCCGTCCACCGGCCAGTGCTTCCAGCCCTTGGGCTTCATGGTCAGGGTGTCGGGGTCGCTGTCGGGACCGGCAAGCGAGCCGTCGTCTTGGAAGCGGATCACGGGGCGGGTGACGGCTCCGGCTCCGGTGATGCGGATGTCCTGCTTGTTGCGCAGGAAGAGCGAATTGGGCAGGTCGTAGGTGCCGGCGGCGATGCGGACCACGCAGCCGCCGGTGGTGGGGCACTGGTCCAGGGCGGCTTGGATGTCGCCGTCGGAGGATACGGAAATCTCTGTCGCAGCAGCTGGAGCGATGGATGCCAATGTCAGCAGGCCGAACAGGATTTTTTGAGGTGTGGATGGGGATTGCCAAAATCGCATAGTGCCTCGATCGATTTCATTATTTGGGATGCTTGAAAAGGTAGACATAGTTGTTGCCTTTAAGGAGAGGTGAGCGCCTGGAGGGGGTAGGCGAAGACCCCGCAGGCCGCATTTCCCTGCTCAGCCGTTGCGGGCGAGGAGGCTGAGCCGAGGGGGAGACTTCCCCCACAAAAAATCCATGAATTGTCCCCAAAATCGGCTTGCGGTTTTTTGCAGACTACTCTAAGTTGGAATAACTCAAACGGGACTAGCGGGGACAAAGGCGATGAATCGATACGATCTCGTCCTTCTGGGCTTCATTGCCGAGAAGGAATCGAGCGGCTACGACATCATCACCACGATCAAGCGGCGTGAGCTTGATCGATGGGCGAAGATCAGCACAAGCACCGTGTACAACCGCCTGCTGCGGCTAGAAAAGAGCGAGTGCATCGTCGGGCGGGTGGAAAAAGACAGCAACCGCCCTGAGCGCACCATCTACAACATCACCGAGAAGGGCCGCACCCTCCTGCGCAAGGAGGTCGTGAAGCACCTCACCGGCTTCAACGACGACCCGCGCCAGCTGGGCTTTGCCTTCCTGTTCGCGACCAAGCCCCTCGAGGTCGCCAAGCAGCTGCGCAAGCACGCCGAGGAGCTTTCGGCACAGATCGAGGCCATCGAGCAGATGATCGCAGACGAGCCTCGCCCCACGCTCTACCCCGAGGGGCCGTTCCTCAACTGCATGGCCCGCGACCACATGCAGGTGGAACTCAAGTACACCAATGCCGCCATCGAGATCCTCAAGGATCCCGAGAAGGCCAAGAAGCTCAACGGCTGGTTCTTCCTGAACTTCGGCAGCCGCACCTTCACTGGCGGCGAAGAGATCCCTGTCGCTGCAGACCTTCAAATCAACCAACCCACCAGCCACAACACGGAGAGACCATGAGCCAGTACGGTTACTTCGACGACGCCGCCAAGGAATACGTCGTCACCAATCCCGCCACCCCGATCAAGTGGTGCAACTACGTGGGAACGCTTGCGTTCGGCGGTATCGTCGACACCACCGGCGGCACGCTGGTGTGCAAGGGCGATCCGGCCCTCAACCGCATCACCAAGTACCTGGCCTGGATGCCCAACTCCGACTTCAAGGGCTCGACCATCTACATCCGCACCAAGGATGCCGCCGGCAACGTCGAGGTCTTCTCGCCGTTCGTCACCCCCACGCTCATCCCGATGGACAAGTGGGAATGCCACGTGGGCCTCTCCTACTCCCGCTGGGTCGTCGAGTACAAGGGCCTCAAGATCGAGATCAAGGCCTTTGTCCCGACCGGCTCCTCCGTGCTCCTGCAGGACATCGTGGTGACCAACACCGGCGCCCCCCTCCAGGTGGACATCGTGCCCGTGTACGAGTTCTCCCACTTCGACGCGCTCAAGCACCTGACCAACGCTGACTGGGTCCCCCAGACCATGACCACCAAGGCCCACAAGGACGCCGCCGGTGAGATCGTGCTCGAGCAGTACGCCTTCATGAAGCGCGACTTCGAGGTGAACTACTTCACCGCCTCGCAGCCGGCCGCCTCCTTCGAGACCGACCGCCGCAAGTTCCTGGGCAACAACGAGATGGGCTCCTACGCCCGTCCGCTCTCGCTCTTTGCCGACAAGCTCTCCGACTCCACCTGCGTCCGTGGCGACAACATCGCCGCCCAGCAGTTCGCCGCAGGCCAGCTTGCCACAGGCAGCAGCTACCGCGTCGTGACCCAGCTGGGCAAGGAAAAGTCGATCGAGGCGGCCCGCCCCTCCATCGCCAAGTACCGCGACCTCAAGAACGTGGACGCCGCCTTTGCCGAGCTGGCCACCTTCTGGGCCGAGTACCTCACCGCCCTGCAGGTCAAGACCCCGGACGCCTCGTTCAACTCCATGGTGAACGTGCACAACCCCCGCCAGTGCCACACCACCAAGAACTGGTCCCGCTACCTGTCGCTGTACCAGCTGGGCTTTGGTTCCGACCGCGGCATCGGCTTCCGCGACTCCTCGCAAGATCTGCTTGGCGTCATGAGCCACATGCCCAAGGAAGCCCTCGTGCTTGCCGAGAACCTCCTGTCGGTGCAGAAGCGCGACGGTTCGGCCATGCACCAGTACTTCCCCTCCACCATGGAGGCCAACGAAGGCGACTCCCGCGAAGAGGCCGATCGTCCCAACTACTACGGCGACGACCACCTGTGGATCATCCAGACCGTGGCGTCCTACCTCAAGGAAACCGGCGACGTCGCGTTCCTGGACAAGGTCATCCCGTTCTACGACAAGGACAAGGCTACCGGAAAGGCTCTGGAAGCCGGCACCGTCTGGGAGCACCTGTGCCGCTCCATCCGCTTCACCTGGAACAACCGCGGAAGCCACGGCCTGCCGCTGTTGGGCTTTGCCGACTGGAACGACACCGTCAACCTGCCCACCGGCGCCGAGTCGATGTTCAACGCGAACCTCTTCGGCAAGGGTCTGATCGAGGCCATCGCCGTGGCCAAGGCCACCGGCAAGACGGCCGAGACCGCCGAGTTCCAGGGCTACTACGACCAGATGAAGATGATCTTCAACGAGACGTCGTGGGACGGCAAGTGGTGGAAGCGTTGGTACGACCACAAGGGCAACCCGATCGGCTCCAACGAGAACCAGTACGGCAAGCTCTATACCAACGGCCAGAGCTGGCCCGTGATCTCGGGCTTCGCCGAGGGCGAGCGCGCGCTCACCGCGCTGCAGAGCACCTACGAGATCATGAACACCAAGAACGGCATCAAGCTGTCCTGGCCCGGCTACACCGGCTTCGACCACACCTTGGGCGGCGTGTCCACCTACCCCCCCGGTGCCAAGGAGAACGGCGGCATCTTCCTGCACGCCAACCCCTGGGTGATGATCGCCGAGACCATGGTCGGCAACGGCGACCGTGCGTTCCAGTACTACAACCAGATCAACCCGGCCGCCAAGAACGAGATCCTCGACGAGTTCGAGTCCGAGCCCTACTGCTACCCCCAGAACATCCTGGGCGACGAGCACCCGCAGTTCGGCCTGGGCCGCAACGCCTGGCTCTCGGGCACTTCCTCCTGGACCTACCAGGCCGCCACGCAGTACATCTGCGGCGTGCGCGCCTCGTTCGAGGGACTGGTGGTCGACCCGTGCATCCCCAAGGCCTGGGGCGAGTTCGAGGTGACCCGCAAGTTCCGCGGCGCCATCTACGAGATCTCGGTGAAGAACCCCTCCAACGTCTCCAAGGGCGTGAAGAGCATGGTCGTCGATGGCAAGGCCGTCGAGGGCAACGTGGCTCCGATCTTCACTTCGGGCGTCCACAAGGTCGAGGTCGTGCTGGGCTGATCATCACCGTTCGTCCTGAGGAGCCGCGCAAGCGGCATCTCGAAGGATGGCGGGTGATGACAGATTCTGTCAAATCAAAACCCGCTCCGGATTTCCGGGGCGGGTTTTCTTGTGCTCGGGATTCGGGCGCCCGGGCGGGCTGCCTGCCAAGCCTCCGCAGCCCTTTGCGTGGAAACGCCCCACCGGGGCGTCTGTACCGGATTCGGGCGGCGGGGTCTTGGGCCTGCCGGCCGGCATCCCTGGCGCGGCGAGAGCTATCTTTGCAACTGATGCTCGCTCCCGTTCATCCCTTCTTTTCGATCCGCATGTTCCTGCGTCTTTGCATGCTGCTGCCTCTTGTTGTGGCGGGTCTCTGGGGATGCGGGCCCACGGCGTTGCATCTCGATCGGGCCAAGACTCGGCCTTGGACACCGATCGAAAATGCGACCTGCCTGCAACTGATTGACGAGACTCCCCTTGTCATCGAACCAGGCGTGGAAGATGGCTGGGCTCCTTTGGCACGCCACGGAATCCCTTTGGATGCCCTGTTCGAACGTGGAACCTTCGCCTACCGCCGGTACGAAGATCCTTGTGCCCACGGCCTTTCCCGATCTGTGCGGCTATTGATTCGCCGCCAAGGCGTGACGGTCGACTCGGTGCGGTTCTGGAACCTGAAGTCGCCCTATGTCGGGGTGAGCAGTCCTGTTCGTACATCACCAACGACGATGGCCTGTCGCTGAACTCCTGCTTCACGGTCTTCCTTGGACTCGATGCCATCGACTCCATTCCGCTAACTGACCGCGTTTCGTTCCTTGCTCAGGAACTCGAGGAGGGCCGCCTTCCGCCTCCCGACACCGGAATGGTTGGAGCCTACCGGTGGCTGCGGTCCCATCTCTGGCCGGATTCGACTCGTCCCATCCTTCATGTCGAACTGGCTCTGCTGCGCGGCAGGACGCGCGAACCCCATCGCTTGCCCTTGGATGCCGGCACCCTTCTTCTTGTCAGGAAGAAGACACCATGATTCGCCTATTTGCTTTGCTGCTCTCCTGCATCTGCTTTTCAGGCTGCTTCTCGAAGATGGTGATGGAACAGTCCCCGGATTGGGAACTCAACCACCGATACGAGCAAGCCCTGGACTGGAGCCCTCTCAAGGAGCCACGGCATGTGATCGGCACCGCCGTCCCGACGACGACCGTGGAGCAGGCCTATCGCTTGGACATCGCGGAAGCCCCGTTGTTCCTGATCTTCGACGGACGCGACTCCCGGCTCACCGACGAAGAACCGGCATCGCAAGGCGGCCGGCGTTTCCTTCCCCCACGGCACAAGGCCTTGGATCTGGTTTTGAGTACCGATTCGCTGGCCTTTCGACCCTGCGACACCGGCGAGACCGCTTCCGCCCTGCTCTTCATCGACCCCGTCCCTGCCAGTTGGTCTTCCTCGGCTCGGATGGCGGGGCCAAGCAGTCACCTCCGGCATGCGCTCCCAAATGGGCAGGTGGTGAAATCGCACCTGGAGATGCGGTTGCACCGCGTCACCGAGGAACATTGCAATCAAGCCAAGCGGAACTCCCGATCGTTGCTGCTTCTCTCGGTTCCCTTTGACATCCTGACGTCTCCGCTACAGCTGGTGGGCCTGTTCTTCTATCAGGCTGTTGCCGCTCTAGGCCTGGGGGGGCATCCTTAGTGAAGGTGCCTGAGGACCTTACTCCCCCTCTCCACCGGGGAGCGGCATTCGTATCGAAGGCCGGCAGAGTGAGCCGAGGAGGCTTGGACTTGCGCTGAGCCTGCCGAAGTGAGGCTGCCCGGCCCCGGCAGGGGAGGCGCCCCCAAAGGAAACGGCACCCTTGCGAGGTGTCGTTTGACAGGATCTGTCCAATTCCTCAGTCCAGGAAGTCTTTCTCTTTCAGCTTGCGCGGCAGGAACTCGTCCGAGGCGTAGGTGATTCCTTTGGCCGAGAGGGCTTCGAGCTCCAGCTTCACCTTGGAGGAGAGCATCCGCTGGATCTCCTTCTGCCATGGCTTGCTCTGGAACCACGGGTAGGCCATGATCTCCTTGGCGCGGTTGATGTCGTTGTCCTCCAGGCGGATCGTGACCTCGTCGGGGATCTGGTACTTCTCCACGTCGGCGCTGGAGAGGCCGATGAAGCGGGCCGAAGGGATCGCCATGCGGCGCGACTCGTAGGCCAGCGAGATGGACCCCTGCTTGACCACCGAGTAGATGTAGTAGCCCCACGGGTCGTTATCCACGAAGACGTAGAGGGGGAGCTTGAGCTCCTTGACCATGCGGTGCATCAGGCGGCGCACCCCGCGCGGGGGCTGGCCTCCGCCGTGGATCAGGATGCAGTGGTGGTCCCGCCAGAAGCGGTCCTCGTTGAGGCGGCGCCACATGGCGTCCTTCTCGACCAGCAGGATGAACTTGGCCTCGCAGTCGCGGAACTGGATGACGTTCTCCTCCACGATGGAGGGGACCGACCAGCCGCCCGTGCCCATGCGGCGGCAGTCGATGACATCGCCCCCGTCCACCACCGTGATCTCGCCGACCATGGCGCCCTTGTTCGATGCGAACAGGTGAAGCTCCTCGCGCAAGCTGTCCAGCGTCACCTCGAGGTCCTCGATGATCGGGTCGGATTCGGCCTGGTCGTCGAAGGTGTTCTCGCGGGTGCCCGCGATGGTGTGCTTGGTCATGTAGTACAGGTCACGAATCGAGTTCGTCTTGCCTGCCGCGACCAGGCGTTTGCACGCCTCTGCCACCAGCATGGTCTGCATGAACTTCTTGGACTGGCTCAGGTTGAAGAACTCGCGGGACGTCTTGCCTTCGCCCATCTCGATGATGCGCTTGTCCACGTTGAAGTTGACGTTGGACAGCGTGCGGCTGGGCACGTGGAACAGCGGGTCCTCGCCCAAGAGGCCCTGGCGGGCCACGTTCTCGGCCATCGAGAGGATCTTCGCGTCGGTCATGTTCTTCTTGGCGCTCATGCGTCCTCCTCGCCAAAGAGGCTCAAGGTGGCGTTGTCGTTCTTCTTGCCGGCCGTCATGCTGGGCCAGCTGATCTTGGGTGCGGAAAGCACGATGGGCGCGTCGCCCGGCAGTTCGCCGTCCTTCACGCCGCCGTCGGCGCGCTCGGCCGGCTCGGCGTCGTCATGGACAGAATCTGTCACGGAAGCGTCGGAACCCGAGTCCTCCAGCATCTTCTCGGCAGCATCCACCTGGGACTGGGAAAGTTCCTCATCGAGTGCGGAGGCGCCGGGCACGATGGGGTTGCCGTCCTCGCCGATGATCAGCGTGCCTTCCATCTCCTCAGGGGCGGCCTTGTGCTTCATGGCTTCTAGCTTCTCGGCAAGCTCGGTCTTCTTGCGCGAGGTGGCAAGTAAAGCCTCGCGCAGCTCCTGGCCGTCTTTGGTGGTGATGGCCTGGTAGGCGCGCACCACCTCCTCGATGTAGGCGTTGAAGACGTTGCGGCGCTTGGCCTGGTTGGCGGCGGCCTGCTTCTTCTTGAGGTAGACGCCCAGCTTGCGTCCGGCTTCCTGGATGGCGAGCTTGAACTCCTTGCGGATCTCGTCGTAGTCGGCGATGGCTTCCTTGGCCTGGTTGGTGAAGGGCACCCAGACGGAGGCCATGTGGACCATGATCACCAGCGGCCCGGCCGGAAGCGAGCCCTTGGATTGGGAAAGTCCGTAGGACTTCCACGAGACGTCCATGACGGATTTCGTGCTGGCGCAGGCCGAAAGCTGGTACTGCAGCGGCACGCGGTTGGCGAAGCGGATCACGCGGGCGATGCCGTCCCCGTCGAGCTTGCCACCGTAGGCGATGCCCACTTCGATCTGGAAGGGGTTGCCTCGGTAGATGGCGGGCTTTCGCGTGGTGGCCGAATAGAACTCGGCGCCCAGCTCCTTGTGCATGCCCTTGAGCAGGTGCTCCACGCCGATGGGCGCGAGACAGTCTGTGCGGGGAGGGGGAACGTCGGCCTTCTGCAGGGCCAGGAAGAGCTTTTCCCCTTCCGAGGGGTGTAGATCCGCCGGAATGCTGGAAAGCGCCACACCGGCTTCCTTGCAGACCTTGGCGGCGATCTGGCTGGTGACCCGGGAGAAGGCGCTGGTCATGAACACGCCCAGGCTCTTGTAGGGACTGTCCTGCAAGAGGCGGGTGAAGATGCCCAGCTCCAGTCCGTGCGGGTGCGGCTGGATCTCCAGGGGCTCCGGAGGAAGTTCCTGGGTGGCGCGGGGGAAGACGCGCTCCACGCCGTCGGGGGCCACGAAGACAAAGCGCGCATGGGGGTTGGCGATGGCGGTCTGCTCGAGGTATTCGTCCACGGACTGGCGGCCGCGGAAGTAGGTGGCCTTCATGGTGATGGCGACCTGGGTGCCGGTGATGCTGGAGGTCCAGTCGGCTTCCTGTTCGTTCAGGATGACCGGCTCGTTGGTCTTGAGGTCCATGCGCAGCTCGTAGTAGTGCGCGGGCTTGGACTTGTGGGGGCGCGAGGTGATCTGCACGGGCTTTGCGGTGGTGATCTGGCCGTACATGCCGGCCGCGGAGATGCCGATGCCCTGCTGGCCTCGGCTCATGCGCAGGCGGTGGAACTTCGAACCGTACAGGAGCTTGCCGAACACGCGGGGGATCTGGGCCTTCACGATGCCGGGGCCGTTGTCGCGCACGACCAAGGTGTACTGGTCATCGGCTCCTTCGACTTTTCGGATCTCCACGCGGATGTCGGGCAGGATGCGGGCTTCTTCGCAGGCGTCGAGCGAGTTGTCGACGGCTTCCTTGACTGCGGTGAGGAGCGCCTTGCGGGCGTTGTCGAAACCCAGCATGTGGCGGTTCTTCGCGAAGAAGTCCGCGACCGAGATCTCCTGCTGCTTCTTCGCCATGCTGGTGGCGTCGGGGGCTCCGTTGGCCATTCTCTCTCCTATGGGTCCGGTTCGATTCGAGGGGGGGAAAGATAATGCCACTTTGATTGCTCGCATGTTCAGTTTTTGCGAGGATGTGAAGGAAGTGTTTGTGCTAGGAGGAAGAATGGAATACTTTCGTAGTATGCGAAAGAAGACATCCATCAGTCTGGATCCTGCGGTCTGGGAAGCCATGGAGCCCTTGGTGGGGACGGGGAATCGCTCCGAGTTCGTGGAAGAAGCCATTCGTGAGCATGTGAAGCGGCGCGAGAAGCAGGCACGCGATGCCCGCGACATGGGGCTGCTTGACAAGATGGGCGCCAAGCACGCCCACGAGACGCTGGATGTTTTGGGTTTCCAGAGGCTGCCATGAGGCGAGGGGATCTCTACCGTGTCGCTGGACACCCAAAGTGATTCGGTGTTGGACACATATGGAGCGCCCAAAGTGATTCGCTAGGTCGGTTGACAGAGGTCGGGAGTGCAGGTAGTACTCCCCCTCATGG
>Ga0302287_10000101_pt1 | contig 66556 bp, 56 predicted proteins | sample III_Fen_E2_4_FD_200452 | JGI IMG/M metagenome (GOLD analysis project Ga0302287, IMG submission 200452) | Peat permafrost microbial communities from Stordalen Mire near Abisko, Sweden - III_Fen_E2_4 | ecosystem: Environmental > Terrestrial > Soil > Wetlands > Permafrost | place: Sweden: Abisko... | reverse complement strand
CAGGGGCTACGAAGACCAAGGATGTGCTGGTAGAGATCGGTGCTGTCCATACCCAAAACCTGCCTAGGAAAAAGCCAATGGTCTACGGGTGACGTACCTGCTACCCACAGAAAATCCGGGAGTGCCGAAGTACTGCGGTGCATTTGGAAACTTCACCAAACGACACTATACACCGAAGACCCAGCCCGCTGTGAAGTTGATGAAAGCGAAACCTCGCAGGCAAAGTTGATGGAAGCGAAGCCTCGTACACTCTTGAATTTGAGTTTCTGACCAGAAGAAATAACATCTGGAGTGCACTCAGCAAGTATTCCGTATATAGCTGAATTGGCTTGGACCACGAGAATTCAGCCTATGAGAAAGGATGATTTTGGAGTATTTAGCCATCCTTTAATGAACTACGGTTTGCAAAGAACGCCAGTCAGGGCGGATAGGCCGTGATTGCAATCCTTGAATTCCGGTAGGATAACACATCTGAGAAAGTGGTAATTCTTTGGAAAGAGAGATCCACGATAACACTTCAGAAGAAAGTTTCGCAATGACCGCAGAAATCTCAAAACTCCAGAGAATCGCATCGGTTCTTGAGTTCAGCGGGATTGAACACACATTCGTCTCAGGTTTTACCAAGAAGTCTGCAACAGAGCTTGAGCATGAACGGCAACTCCGGAAAGCTTACCTTCGAACACCACAGGGGCAGGCAGCTCTTCGTCGTGCTCGTGCATACCAAAAACGTCGCACATCTTTGCATCAACGTCCAGATCCGGAACGATCAAAGATTGCGAAGTTGGTCCAAAAGGCTTACTGATTCAATCAAATGCACGCTTTGGTTACGAAGAATGTGGCCTACGACCCAAACTTTTTCGCCAAAGCCGCTTAACTTCAATTTAGTTGTCTCGGTAATCTGATGGATCCCGCATGCACTCCTTGTGCCGTCACGGAAGTGTGCTGGTCATGGACGAACCTACCATGCGTGCTCAAATTTATCGTTCGAGGCGAACACGAAGCCGCCGGGCGCGCTCCCGAAAGGCTGCTTCGCCGCCTTCGAGAATGTTGCAAACCGCCGTGCGAATTGCTGCATTTTCAAGCCCACCCGCCACATATTTTATCGGCGGCAGGCCACCAGATGGATGCGGACCTGCTTCAGCGACAATAATCTGATCCGCGTCGGTGTTGATCACGAGGTTCGCATTGTGGGTGACCATGATCACCTGGCGCTTTGCCTTCGCCGTAATGAAAAGTGCGACCAACTCGTCGAATACGGATTTTGGATCAAGATTCTCTTCCGGCTGGTCGATGATCAGCGGCCGGTCATCGGAATCGTCGAGCGCCAGATAGAGCAGCAATAGTACGATGCCGCGCGTGCCTGGTGAGAGCTTGCGGATGTCGACGCCATCATAGTAGATCTCATACCGGACTGTTATATGGTTTGTGCTAAAGAGCCAGTGCGCGAACTGCTTCGACCAATCCCGGTATTCGGCCTGCTGCGTCGGCGCGTACGGTGCATGGGACAACAGGTCCCGCAAGTATTTCCCCATGAAAGCCGTCATGGCGGATTTCACTTCGACCACCGTTCCGGTCTCCCACACTGACTTTAGCGCATCAGTGGCCGTGGTGATCAACGCACCTCGCCCGTAGAATGGGCCGGTTTTGCGTCGGTCGAGAAGCTCTTCCTCCGCGATGGTGCCCCAGGCCTGGACGTCAGCGATCCGGCGAACCGAGAAACTGAGCTTCTTCAGCGTTCCCGAAGCGGCCGAAAGCCGCTCCATCAAAGGTTCATATAGTCTCGCCAGCGCATCCTGTTCGTTGATGATCGCCTCGAATAGGCGACTGTATGTGTCGTCACGCTCACTCTGCAGCTCCTTGCGTCGCGCCGCTGCGCCTTCTGCATCCGTGAGACGGATCTGCAGAGTTTGTAGCGCCGAATTCTCATTCGCGATGCGGTTGGTGAGCGCCGTATATTGATTGCGTACAAGCTCGTCAGCGCTGAACTGTGCTTCTAGTCGCGTCATCTCGGCAGCAATCGGCGCCAGCGGCAATGTTGAGATATCAGCCGAATCGGGGATTAGCGCGACATTGGGATCGCCCGATGGCGGCGGTATGCCCTGAAGCTTGCGGATTTCGCCATCCGCCCAGTTTACGTAATCTGCAAGGTTCTTGTCGACGTCGCCCTTGTAGATCAATAGGAACTCGTCCCATTGCGTGGAACTGAGCCCGCTATTGGCGTGACGCGCTTTCGCCTGCCGAAGCATCTCCGGCGAGCCTGTTGCTCGCATGGAACGGACCTCGTCCTGCATGGCAACGAAGCTGCGACGCTGGTTCCCGAAATTCTGAATGGAGCTACGGAGCCTTTGAGCTGCTTCACTGAGCTGAGTATGCCGCGTGACCTGGGCTTCGGTGCCTCTGACGACGAGCTTGGCGCGATCGGCAGTATAGTTGGCGATCAGCATCGACTTTTCCCCGACCTGCTTGGTGAGAAGGGCGACAAGACTCTCTTTCTCTAACTCGCTGGCGATGCGATCGGAGATGTCGACGATCGCTTTAGCCTCACGTTCGCGTGCCTGCTGGAAACGCAAGGCTTTCTGTTCGCGCAGTTCGGCGAAGTCGAGTGCCCATTCACGATCATCTGGTGAATGTGATTCATAGATCACCCGTTCAATCTCGGTGACCAAGCCATCGGAGACGCCTTTGGCCGAACATAGCTCCTCGACGAATTGCTGGGAAAGATACCGGGCGCGTGGAAATGACAGATGGCCATTAGCGTCATTGCCATTCAGTGCGCGAATGGCGGTCGCGCCGCATCCCCAGGTCAGTGTCGCATTGGCGTCGCCGATCACTCGGCGCGCACGCGCCAGGAATGATGGGCTAATGTTCTCATCCGCGTCCCAGCCGGTGGGCGTGATCGCATCGCAACCTGCAGCAATAACGTCGGCCAGCGCGGTCTTCCCCGAGCCCCGAGCTCCGATGATTGCGACGAGGCCTGGGTTGAGTGGGATGTCCGGTGTGGTTGCCCAATCCGCATCGTCGATCCTGATATGCGAGATGACTTGAGAGGGCATCGCTGAGCAGGGTGGCTGCTCGCCGACATAAGCGCGACTCTCGGGATCTATACAAGCCTGGCGGAGAGCATCGAACTCCAGCGCGCCCTTGATCCACGAAAAACGATTGTCAACGGGTTGCCCAACGGCCTTCTGGTCGTGTGCATCGCTGCCATGAAGACACGGCTTGCACCCGTTATAGCGCGAGCGCAGGTCATCGAGATTGATGCCTCGTTTGCCGATCCAGAAATCACGCTGCGCTGGGCTACTAGAGAAGACGATGTGGGCAAACTTCTCAATCTCCTGACGGACGGTGGCATCAGCAGCTTGACGGACGCCAGAAGTGCCGTCACCGGCGCCGCCAGCAACGGCGATCAGGATGTTCTTCGTCGCCCAATCGCTCTCGCCGATGACCCTTCGCAGTTGATCGAAGTTGACCTTGAATTGCGTGGCGCCGTGTCGAAGCGCCGCACCGTCATCGGTGATGGTCGAGTCCGCTAGTTTGCCGAGCTTGATCAGCTCCTCTCGGGTGCAGTCAAAGCGGTCTCTGAATGCATGAAACTGCAGGCGCTTCAGGATGCGCTTTACCTCTGAAAGATGATTGGGGTCTTCGGGGCTGACCAGCAGATGGATGTTCACGAAGCCCGTCTTCGCCGCGACGTCTAGGCGCAGCTCGATGTTCGGGAAGAGCAGAGATACACCGGGCAGTCGGCCGGCAGCCTTGTGCCTGCAAAATACCTCGTAAGTGTCTGTGAGATAGTAGTCGGTAACTGCAATCGCCTCTATCTGAGGCGACAGACCTTCAAGCGTCGTGAGGTAGGAGTTCCAGGGGTCGGCAGCGCCGAACTGATTGTTGAGAATGGTACCGGGCGCATGAATGTGCGGCTCCCATCGATGCCATTCCGAGCCGCGACTGATCACTTGCGTCACCAAATTCTCCTTTTTGCTTGGCCACTGCGTGAAGCATCAATAAGCAATTTCAATGGGCCTAACGGGCGCATCGAGTAGGCCCCGGGAGTCACACCCTGAACCTCTCACGGAACCGTGCGTGACAGTCTCCTATCACACGGCTCTTCGGAACAGACAGGTCTTCACGCAGAATCCTATCGACCAGTGATGGAACAGCCTCTCTCGGCGCACGTTGATGCGCACAAGCCAGGCTTGCGCCTGATCGCGGGTCGGAAACCCAAACTTCTTGCGGGCCCATTTCACCAACCTAATGTTCAGCTGGTGCATCACGGGAGACTATTCTCGTGGACTGTAGCGCCCGAAGTAGTCGAGCTAACCCCGAAGGTAAGGAGCCAAGGTCTTGGCTACCTCACCCAGCCGCAGATCCTGCCACGCATGGAAGCCAAGCTCCCGAAGCGAGGCATCGATCCGCTGAAGGCTCTTGGCGCTGATGCCTGGCCACATCCCCCAGAAGCCCTGACGATCCACCTTGCGGACCATGTAGCGCGGCTTGAACGTGAAGCCAAGGAAGTCGAACTGGTGATGGACCTCCATCCCGCACGAGGGCTGGACGGGAAGCATCGCACAATTGACAATTCTTGTCTTTTCTTCGCTCAGGGAAAGTCCGAACTCCCCCAGCCTCGCACCAATCTCCTCAAGAAGGAGTCGACAGCCTTCCAGACTCGGGACATGGATCACGATGTCGTCCGCATACCGCTCAAAGCTGACTTCCGGATGGCTTGCGCGCATCCAGAGGTCGAAGGCCTCGTGCAGGTACAGGTTGGCAAGCAGGGGGCTGATGACACCGCCTTGCGGCGTGCCCATCCGCCTCTCCACAAGCTCACCATCGGGCTTCATCGCGGGGGCCAAAAGCCAGCGACGGCAGTACAGGAGCACGTGCCGTTGCTGAGTGTAGCGCCCCAGAATCTCAAGCCTCCTCTCATGGTCGATCTTATCGAAGAACGCACGGATGTCCAGATCGATCACGTACCGGCACCGACGGATCCGCTTCACGCACACTGCCAAGGCATCATGCGCGTTGCGGCCGGGACGGTGCCCGTACGAATCCTCATGGAACCTCGGCTCCACGTGCGGTTCAAGGCTGGCGCGGATCGTCTCCTGCGCCACCCGGTCAAGCACCGTGGGAATGCCAAGCTTGCGTTCCTTGCCGCCTCCCTTGGGAATGCTCCGCTCACGAACCGGAGGGGGCATGTAGCTCCCGCTGGCTAGGCGATTCCACAAGGGATACAGGTAGCGGCCAGGATTGCGGTCGATCTCGCCGATCGTAAGACCGTCGATCCCTTCCGCCTCCCCAGCCCGCAAGCGCTGATTACCAAGAAGGGGCAGTAACCGTGATGGCTGCTGCCCCTTTGTGTTTCTGCCCCGGGTATGCGCAAGCAATTTATCAATGCCTTGCTGAAAACGAATGGATTATACAGGTATCAGCACGAGCGAGAATCTGATGAAAGCCAACGTCTTTTCAGGCTCAAAGTCGGGTGAAACAGTTGGTAAGCAGAATACTTAAGACGGGATTCCAACTACATGCGCTGATTAACTGGGAAAGGACGCTTTCTATTACTGGAAGCGTCCCTTTGTGTTTCCGTAAATAAACTCTATCGACGGCATACGATCACTTCCAGAGCCTACGCCACAGCAGATAAAACTTGTTTTGTTTCCGGAGTTTAGAATCATGCATTTCCAGGTTATCGCCGTGCTTTACAGTCTTATATCTACTGAAGTCTACGTTGTTGCGAAAATTCCACTGGCGAAGTGCATTTCCGGGTGTGAAGTCATTAGCAAAAAGGTTTTGACGCTCGGTACCGAAAATGTCGCGGCAAGTAATAGCACCGAAGATGTAATAGCTATCCAACGCTTCAGGGAGATTTGTTTCCGAAAACAAGACATTGTGCTCGTAGGTTTGATTCTGCCACAAGGTACCAATACGCTTCCAGTGGCGTATACCAGCAAACAATCGTGGCATGTCAATGTCGAGGTCGATGTCACCGAAGTGGTGGGTTGCGTAAACTTCAACATCCAATGCCGGGGTTTGACCACAGTTTTGAATCACGACAGTGATAGCATCATTGTCAGGACTGTTTGTGAAATCTCTAACACCAACCCAAGCACCGGATTGAGTTTCGGCGGACAGTCTTTGTCGGCGAGCCGAGAGATAGGCAACGATGACCGTGAGCGCAGCAACAATCAGCAATCCGCCGCTGAAAATCATCTGCCAGAACGCATAATTGTTGGTCCCAGTACCCACGTTATCGAGGCGCTTCTCCTGATAGCTCTCATCTTGTTTGTGGCTTGGAGCCTCCACTGGGATATTAATAATTTCATGTGGTACAACAGCATCCGTGATGCGCCATGGTTTTACCCAGAACTCATCAGTAGTTGTAGATATAAAATTTGCATTATCTTCTGCAGTCCCAGGCGGCAAATCCTTTTGATATTGATACTCCATGCTTACCTTTTCTATTTGGTTGGCTGGGGTTGGTGATATCTGTTGGCCTAGGCGTTGGACATCATGAGCAGCAGTATCAAGAAGATGGGACAGCCTCGGTGTTTGCGCATCGCCTTAATGTAGCTCAACAGCGCAACACTTTCCTGGTCATATTTTACGTGGAATGAGCGAAAGCATATACCAGGTAACACAAATGATTATTTCACTACTCACTAACGGAGATCAAAATGCTGAATTCAATCTTGCTATGTAGCCTCATTGCCAATGGCATGCATCCAGAAATCAAATCCGGTGTCGCTGAACCCAGTGATTTTGTACTGAAACACAGTCTCGTGCTTGACATCAAAAACATCGTGGTAGTAAACAATCCCGGAAAGGAAAAACGACTTCCCCGAAATGGCACCAGTATCAGTGAAGGCTTGGAAATCGGAACCCGGACACAGCATCCCACCACGGTCGGTCTTCTGGGACGCGGAACGAATACCAGTTACATCCAAAGCAACGTTTGTCGTCACATGTTGAATCTGAATTCCAAGAGCCGGTGTTTCCCCATAGTTCTTCGCGAAGAACTTCACCCCATCAGATGTAATCAAGACACGCTCAACTCCGATGTAGGGTCGCAATTGTTTTTGAGTAGATACGTTGCTGGATCTATACAAACTATACGTGATATACGCGGTAGCCGAAGCGCCGATAGCAGCAATTATAGCGCCGATTGCCGTAAGAAGCTCAACGCATGTGGCGTTACAACTATTTTCGCCGCTGCTTATTGCACCTGGATGGTTTTGTGCCTCCTGGCTTTGGTCATCACGAACTTGATTACCGAGAGCACCGGGTTTGTTCGTCGCAGCGTGTACAGGCCCGGGTTTGTTCGTGGCCGATTGTATCTGCTCGTGCGTTGGCTCCAAAGCAATGGGATGATTTGCGCCAACATCGCTGCGTTGCTTTTCATCGGCACTTTTGCTTGCATGTTCTACAGCATTTATCTGTGCGTTCGGTAGCTGAGCGTATGCTCCCAGCGCAATCAGAATTAGTAGTAAAGGTTTCACAGTCTCTCTTTTCATCTGATATCAAGGAGTTTGAAATGGATCACATGCGTATCGGCGCCGATGCCAAGAATATCCTCCTGGCTTTGGACGGCGTGCCACTGCACGAAGCCGTATTCACCTTGGAAAGCGTTATCAAAGCCGTGCAAGGTCAGGCAATGCAAGCCCGGGTTTCGGCTACGGAAACCCTGCGCTCACATTGGGTAGGTGGCGACAAGGTGTTTGATTAAGAAACCGTGATATGCACGGTGGCCCAAGTACCATTAATTTCGTGCTTGATATCTGCAATGCAACCGGAGATCTTTGCGTGATTCACACCAATGATCTCAAGTTGTTCATTCCGTTGGAAGCATCCCGGCACTGAGTCGCTGGTATGTGTGATGTCTGGACATCCAGCTTTGCTGACAACAATCCTGTGTTTCATACTTTCTCTTTCCCGTTGAACGTGGTTGTGGAATAACGAAAAAAGGGCGGCAACCGTAATGGTTGCCGCCCTTTTGTGTTTTCAAGCCACGGACTTCGCCAAAGCGACGATCCACGGCTTCTGCGCCCGCAGTTGCTGGGCACCGATCAGAACCGGTTTCGCACCTGGAATTTCTTGATAACCCACGGTGATTCCTGGTATCGGAATACCAGTGCATGTCGAAATCACTGATGCCGAATTGGCATCCGGCATCTCGGAATGGAACCTGGATTTGAACTCAGGGAAGTCAACAGCCTGGGTGTCGTGAAAGCAACCCGGATATTTTGTGTAGACATCCCACATCTGCTCACAGATACGGGTTTCAACACCGTGGAATGCCTGGGCAGCAATCTTCTCCCCGGTTTCGTAGCGCGTCAAACGATTGGCAATGAATCCCCATATTTTCGGGACCGAGAGCCGGGCACGACCGCTGTGATCCGAGAACTCAGCGTTTCCGAAGTAAATAAGATCCAAGATGTTGTCGATAGCCCTTTGGCTTGATCCATCAACAGTGAATGGGATGATCAACTTGTTTGATGCAGATAACGCCAACTCGGTGAAGATCGACAACCCGGAACCGCAATCCAAGAACACGGTGTAATCACTACTCTTCTGCGGTGCCACGATATCCGCGATAAGATCGATGATCCAGGTATGCACGGCCCGCCAACTATTGCCCTGGCTTTCATATTCGTAGCCCCTCGGTGCCCGCGCTCGTCCCGCTTCCTCCAGCGTTTCCCGTTGGTGGTTCAGCGCAACATGGTGGACCTTCGCGGTATACGCTACCAAATCCGGATCTCCGGGAACCAACAGCAGGTTATCGGGAACACTGGGGTTGTACTCGTGGCAGCGTACCGCGTAATCCTCACCGGTTCCGGGATTTGCGTGCACGTGCTGCGTGCGTACCGAGATGTAACCGGCAATCGAACGGCGCCGAAGCCTGCGCTTCGATTTCCCGGATTTCACGACCTCGCGGTATAAACCGTCCAGCACCTGATCTCCGGCAAGGCCACCTAGAAGCATCGCCGAGACATCCGCGTGTATTCCCATGTCGATTACCAACACGGTCTTTTCGGGATGCTGCCTTGCATATTCGCAAGACAATTGGAATGTCAAATAGCTCTTCCCGACACCGCCTTTGGGGTTCCAGATCGCGTAGGTTTCCATATCTCGCCTTTTTCTTGTCATGAGGTTATGCTACAACACGCTGATCGTGTTGCGCCATGGTTTTATGGGAACGAAAATGCCAACCCGCGTGGGTTGGCTTTTGCTCATAGCTGCGTGAGAAGAACAAGGTCGGGTATTCACGTGAATACCCGACCTTTTGTGTTTACTGCATAGGCTTGCTGTGGAAGAAGAACTTGACGTTGGTGATGTAGGAATTGGCACCAGCCACACCAGTGTTGAACCAGATAGTCCCTTGTGCATCTAGATTCACAACTTGGATCTTCGTTGCACCGCTTTCAGTGGTGTACTGAACATAGATCTTGTTAACACCAATCGGCAGCACGTGCGTGACATTGGTGACAGTCTGCAACATCACCATGAAACCTGCTGGCAGCCACGAGGTATTGTAAGCGCGAATCGTGTCGGGAATTGCTGCCAGCGTATCATTGTTGTTGCTAGCGGTATCGCACACAATGGTCTTCAAGGCAACAACACGCCACATATCATTGGCGAAATAGCTGGCGGGAATCTCAACCAAGGTATCGTTGCGGGTGAACTCGGAATAGCTGCTCACCAGGGAATCGTTGGGCACCAACGAGTATCCCAGGTGCACGTAAGTACTGTACAACCGGAACGACCGCTTCCCTTCGGCAGTCAAGGAATCAACGCTCACATCACCGTTCAAACCCGTCACCGGCATGATCGCGGTGTAAGCCAAGGTGGTATCACTATGCTTCACCCGTGCGAACCACGAATACACGGTAGCGTTGTTCGCGTAAGCCGAGCTGTCGTACACCGAGTAGATGTAGCCAGTGAAGGTCTTGCCGGAGTTGGTAGCAGCCAGCGTCACCACGTTGGCGATGCTGTCGTTGGAGAAGTACACGGCCTGCAAGGTGTTCCCACGGTAGGCAGCGTCCGGTATAACCGATACGTTGCGCTGCACCACGTAGTTGGCGGGCAGGATTTCGGACCACGAAACCACCGGGATTTCCCGCAGCGTGTCGTTGCCGATCACGATGTAGGCATGGGTGAGGGTGTCGCTGGACACCACGCGCCCCGCCGCAGCCTTGGCGGTACCGGTGACGGTGAAGGCACCATCGGCACCCGGCAGCACGCACACTCCTTCCACGCACACCCGTGTGGAACCCGAGACCTGGGAACCCGTGGTGTACAGGTGGCCGGAAATCCGGAACCCGTTGGCGTCACCGGAAATCACGGGGTTGGAGCCGGTGACATCGCTCGAAGCGTTGTCGCAAGCCGAGACATAGAACATGGCGCAAGCAGTCAACAGACCGCGATAGATACTGGTTTTCATGGCTAACCCCCGGAATTCCTGTAGGCTCAGCATTGAGCGCGGGATTTGTGGCGCGGCCTTGCACATCAGAGCCGTGAAGCTCCTCGGCATTGCCCCAGCCATCACTCCACTCTGGCAGTGGAATTTTGACCTAGATTTAACTGTAGGATGATTTTATACAAAAGTCAACCATCAGACGATGGATAATCCCTCGGTTGTGAAGATCTTCGGTACGTGGAAACCGACCAGATCGCCGAAGTGGAACGGAAGGCCATCGGCCAACGCATTCGAGCTTATCGCGTGCGTCAGGAACTTTCCTTGAACGACCTTGGGCAGAGTATCGAGGTCAGCCCTCAGATGATCCACAAGTACGAGACTGGAGTATCGCCGATCCCATCAGACCGGCTTGCTCGACTTGCCAATCGTCTTCATGTCAGTTGCAATGACCTGATCCCAACACTCAATCAAGCCAAGCAATCAAATATTGACCTGACTGAAGAAGAGCATCAACTCCTCAAGTCATTTCGTTCCATTGCTGATCGTAAGGTCAAACGGAATTTGGTGCAATTCCTGGACTCAGTTGTGACACAAGCGATCGTTGTACACAACCCAGACCATACGCATTAACCAATACCCTCCGAATTCTAGTGAATTGGACAAAAGAAAACCCACTTGGAGACCAAGTGGGTTTTCTTTTGTTTGGGATCCGAGGATTATGCCAGCTTATACTTGGTTCCGCGTGCTTTGCCTTCCCTGACAACCTTGCCTTCGGTCACGAGATCTTGCAAGGCTTCACGAAGCGTATTGCCATCGAAACCCACGAGAGCGACAAGTTCGGCACCACCCACAAAGCCCTTGCCTTCCAAGGCCGCAAAGATGCGCTCGGCCTTCTCGGCACCGGTCAGACGGGACTTGGGAAGCTTTTCAGCTTTCGTGGCGAGAGTTGCGGCACCTGAGAGGACAGCCAGCCTGGCCTCCAGCTCACGAACAACCTTTTTGGCTTCTTCTAACTGCTCGCGCACTACATTCACTTCCGCAGACTTGCGGCGTTCAATTTCCTTGTAGATCTCTTCGATTTGCAGACTGCTCAATTCCATATTCATCTCCATTGAACTCGCCCAGGTCACCTTCGACTGAGCATTTGATGGGCAGAATATAGTATCAACACCAGGCTTTTTGCAATTGCAAAGTTTGCGAACCCATTGGCTTAAACAAATCATCGGTCAACGCATTCCATGACAATTTATTCCCATGAACCATTTGCATTGGAGGCACATGTCTAATGGCAATAATGAAATGTGTTCCGGGATAGTCAAAACAGATTTGATCCGATCTGAGGCCGCTTGTACTCTTGTGAATCTCATCATCCGCTTCGCTGAAGCGTCCTCTCGGACCTCGCACACAATCATACTATTCTGATCTGAATACTTGCACTGGTGCTCGTTTGAGTATATGATTTACAGAGTTGCACTTGCAAGTTCACGAAAGGACCACCATGACGGACGCCACGATGACCATCGCTGTTACCATTTTCCAGCAGCTTGGAGGCCAGGGCTTTGCCCGAATGATCGGCATGCGCACCCCTATCCTTGCGCGCGAGAACAAGGAACTGTGCGAAACCACCGCAACCTTTCAATGGAAAGCCCAGGCAACCGACGGACTCAATTTTCTGGAAGTCACCTTGGTGGAATCCTCGGACACTTACCGCATGACTTTCGGGAAAGTCACAGGCCTGAAGGTGGCGCGGCAAACTCCCATCGAGGATGTCTACTGCGACCAGCTTCAGGAAATTTTCGAAAGCCGCACGGGGCTGATCACCGAACTTCCCAGAGTGGTCTTCGAATACGGATTCACAGACTTGCCCGGTCCGACCAAGCGGTGCGAAGACGAGACCAATCCCACCGGCAAGGAAGGATGAGACTCACGATGTCCATGCCCACGAATGCATCTCTGCGCAAGACTCGAGCCGCCAAGAATAGGACGCCTGCGAAAAGAAACAAAGCAGACAAGACCTTGATAGCTAACGATGTCTTCGAAAACGAAACCATCTGGCACACATTGGTGATCTGCTGGAAAATGTTCCTGGCAGCGCGCATATCCCCTTCTGAAGCCGTTGATTTCTTCTGGGACAGCAAGGAACTTCAGAACTGGCTGGGACTGGTATCCCCCACTCCGATCAGCTCTTGGAAGGCGCGGCGCAAGCGTATGGAAGAACGGATGAACAACGTACTCCGCCATACCCCATCCCATGGGAACATGGGACTCAACCTGCAAGGAATTTCTGAACTCTTCCAACTTGAACCAGACCATGTCGTTGTGCTTCGCTTTGCAATCCTGATTCAGACCTCTGCGACGCTTCGATGCCTAGTGGACATCTTCTGCGACGGGATGGCCGAGGAATGGGAAGGATTTTCTGAATTCGTGGGACAGAGCCTGGACTTGTCCATGCCAAGATTCCAAGAGATTGTTGCAGAGACATCGATCATCGTACGGACGGGCCTGATTGAAGTAGACCCGACCGTGGCCTTCTCAAACGAATTCATCTCCACTCCCAAGAGCCTTGCACGACGATTACGCACCGGCTCCGGCGATCTCGTCGACATCATCAAGGACAACGTGGACATCTCCCCTTGCGTGCAGCTGGCACAGGAGGATTTTGCGCACCTAGGGATACTTTGGGATGCCCTCACCAATGCGATCCAAGCAGATCCACCAGTTCATATTCTGCTGGCTGGGGAGCCTGGCACAGGGAAAACTCAGTTAGCCTTGGCGTTGTGCAAGGCTTGCGGAAGAGTCACTGGCTTGGTGAAGACTGAGAACAAACAAGGTGGTAGCCTCGAAGGCGGAACAAGGCGAGACGCCTTGATCCTTGGATCCAAGTTGATTGCAAGTATGCGCAATCCCGTGCTCATTGTGGACGAAGCTGAAAACCTATTGGATGTCAGCGCATTGGCAAGCCTGAACGAGCGCCGCTCCCCCAACCCCAGCAAGGCGTGGCTCAACCGGTTTTTGGAAAATTCGGAGGTGCCGACCATCTGGATTGTCAACGATCCGCAAATATTGGATCCTTCGGTGCTGCGCCGTTTCACCTGGATCGTGCCCATTGGAATCCCACCCCGTAGCACACGGCAGAAAATCTGGACCAAGAACTTTGCCGATCAAGGGCTTCCCATATCGTTCATGGAGGAATTGTCGTACCGAGCCGATCTACCTCCCTACGAGGCCACGCGACTTGCTCGCATCGCAAGCATGGCCGGGGAGCATCGGGAGGAGCATGTACGTTTGGCGCTGGAGCTTGCTGATCGTCTTCTTGAGCGCAAGGCCATGGCCGCTTTGCCGACTCAGATAGCCTTCGATCCTGCGCTTCTGAACATTGATGTTGACCTCCCAGCTTTGCTAACAGGACTTGGCAAGAGCGGTCATGGCAAACTTGGATTCTTCGGCCCTCCAGGCACAGGCAAGACCATGTTGGCGAGCGAAATCGCCAGGCAACTGGATCGCACATTGTTGACCAAATCCGGATCCGATCTCTTGGGCTCATTTGTGGGCGAGACAGAGAAGAACATCGCACGCGCCTTCCAGGAGGCGATGGATGAAAATGCGGTCCTGCTGCTTGACGAGATCGACGGAATCGCGGGCGACCGAAGCCTAGCCCGTCATAGCTGGGAGCGCACCCAGACCAACGAGATCTTGGTGCGCCTGGAGTCATACCACGGCATTGTGATCCTGGCCACCAACTTTGCCGAGACGCTTGACCCAGCTCTGGCTCGCCGCCTGGATGTAAAGGTCACGTTCAAGGCACTGAAGCCAGCTCAGGCATGGAAACTCTTCCAGGCACATGCCCAGGAGTCGTGTGAAAGCCTAAAGCCCAAGATTCAAGGGATGGAACTCCGCTTGGGAGACTTCAGCGCTTCGTTACGTCGGTTAGTGGCCTGTGGAGTCGCGATCACGGGGCCTGCGCTTTTGGATGCCTTGCAAGCCGAAATGGCCTTTCGTCCCGGCGCATCCCGAAAGCTGGGCTTGTAAGGGCTACTGGATTCAGACCGAGCTGCCCAGTAATTCTTGATAGACACATCGCGCCACCTGGAATTTCCAGGTAGCGCGTGTCGTTTTCACCCAATGTCAAGGAACTGACATGTACAGCGTCATTCGCGCTCCGCGCATCCCACTGAACCGGAACGTGACGCCTCGGCAGGCCATCAAAACCGATTCCGGAAACACGCTTGACCTTCCCATTCGGGGAGGATGGGGATATGACCTTGATGATGCCGTAGTCATTGAGGGACTGGATCCCAGCATCTCGGAAAGTCAGCCTTGGAATGCCTTCAGAGTCCAAGAGCGCTTTGCCGAGCAACGCTTCGAGTTCGAACTTCGCCAAGTCTTTCCCGATCAAGATGCAGATTTGCAGTACAAGCGAATTTCTCAAAGGCTCGTGAAATGGCAATGTCGCGAGTTCGATGTCTTCAAGTACCGCGTGTTTCTTGAGCCATGGGAACACCTGTGGCTTGATCCGGAAACACAAGCCCCAATCCCAACCAGGGATGGCTACAAGTACACCGCGATCTTATTCTTCGATATTTCGATTTTTCAAGAACCACAGACTTTCTTGAGCCACGATAACAGACTGCTGAGAAACGAACGCGCAGAAATCTGACAGAATTTGTCATATGCTGAATCATGCGCGACCGGATCACACCCAACCCCAGCTTCATCGCCTTCATGGACCTTGAGTCGAAGATACGGCCGAACCATCCTCTTCGCCGGATCAAGGTGCTTGCCGACGCGGCGTTGAAGGAGATGGATGTCGATCTGACGGCGATCTACAGCCCGCAGGGCCGTGCCTCGATCCCTCCGGAGCAGCTTCTCAAGGCAAGCCTGCTTCAGGTGATCTACGGGATCCGCAGTGAGCGCCAGCTTGTTGAACGCATCGACGACAGCATGACCTTTCGTTGGCTCCTTGACATGTCGATCGACGAGGAGATGTGGGTTCCCACGGTCTACACGCACAATCGTGATCGCCTTCTGACCACGGCCATTGCCCGGAGTTTCCTTGCCAAGATCGTGGAACAAGCCAGAGCCAAGGGCTTCGTGTCTGCCGATCATTTCAGCGTGGATGGCACCCTTCTTCAGGCGTGGGCCAGCACCAAGAGTTTTGAAGCGATGACCGCTGAGGATGACAAGGACAAGTCCGACCCACCCTCGACTGGTCCAAGTGCTCCGGCCAAGGGCAAGGATGTGATCCGTGACTTCAAGGGGCTGACCTTCAGCAACGCGACGCATCGCACCAAGACCGATCCCGATGCGCGTCTTGCTCGCAAGTCCAATGCGGCTCCTGCCAAGCCAAGCTACCTGGCACCTCGTGCGAATGAACAGCCTCATGGCGGCAAAGGCATGAAAACTGGGGCAATTGACTTCCGGACAAGACCACCTCACGCAAAGAGAGGCGTAACGGCCCGAAAGGCAGGAGGCTCAAGCCACCAACGACGCTCATGCCACCAAGGTCCGAAGGATGAAATTTTCGGAATGAGGAATGCTAGAGGGGAAAATTGGGGACATTTTCAGCATCCTGATAAGCCGTGACTCGATTCGTCCGGCACTTATTCCCATTCACCGGGTGTAGCTTGAAGCACCGGCTTTAAGGGTGTCCAAGTAGTCTGCCCAAGTCTGCATCATGTCCTTGCGGGCATCTAGGAACTGGGTGCGGTTGTAGGCCGTCCCAAGGGAATCGGCAACTTTGTGGGCAAGTTGAGCTTCGATGTAGGCGGGGTTCACTTCTAGCCGTTCAGCCAAGAGGGTACGAGCACTTGCCCGGAAGCCGTGAGCGCTCACCTCTTCCGTCCCATATCCAAGGCGTCGAAGTCCACTCAGCATCGCCATATTCGAGATCGGCTTCTCCTTTTGCCTTGGCGACGGGAACAGGAATCGCCCTTCGCCCGTATAGCGCTGTAGCTCCTCTAGGAGCACTAATACCTGCCTGGACAAAGGAACCGTGTGTGGATTCTTCATCTTCATGCGTCCGACGGGAATGTCCCACACGTTGCGCTCGAAATCGAATTCCGTCCATTCAGCGAGCCGTAGTTCTCCCGGTCGCGTGAAGACCAACGGCAAGAGGCGCAAGGCATACTGAGTAGATATCCATCCTTGATAGGTATCCAAATCCCGCAAGAGGATCCCAAATTCCTTGGGATCTATGATGGCAGCACGATGCCCAGCAACCGCCGGAGCAATCGCCCCCTTTAGATCGGATGCCACATCTCGAACGGCACGCTGGGTCACGACAGCATAGCGGAATACTTGCCCGCAGCGCCTCAAAAGACGGTGCGCCGAATCAAGCTTTCCTTCCTTCGCAATTCGCTCCACCATTGTCAGCAACTCGGCTGCGGTAATCTCCGCGATTGGCCGTTCCCCTATCCAGGGGTACACATGCCTTTCAAGCCGCAACCTGGCGTTTTTCTTGGTCACATCCGCACGGCTGGCCATGTGCCGTTCAATCCACTCATCAGCCACCAGCTTGAAAGTGGTCACTTGGGCCTTTTGCATCATGCGCGCCTCAGTTGCCGCGATACGCTCTTGGGCTTTAGCCACCTTGCGGACGCGACCCGGATCCTCCCCCCGGGCAATCATTTCCCGAAACTGCTCTGCACCTGCACGCGCAAGCTTGGCACTCATGGACGGATAGAGATTGTTTTTTAGGGAAATCTTCCGCTCTTTGCCATCGAAGCGGTAACGGAAGAGCCATCGCTTGACGCCATCAGGAGATATTTGGAGGCAAAGACCATCCCCGTCAGCAATCAAATAGGGCTTCTTTTTTGGCTTGGCTGTGCGGAAGACAACGTCGGTTTTGGGTGCTGTGATCGTCGGCATCTCGACATCTTACGTACCTTTTTGGAAGGTTGGACCATGTTTTTGCGTACTGTTTTGACGTTGGTACGAAAAAAGGTACTTAAAATGACCAGATTTTCCCGTACGTTGCCGGACTTCACGGGAAGAGAATGGGCACAAAAAAAGCCAGACCCCGCATGTTTACTAGGGATTCCGGCTTTTTTTGGATTTCATCGGATGAAATCTATATGCCCAAGGCGGGTTTCGAACCCGCACGACCGTGAGGTCAGGGGATTTTAAGTCCCCAGTGTCTACCGTTCCACCACTCGGGCGACTGTGGACAAAGCAAAGTAGCAACGAAGTTTCGCTGAACACTCCCCCTTCCGTCATCGAATATCTGATTACTTTGTGGGGCTATCTTCAGAAGGAGCATTCGAATGACTGGGAAGCGGATCGGACTAGCAAGCATTTCTTCTTTCTTGCCTCCCGAACGGGTCACCAACGACGATCTTTCCAAGTTGGTGGACACCAACGACGAATGGATCTCGCGCCGCACCGGCATTCGTGAGCGCCGCATGGCCCGGGACATCACCACCGGAGAAATGGGCGCCGAAGCCGCACGCGAAGCGCTGCGACTTTCCCCTGGCCCCGTGGAGATGGTGGTCGGTTCAACCTCCACCGGAGAGATCAGCTGCCCCTACCTGAGCGTGGAAGTGGCCGGTCGCCTGGAACTTGGCAAGATCGCCGGCTTCGATGTCAATATGGCCTGCTCGGGTTTCCCGGCAGCCCTGGCAACCGCCACCGCGCTGATGCGCGATTCCTCCCTTGAGCGCACCTTGGTGGTCGCATCGGATCGGATGACCCGCTACCTGGATTTCACTGACCGCGCCAGCTGCATTCTCTTCGGCGATGGCGCTGCGGCAGCCGTACTGACATCCGTGGAGCCGTTCCACGAGATCCTTGCCTGGGAAATGGGCGGCGATCCGGGATCGCGCGCCAAGCTCCACTACGGCGGCCAGGGAGATCAGGCCGAGCGGTTCCATTTCCACCAGGAAGGCCAGGGGGTCTTCAAGTTCGCGGTGGAGACCATCTGTTCCCGCATCGCATCGTTCAAGGAGAAGCTGGGAATCGGCGAAGAGGACGTATTCCATGTGGTTCCTCACCAAGGCAACCTACGCATGCTGGAATCTGTGAGCGAGCGCCTCAAGATCCCCATGGAACGCTTCGCCGTCACCATGGACCGCTACGGCAACACCTCCTCCGCCTCGGTCGGCATCGCCCTGGACGACGCACAAGGTCGCTACAACAAGGGTGACTACGTGTTCCTGATCGGATTCGGCGGCGGCCTGTCGTGGTCCGCCGTCGCACTTCGCTGGTAAGTATTTCTTCTCTCGGCTCGACTTCGTAGATTCGGGGATTCATGCGGCTGTCACAACCACTTCTCGCCCTCTTCCTGGCATCCAGCGGCTTGTACGCCCAGGAAGACCCGACCCAGAAGGAGACCTTGCGCCTGCAGGCTCTCGCCGACAAGGAGCGCACCTCCTTGAATGCGGAAAACGCCAGGCACGAGGAATGGAAGCGACAGCACCAAGCCCGTCTTGCGCAGATGCGCAAGGAGATCGCCCAGTTGGTGCGGCAGGGAGATTCTCTACGAGTCGTGGCCAGCAAAGCTCCGCAACCCAAGGCACCGGTCGCAGCCCCACCTCCGGCCGGATCGCAAGCCGAGGCCAAGCGCAAGGCGTTCACAGCTGAACTGGCCACCTTGGTGGAATCGCTCAGCCCTCGCCTGAGCGAGGAACTTGATCCCGATGCCAGGACCCGCGCCTTGCAGGAACTGGCCAAAGGACTGCGCAACGGCAACATCACTCCGGAAGACGGCGTGGGGCAATTGTTCGATCAGCTCTCGGAGCTGGTCGACGAAGGATCCCGCATCCATTCCGAGGCAGGCAGCTACACATGCAAATCCGGTCAGATCCTACGTGGCACCTACATCCACGCCGGTGGACTATTGAACGCCTTCGTGGACCGGGAAGGCAGCTTTGCCGCCGTACGGCGCCGTGGTGAACCAACCTGGACAGAACTTTCCGAACCGGCCACCCTGGCAGCCCTGGCACAGAGCGCCAGGGTCCTGACCGGACAGGAAAAGGGACTGGTCCACCTTCCGCTGGGAGAAGCCCGATGAGGATGCTATTCCTTCTTGTCCTTCCCCTGAGCGTGTGCTTGGCCCAAAAGACACCCCCTGGCGCGCCCACCCTGGCGGGCAAGCAGGCGCTGTCGAGAGCGCAGAGCCTGCGCGATTCCCTGGTGGCCGAGCGCTGGAACGCCCAGCGGCTGCATCTGGAAGAGCGCGACAACTCCCAGCAGGACATCGATCGCCTTCGCGATTCCCTGGAATCCGCGAAGGAACTGCGCGATCAGGCTTTGGCCGACGCGCGACGCGCCCAAAGCCTGTCCGCCTCGAACGCAGCAGCCTCCTCTCCCGTCCCGACAGCGACTTCCAACGCAGATCCTTTGGAGTCGGTCCGCAAGCAGCTGCAGGACCGCATGCGCATCCTGCGCGACCGCATCAAGACCAGCCCCGATTGGGACCGTGCCCAGCGCCTAGCTCGACTGGACACCACTCTCGACCAGATCTCGGGTCAGGCAAACGTCTCCCGCAGCCTGACGTTGGCCACGGATGCCTGGGTCGGCCAGTGGGAATTCACACGCAAGCTGGAAACCCGCAAAGGCCCTCTGCCACGTCCCGAAGGCGCACCAGCCCAGGGCACACTGTTCCGGGCCGGCAGCTTGGGCACCTGGTATGCCCGCGACACCTCGCTTGCCGGCATCCTGTTGCGCACCTCCGAAGGATCCACGCCCTGGGAATGGCGGGAAGACCTTGTTTCCAAGGAACGCTTCGGGCTGGTCGCCGCCTTGAACGGCCAAAGCCAACTGCTCCCCCTGGACCCCGGCACGGCACCTTTGGAATTCGCCAACGTCTTTGAAAAACACGAGTCGCGCAGCCTCAAGGCTCGCGTGGCTGAATTCCTGGACTTCCAGAAGGGTCCGCTCCATCTGCTGGCGCTGTGGGCCGCACGCGCCGTCATGGTGCTCCTGCTCGGACTGGGGCTCGCCGTCGTTTGGATCTCCCGGAAGGCTTCCCGACGCATGAAGCGGGAAGAGGAAGATGCCCACCGCTATGCCCCAAGCATCCTGGCCGCCTTCACAAGCGATGCGAACGCCTCCGACTTTGCCGGAAAGACCGCAGACACCGTTGCCGGGCGCTTGGTCCGGACGGGCTTTGCCAATCGCTCCTTCTCGCCGGAAGCCCTGGAGCAGGTCTGCATCGCGCAGGAATCGGCCGAAGCCCGCGAACTGGAAAAAGGCCTGGGCTTTCTCGGATCGGTCGGCTCCAATGCCCCATTCATCGGCCTGTTCGGAACCGTCTGCGGCATCCTGGACGCCTTTGCCGCCCTGGGCAAGGCGGGCTCCGGCCCCCAAGCCGTGATGGGAGCCATTGCGGAAGCCCTGATCGCCACCGCCACAGGCCTGTTGGTGGCCATTCCGGCCATCTGGATCTACAACGTGCTGCAAGCACGCGCCAAGGACGTCCTGGACCGCGCCAAGGAGCTACGCGTCCTGATGGTCGCCGCCTCGCTGGAAGCCGTCGCCCGCAGGAAGTCCTGACATGGCCGGCTCCTCCATGGAAACCGGCGGACGCAAGGCCATCGCGGCCATCAACATGACGCCCCTCGTGGACATCATGCTGGTCCTGCTCATCATCTTCATGGTGGCCACACAGGCGGTCGATTCGGCCTCCATTCCCGTGCAGCTACCCCAGGCCTCCAGCGCCAGCACCTCCAAGCCGACGGCGGTGGTGGTGAGCATCGACCCCAGCGGCACCGTGCGCATCGACGGCCGCCTGTCCGATCGGGTCGGCCTGCGACAATTCCTGTCCAGTGCCGTGCGCAGCGACAGTGCCCTCCAGGTGGTGCTGGCCGCCGACGAGCACCTGGCCTATGCTCGCGTGGTTTCCGTCCTGGACGATGTCCGCAGCTCGGGCGTGGCCCACTATGCCCTGAAGGTCCGCGCCGGCGCCGCAGAGGCCCCGTGATCCGGCGCCGCAAGGAGGTCGTGCAGCAGTCTCCGGCGTTCGCGGATGCCGTCCTGCCGGAGGTGTCGTTTCCCAGCGCCAAGGCCCCGAAGGCCCTTTGGCAGAAGGTGGCCTTGGCCAGCGCCGGAGGCATATTGCTTGTCCTGCTGGGCCGCCTGGATTTCGGAACCGGCAAGCAAGTCGCCTCCAAGCCACCTCGGGAGATGGCTCCCGTGGAGATCTCCCCTCCCCCTCCGGCCCCAACCAAGACTCCAGAGATTCCGATCCCGATCCAAGCACTGGAGCAACAACTACCGACCCAGGAAGTTGCCGCCATCCCCTCAATCGGCCTCCTGCAGGAGTCCTCGCCCGGCGGTGCCGGACAAGGGCTTCCCGGTCCCGCCCTGGACCTGGGCATGGCCAGCGGCAAAGGCGGCATGGGTGTGGCCACGGGCGGAGGCGGCCATGGTGGAGGCACCGGAACAGGCGTGGGAAGTGGGTCGGGAACCTCCACCGCCAGTCGTTTCGTGTACAATCCGGGAGAGACCGATTCCGATCCGAAGCTTGTGACTTCCGGTGATCCGGTCTATCCGCGCCGCGCCCGCGAGGATGGCGTGGAACCCCGTGTGGAGCTGCGCATCCTGGTGGACGAACGGGGACGGGTCGAACAGGTGGAGGTGATGGGCGCTCCGGCCGGCTACGGCTTCGAGACGGCCCTGCGTTCCGCCGTGCAGCAGTGGCGTTTCCAACCCGCGACCAAAGGAGGCGTTCCCGTGCGCACCTGGGTTTCCCAAGGCTACCAGTTCCGCCTCAATTGAGCCCATGAAAAAGCCCTCGTTTCCGAGGGCATTTTTCAGTGTGCGCCGCTGTGGATGAACTGGGATTCGATGCGCTTGCGGAAGAAGATCCCCCACAAGAACCCAATCACGGTGTACAGACCCATCTGGATCAGCAGCACTTCCGGGTACTTCTGCGCGAGCCCGAATCCGTAAGCCACGAAGATATTGGCGATCTGGAACAGGTTGAACAAACGGTTCTGGCGGTGCACCAGCTTGCTCAGGTACAGATCGGAGACCATCAGGAGCGCCAAGGCGAACTCCATCACGACCAGGAACATCGGGTTGTACGTAAACCCGAACCAGTTCGCGCTGGTCATCATCAATACCGTCAAAGCCACCCAGCCACCAGCAAGGGTGGAAGGCATGCCTACGAAGTAGCCTTTCACTTCCGCTTGCATCACGTTGTACCTGGCCAAGCGGAATGCGGCACAGAGCACATAGAGACTCATGCCGCCCACCACCAGCAGCAAGTGGCTGTACAGCCACGCCGGGTTGGTGTTTCGCAGCGAGAACAGGGTGATGATGGCCGGAGCCACGCCGAAGGAGATCAGGTCAGCCAAGCTGTCCAGCTGGGCACCAAACTCGCTGGAGGCATTGAGTCGCTTGGCGAAAAAGCCATCAAGCTTGTCGAACAGCACCGCGTAGACCACGAGCCAGGCGGCGATGACGGTCCCGTTGATGGGCGTGCTGCCAAAGAGGCGGACATTGTCCGACGGAGCGATGGGAGCCAACGCGATTGCAAACGTCCCCATCAGGAAGTTCAAACTCGTGAAAGCATTGGGAACCGCATATCTCACTTTGCTCATTTTCTCTGTCCTCCTCAAGGAATGCACAATCGATAGCCTGCTCCGCGAACCGAAACAAGCAGTTGGGGATGGGTAGGATCTGTCTCCAGCTTCTGCCGAAGCCGGACCAGGAAATTGTCTACGGTGCGGGTCGAAGGCAGATTCTCGGGATTGTACCCCCAGACCTGCTCGAGCAAATCCTCACGAGAGACGACTTCTCCCGGACGCGCAGCAAAATGCCGAAGGATCTCGAACTCGCGGGTGGAAAGCTCCACGGCTACCCCGTTCACCTCGCACAGGAACCGGCGGAAATCCAATCGGACTCCTCCCCACTGCGCCTGTTCCGTCTCTTCCGGAACGCGCACATTTTTCTGGCGGCGCCGCAACAAGGTGCGGATGCGTGCCACCAGCTCCGCCACTCCAAACGGCTTGGTCACGTAGTCGTCCGCCCCAAGCGTGAGCCCGGCCACCTTCGATGCCTCGTCGCTGCGCGCCGTCAGCATGAGGATGAATGCCTCGGGATTGCGGTTGCGAATCTCACGGCACAGATCAAAGCCGGAGATCCCCGGCAGCATCAGGTCGAGGATCACGACATCGGGGCGGAAGGAGCGGACCAACTCCAAGGCGGTCGTGCCCTCGCCAGCTTCCTGCACGTCAAAGCACTCCATCTCCAGGGTCAGTCGCAGACCGCTACGGATGGAGGCATCATCTTCTACGACCAGGATACGTTCAGCCATTCTTCAGACTCCCGTCCGGAATAGTAACTGTCACGCGCGTCCCCCAATCGGAAGAACTTTCCAGTTTCAATTTTCCTCCCAGCGTCTCCACGGCCGATCGCACGATCGAAAGCCCCAGGCCCGTGCCGGAAATCGATCGGGTCAACCCGCTTCCACCCCGGAAGAATCGATCGAAGACCTTCTTCTGGTCCTCGGCCGGAATCCCCGGGCCGTTGTCCAGAACGGTGATCACGACATCATGCCCCAGTTTCCTCAATTCCACCTCGACACGTCCACGGCTTCGTCCGTACTTGATCGCATTGTCGATCAGGTTCTGCAGAATGCTGCGCAGCATGGCCGGATCACTGTTGAGGACCACGCGATCCTGGACGCGCAGGTCCAGGCGGATCCCCTTGCCTTCCGCCAAGGGCTCCAGCGAAGAACACAGTTCCTGGGCCATCCGGCCGGCATCCAGTTGCGAGATATCCAATCGTCCCATGCCTGCTTCTTGCCGGGCTACCGCTAGGATTCCTTCGATCAGGGCCCCCAGTCGGGCAGCTTCCTTGCGGATCACCCCACCGAATTCCTGCGCCCGATTCAACGCCTTGCCGGATTCCAGGAGCTCTGCGAACATCAGGATCGAGGTCAGCGGTGTCTTGAGTTCGTGCGTCACGTTGCTGACAAAATCCGTCTTGAGCGCCAACAGCTGGCGTTGCGCATCCACTGCGCTGGCCGTAGCCCATGCGGTGAACAGAAGGATGCCCAGCGAAATCGCCAGTACCAAAGCCAGCATGACGGTCCGCCCCTTGGCAGCTTGACGGATCTCCCCCATCGGCGGCCACACGCCGATGACCCAGTCGCCGCTTCCTCGCGTCAAACGAGCCGAGGCCATCGGTTCCCCCTCCTCCGGACGGCCCGAAAGGGGCTTCCACTCCGAGAACGGGCTCTTCCATCCCCAAGCGGATTTGGTCCGAGGTTCGTTCGTCTGCAGATCCATGAAGACACGGTCCGCCAATCGCGCCTCGTCCAGGGCACAGACCACCACGATCCCTTTGGGTACCAGCGGCTCCCTGAGGACCATCACCAGGAAACGACTGCCCCGCAGCAAGGACATTCCCCGTCCGCGTCCCGACAGCACGCTGCGCAGTTCTCCCGAGTCGCTCTTCCAAAGATCCGCCTCCCGAATCCTGGCCTGAGCCCGTTCAAAGAGCTCATCCATCAAGGCTCGCCACTGGGGAGCCATCGACAGCGCCGGTTCCAAGCCCTTGCGGGTCGCCAGCAGCTTGGTCGTGTCCCGGCTCCAGGCAAGGCAAGGGTCATGCAGGATGGCGATCAGTTCCTGGTGCGTGCTTTCCAAGGAATCCATCGGCCAGTTGGAGCGTACCGTACCCAGTTCCTTCCGGTTGGAATCCAGGCACACTCGGGTCGATCCCCCAAGCAACCGCTCCTGCCCTTCCTCGTTCCGCAATCCCAGCAGCACGATGCCGCCGGTGTCCATCCAGGTCGAATCGGAATGGGCACCCCAATCCTGCATGTGGGAAGCGATCGTCTCGAGCTCCTGCTCAAGCTTCACGTTGGCGCGTCCGGCCAACTGCGTCACGAAGCGCTGGTGCGCAGCGATGAGCTCCACCCGATACAGTTCGCGTTCCCCCGCCACGGCACGCCACGATAGCCACGCCAAGATGAGTGCCGGCAGCACGATCGGGACCCAGATCCACCGAGTCCATCGCGGGCCGTTGTCAGCTCCTCGGGCGAACCAGGCCACGTCGGCTCCTTTGCAGAAAGCGCACGAGAGTCGCCGCTTTGGGGCTTGGATTTCGCACCAAGGACTCGATCGCCTGTTCCAGCGTCACAGCCGACTCCAGCACCAGATTCAGCAGTCCGCTGACTTCGGCCATGTCTTGGGAGGTCCAACCGGCTCGTCGCAAGGCTGGCAAATTCAATCGTCCCCACGCCACAGGATTTCCCATTGCCCTGGACCATGGCAGAACATCCTGCATCACTGGGATTCCCCCGGCGACCAGCGCTAGCTCGCCCACTTGACAGTTCTGATGGATGGCACAGCCTCCTCCAAGGAAGGCACCCGATCCGATCCGCACATGTCCTCCGAGCAAGACGGCATTGGCCAGGATGGCTTGGGATCCCAGCTTGCAGTCATGCCCCACATGCGCAGCTGCCATCAGAAAGACGCCATCGGAGATGCTGGTGCACTCGTCACTTCGGGATGCAGCGTGCACCGTCACATGTTCCCCGATCCGGCAATCGTCCCCGATCACGCACGTCCCCAGATCCGCTTCATCGAAGTCGCGAATCTGAGGCCATCCCCCCAGCACGGCGCCTTGTCCGACGCGACAGTTCCTTCCAAGCCGAACCGTCCCGTGGATGCGAGCAAACGGCTCGATCCAACAACCGGCTCCGATGAAAGCACCCGCATCCACGATCGCGTAAGGCCCCAGATGCACCTCGCCCTCCAGCGTTGCAGCCGGGTCGACGATGGCGGTGGGATGGACGCTCGAAGGCACCTAGACCAGTGTCGCGAGAATTTCCGCCTCGCAGGCAACGGCACCGTCCACCAGGATGCGCCCCTTGGCCACACCCACGTTGCGGCGCCAGCTCGTCAGCTCCACTTCAAGGCGCAGCACGTCCCCTGGGCGTACGGCCTTGCGGAAACGCGCCTTTTCGATGCCCATGAACGCAGGGCGCTTGCCCGCCTGGTCTGGAAAGGACTTCAAGATCAGGATCGTGGCCACCTGCGCGATGCTTTCGATCTGAAGCACACCAGGCATGACCGGATCCGCCGGGAAATGGCCAGAGAAGTATGGTTCACCGAAACTGACATTCTTGATCCCAACCGCAGTCTTTCCAAGCTCCAGGGACAGGATCTTGTCCACCAGCAGGAAAGGGTAGCGGTGCGGAAGGATCTCCAAAATGTCTTTGTAATCAAGAGAGAGGAGTTCTGACATGTCCCAAATCTAACTCATCGAGCGGGTCTCCACAAATGGAAGCAGAGCTGCCCCCAATGCATGGAACTGCTCGTGCCCCACGTGTTCCATCTCAATGTCCAAGACCGGCAAGGCCCCAATCCAAAGCGAAAGATCGCCGACCAGATCAAGCACCTTGTGAGCCGCAGTCTCGGCAGCCATTCGAGCTTTCCCCCAAAGCACCTGCAAGTTCGGGTCCAATCCCAACCGACTAGCCAAGGCCCTGCCAGCTGCGGTCACTGCGGGCCCCAGGATACGCCCTTGCTCCAGAGTGCACCCAAGAAGCAAGCCCCCCTCCAAGGCTTCGGCTAAGGCATCGATGCCGATGAACGTTCGTGCCGTCAAGCATTCTTGCAGGTCATACTCCTCACCAGACCAGAGTTCGTCTCCGTGACGACATAGAATCCTAGCACGGCCGCTGGATTTGGCAGAGAGATGCCCGCCCCATCTCGTGGTGACATGGAATTCAAAGCCAGGCACATCGAGACGAGGTATGCCATGTTCCGAGCGTTCCACGCAAAAGTCCTTGGCAGAACCTTCCCGCAAGGGAATCCCGTTCCCCTGAACCGAAACGTCCCAATCGGACCAGCCCGAGAGCAACAGCGCTGCCGCCAGGTGCTCCAGCGGACCAATGCCCTGGAATTCACTGCAGCGGCGGTGAGATTGCAGGCCTCGAGGATCCAGCACCATCCGCAGGCCATCGATCACCAAATGCCGTCCATCCCCTCGCGGCAATGCCCTGATCTCGATGCGACACGTGCCTGCCGAGTGCATCCCCACGCCTTCCACGATCATCATTCCTCCTGAGCGGCCGCAAAACAAAAAGGCATCCACCTCGCCTTGGAGATGGATGCCTTGGAATCACTCGAAACCGATCAGCGGGAGATGCCGATCTTGCGCAGCAGGTTGAAGGTCAGCTTGCTCTGGGCGCTACCGTCCGGCAAGGTAACGTCCTTGAACAGAAGCACGCGCATGGTGTAGACACCGCTGTTGACCAACTGCCCGTTGGCGGCACGGCCGTCCCACAGAGCCATCAGTGTGAAGCCGCCGGTTCCATCCTTGGGTCCATTGGAAAGGGTTGCCGAGTCCAGATCCGCCGTGGTCTTGCCAACGAAGGTGCCGTAGCTGTCGTAGAGCAGGACGGAGAGGACCGAGTGCTTTCCGATCGAAGAGATGCTGCTTGCGATCTTGATTCCGATCGTTCCATCCAAATCGCCCATCGTATTGATGACTCCAGGCACGGATCCAGTGGAGATGGCCTTCACTCCATTGGGAGCAGACTGCACAATCACCATGGAGTTGCCAGTCTTGACCAAAGGCGAGGCATCCTTCGGATTCAAGGTGTAGGTGTACTGCGGCTTGGTGGGAGCGGCACCCGTCGGATTGGGCAAGACAATGTCCACCTTCGGTGCGATCGGAGGACGAGCCCCGGCGTCGACGGCGACGTACTTGCCTTTGCTGTTGGCATGTGTCGAGGTGTTGTCCCAGAGGGAGCCGTTGGACGTCACCCGGATCGAATCACCCGCACCCGGTGCACCATGAGTCGCCGAGGTATCGAAGACCGCATAGCCCGAATCACGGTTGGTTCCGAAGATGACCAAAGTGAAGGGATCCAGGGCCACGTCAGCGGCACCGTAGACCTGCTTGGCAATGGACTTGGCAAATCCTTCACCGGCCGACAGATTCACTGGCTCAGAGAACTTCAGCCACAAGGTGTCGAATGCAGTTTCCTGGGAGGTGTAGGTCCCATGCGTCACGTTGGCGGCGACGATGTAGGGCTGCACCGAGTCCTGGATGCTGAAGCGCTGCTTCGGCGGGAAGGCATCCGTGGCGAACACCGAGTCCGGGCCACTGAGGATACTGGTCATCACACCAGCGCTCAAGGTACCGTCTGCGATGCTGTTGCCTGTGGCTCCGACCGGGAACAGTCCCTTCAAGTCGAAGTGAAGAACCGTCTCGCCGATCGCTTCCTTGGAGACAACCTCGGTAGAGACCGGTGTGCCGTCCTTGCTGATCCAGTTCAGGCGGAACTTGGCCTCGTGGGTCAATTTGCGACCGAAGACGATCGTGATTTCGGACGCGGTCCCGACGCCATTGGTGTCGGTGTAGTAGGCCGCGATCGGACCGCGATCGCCACCGATGACCACGGCTTTGGAGGCGAAGTTGCCCGTCGTCAGTAGCACCCCGTCCTTGCCAACGAAGCTCGCGCCCATGCTGATGATGTCTCCAGCCATGACGACATTGGGCGTTGCATTGCTTTGGACCACATTCCACACGGTGCTGTCTCCGGTCGGATCGGTGAAGAGCTTGATCGTCGAAACGTTGCCCTTTCCAATGTTGACCAATCCGTCGGTGAGTCCACCAAGCGTCATCGGCTCGGAGGTCTTGATCAGGAGGGTGTCATTGACATCCCCGAAGGTCAGTTGGGCATTGGCTCTTCCGTTGCCACTGATGTTGACCAGCACGGCCGGAACGCTATCGCCAACGATGCCCGAGGAAACGGCCTTCTTGGAAGACCACACAGTGACCTGTGCACCATAGTTCAGCTCCGACTTGCCGCGAGTGAGCCCTTCGGCAAAGGGAGCGCTCAATGTCACGATGTAGCTGGAATCGTCACTTCCCTTGGTGGCTGCAAAGGTTCCTGCCAGCTTGTTGCCAGTGCTGGAGTAGCCGAAGTCCACAGCCACGGAGTCCAGGTCCTCTTCAGCCTTCAGCTTGCGCACGAAGGTCAGTCGCAGGGCGTTGGCTCGTCCCAAGCTGTCGTTGCTCGAGAAGATCTTGCCGCCAAAGGCAGGCAGGACGATCAGCTTCTGGATTCCGACTTTCTGAGCGCATTCCACGCCGGCATTGCCTGAAGCGTCCGTCAAACCCTTGAGGGCATCGATCGAGAGCGAGTCGGTGTACTGAATGTACTTGATGGCCTTGGTCGCATCCCGGTTGCCTTCCACCACCACGCGGTAGGTGTTGGTTCCCAAGATCGGCTTTTCCGATATCTCGAACGACTTCACGATGATGTCGCTGGTCGTGTGGTTCGTGCCATCGACACCGATGGTCGTGAAAGGCCAAGCTCCGGTGCTTGCAGACACCACCGGCTCCGTGAAGTGCACGTAGAAAGTGTCGTTGGCACTGGTGTAATTCTCCAGGAACGCGGCACCATCCAACCGGGGAGCGACGCGATCCAGGACACTCACGCCCTTCTCATCGTCACCGGCCCAAACCAACGTGTCCGGCTGCTTGGGCATGCGCAGCATGGTGTACTGAATCGCCACCTTGCCCGAGGGAGAGTACAGATCCTTCAATACGGAACTTCCTACCGGGATCTGAAGGATGCTGGTAGATCCAGCAGCGAAAGACCACTTGGTTGAATCCAGCACGACGGTGTCGCCAGAGGTGACCAAGCGAATCGCATGGATGCGAGTCTTCGTTGTGTCCAAATCTGCGGAACCACCAGCACCTGCGGCGCGCAACCAGACCTTCATGACATCAGCCTTGGCATCGCAATCCGTATCCACGAAGCGCGCCGAATCCAAGGCAGGATACGGAGGCACTGGGGGTAGGCGGAAATTCACCGGTGTGATTGAAGCTTCGGCTTCATCGCCGTTGGATGGACGAGCCAAGATCACATCGCTCAGATCTTCGTAGTCCGAAGTCACAATCAGATCAATAGATCCCGTCGAGATGGTCACTTCGCTCAAGGCGGAATCGAGCTTGGTGGGAAGCGCAAAGCGCAGCTTCTTGTTGTTGCTCGAAAGCGTGATCAGCTGATCACCCGTCAAGAGCTTGCCATCGCCATCAGTCACTTGCAAGGTCACGCGAACCGTGTCCTTGATGAATCCAGACACCGAATCCACAGCAAGCAACGTGCCAGGCTTGACCCAGCTCAACTGCAACTGGACCTTACCCACCTTGACATAGGCGGAGTCGGGAACAGTTTCCGGATCTCCCGGAGCCGTCGTACCGATGTAGGAATTCAGCACGAAGTGCTTAGTGTCATCTCCTGCGGGAGTGTCGCGGGTCAGCAGTCGAGTATAAATCGAACCGGAATCGGGAACGGTGATGGTAGCGCTCATGGTAGCCGTAGACAAATCGTCGCCCACCTTGGCCTGGAGACCAAACACGCCAACCGGGGTGATTGAAAGCGTCACCTTGGAGGTCATCCACCATGTTGCCGTACTTGTCCTTGACATCCACCCATGCTTTGTACGGAGTATTGTAAGGAACTGTCGTTCCTACATCTTCCGAGAGGCGGTAAGACGATGGATCACGAAGTTCGGCGCGGTACGGTGCTCCGGGGCGAACAAAGATGGACTGCCCACCTTGGAAGACCTTGCCAGTGTCGCCATTGGCCAAGCCCGTCATGACGGGAGCCGCGAGCCCGGACTTCGTGAAGTAAACCGGGATCCACCAGACATTCTGGGCGGCAGAATCCTGAACACCTGTCACTGGCACAAACTTGCCATCACCACCGTACACGCCGGAAGCCGGAATCGGCTTGCTTGTCACCAGATCCGGGCTAGCGTCCCACATGCTGCTAGCCTTGATGCTGAACTGATTGATCGGCAAGGTGTAGCGGGTGGTTGTCACCGTCGTCACATAGCAGTTGGAGTCCAGCTTGGGACCGCACTTCGTGGCCGAAGTCGAAGCGGTCATGATGCTGGGCTCGACCCGCATCCACACCGGCTTGCCAGCGATCACAGTGTCTTGCTTGACCTTGCCGAACTTCTCGGTGAAGAACTTCACGTTGAAGCTGTAGTTCGACTTGCGGATCAGCCACAGGCCGACATTCGAATAGATCGTACGGCCATCCGGTGTGACAGCAGACACCATCAACTCAATGCGACTGTATGCTCCGGCATCATCGGGAAGAGTCATCAGGACCGTATTGCCACCAATGACTGGCTTTGCGCTGAGCGAGGCGATATCGATCTGCAAAGGTGCCGTCTTGTAGCTGGCCTGGTCATCATCCTTCACTTCTGGAATGAAGGATGCCTTGACCCACTTGATATTCGTCAGCCCCGAGGTGTTGGTGTTCAGATCAAACGACACCGTGGCCACCTTGCCGACGATCGATGCCGGTTGGTCGTCCACGATGGTCATCATGGGAACGGAATTGCTGCCGTCCGGCTGCATGGCGCCACGAGCCAAAGCCTTGACTCCAGCCGGAGTGACGGCTCCATCCGGGCTCCACAAGCGATTGAGCACAGAACTATCTACCCCGCGATCGGTCCAGACCGGAGTCAGGAAAGCGGCAGATGTGGCCGTGAAATTCATTGGAACCGATTTAATGTAATGGTTCTGATGCGAACGAGAATCCGTGATGTCCCCCATCGACACCATGAGACCGATGGTGTCGGCGTCGGGAAGACCGCGCAAACGCCCGAAGCGTGCGGCAATGGCATTGGAATCCATGCCCGTATATGCAAACGGCTCCAGCAAGGCTGGCGTGTACGCTTTGCCATTGTTGCCCGCTTCGACCGTAGAGATGTAGTTGGTCTTGGGAATACCTACCGTTGTCAGCTCTTCCAGCTTCCAATTGTTCTGGAGAAGGAACTTACGTCCTTGCCCTTGATACTGAACCGCATCGATGTACTGAAGCTTCTTCAGCGGCTGCAGGTACGTATTCTGACCAGCGACCGGGAACGACATCCCCTGGACATCCTGCGCTTGGATGGTGATGCGGTTCTTGGGCCACACCTGCTCGCGCAGAGCGGCGGCAACGGCTAAACAAGAATCTTTTTGACCTGTGCAACCGGTGACACTGGGCTTATCCGTGATGGGGATTTTTGGGAAGTACGCAAACGTGTTGTCGTACATGAACTGACCCATTTTGGCCGTGATGTTCAAATTGTCGGCCGTGATGATTTTTGTAAACGTCCCTGATCGGTAATTCGTGGTGTCCGCGTTGTAGTCAAGCCACGGCTCCAGCACCAAGTTGTTGTAGAAGTAATGTTGGGTACCGCCGCGCCAGCCGCTAGCGCCGAACAGTTCCGTAACCTTCCAAAAGGTGTTGTGGTAGACCTTGTCCGGAACCGCCATCACGTCCTTCATAAACATGAAGCCACCAGCATGGTTCACAGACTCGCTATTGTCGCAGGACTTGGCATCGGCCCAAGCCTTATTCCAGTTGCTGCGATCAAAGCACGGAGACACTTTCTTGACCACCCAATTGTTCAGCGTGTCGGAGTTGTTGTGCAAATCCCACATGCGATTGAAGCGCCAAGTGGTGCCCAAGTCGTAGTTACTTTCTTCAAAAACGCCCCAGGTATTGTTGTGGATCAAGCACTGCTCGACGATGTGCCCACCCATTTCACCGTAGCGCGATCCCGGAGCCAGCTTGGCCGCATCCAAGTCGCCAGCATTCTTGTGAGCCAATGCTCCGCCCAAGTTACGGTTCATGATGTAGAAGCCGGAGAAGCAATTGACGATTTCGCAATTACGGACCGTCACTTTGCCTGATAGATACAGATTGATGCCAAAGTTGCCGTAAAAGGTCGGATACCGGCTCTCCCACACGCCAGTGCTTCCCCATCCGATCGCCGTCTTGCCATTGATTTTGATGCCATCGATGGTAATGTTGTGGCAACCTTGGATCAGGATGGTGCCATTGCGCTGAATACCGCTGGTAGAGAACGGATTCGAGGTATTTGTGGCTCCACCTACAGTAGCAGCTCCATCCATGGGCCAACGTTTCCATCCGGCAGGCTTCAGCGCCAAGCTGTCGGCCATATTGTCCGGCCCCGCCACAGAACCGTTGTCCTGGAAGACGATTTCCGGACGGAATGCCGTCGAGGACGACATGATCGTGATGTTGCTCTTGTTGCGCAAGAACAAGCTGTTCGGGATCGGGTACAGCTTGCTGGTCAGGATCACACGGCAGCCGGAGGGATCATTGTCAGGGCACTGATCGATGGCCTTCTGCAACCCGTCAGGAGACGCCGCAGAAAACGCCACTTTGATGTCCACCGCATGCGCGGTAGACATCAAGCCCAATATGGCGCCCATCAAAACGGACGCACGAACGCCCGTCAAGCCTCTTGAGAAAGCACTCTTGGCCCTTCTCAACAGGTCTGCCGCGCATAGAGCTTGGTTAACGGTCCGCATATCTGACTCCTCAAGATCTCCCACGGATGGATTCCGGGATACGATGGCCTCAAACTAACGGCAACAACTGCTCTTCGCAGACAGTTTTTGCCCCAAGAAATACAAGTGTGCTCCAGATCACAGTCCCCAGCGTCTTCCCCTGGTGACCACCTGACCCAAAGCGAACTCCTCTAATGTAGGATCAAGAGACATTTAGGTTCACTTTTTTCTGCATCACATACTCACATCGGTTACTCCAGCAGAGAACGTCCCGATCTCCTCACACAACAAAATCCTAGCATCCCCTCACCGGGCATTCCCACTCTGACCAGAACTCAGTTCAAGAGCCAAGTGGGCAGCGGCATTGTTCCTGTCCAGCCGCACGGCTCGCAAGGCATCCGCACGAGCCTGAGGCGTGCGCCCTAGGCTCAAGGCTGCCAAGGAACGCCCTCCCCAGGCCTCGGAGCTGCGTGGATCCAAGTTCACCGCCGTGCCCAAAGCATTCCACGCCAACTGCCCATTGCCAGCACGCAACGCAGCCATTCCGTAAGCCGTCCAGAGCCGAGGCGAGGAATCATTCGAACGCAACGAAGTCCGCAGCGATTCCAAGGCATTTTCCAGCGCCCCCCGCTCCGTCTGGGCATGCGCCAGAGCGATCCACCCCTGTTCGTCTTCGGGATCCAATCGCACGGCCTCCTGCAACGAGGCGATCGATTGCTGCCATTTGCCCTGTTTCAGCTGTTCCATGCCCAGATTGTGCCAAGCCACCCATTCCTCCGGCGCCCGATCCAGCATTTTCTTCCATGCAGACATGGAACTGTCGGACTGGTGCAGACGCTGCCACCGCAAGGCCCTTGCTTGGTGCAATTCCGCATCGTTCGAATCCAAGACACTGGCGTGTGCCCACGCCTGCATCGCGTCTTCGCTTCGCCCCAGCTCGAGCTGGGCCATGCCCAAGCGGACCCAGGCATGCACATGCGTCTCGTCCAGATGCACAGCCTTCCGGTAGGCGTTCAGGGCCTCGCGAGGATGCCCCAACTGCATCGCGGCCGTGCCCAGATTGAACCACACGGAAAAATTATCTCCCAGGCATTCGCTAGCTCGCAAGTGGTGCTGGTATTCAAGTTCCAAACTGTCGCGATCGTGCCAGAACAAGGCCAGTTCTTCCCAGGCTTCCCCGAAGGTCTCGTTCAACTGGAGAGCTTTGCGCAAAGCTGAAAGCGCCGTATCGGAAGGCTCGCCCAGATTTCGCGCTGCCAAGCCTCGGCAGTACCAGGCCCACACGCTTTGCGGCTCCTGGCGAACCCAGCGCCTAGCCAGGTCGCGCAAGCCCCCCCAATCGCGTTTCTCGATCAATTGAGGTCCCAACAAGAACCAGCGGGAAGCCTGCACATCCGATTGGCGCTGACGCGACCGGGAAGCGATCTGGGCGATCCACTCCACCGGTGCGGCAAAATTGATGTTCTGCGCATACTCCTCGTAGAAGGAGGTGATCCCCAGCAAGCGCCCATCGCCATCCCACAATCCTCCCCCCGAGGATCCCGGGGAAATGGGAGCGCTGGTCTGCAGGTAGCGGGAGGAATCGAACTCGCGATACCCCGACAAGACGCCTTCTCCAATCGTGAGTTCCATGCCTACCGGAGCCCCTACGGTGAAGACGCGCTGACCGATCCGCAGATCTAGGGACTTGCCGATCTTGGCCGGTTTTCCCAAGCTGCGGCGCAGTTGGAGCAGGCAAAGGTCCCGTTCGCGATCCCGATAGGCCAGCACCGCATCCACCGTATCCTTGCCTTGCGACACCCGCACGCGCGAGGCATCGTCGACCACATGGCAGTTAGTGACGACGGTCGAGTCCCGCAGCACCACGCCGCTGCCTTGCCCCAAGGCATCGCCCACGGTATCGGAAGCCCAGATCACCACAACAGACGGAGAAACCTTCTCGAAGACATCGGCAGGATCGCGCTGACAGCCCATCAGGAGCGGCAGGCAAAGCAAAAAACGTCTCCCCCAGGCTTGGGAAAGACGCTTCGTGACAGAAGCTGTCAAACTTAAATCAGACGTCGCCGACCTGACGGAAATCGAGCTCGACCGGAGTGGAACGCCCGAAGACCGAGACCATGACGCGCAGCTTGCCCTTGTCCGGGTGGATCTCCTCGATCACACCATCGAAGTCCTTGAACGGGCCTTCGTTGATGCGGACGGAATCTCCACGCTTCCACGGGATCTGGATGATGGCGCCCGGAGCCGGAGCATCGGTGCGATCATGTCCAAGACGTCCCAAGATACGGTCCACTTCCGCCTTGCGCAGCGGAGATGCCTTGCCATTGACGCCCACGAAGCCAGTGACACCGGGGATACCCAGAATCGAGTGCTGGACTTCCTTGGTGTCGTGCATCTCGACAATGACATAGCTGGGGAAGTCGCGACGGACCTGACGGATCTTGCGACCGCCACGGACCTGGACGATTTCCTGGGAAGGGACCAGGACCTGACCGATCGAATGACCGAGGCCTTGGCGCTCGATCAAATCCTCGATGTAGGCCTTGACCTTTGCTTCCTGACCAGAATATGTGTGCAAAGCGTACCAAAGCATTGCACTCATCAGATACTTCCTCCCATGAGGAGATCGACCAACAAGCCCATGCCAAGATCCACACCGTAGATGAATACGCCGCAGAGAAGACTAAAGCCCATGACGACCCAGGTACTTTCGACGAGCTCATTTTGTGCAGGCCAAGTAACTTTCTTGACTTCCATCAAAACTTCGCTGAAATATGCCTTGATCTTGTTCACGCCACAGCCTTTCGCAGAACAGGGGAAGAGGGACTCGAACCCGCAACCAACGGTTTTGGAGACCGCTACTCTACCAATTGAGCTATTCCCCTAATGAAACTGTCCGGTTGCCCGGACAGAATCCAATTTACTTCACGATCTCCGTGACAGTGCCAGCACCGACGGTGCGGCCACCTTCACGGATGGCAAACTTCAGACCCTTGTCCATGGCGACCGGGGTGATGAGCTCAGCGGAGATCGAAATCGTATCGCCGGGCATCACCATCTCAACACCTTCGGGAAGCTCGATCGAGCCGGTCACGTCGGTGGTGCGGAAGTAGAACTGGGGACGGTAGCCCTTGAAGAACGGAGTGTGGCGACCACCCTCTTCCTTCGAAAGGACGTAGATCTCAGCCTTGAAGCCGACGTGCGGCTTGATCGAACCGGGCTTGGCCAGAACCTGACCGCGCTCGATGTCGGACTTGTCGCAACCGCGCAGCAGGAGACCGACATTGTCGCCAGCCTGGCCCTGATCGAGCAGCTTGCGGAACATTTCCACGCCGGTGACCACGAACTTCTTGGTCTCTTCGGTGAAGCCGACGCGCTCGACTTCTTCCTGAACCTTCACGATGCCCGACTCCACGCGGCCGGTAGCCACGGTGCCGCGACCGGTGATCGAGAAGACGTCTTCGACGGGCATCAGGAAGGGCTTGTCCACAGCGCGCTCGGGCAGAGCGATGAAGCTGTCGACGGCTTCCATCAGAGCCTCAATGGAGGGCACGCCGTACTCGCCAGCGTCGCCTTCGAGGGACTTGAGGGCCGAACCGCGGATGATCGGGGTGTCGTCGCCGGGGAAGTTGTACTTCGAGAGCAGTTCGCGAACTTCCATCTCGACCAGGTCGAGGAGCTCGGCGTCGTCGACCATGTCGCACTTGTTCATGTACACGACGATGCCGGGAACGCCGACCTGACGGGCAAGCAGGATGTGCTCACGAGTCTGGGGCATCGGGCCGTCGGTGGCGGCGACTACCAGGATCGCGCCGTCCATCTGGGCAGCGCCGGTGATCATGTTCTTGACGTAGTCAGCGTGTCCCGGGCAGTCCACGTGGGCGTAGTGACGGGCAACGGACTCGTACTCGACGTGCGAGGTGTTGATCGTGATTCCACGAGCCTTCTCTTCAGGCGCGTTGTCGATCTGGTCGTAGCCCTTGGCCACGCCACCGAACTTCTTGGCCATGGAGGTGGTAATGGCAGCGGTCAGCGTGGTCTTTCCATGATCCACGTGTCCGATCGTGCCGATATTCATGTGCGGCTTGCTGCGATTGAACTTTTCCTTGGCCATGATCGTTCCTAGGAATGGGTGTTTGGTGGTTGGTAGAACTTTAAGCCCAGACCGGGACTCGAACCCGGGACCTCTTCCTTACCAAGGAAGTGCTCTACCACTGAGCTATCTGGGCAAATCTAATTCAAAGAGCGGGCGATGAGACTCGAACTCACAACAGCCACCTTGGAAGGGTGGAACTCTACCAATTGAGTTACGCCCGCCTTCAGTAGAAGCATTCAGGATGGGCCGGGGTGGTTTCGAACCACCGTAGGCGTAAGCCAGAGGATTTACAGTCCTCCCCCATTAACCACTCGGGCACCGACCCGTCCTGAACACTCCAACGAAGCCAGCGATAGGAGTCGAACCTACGACCGACTGATTACAAATCAGTTGCTCTACCAACTGAGCTACGCTGGCACGTCTCCCAAAGGAGAGAGCCAATCTACAGCGAAATCCAAAAGGCGTCAAGGGTAAAATTCCGAGCCGATTCGTTTTGCCCAGCACCATCACCTCCCCCCTTTTGCCAAATCCTGGCAATTCAACGGAAGTCTTCATCTTTTGTGAAGAGCACTCTAGCGAAAGAGCATGAAGTGTTGTAAATTTCCCCGGCTAGTCACGATCCGAGATTTCGGATATTCCGCAACGAAGGAAAACATCCATGCCCAACATCAAGTCTGCCGAGAAGCGGTTGCGCCAGTCCGAGAAGGCTCGGGTCGTCAACAAGTCCGTCCGTTCGGCCATCCGCACCAGCGTTCGCAAGATCCGCACCGCGTCCACCCAAGCCCAGGCCCTCGGCGAACTGCCCAACCTGTTCTCCCTCGTGGACAAGGCCGCCCGCAAGTCCCAGGGCAACATCAAGAAGAATACGGCTTCCAACGTGAAGCGCAAGGCTCACTTGCACATCGCCAAGCTGCCTGCGTAATTCCGTTCTCGAGCTTCAAAAGGCCATGGCTCACCGCCTGGCCTTTTTTGTTTTTCCCGCTCCGCCGCAGATGCCTTTCTAGCTTCACTGCTCGATGCCTTCCCAGCCCAACATCCGCATCCTCGTGGTCGACGACGAACGCAGCCTGTGCGAATATCTCGCCATTCTCCTGCGTCGGGAAGGCTTTCAGCCGACCACTGCGATGTCCGTGGAAGATGCCCTTGACGCACTTTCCCGCAACGACTTCGATCTGATCCTATCCGATCTGATGATCGGGAGCCGATCGGGGCTGGAAATCTTGACTGCACTGCAGGTGCGTCCCAAACGCCCCAAGATCATCTTCATGACGGCCTACGGGACGATCGAGACTGCCGTGGGCGCCATCCGCAACGGGGCCTCCGACTTCATCCTCAAGCCCTTTGCCAACGATGTCCTAGCACAATCGCTGCGCCGGGCACTGGAGGCGCCATCGCCAGCCCCAGACAAGCGGGAGCGGGGTCAGGAACCCAAGCCGGATTCCGGCAACCGCCTGGAGACGCGGCTAGTCGGAAGCTCACCCCGCGCGGCCACACTGCGACACATGATCGAGCGGATCGCCTGGACCGAGAGCACCGTGCTCATCACGGGCGAGTCGGGAACCGGCAAGGAAGTCGCCGCCCGCGCCATCCACATGCTCTCACCTCGGGCCGCCGGCCCGTTCCTGCCCGTCCACTGCGCCGCCTTGAGCGAGGGCTTGCTGGAAAGCGAGCTGTTCGGACACGTCAAGGGCGCCTTCACCGGTGCAGCCACCGACAAGACCGGTCTTTTGCTGGCAGCCACGGGTGGGACGCTGTTCCTGGACGAGATCGGCGAGATTCCGCTATCCACCCAGGTTAAGTTGCTTCGCATCCTGCAGGACCGCAACGTCACCCCGGTCGGAGGCATCCATTCCACTCCGGTGAACGTACGGATCGTGGCGGCCACCAACGCCAAGCTTGAGTCGCTGATCCAGAAAGGCCGCTTCCGCGAGGACCTGTACTACCGCTTGAACGTGATTCGTCTCCAGACCCCGCCCTTGCGGGAGCGCCTGGAGGATCTGCCCGACCTGTCGAGGTCCTTGCTTGCACGCATTGCGCAGCGCCTGACCCGTCCGACCCCGGTGCTGGACCCATCAGCCCTTGCCCGCCTGCGCCAACACCGGTGGCCAGGCAATATCCGCGAACTGGAAAACGTGCTCGAACGAGCGCTGGTGCTGGGCTCTGGCGAAGGACTCCTCAAGGCCGAGGACATCCTGATCGATTCCTCGACTCCTGAACTGGACCGGCCCCACCTTCCCGATTCGCTTGCGACTATCGAAAGGGCCTATATTTCCTGGGTGGTACAGCAGTCCGACGGGGATCGGAACGTGGCAGCACAGCGCTTGGGGATCAGTCCGTCGTTGCTGGACGCAAAAATGAATCAACCGGAATTCGAGGGAAGCTAATGTCAAAAGTCCGGATCGTGCAGAGCATCCTGACCACGCTCCTGCTCGCAGGCACCAGCATGGCTGCATCAAGCTTCGAGGCATCGCCCTTCGAGGAGCAGGTGCTCCAGGCCATGCGCCGCGTCGATTCGCTCCGCACCGTTGCTCCGGTCCTGGCCAGCGCCCTCGACGGCAACGCCAAGTCCTCGCCCAGCGAAGGTCAGGACGCGCTTTCGCACCTGCAGGTCGGTCAGTCGGGAATCGTGTCCTTGGGACAGGCAGGACAGGCCGCGATCCTGGAAAGTAAGGCTCCGGGACAGGGACTTGCGCAACTTGATCTGGCCTCCCGGATGGCTGGAAACGATCTGGGCGCCCATTGGATGATCTGTCTTTCGATGATCCGCACCGGTTCGCCGCTAGCGGCATCTCGAGCCGTACAGGGCCTCGAGGCCTCCATGCTAGGCCAAGGTTGGCAGCGGCTGCCCCAGGCCTCGGCGTGGTTGATCTCCCTGGCCGACGAGTCCCCGTCTCGCGAGATGGCCGATACCCTCCGCACTGCCGCGGCACGGATCGATCCTGTATCTCCTGTCCCTCCGTTTGCCATCGCACGTCGCTGTCTCGCGCGTTGGGACATCGACGGCCTGTACGAAGCGGTACGGATCACCGGATTGCGGCTGTGGTCGTATCCCCAGAACCAACTGCTGCTGAGCCTGAATTCCCTGCGCCTGCTGCGCTCCGTCGGACTCCTGTTTTCGTTCCTACTGTTCATCGGCTGGATGACTAGGAACTGGCCTTGGGTCTCGCACCAGCTGGCTGAGCGCCTGCCGCAGGACAGTTCCATCTACCTGCGCTACGGCGTGCTGGCAGTGGGCTTCCTGTGCATCCTCCTGGCAGGCGTAGGCGCCTACGCGTTCTTCTTCCTGGGCGCGTTCCTGCTGTGGAAGCACCTGACGCGAATCGAGCGGGTCCTGATGGGCGCCCTGATCCTGTTCATCGGATCCCAAGGCGTCCTGACCACGGTAGAGGAAGTGCTGGCCAAGCGCTTCGACATCCAGTCCAAGGAATCTCTCCGCTTGCGCATCGCGGAAGAGTCCCCATCCCCGCAGCTGCTGCAACTGCTCAAGGAACGCAACGACCCGCAGGCCCTGGCGACTGCCTACATGAAGGGCGGCGATCTGCTCCAGGCCGCATCTTTCCAGAAGCAGCTGGGCAACGATCCCACCGGAGCGATCCTTTCGGGCGACCTGTGCTTCGTCCGCGGCATGTATGACTCGGCCAGCCGGTTCTATGCCAAAGCCTTTGCACAAGACCCTCAAAACCCTGTCCTGCCCTTCAACCGCGGCCAAGCGGCCTCGTGGATGGGACACACGGATTCTTTGAATCCCATCCTCAAGCGCGCGTCCTTGGCCGGATCGTTCCGGTTCGAGCAGACCGTCTCCCAGAATAGCCGTTTGTTCCCCGATCTGCCCCCCAGCCGCCAGGTGCTCCCGCCGGAGCAGTCCGCCGCGCAGATCTGGAACGGGATCCTTGCCGAGCTCTCAGATCCTGCGGTGTGGTTTACAGGAAATGCCCCGGTTGGAGGCATCGACATCCCGTTCCTGCTCCTGCCATGGGCTGCCTTGGCGCTGCTGGGCTACCTTATCGCCACCAGCAAGCCCCGCAACCTGGCCCGCAAACTCTTCCGCTGCAAGACCTGCTGCCGGGTGATGTGCAAACACTGCCGCCGCGGCCTGCACTGCATATCCTGCTTCCGCAGGCTCTCCAACGTCAGCGAGCTGGAGCTGCGCAACGAGCTGCTGCTACGGTTGGAGAAGGAAGGACAGCAACGCGAGCAGTTCCTGCTGAACCTCCTGGACATCGTCCTCCCCGGCACCGGAAGCTTCTCCCGAAAGCCCTCCCTGATCGCTGCCCTGATGATTCTCTTGCTTGCCGCCAGCATCAGCATGCTGCTGAACCTGGCCGGGTTCCTCACGCGTTATCCGTTCTCCCAGGCATCGGTCGGTCAGATGCCGTTCATCGCGCTGCTTGCCGTGCTGTACGGGACCAACATCGCCCTCTTCCTGCGCAAGAACAAGCGCACGTTCCTGAAAGGCTGACAGATGGCACAGGCACTCAATGGACAGCTCAAGGACTTCCCGCTCGCGGACGTGCTCCAGTTCATCCAGCAGCAGCGCAAGAGCGGACGCATCATCCTTTCCGCCCGCAACCAGCGCGCGGAGATCGGGATCCAGCGCGGCAACATCTCCTTCGTGGAAGTGGACGGGAAGAACGTGGACATCCAGCTGGCCCACTGGCTCCAGAGCAGCGGGCGGATCACCCAGGAAGAGCTCCTGGGCCTGGAAAGCGTCTCGCGCCAGATGGACCGGAGCGTGCTGGAGACGTTGGTCGCCAAGCGGTTCATCACCTCTGAAGAGCGTGCCGAATGGGCCCATTATGCTGCCGAGGACTTGATCTGTGACCTGTTTGCTTGGCAGGACGGCGCCTACGAGTTCAATACCGAGCTGCCGGCCACCGGCCCCCGCAACATCCCCCTGAACCTCTCCACCGAGATGATCAGCATGGAGGGCATGCGGCGGATCGACGAGTGGCCGCGACTACTCCAACGCTTCCCGACCTCGGAAGTGGCCGTTTCCAAGGGAACGGTTTCGCTGGAGGAAATCGAACCGGGTCCCGAACGGATGATCCTGGAAGCCTTGCCGGACGAGGGCCAGCTCTCGCTTCAGGAACTCGAACGGCGACTCCCCTTCACCAGGTTCCGGATCTACGAGGTCCTTGCCGCCTACGGCGACCAGGGATTTGCGCGTTTCCATGTCGAGGGGCAGGCCCTGAGCGCGATCCCCGTCGCCATCGTGACGCAGAAGCCCATCTCGGCATCGAGCTCCGCACTGATGGCCGCCCTAGCCGTGGCCTTGGTGTTTCTCGCCCTAGGAATTCATTTCATCGTCGTACAGAGCTTTGCTGCACTCTCCGCAGGTCCTTCCGGATCCGTAGCCCAGGCCAAGGCCCGATTCGAAAGCGAGAAGCTCCATGTCGCCGCCTTGGCGCACCGCAACCAGTTCGGGGAGTGGCCAAAATCACCGGGATCCATGCACTGGCGCTTTTCGCGTTCCGAACTCGAACTGGCCCGAGGGATTGACTATCAGCTCCAGTTTCGCGAGAATGGCAGTCCAGTCGTATCCGTTGCCACCGACCTGAGGAGTACCCCTCGATGAGCGTCCCACTCGTTTCAGGACTCGCGGAGCTGCTCGACAGCCGTGCCGACACCCGAGACATGCTGTCCGCCTCGCCCAACCTTGCGCATGCCTGCCTGCTCCTTGCCCGCGGGGAAATCGATCTGGCCCGCCGAGAGATGCTGATGGGCCTGCGCGAAACGTCCGAGAACACCGCCATCATCGGCCGCTGCATCGAAGCCGAGCTGGTGCGACTTTCAGGTGATCCCGAGAAAGCCTGGGCCCTGGCACTGGAATGCGCCCGCGAGTTCCGCTTCCATTCAGTCGCCGCACTCTACCTGCGCTTTCTCTTTCCTGTCAGCCGCACGGTCGACGAGAATCCCGAAAGACCTTCCCAAACGATCGAACCGCCGCAGCCGCTCCTTGAGGTCGCGGACATCGCATCCGTCCAAGATCCGGAATCGGCTACCGGCGAGCCAAGCGAAACGTTTCCCGAAGGCTGGAACCGGGTACTGGAAGATGGCGGCATCTCCGGACTGCGCCTGGTCTCGGGGCATCATTTGTCTAGCCACGGTGCCGACCTTCAGGGCCTCGAACCACTGCTGGAATGGCTGGATCGGGACCTCTTCAGCCGCGCGAAGATGGGCCGTCTCCAACATGCGGTCTTCGAGGGCGACCAGCGCGTACTCCACCGCTGGAGCCGTGGCGATCATTCGCTGACAGGACTGCTGGATGTCGGCCACCAGGTGGCCGTGCTGGCGGCTCGTCTGGGGCGAGCCTTCCAGGACCTGATCGAGGACGAGGCATGAGCGCGGCCTCCATGGTTCCGACCGACTGGAGCGACGACCTCGACCGAATCTGCGGCTACCTGTCGCGGGTGGACGGGATCGACGGGGCCGTGATCCTGGCTCAGGACGGGCTGCCGCTAGCCTGGGGAGAGGAGAGCGGCGAGGAGTTCGATGCCGGTGCCCCTTGGATGCTGCAAAGCATCTTGGATGCGATCGAGTTCTGCACCACCCACGCCATCGATCCGGTGGAGGAGCAGCTTTCCTTCTCGTCCACCAGATTCTGGCTCTGCCGGAAAATCGGTTCGAGTTATCTTATCGTACAGGGTGCCAAGGGCAGTTACGAACTGTTTCAAGGGCGCATCGATCGTTGTGCCCAGATGGCGTTACAAGCCCTCAGGCAAAGGAGGCTTGCGGAGTGAACATGCAGGACGTGCTCGAAACAGTCAATCGCACCAAAGGTGTCCTTGCCAGCGCCTTGGTGGGCGAGGACGGCATTCTGATCGCCGCCGAAGCCAGCGACCCGTCGCAGGCCGAACTCGTCTCCGCCCTGGCGGCATCCCTGGCGGATGCCGGCTTGAAGCTCGCAGCCGCCTGCTCGGCTGGAACCGTCGGGCAGATCCTGCTCGAAGGCGAGACCGGAAAGGTTCTCCTGCAGAAGACCGGTCTGGGTTGGCTGGTCGTACTCACCGCCGCAACGGTCAACGTGGGACTGGTCCGCGTTGAAATGAAGCACGCCTCTCAAAGAATTGCCTGACCATGGCTTCCATCAACTACCACACCCGAGAAATCAGCTGCAAGATCGTCTATTACGGTCCCGGCCTCTCCGGCAAGACCACCAATCTGCAGATCATCCACAAGAAAGTGCCCAAGGAGAGCAAGAGCGAAATGGTTTCGCTCGCGACTGAGACCGACCGCACGCTGTTCTTCGATTTCCTTCCCCTGGACCTCGGGTCGATCAAGGGATTTTCCACCAAGTTCCAGCTCTACACCGTCCCAGGCCAGGTCTATTACAACGCCACCCGCAAGCTGGTGCTGCGAGGCGTGGACGGCGTGGTGTTCGTCGCCGATTCCCAACGCGACAAGATGCCCGAGAACCTCGAAAGCCTGCGCAACCTCGAGGAGAACCTACGGGAATACGGCATCGAATTGAAGACGACCCCGTTCGTGCTCCAGTACAACAAGCGCGACCTGCCCAGCATCTTCACCGTCGAGGAGATGAACGCCCAGATCAATTCCTACGGAGTGCCCTGCTACGAGGCCCAGGCCCATCAGGGCGTCGGCGTCTTCACGACACTCAAGGCCATCGGCAAGGTCGTCATCGACACCTTCAACGCCAAGTACTCCGCCCGGCAGACCTCCCGCCGACCGGAAGCGGCGCCATCCTCGATGGCAACTCCTCCGTCCGTCGCACCGGCCCCATCTGTCGCACCGGTCATTCCTCCGCCACCGGCCCCCACGGCCATGCGGATGCCGCCGCCACTGATGCAGGCCCCGCCTCCACCACCTCCACCGATCCGAATGGCTGCGCCGCCAGCTCCTCCGGCTCCCGTCATGGCCCCGCCTCCGCCATTGGCACCCGCTCCTCCACCTGCAGCTCCCGGCTCGGTGGTCCAGAGCGCCATGGTCACCGGCTATGGGATGGAATCCCCCATGCCTGCAGCAACGCCGACGCCAGCTCCGCCCATCGCGACGTTCGGATTTGCGCCCCCGCCCCCGGCGACACCGGTCGCTCCCGTCGCCGGTCTGCAAACGGGCTTCTTCCAGCCACCTCCGCCTGCACCCCAGGTAATGCCAAGCGCCATTCCTCAGCCACCTTCCGTAGGGCAAACCGCTCCTCAGGTTCCCGTTGGCAGCGCCGGTCCGGTGCGCAAAGAACGCCTCGACGGTACCATGGACCCCCGGGACCTGGACGAGGAAATCGCTCGGATGGAGCGCGAGCTTCAGCAACAAGCCCCGATCGCGCCCCCGTCACCCCCCTCTGCGGCGGCACCGATCCAGACCAATCCCAATGTCAATCCCAACATGGATACCGATCCGGCTTTCACCAGCGCTTTCCTGAGCCCTGACGAGATCCGGCAGTTCCAACAGTCCACCCAGGACTACCCCACCCAGCGCCTGCCCATGAATCCGGGTGGCGGACAGAATTGAAGACCCATGGGCAATTTCATCCTCTACAAGGAAGACATCGACCGACTGAACAAGGTGCTGGCAAAGCTCCTGGCTTCGGCAAGCGCAACCTTCGTGCTTCTGGTCCACAAGGACGGCAACCTCCTCAGCCACCAGGGCTTCACCAGGGCCTTTGACACGACCTCGCTGGCCGCCCTGGCTGCAGGATCCTATGCCGCCACGCGTGCCATTGCGCAACTGATCGGCGAGAGCGAATTCACGGTGCTCTTCCACAAGGGCAAGACCGACAGCATTCACATCAGCCTGGTGGACGAGGACACCATCATGGTCCTGGTCTTCGACGACCGCACCAACCAGGGCATGGTCCGCGTCGAGTCCGAGCGCGCCAGCCTGGAGATCCGCACCATCCTGGAAGACGTCCGCCTGAACGAGTTCTCGGACCTGGAAACGGCAACCGGCTCCAAGCCCAAGGCATCTTGACGCATTTCGTGGAGGTTTGCCTGCTCACTCGGCAGGCACCGGCATTCACCTATCGTTCCGAAACCCGACTGATCCCAGGGACCCTTGTCAAGGTCCCCTTCCGCAACGGCCAGTGCTGGGGCCTGATCTGGGGCGAGGTTCCTCCCCCGGAGTTCCTCACCAAGGAGATCCTCGAAGCCCCTTTGGATTTCCAGCTGATCCCACCCGGCCAGATGGAACTGGCCCGTTGGATCTGCGACTATTACGTCTGCCAGGCGGGAGCCGTCGTCCGCCACCTGCTGCCTGGGGACGGCGGGACGGTCCTGCGCATGCTGGGCATCGGACGCAAGTCGACGGTCAAGAAGCGCATCCAGCCAGCGCCGTCGACGGCCAGTAGCTTTGAGCTAAATCCGCAGCAGCGCGAGTGTGTCGCGGCGCTCCAATCGAGTATCTCGACGGGCTCCTTCCGGCCATTCCTGCTGCGAGGCGTGACGGGAAGCGGCAAGACGGCGGTCTTTCTGGAAGCCGCCAAGACGTCCTTGGCGGCAGGCAAGAGCGTCCTCTACCTGGTCCCGGAGATCGGCCTGACTCCCCAGACCGGCGACAGGATCTGTCAAATTCTGGGGGAGCACCCGGCAATGTTCCACAGCGGCCTCTCGCTGGGGGAACGAGCCTCGGCGTGGTTGTCGGTCCGCAAGGGCGAGCGCCGGGTCGCCATGGGTGCCCGATCGGCCCTGTTTGCACCGTTGGAAGACGTCGGCCTGATCATCGTAGACGAGGAGCACGACAACTCCTACAAGCAAGACGAGGCCCCCCGCTTCCATGCCCGGGACGCGGCCGTGTGGCTGGCCCACCGCCGCAGTTGCACTGTCGTACTGGCCTCCGCAACGCCTTCCCTAGAATCCTGGAAGAATGCCAAGGACGGGCGTTACTCCTTGTTGGAGCTGCCCGAGCGGGCCCAAGGGCAGCCATTGCCCGAGATCACCATCGTGGACCGCACCAAGGATCCTGCCCCGGGATCACTCACCATCCCTGCACGCGAGGCCCTGCAGGAGACCATCGCCCGGGGGGAACGAGCCATCCTGCTGCTGAACCGCCGCGGCTGGGCTCCGAGCATGGAGTGCCGCTCCTGCGGCCACGTGCCCGAATGCCCCGAGTGCCTGGGGATCCGCATGGTCCTGCATCGCCGGGAAGCCCGACTGATCTGCCACCATTGTGGCCTGACCGAGATCGTCCCGACGACCTGCCCCAAGTGCGGTTCGGAAAGCCTCGATGCCGACGGCATCGCCATCCAAAGGCTGGAGGAGGAGATCCAACGGCTCCTTCCCGGCACCATCGTGACCCGCATGGACAGGGACGTCACGGCAGGGCGGCGCGACGAGCTGCGTACCCGCCTGAATACCTTCCGCGACCAGGGCGGCGTGCTGATCGGGACCCAGATGGTCTCCAAGGGCCACGACTTCCCCGCCGTGACGCTGGTGATCGCCGCCGACGGGGACGTGGGCGCAGGTGTCGCCGACTTCCGGGCCGGAGAACGCACCTTCCAGACGCTTTCGCAGACATCGGGGCGGTGCGGGCGCGACAACCTGCCCGGCAAGGTATTCCTGCAAACCCGCAATCCATCCTCGCCACTCTTGGCGCAGGTCCAGACCCACGACTTCCTGGGCTTTGCCAGCCAAGAGCTGGGAATGCGACAGGAGCTGGGCCTGCCTCCCTGGAAACGCATGATCCTGGTGGAGATGGCCGGCAAGGCCGCAGTGGAGGCCGAACGGGCACTGGAAAAGCTCTCCCGGAGCCTCCAGCAGGCGGGTCACCACCAGGTTCTGGGGCCGATCCCCGCCCCCATCGCCGTGGTCCGCAATGCCCACCGTTACCATCTGCTAATCAAGCACGACGCTTCCAGCAGCGCCGTTCTCAAGGCCCAACTGCGCACGTGGCTTTCGGAGCCGCGCCCGCCCACCTTGCGGGCGCACGTGGACATCGATCCAGTGGACCTGCTCTGAGTCCGCAAGGCGACAAGAAAGAATTGACATCTGGCCTCGCCCATGTGGTATGATCACCCCATATGGGCGATTTACCCCTCCTCGAAATCCTGGCCGTAGACGACTCCGCCACCTTCCGCATGATCCTCTCCCGCGCGGTGAAGGGCCATGCCCAATCGAACCTTGCCGGTACCGCAAACGACGGTGAAGCCGCCCTGAGTTTCCTGCGCAGCCATCCCGAAGTGAAGCTGATCCTTCTGGACGTCTCCATGCCAGTGCTTGATGGACTGGAGACCCTGCGCCGACTGCGCAAGGAACACCCCGGCGTCGATGCGGTGATGCTCAGTGGCGTGGACAAGAGCCAGACCGCCATGACGATGCAGGCCCTTTCCCTGGGCGCACTGGACTTCGTCCCAAAGCCGCAGGGAGAGAATCCCGCAGAGAGCTTCCAGCAGCTCCAGAAGGCCCTCTATCCGCTCTTCGACATGACACGGGAACGTAAGGTCCTGAAAGCGGCCATTCCCCGGCGCCCGACCACCGCACTGGCACCTGCTCCATCGCTCCTGCGACCGGCACCGTCTGCTCCGATTCCACGGCGTCCCAATCCACCCGAAGCCGTCACCCCCAAGCCCATCGGGATCCTGCCGCGATCCCGGAGCATTTCAGGCGTCGACGTGATCGCCTTGGGCGTGTCCACTGGCGGCCCCAACGCCCTGCAGGTCGTGATCCCCAACCTCCCAGCAGACCTGCCCGTGCCCATCGTGGCCGTACAGCACATGCCCCCGCTCTTCACCGCCTCCCTGGCCGAACGCCTGGCGCGGGACTCCAAGATCAAGGTCGTGGAAGCCCAGGAGGGCATGGAACTGCAGCCGCGCACGATGTATCTGGCTCCGGGCGGGTTCCATCTGACCCTTCGCAAGCTGGAAGGCAAGGTGAAGGCCCATCTGACCGAGACGGCACCGGTCAATTCCTGCCGCCCATCGGTGGACGTGCTCTTCCAGTCGGTCGAGGAGGTGTACGGCGCCCGGGTCCTTTCCGTCATCCTCACCGGCATGGGAAGCGACGGCGCCCAGTCCGTCGCCTCCTTGCGTTCCAAAGGCGCCTATTCGCTGATACAGGACGAAGCCACCAGTGTCGTCTGGGGCATGCCGGGAGCCGTAGCGGCAACCGGGAACGCCGACGAGATCCTTCCTCTTCCCGCCATCGCAGGGAGAATCGCCCAGATCGTCATGGAGAGGAGCCCACGCCCATGAAGCTGACAGATAACGAGTTTTCCCTGATGAAGGGGTTCATCGAGAAGCACTGCGGAATCCACCTGGATCCGGGCAAGGAATACCTGATCGAGACGCGGTTGACCGACCTTGTCCTCGAGCAGGGATGCCGGAACTTCTTCGAATTCTACCAGAAGGCCCAGGCGGAGCCATTGGGCAAGCTGCGCGACCGCATCGTGGACGCCATGACCACCAACGAGACCTATTTCTTCCGCGACGACAACCTGTGGAACTGGATGCGGGAAGAGGGCATTCCAGAGCTCCTGAAGCGGGCCGCGACGGGAAACCCTGTCAGGATCTGGTCCGCAGCTGCGTCCACCGGACAGGAGGGCTACTCCCTGGCCATGATGATCGACGAGCTAGCCCGCGAGAAGGGGAACCCGGCCCTGGCCGACCGCATCGAGATCGTCGGGACGGACATCTCGTCTGCGGCCCTGTTCCTGGCCATCGGTGGCCGCTACGACCAGCTGGCCATCAAGCGCGGGCTTTCTGATGCCAGGAGAAGCCGCTACTTCCGGCAGGACGGCAACGTCTGGATCATCGACGAAGCGCTGCGCAAGCGGGTGCGCTTCCAGAGGTTCAACCTGATGAACAGTTTCGCCTCGCTGGGAAACTTCGATCTGGTGCTGTGCAGATACGTGGCAATCTACTTCGCCGAGGAATTCAAGCGCAGCCTGTTCCATCGCCTGGCCGTCGCGCTGAAGCCGGGATCGCCGCTGCTGCTGGGGGCCACGGAGACCCTGCGCGGACTGTGCGACGACTTCGAGATCGAGATGCGCAAGAACACCACCCTCTTCGTCCGAAAGGAGGAGGTTCGGCCATGAAGATCCTTACTGTAGACGATTCCGCATCCATCCGCCACCTGGTCCGTACCATGCTCCAGGTCGTGGGAGCCGACGTCACCGAAGCCGGTGACGGCATCGCCGCGCTCAAGCTTCTGGAAGCCGGCGAAATCTTCGACCTGATCCTGCTGGACATGGAGATGCCCCGCATGGATGGCATGACATTCCTCGAGCACATCAAGGCCGATCCCAAGCACAGCAAGATCCCTGTCATCATCGTCTCCTCCATCAGCCAGAAGGAGCGCATGATCCGGGCGATCCAGGAAGGTGCCAAGCAGTACCTGCTCAAGCCCTTCACTAGCGAGGACCTGTTGACCAAGATCGTCGACGCCCTCCAGCTCGACGGGGGCGACGCATGAGGGACATGCTCCTTGAGAAGCTGCGCACCGACGTGAACCTCCCCGTGCTTCCCGAGGTACTGGTCCGCCTGGACAAGGAACTCTCCGATCCCGAAGTGGAGGTGCGCTCCATCTCTTCCATCATCGGAATGGATCCGATCCTGGCCGGACAGGTCCTGCGGATGGCAAACAGCGCTTACTACTCCCGGGGAGGCGCCGCCCTGACCAACAGCGGAGCCGCCGTCATGCGACTGGGAATCCGGACCGTCCGCGGCTTGGTCTACGCGCTTTCCCTTCCCCGGATGTTCACCTCCCCTGCCCGAGGGCAGGCCTTTTCCCATTCCATGTTCTGGAAGCATTCCCTTGGGGTGGGCGCCTTTTCCCAGGCCTTGGGAAGGAAGCTGGGCATCCCGGCAGCGTCGCAGGACCTGGTCTACTTCGCCGGCCTGGTGCACGACGTGGGTGCACTCCTATTCCTGGCCCTGATCCCCGAGAAGTACGATGCCTTCCTTGCCTCCCTCGAGAAGGAAGGCCAGGAGTCCGTCCTCAAGCCCCAGGATTTCAATCTCGCCATCAAGGAGAACGAGGTCTTCGGGATCAGCCATTGCGAACTTGGCGCGACCTTCTTGGAGGAGCGTTGGAAGATGGAGCCAGCACTGGTGGAACTGGTTCGGGATCACCATTCCCCCGATTGGAACCGGCAGGAGCTCCTGCGCGAGTCCCTGATCGTCCACGTCGCCGACGGCGTCTGCTCAAGCGTTGGTGCCTCGTGGGAAAGCGCTTCCCGGCAGAGCCTTCCATTTCTTGCTCCTGCATGGGAGCACCTTGAAATATCCTTGGATGATGTGAACGAGCTGCTTGAGCAGATGCAGGCCAGCCTAGATCAGGCCCAAGCGCTCTTGGTCATGCAATCATGAAGGAGTGCCCGATGCCCCCCCCCGACCAGTACATCGACAAGGCCTGTGCCCTGGAACGCCTGGACGGCGATGCGGACCTGTTCCGCGAAATCGTCGAGATCTTCCTGGACGACGCCCCCCGGATCTTCCTCGCCCTGAAGCAGGCACGCTCAGACCGCGACCAGAAGACCTCCGAACGCCAAGCGCACTCGCTCAAGGGAGCTTCCGCCAACGTTGGGGCAATCCACCTCCAGGCGATCAGCGTAAAGGCAGAGGAGGCAGCGCGGACTGGCGACTGGATGGGCCTCGAATCTCTCCTCCCGGACATGGAGGAGTCTCTCCACACGAGCATGGACGCTTTGAGGGACTGCATCGGATGAGCCTCAACGGCCCCATCACCCGCGTGCGCATCCTGGCCGTGGACGACGAGCGGACCAACCTCGCCATCCTCGCAAGGACGCTGGAGCAGGAAGGCTACGAAGTCGTCTGTGCCTCCTCCGGGGCGGGCGCGCGCGAGCTCATCCGCCAGTCCATCCCGCAGTTGGTGCTGCTGGACGTGAAGATGCCGGAGGAGGACGGCTTCGAGGTGCTGCAGTCCTTCCAGGACATTCACGGAATGCGGACAATTCCTGTCATATTCCTTTCCGGGGTGGAGGACGTCGCCGCCAAACTGCGCGGCTTCTCGCTGGGGGCCGTGGATTACATCGTCAAGCCCTTCCACCCTGAGGAGGTCAAGGCGCGGGTCCGCCTCCATCTGAAGCTTTCCCTGGCCACAAATGCGCTGATCGGTGAGCAGGCACGCAAGCTCCAGACGCTCCAGGAAGCGCAGAGCCGTCTCATGATCCATCCAGAGAGCCTTCCGCAGGCGAAGTTCGAGGTTTTCTGGCAGCCGGCCCAGGAGGCCGGAGGCGACTTCTACGACGTGGTCGAATCGGCGGTCGGCATCCACGCCTACTTCATCGCTGACGTCTCCGGTCACGACGTCGGGACCAGCCTGGTCGCATCCGCCGCCCAGGCCCTGCTGCGGCAGAACCTGAGTCCCTTCTACTCGCCCGTCGAGACCCTGCAGCTGATCAACGGAGCCCTGGTCCGATGGCTACCGAGCGGACGCTTCCTTTCCAGCACGCTGGTTGTCGCCAACCGCAAGAGCAACAAGGTCACGATCGTGAACGCGGGCCATCTGCCCGGCATCTACATCCGTCCCGGGGAGTCGGCTCAGCCGCTGCGCGTCGAGGGAGACCTGTTGGGCATCTTCGACGAACCGCGCTTCGGAGTGATGGAGCTGTCCTGCAAGCCCGGCGACCGCCTCCTCATGTTCACCGACGGCCTGCTGGAAAAGCCGGACAACTCCGGCTGGGAAGAAGGCTTCGAAAAGCTCCGCCAGGTCGTGGAGGACCTTCGTTCCTGTCCGCTGGATTCTTTTGTTGCGCGGATCCACGATCAGATGGATAATGGGTTCCGAGCGGACGACACTCTCATCCTTGCGCTTGAAATCTGAACGGAGGCACGAAATGATCCACGTTGTTGAGAATCCCGAGCAGACCAACATCACTCCGGCCGGAGCTCTGGACTTCGAGGGCGTGCGCCAGCTTCAGTCCATCCTTGCCGACGCGCTGACGAAACAAAAGGGCATCGAGGTGGACCTCGGACAGGTTCCGGGATTGACTTCGTCCGCGATCGGAGCCATGATCGCCGCCCACAACACGCTCCGCAAGCGCAGCCTCAAGCTCCAGGTCAAGAACGCAGGCGCCGAGGTCTCTCGCCTGTTCACGATCATGGGCCTGGACAAGCACTTCGAAATCCAAGGCAACTGATATGGCAGACCTGCTCGACGACGAAACCCTCCAGATTTTCCTGGAGGAGGCGCGAGATCATCTGGCGGACATCGAAACGGATCTTGTCGCCATCGAATCCGATGGCGGCCCGATCGATTCAGAGCTCGTCAACAAGGTCTTCCGTGGGATCCATTCCATCAAGGGCGGGGCCGGCTTCTTTGGGCTTGAACGGCTGAAGTCGCTGGCACATGTCCTTGAGAGCACGTTGAATAAGATCCGCAACGAAGAGCTGTCGCCCACGCGTGCGGTCGTCAACGCCATGCTCCAGGCCGCCGACGTGATCACCAACATGGTGGCAGACGCAGCCAATTCGAACACTGTAGACATTTCCCTGCCGCTTCAGGCCCTGAAGGACATTGACGAGGCCAGCCCCTCCTCGCAAGCTCCACTGCGCGAGCTTTCCGTACAAGATGGACATGCCATCTTCCAGGTTTCCGACGCGGACATCGACAGGTATACGAAGGGCGGAAAGTACCTCTACATCCTTGAATACGATCTGGTCCGCGACATCGACGCCAAGGGCAGCAGCCCATGGCAGCTTTTCAGCGAACTCGAGAAGACAGGATTCCTGGTTGAGACCCACCTGACCATCGACAACGAAGGCGAGATCGAGGCAAGTGTCGACAGCATCCCGTTCTACGCATTGTTCGCCACGGTCCTCGACGCAAGCCTGATGGAAGAATTCACAGGTTTGCCTGCAGAACAGATCCATCTCGTGCACAACCCCAGGGCAGGAAAGGCCCAGTCTGCAATCGCTGTTCCTCCCCCTCCGACTCCTCCGGTCCCGGATGTGGTCGAACAGCCGTCGCAAGCCAGCGGAAACTCGACATTCATGGATACAATCACCGAAGCTGCACACGATGTCCCTGTAGGCACTGTGGCCAAAGGAACGGCCAATCCGCCCTCCAACCCGCAAGCATCAAGCTCCTTGCGGGTCAACGTGCGGGTCCTAGATACCCTGATGACGCTGGCGGGCGAACTCGTATTGGCTCGCAACCAGCTCATGCAGAAGGTCGCCTCCCGCGAGATCACCGAGATCCAGTCGTCCAGCCAATCGCTCTCCCTGATCATCTCCGAACTGCAGGAAGCGGTGATGAGCACCAGGATGCAGCCCCTTTCCAACGTGTTCGGGAAGTTCCACCGCATCGTACGCGATCTTTCCCAGGATCTCGGCAAGAACATCCAGCTCGACATCGAGGGCGAGGACGTCGAACTCGACAAGACCGTGATCGAATCCATCTCGGACCCCCTGACACACCTTGTCCGCAATTCCGTGGATCACGGCATCGAGCTCCCGGCCATCCGACAGGCTGCTGGCAAGCCCGCCCTCGCATCGATTCGACTGCATGCCTACCACGAGGCGGGCAAGGTCGTCATCGAGATCCGGGACGACGGCAAAGGCATCGACGTCGCAGCGGTAAAGCGGAAGGCCCTCGAGCGAAAGCTCCTGGACGCAGCCCAACTGGAGGCCATGAGCCAAGCGGAAATCGTCAACCTCATTTTCCTGCCGGGGTTCTCCACGGCGGCCACGGTGACGGACATTTCCGGTCGCGGCGTCGGCATGGATGTGGTTCGGACCAACTTCACCAAGCTCGGTGGAGTGATCGACATCGACACCACCCCAGGCAAGGGAACCACCTTCCGCGTCAAGCTCCCCTTGACGCTTGCGATCATCCCTAGCCTGATGGTCTCCGTCAACGATGAGAACTACGCCATTCCTCAGGCCAACCTGGTCGAACTGGTCCGCGTTCCCGCCGCAGAGGTGCGCAACCGCATCGAACGCATCGGCGAAGCCTTGGTGATGCGACTGCGCGGAAAGCTCCTTCCCCTGGTCCGGCTGGCAGACGTTCTGAACCTGCAGCGCAACGTCACGCATCCGGAAACCGGAGAGAGACTCCCTGACCGCCGGGAGCGCATCGAGGATCGTCGCGGCCCCTTGCACGAGGAAAGTGCAGAGGAACGCGAGCGTCGCGTGAACTCCGACCGGCGCTTCCACAGCCAGAGCGCGGTGTCTATCGCGGTCCTTTCCGCCGGCGACTTCCAATATGGCCTGATCGTCGACAAGCTCCACGAATCCGAGGAGATCGTGGTCAAGCCCCTGGGGCGCCATTTCAGCCACTGCAGCTGCTATGCGGGCGCCACCATCCTGGGAGACGGCCAGGTCGCCCTGATCTTGGATGTAGTAGGTGTGATGCGTTCCATGAGGCTCACCGAAGTCAGTTCGAAGTCCAACCTCGATCGTTTGGAATCCGAACGCAATGCCAGTCACCTGGCCAAGGCCGATATCCAATCCTTCCTCTTGTTCCGGGTCGCAGAGGCCGAACAGTTTGCCGTTCCACTTTCGCTCGTGTCGCGAATCGAGCTCATCGAATCAGCACACATCGAGTCCACCGGCGGAAAGCGGTCGGTACAGTACCGAGGCGGCTCCCTGCCCCTGCTCACCCTGGATCAGGTAGCCAAGGTCGGCGCGACCCAGGAGCAGAGTTCCTACTTCTTGATCGTCTTCGCGGTCAACGGAAAGGAAATCGCTCTGCAGACGTCGCAGATCATTGATGTCCTTGAAGCGGGAGCGAACTTCGACGAAGTCACCTTCCGCCAGCCGGGCATCCTCGGTTCGGCCATCATGAACGGCTCCACCACCCTGCTCGTGGACCTGTATGGTATCGTAAAGGTGGCAGCACCGGAATGGCTGGGAAGCCCCAAGAAGCGGGACAGCAACAAGGTCAAGGTCCTCATCGCGGACGATTCCCCGTTCTACCTGCGCCAGATCAGTCAGTTTGCCACGGATGCGGGCTTTGAGGTGATCCAGGCGCACGATGGCCGAGAAGCCTTCGAGATCATGGAGCGAGAAGGCAACTCCATCCACGCGATCCTGACCGATGTCGAGATGCCCCGTATGGACGGCCTCGAACTGACTCGTCGCGTGCGTCGCGTGGACCGCTGGTCGAAGATGCCCATCATCGCCATCACCTCCCTCACTGGGGAAGATGCGGTGCGCAAAGGCCTTGAGGCTGGCGTGGATCGCTACATCGTCAAGCTGGACCGGGAACGGATCGTGCAAGCCATCGAAGAAGTCTTTCTAGCCAAGGAGTCGTGATGGAAGCCGTATACTCGGAAAGTCAACTGGAACTGACATCGTTCCTGGTCGGCGATCTGCTTTGTGGAATCGAGAACTCCCGCATCCGGGAGATCTCCAACATCCGCACCATCACTCCTGTCCACCATGCACCGGCGGAAGTGAGCGGCGTCGTAAACTTGCGCGGCCAGATCATGACGGTCATCGACATGGGAGTCCGCTTTGGCCGAGGCAAGGCATCCCAGACCCGCCAGACACGCATCCTGGTCGTCAACGACGGCCACGAGGACGTTGGGTTGATGGTCGACGCCGTCGAAGATGTCGTCTCGGCTTCCATGGAGGAGCTGGAACATCCCCCTTCAAACGTGGCAGGGGTCAGTGGCCACCTGTTCCAGTCCATCCTGAAGGTACAGGAAGACCTCATTGCGATCGTCAACATGGAACGCCTGTTGAAGATCAACTGACCTTCGGCCTCTAGTTGAACACCACCGTGCGGTTGCCGTAGCGCAACACCCTGTGCTGGAGGTGCAGCTGCACGGCCTTGGCCAGAACTTGGCGTTCCAGGTTCCGCCCCTTGTGGGCCAGGGCTTCCGCATCGTCGCGATGAGAGACGCGAGCCACGTCCTGCTCGATGATCGGCCCTTCGTCCAAGTCTTCGGTCACGTAGTGGCTGGTGGCACCGATCAGCTTGACACCGCGCTCGGCCGCCTGATGGTAGGGACGTCCGCCCTTGAAGGCCGGCAAGAACGAATGGTGAATATTGATCACCGGGAACTCAGAACGCTCCAGGAATTCCGGCGTCAGGATCTGCATCCAACGGGCCAGCACAAGCAGGCGGATGTCATTTTCCTTCGCTAGCGCGAGGATAGCGTCCTCGGCCGCCGCACGAGCCTGGATGTCGCCGACGGGCACCGGAAAGTGATGGAAATCCACCCCGTAGTGGCGCGCCAATCCCTCCGCATCCTTGTGGTTGCCGGCCACGAAGGCGATCCTGGCCGGAAGCTGCGAGATGTGGTTCAGGTACAGTAGGTCGGCCAGGCAGTGGTCCTGCTTGGAAACCAAGATGCCGATGGCCGGACGTTCGTCCGACAGATTGAGGCTCCATTCCATGCCCATGCCGCTGGCCAGCGGCGCGAAGGCGGCGTGGAAGGACGATACGTCAAGCAAGAAGCCATCCCACTCCCACTCAAGGCGGATGAAGCTCGTGTTCGAGTGCGCATCGGCATGGTGGTCGGCGTGGAGGAGGTTGCCTTCGTACTGGTGCACGAAACCGGTGGTGCGGGCCACAATGCCCTTGGCGTCGGGGCAGCGCCCCAGCAAAATGGCAGTCTTCATGGAATCACGATCCTGAAATGGGTCTTGGTTGGATGGGTCCGGCCTTGGCCGAGGAAGATGAAAGCCTTGGCCGAGTCGGCGGCGATGGAAGGCATGGTCCAAGGCAATTTGTCCCCGGGAATCACGCCACTGCGCAGCTTGATATCCACATCGACGGTGCACTTGGCCGCAGGAAGCGAAAGCGTCTTCAGTTTGGAACGGGCAAACAGGTTGGCTGTGACGGAATCGATGGCACTGCCCGGACGCGTCACGATCCGCATGACAGAGACGGAGTCGTTGTCCACCGTCCCGTTGTAGACAGCATCATCAAGCGAGACTGTCCCGACCGTTCCTCCAAAGGAAAGTCGCAAGCTCACCTTGGCGTTGAACACCCGGTTGTAGGTCTTTCCTCCCACGTCCCCGTCAGAGACCAGCTTCAGACTCAACTGCCCGTCCCCGTAGCGAAAAAACAACCCACGTTCCTGACCAGCCGAAGGGTATGCATCTCCCGCCAATCCCGACGCCTCGACGTAGAGGTTCGTGTCGGTCGGGGGAACGACGACCGGAGTCGAGGTATCTGCAACCTTCAAGCGGCGCGCGAAGGAGTCCAGCACGATCAATTTGACAGAATCCGGAAAAACTGGGATGCTGTCTAGGCTCCACCACAGACGTCCCTTCCGGAAGCCCTGCACCTTCAGCATCCACAAGCGTCCGGTGTCCAGCGGGCAGCGAAGCAACGTGTCCTTGACCGTGCCCGATCGGTACCTGGTCAGTGCCCCTGGAGCGGTCGGAGTCGTCCTGGTTGCAAAGGCCAAGGAAAGCGAATCCACAGCAGGAAACTTCTTCGAGGCCTTCACCAGGATGGTGTCCCGGGGCGTGGTGTCCGGCGGGGCCGCAGGGTAACGGTTGGTGTCGGCTAGCACCGGCCCAGGTATCTTCGACACCCCGTTGTCGGGACGATCACAGCCGAGAAGTAAGCCCACGAAAACTAGCAGCATCCATGCGAACGGTCTCACAGCGTCCTCCCTTGCGCCATGACGCGCTCGATCTCGTCGGGATGTTTCGGAATAGCCGCCGAGAGATTGAGGCACCCCTTGGCCGTGACCACGAGGTCGTCCTCGATGCGGATCCCGATCCATTCCTCGTGCAACCGACCGTCTACCCGCATCCGAAAACGGCCGTACAGGCCAGGCTCGTTGGAAAGCATCCAGCCCTGTTGCAGCGGCTGGTCCTGGTAGAGACGGAACGGATCACCATCGTGCTCCGCTTCAGCCATCAAGTGGGAGACCCCGTGAGGCTGGCACGGATGGGCCTTGGACTTGCCCGGCAAGGGGGCCACGCCGCCATCCACGTACAGCCGTTCGCACGTTCCGCCCTTGGAGAAGAAACGCTCCTGCAGGAGATCCTCTAGGCGTTGCCAGACCAGCCGATTGAGCTCGCGGATGGTGACGCCGGGACGGACATTGGCCTGGTTGTACTCCTGCGCCTCAAGGACGATCCCGTAGAGCAGGCGCTGGAGGGGCGAGTACTTCCCGCTGACAGGAATTGTCCGGGAGATGTCGGAGTGCATGCCCGCGAAGCGGCAGCCGAAGTCGAGCAGGACCATTCCCTTCGGGTCCAACGGCTCGTCATTTTTCATGTAGTGGAGCGTGCAGGCGTTGCGCCCTGATGCGCAGATGGTGGGAAAAGCCAGGCCCCATGGGCTCCGGGCGCACATTTCCGCTTCTAGGCTTGCCGCCAAGTGGCCTTCCGTCCCCATCTTCGAAATGGACAACAGGACGGCCTGGAAGGCCTCATTCGTCCAGCCCTGGGCCTGCTTCGCCTCCTTCAGGCGGACGGGATCCAGCACCAGGCGCTGCGCCAGGTGGGTCGCAGCGACGGAGCGCACTTCGGCTCCGAAGGGACGGATCCAGCGGGCGATCTCACGCGAGAATTGCCAATTTCTGTCAGAACGGCTCTCGCGCAGCCTGCCCTCGCGGTCGCGGTAGCTGTGGAAATAGACCCCCACGGCCTTCTCGCCCCGAAGCGCCACCAGGGCCTCCACCGAGGCACGGAAGTCGCGCAGCGACAGGATGGTCCCAAAGCCGGTCAGGAGCCGCAGCTCCGAGAGGACATCCTCGTACCCCGGGGCATCGAGAGGAAGCAGGCCCAGCCGCACGCCATCCCAGAACTCCCGCGCCGGATTCTTCTCGGGCAGGAACAGAACGGCCCGCCGGTCGGGATCCTTCGCTCCCGGATCCAGCAGGATGCGAACGCCAGTCTGGTTGATCCCGCAGAGGTGAAGCAGGGCCGGCTCCTGGAAGATCCTCGCGTCGGGGATCCGAAAGAGGTGTTCCGCTCCCGGTTCCAGGTCCAGCCCGGCAAAGACCGCAGGGCAGTCCAGACAGGCCAGCAGGTCGTCCCGGCGCTTCCTGAAGACCTCCGGGGCACGGTTTCCCAGCATGCCCACGGGATAGACTTGCGACAACTCCCGCAGTCGTCCGGATCGGATCTGGGATTCCTTCTTCATCGCTTCAAAATAGCTAAGGGCCGGGGAAAGCCCGGCCCCGCAATGAGGTTCCTTCGGATGGACAGGAATCGACCGTCAATTCTCTAGCTGGAAATCGAACCGCCGCTCGAACACGGCCGGCACGGCACGACCTTCCTTGATGTAGGGCCGGTAGCGCGCTGCAGCCAAGGCCGCCCGGGCCGAGCGGTCGAAGTCCCGGCCGCCCGAGCGCACGATCCGCACGTCGGTCACCGTGCCGTTTGCATCGATGGTGACCTGGGCCACCACCACCGCCGTCACGCCCTGGTCCAGTGCCCATTCGGGATACTCGGGCTTGACCGGCACCGCCTCATCAGGAGGACGCGTCAAGGCCACAGGAGCCGGAGGCAGCGCCTGCACCACCGGGGGCGGCTTGACCACCGCATCCTGCTTCTTCATGACGGTGTTGCCGGTCGCCACCGCAAACGAGCCGTTGTCCGACATCGCCCCATCGGGAAGCCCGAACTGCGGGGGAGGCGGAGGTGCTGCCGTGGGAGGCGGATTGGGATCCGGCGGTGGAGGCGTCAGGTCCTGCGGCTTCTCGGGCGGCGGCGGCGGTGGTGGCGGTGGAGGCGGCTTCACCGCTTCGGGCGGCTTGGGCGGCTCGTCCTGGACCATCGCGAGCTCTTCGCCCAGCACATTCCGAGGCAGGATCATGCTTCCCGAAAGCAGGGCCACGCTCAGCCCCAGGAACCCGAGGCCGATCGCCGCTTCGCGCCAGCCGAAGCTCCGGATCGGCGGCGGGATCCACTGCAGGTCGCTGGGCACCGCCGCCAGCACACCCTTGCGGCGCAGGTGATTCTTGTGATGGCTGCTCATGACTTGGGCCGCACCACTTTCAGCGCGTATTTGGTGATCCCGGCCCCACGGATCAGGTCGATAGCGCCCACCACGCTGCGATACGGGAGTTCCTCGTCGGCGGCGATCAGGACCTGGTGATCCTTGTTGAGAGATACGGCCTTCCGCAACCGCGCCGCCACGTTGGCGGTATCCAGAGGCTCGCCGTCCAGGTAGTAGCGATTTGCCTTGTCCAGCATGAGTCCGGAGGCCTTCGGGGCCTCCTGGCCCGCGTTGGCCGCCTTGGGCACGTTGATCACGATCTCGCGTTGGTCGATCACCGAGCTCGTGATCATGAAGATGATCAGGAGCACCAAGAAGATGTCCACCAGCGGCGTGATGTTGATCGTCGAGATCATCTCGTCGTCGTTCTGCGCTGCCGCTGCCATGTCAGCGCTCCTTGGCCACAGCCTGGAGGCTGCGGGCCATCAGAAGTCCACGGATCTCGCGGGCGCTTTCCAGGGCACCCTTGATCTGGTTCTTTAGCACGTTGAAGAAGACCACCGCGGGGATCGCCACCACCAGGCCGATGGCCGTGGCGATCAGCGCACCGGAGATGGCCACCATGACTTCCGTGGACCCCTTGCCCCCGGACTCGGCGAAGCGATTGAAGGCCATCAGGATTCCGATGACAGTTCCTGTCAAACCCAGGAACGGGGCGTTGGCACCCACTGTTCCAAGGAACGAGACCCCGCCTTCCATGGCACGGCGCTCGGCCGACTCCTGCGTCGCGAACACCTGTTCCAACGCTTCGGGAGAAAGGCCTGCGTTGTCGACGGCGGTCTTGACCACGCGCCCAGGCAGGGTCTTGAGGTCTTCCGGCTTGACTTCAATGCCTTCGAAGCCCTTGTCGAAGCTGCTGGAGAGGACCGCGATCCACTTCTTGGCGTCCCCTTGGTTGGCCTTGATGGCACGCCATCTCCAGACGAAGATGAAGAGTTCCCACAGCCCCAGGGCGATCAGCAGGAACAGGATCCCCTTCTCCATGACCAAAAGCAGCGGTGAAAGAAGGGCGATGAGCTTGGCTTGCAACATGATTTCTCCGAGGATTCTGTGTTGAGGATGAGTGTCGTTCCGCCCGAATCACTCGGAGCAGAACTGCTTGACTTGTTTGACGGGGATGGCCGTGGCTTCCCCTCGGGACTTGCGGACCTTGATCGAGTCGCACCAGACGGCTCGAAGCCGGGTCACCTGGACGGTATCGGGGAAGGCCGCTTCCAGGTCGAAGGTCGCGCTGTCGAGGATGGCACCGGTGAAGTAGCCCTTGCCGCCCTTGACGTTGGTGTATTCGTACTGACCGTCGCCAACATCACCCGTGAGCGCCTTGTAGTGCTCGTAGTACAGGCTGTCCACCGCCCATGCGTAGATGCGGTTGCGGCCGGTGTACCCGAGGTAGACATTGGACAGAAGGATGGAGTCCGGCCAGGCAGGCAAGCCCGATCCTCCGACCTTGGGTGCGGACGTCCAGGTGCGAGTGTCGCCCCTCTGGAAGTAGCCCGAGGAATCAACGTGACCGAGGGTCTTGCCGAACTGCCGGAAGATCTGCCCAAAGATCCGCGCCCGGGACGGGTCGAAGCCCTGGATGAACACGCTTCCGCCGTAGCTGGGGCGATCGACCTTCTGCCGCAGCACCCACTGCCGGTAGGTGGCCGACTGGGGAGCCGGCACCTGACCGGGAAAGCTCAACGACTGCACGATCGATTCGTCACTGACGTACCAGAGCGTGTCGTGGCCCTTCACGTACACGTTGCGCATCACCGCCTGCCCGGCGGCATAGGCGTACAGGTCTTCCGGATGAAGATTCCATTTCGTGAAGAACCGCCCGGTCGGGTCCAGGTCGCCGATCAGCTTGAGCACCGCAGCCGTGTTGCTCTGGTTCGCCTGCAGCGCCATCCGGAAGGTCCCGTTGGCAAGCGAAGGGTGCAGCGCCTCCACCGGCACGGCGAAGGAGTCGGCCAAGGCGTAGAAGGGCTGGGTGTAGCTGGAGGAGGAAAGTTCCTGGCGGGTGCCGTCGCTTTTGACGATGCTGGCCGACAAAGCAAGCGTCGCGGCACGGCGCACGCGCTTCTGGGCATCCACCGGCACCCAGGCGTGCGGCTGAGCCGACGAGAGGCGGTATTCCACCGTATCCCGCACTCCGGCCGAGTCCTGGTAGATGCGCAGCCAGGAGCCAGTCCCCGAGACGGTCGACTGCTCGTCGTAGCTGGCCTCGAGCGCGTTGGTCGCCTCGACCCACACGGTGTCGAAGGGACGGCCTGCGGTCTGGACGCCCGAGAGCCACAGGCTGCGGTCGGCGGCGTGGTCGGACACCGACATGTTCCAGGGGCCGTCGCAGGCCATCAGGAAGGTGGTGACGGAAATCGTCAGAATGATCTTGGTCTTCATCATGTCTCCGTCAGAACTCGACTTCGGCGCCGAGGAAGAAGGGAAGGAACGGGAACTGGTTCGTGGTTTCCTTCTTCGGGGGATTCTCCGCAGTATTGTAGTTCACCGTGTAGACGTTGTCGTGGTCGGTCACGTTGATGATCGTGTAGTAGAACCGCCAGGAGCCCGCCTTGCCCACATCCAGCAGCGTGAGGTCGGCTCGGAAGTAGTTGGGCTTGCGCTCGGAGTTCCTGAAGGCGTTCATCACGTAGGTGTTGTCCTTCACCCCGCCCGGTTCGCCGGTTCCCTGCGAGCCGTCGTAGCCCTGCCCGATCAGGTGGGTCTGGGCGTAGCCGTCGTAGCCCGTGAGCGGCAGACCGGAGTTGAAGTTGGCCTGCAGAGTGGAGCGCAGGAAGAAGCGCTTGCGCGAGGACTTCCAGAACGAGTTGACGCCATCGCCCAGCCAGTTCCCGGTGAGCATCAGCTTGAAGGTCTGGCGCTGGTCCCAATCTGCCCAATGGGGGTCGAAGGTCGTAGTGCCCAGACTGTTGGTGAACGGATCCTGGCGCAGCACCGACCAACCCAGGGCATAGGAGACGGATCCCGTCAGAGGGCCATCCTCCTTGGCGATGCCCAGCTCCCCGCCGGCGGCCCAGCCCTTGGCGGTGGCCAAGGCCGAGGCGATCTTCTGGTCGTCGCTCTGGGACTTCTCGTTTCCCTGCTCGGAAGCCGTCTTGTTCGGATAGTAGACCAGGAAATCCTTGAGGTTCTTCCAGTACGCCTCGCCGGTCACGCGCAGCTTCAAGGGCGTCAGCTCCGTGCGCTCCACGCCCAGCGCAAGCAAGCCCTGCTTGGTGGAGGGCAGGTCGCCCTTGACCGGATACCAGTACTCGTTGGGCATCTCCTGAGAGGAGAAGCGGATGCTGGTGAGGTACTGGTGGTAGTAGCCCAGGTGGAGGTCCGTCTTCCAGTTGGGCGCCGGACGCCAGGTCAGCGAGGCGCGCGGATCGAAGGCGACCTCGCCGGTGGTCGGGTAGCGGTATCCCCTCACGCCTCCCACCACGGTCCAGCGCGGATCGATGACCCAGCGATCCTGGACATACATGGCGTGCAGACGGGTCTCGGGATTGTCCTCGAAGTGCTGCCCGGAGATGGACACCTCCTGGACGAAGCGGACCCGGAAGTCGTTGTATTCGTAGCCGCCGGTGACCTGATGGCCATCCGGGCCGTCCCACACCAGCTCATGCCGGGTGTTGAGGGTCTTGACCTCGTTGACCATGGTCAGGATCTCGCTGAACTTGAGCGTCTGGTCGAAATCGGACCAGGCAAGCGAGCCTCGGTAGGCAAGCCCTGGCAGGATCTTCTTGCGCACGTTCAGAGGAACCGCCAAGTTCCCCCACTCCAGGTAGATGGGGACGATGGTCAGGGAGTCGCGCCCTTGGTAGACGGAGACGCGGACGGAATCGCCGTCATGTCCCCAGACCATGCTTCCCTGCTGGTCGTAGAAGTAGTACCCGATGTCGGGGATGCTGCTCGCGCCCGCGTCCCGAGCCGCCTGCAGCGCTTCGCCGACCCAGGTCCGACGTCCGGCGTAGACCCAGGAAAAGTCTCCCTTGTGGCCTTCGACGCTAGCCGATCCGCCGAAGGTCGTGAGCCGAGCGTTGCCCTTGAACCAGGTGTCCAGGGCCTTGCCGGAATCGGTATCCATGCCGCCGGTCTTGCTGGACACCGCCAGCACCGAAGCCAAGCGGTTGCCGTACTTCGACTCAAAGCCGCCCTTGTAGAAGTCCAGACCGCCCGTGGCGTCAGCCAGGAAGCTGGAGAACAGACCTCCGAAGTGCGACGGGCTGTAGACCACGGCGTTGTCGAAGAGCACCAGGTTCTGGTCGGAACTGGAGCCGCGCACGTAGATCTTGGTGGAGAAGTCCGAGGACTGCACCACGCCGGGCAGCGCCTGGACCGCGCGGATCACGTCCGGCTCGGCCAGTCCCGGCATCTGCTTGATGGTCTGGACGGTGACGCGTTCCTGTCCCATCTGGCGGGGCGGACGGCGTTTGCCCTTGATCACCACCGTTTTGGTGGCGCCGGCACCTTCCACCTTCACCGCACCGGCCCCAACTGCCTGGCGAGCCGCCGTGGCGCTGTCCAGCGTCGAATCCGAGACCACGTTGATTACCGTGTCGCGCTTTTCGATCACCGTATCGATCTTCATCGCAAGCGGCGCGATCTCCAGAGTATCGAACCCTTGCGGGCGCAGCGGCGAACAGGCCTTCTGCGTGCCCGCCTGAAGGCACAGCTCCACGGCTCCCGAAGCCCGGACCAAACTGTCCACCTGGGTCGTGATGCTCCAGCGCCCACTGCTGTCCGGAGACGCACTCACTCCATCCAAGGACACGATCGATCCCAGCGGCGCAAAGGAGCGGACGGTGAGCGATACCTTGCGGGACACGGCACTTGCTGGAGCGGTCGGATTCGCTTGCACGTCCTGAACCGCAGCCGTGTCCTTGACTTGCTGGCCTTGGCCGTTCCCGGAAGCCGGTTCCTGGGCGAGCGCCAGCGTCG
>Ga0302287_10000099_pt1 | contig 67517 bp, 63 predicted proteins | sample III_Fen_E2_4_FD_200452 | JGI IMG/M metagenome (GOLD analysis project Ga0302287, IMG submission 200452) | Peat permafrost microbial communities from Stordalen Mire near Abisko, Sweden - III_Fen_E2_4 | ecosystem: Environmental > Terrestrial > Soil > Wetlands > Permafrost | place: Sweden: Abisko... | reverse complement strand
AACAGCTTAAAGATAAGGCTCATTTCTTCCCGGAAGCCCATATTCAGCATTTTATCTGCTTCATCCAACACCAGGGTTTCAATATCGGTTAAATGGACTGCTTTCGAATCTACTAATTCCAACAACCGACCGGGAGTCGCTACAAGGATATTTACTCCCTGCAGGGCCATCATCTGCGGATTGATGGAAACACCGCCAAATACAGCCATAGTTTTAATCCGTTCGGGGAGTCCTGAACTAAACAATAGGAACACTTCACTGACCTGAATCGCAAGTTCACGTGTCGGTACCAATACCAATACATTGACATGCCTGTTTTTAGTTACTGTCTTTCCCAGCAGGTTCATTAAGATGGGCAAAACATAACTGACTGTTTTTCCCGAACCTGTGCGTGCAATGCCCAGAATATCCTTTCTTTTCAGAATGGCAGGTATCGCCTCAAGTTGGATGGGATAAGGCTGAGTATAATTTTGTTCGGCAATTTTTTTCAGTAAAGCAGGGGATAAACCTAAAGACGAAAAGGGCATAGTGTTCTGTATTTTTGATGTTATAAAATAATCTGAGGGTACAAAGATACTTGAAATAAATCCGGTATCGGTAAAAAACAGTTTTTTCCATCACCACAGATATCCCTGATTATTCTATTTTGTTGGAGATACACGGAAAAATGTAAAGGATGATGCAATTATCTGATTTCCTTTCCAAATGGAGTTAACGCCAGTCCTGCCAGCTTAAAGTGTTGTTTGGCAAACGGAATTCCAATGATGGTAATGGCAAATAAAACTCCGAACAATACATGTGTCAGACTAATCCAAAAGCCTCCGATAAAGATCCAGATCAGGTTCATAAGGGTGGATAAACATCCTGAGTTTCCCGGTTTAAGGCGTATTTCAGCACCAAAAGGCCACAATGCCAGCACAGCTAATTTCAAAGTCTGTATACCAAAAGGAATACCGATAATGGTGACCATTAACAGGATACTGGAGATCAGGTATTCAACAGAAATAATTATACCGCCAAAGACAAGCCATATTAAATTACCCAGGAATTTCATACTTGGTTTTTGATTTTAATTTTAATCCGGAAGAACCTGCCTATTTTTAATCAAAAAAAAGCAGGACGTTACAGACCTGTTTTATACACTAAATCAGAATGAGAATTCTCCATGCTTTCAATCTTTTGCTTAATCACGGTGGTTATAGCGATTTTATGTTTCTTTGTAAAATCATAAAAGACAATGATATCCTGTGCCTCTGCAATAAGTTCATTTGATTCGTTATAGATCTCGTGTTGAATTTTAAAACTTGTATTTTTTATGTATTCAACTTTAGAAAGAACGACCACCTGTCCCGGATAAAAAAGAGGCTTCCGAAACTGACAATGAATAGAAGCCAGAATAGGCCCTTTGTTTTCATCATCATGTAATTTCATTAACCCGACTTTTTCGAGATAATTCAAACGTGCAGCCTGAATATATTTCATTATTTCAAGGTTATTAACATGCCCGAAAGCATCCAGTTCACTCCAGTCGATACGGAGTTCAATTTTCATTGAAGAATCAGTCATTCGTATAATTTTACATTCCTATAAGACACTAACGCCTTGCAGGTCATTCATCGGATTGACAGGATAAACCCTATCCATCATTTTTAAAACATCATTTCTTTTGTAGTATTCTGGAACCAATAAAGGCAAACAGTCCTAACACGAAACCGGATACAATTCCAGCTACAGGTCCGGTTAGTAACATCATCAACCGGGGTGAATCAGGGAAAGGCATTTTAGCTAGCATTTCGGTTTCCAGTGGATGATTTGCCATATAATCATGTGCGAAAATAATATGGAAGGCAGTGACCCAGATACAATTGGTTATACCGACCCAGAATCCTGACATAAAATACTTTCCCGAACTTTTTAGAGCAATAAAATAGGCACAGATGATAAAAATAATCAACCAGTATATGGGTTCAATATTCGAAGGAATCCAAAACACAGTCGCAATAGCCATTGCCAGACCAAAGAGTGACAGTTGAAAAATGAGTTTGTAGTTCATACTGGTTTAATTATGATTACCGTTGCATTTATACAGTCCTGAAAATAACGGTAATTCTAAGTTAAGGTTGATTATGATTCAGAAGCTTTACTTTCGGATTTCTTTTTATCCATCAGTATGTATATGATCGGCAAAATCCCTAAGGTATTAAAAAGTGCAATACAAATAAACCATATTGGTTCATTGTTTCGACCGGCTTTCCACATTCCGATTAATTTCCAGACGATATCCCAGAGTACACAAAAAATAATGAAAGGCAACAGCCACGAAAAGGTGACCAGGAATTGTTGTAATCTTTCCATTTTTATTTAAATTAGAGTTAGTAGCGAGTTCTTATCGTGCTTATTAAATACTATAATTCTATCTGTTTATTCACAATTAGTCTTGAATTATTAAAAGAAAGTCAATTTACATTAGATTAAACACAGAAATAATCTTTTAGTTTAAATTTATATTGAATATGCGTTAAAAAAATAAGGTCCCTGGGGTTTAATCAGATTAAGACATCCTGATTTTATAATCCTCATACCCAAATTCACGTATCAGTTTGAATTTATTTTCTTTTGTCCAGATACCCATTGCCGGGTGAGATACACCATTGAACATGGTCGTTTTTACCATGGTATAATGAATCATATCTTCAAAAACAATCCGGTCACCTGTTTTAAGTTCCTGATCGAACGACCAGTCACCAAAGTAATCACCCGAGAGGCAACTGTTTCCTCCCATGCGGTAAGAGGGCTTGCCTTCTGCGGCATCAACAGAACCGATAATAGTCGGTTTATATGGCATTTCAAGGCAATCAGGCATATGACAGGCAAACGACACATCCAACATGGCAGTTGTTATCCCTTTATTTTCGACAATGTCAATTACATTCGAAACCAATACTCCGGTTTGCCATACAAATGCACTCCCCGGTTCGAGAATAATCTGCAAATGGGGGTACTTTGCCTTAAACGATTTCAACAGAGAGATTAGATGGTTGGTATCATACCCTTCACGCGTCATTAAATGCCCGCCACCCATATTTAACCACTTAATCTTAGGAAAGTACTTCCCGAACTTTTCTTCCACGACATTCAGCGTCTTTTCGAGGTCATAGGAAGTCGATTCGCACAATGTATGAAAATGCAATCCTTCCACCCCTACCGGTAAAGTATCACCCAGCAGATCTGCCACTACCCCGAGGCGTGATCCCGGAGCACAGGGATTATACAAATCAGTTTCCACATCCGAGTATTCCGGATTAATGCGTAATCCGCAGGATATTGAATTGGATTGTGTTTGCGGGTAAAACCGTTCGAACTGTGCCAGCGAATTAAATGTAATGTGGCTGCTGCATTTCATGATTTCAGGAAATTCTTTATCTGTATATGCCGGACCGTAAGTATGTGCCTTACTTCCCATTTCCTCGACTGCCAAACGCGCTTCTGCCAGTGAGCTGGCAGTGGAACAGGGAATATATTCACGTATTATCGGAAAGACGCTCCACATGGCAAAAGCTTTAAAAGCTAGTATAATTTCTATTCCAGCCCTTTCCTTTACTGACTTTATCAGTTCGAGGTTTCTACGAAGTGCTGCTTCGTCCAGTACATAACAAGGGGAGGGTATCTTAGTGAAATCCATTATTTTTATTTTTTTTGCAAAGGTACTGATTAATATTCAAGTGCTAAATGATCTTTAGTATATCTGTTAAGATTCAATTGCAAAAAAGAAACACAGTCGTATGAATAAACACTATTTTTTTCACATTGTATTTTGTTTCCGGAAAGTCAGATTGGAACACTGTTTTCATTTAAAGGTATATCCGGGATCCCATCTAATTTTAATATTTCTTTTGTATAACCGCTGCTTATTTTTTCGGCTATTTAAATTTCAGTCACAAAATAAAATCTTTAGAATTATAGTAACAAATCGAATGTTTAGTTTCCGTGTGTACGTAAAAAAACAAGTTCATTTTAGCTATTCTGATTGTTTCATTTTTTTTCTTTGATTACCAGAATAACGGAAACGAACAGAATTTATCCTCACGATGAATATATTTTAATATATATTATATATATTTTCACTTTTATTTAGTTGTAGAAAGCAACTAAATATCACACATTTATACTTATTACACATTGAAAAGGTATAAAAACAGTCCATCCCTGGTTCCAAAAGATGCACACAATTGATATATTTGTGTAATTTCGCAACGCTTTTGCGACAATTATAAACAAAATTGGAATGCAGAAAATATTTTATTCATTCTAAAAAAATCATTTAATGAAAAAACTAATTACCCTGATTACCGCTTTTTCGATAGGAGTTTCGGCATTCGCAGGTGGACTGTTAACAAACACCAATCAAAGTGTCCACTTTCTTAGAAATCCGGCACGGGATGCTTCAACCGATATTGATGCAGCGTATTCCAATCCGGCAGGTTTGATATATCTCCCGGATGGCTTTCATTTCTCACTTACCAATCAGAGTGCTTTTCAGACACGGACCGTCACTTCCACTTTTGCTCCTTTTGCTGCCTACGGTGGCAACGCTACAAAAACTTATAATGCTAAAACAGAAGCTCTGCTTATCCCGAGTTTTCAGGCAGCATATAAAAAAGACAAGCTGGCTCTTTCCGCATCGTTTGCCATTATCGGTGGTGGTGGTGAAGCCACTTTCGCGAACGGGTTACCATCTTTCGAGGCTCCAGTTTCAATGATTCCTATGGGTTTAACTGCTGCCGGGGTACGGACTACAAACTATTCCATGGAACAATACCTGAACGGGAAACAATTTATTTTCGGTTTTCAGGTTAATGCCACCTATAAGTTCAATGAAATAATTTCAGGATCACTTGGGGTTAGAATAAATTACCTGACAGGCAGTTATGACGGATATTTACGAAATATCCAGATAAATCCGCAACATCCTTCCTTAAACCCCAGCGGAAACATGATGCCGGCCAATACCTTACTTCAGCTCAGGTTTCGGCTCTTGGTGCCGGCTTAGGAAAGAATGTCAGCAACTATACCGCCACTCAGGTACAAGGAGGTTACAAGGCTGCGGCAACTTCCTATACGGCAAATGCTGCAAAGACAGCAGATAAAGAGGTTGATTGTAAGCAAACAGGATGGGGAGTAACCCCGATTCTTGGACTGGATATTCATCCATTAGAAAATCTGCTCATCGGATTAAAATACGAATTCGGAACCAAATTAAATGTTACGAACAATACAAGGGTCGACAATACCGGTCTGTATCCTGATGGAGAGGTTAACAGGAATGATATTCCGGCATTATTAACCATTGGTGCCCAGTATACGTTGGATAAAGTAAAAATCTCAGGAGGATATCATCATTTTTATGATACAGATGCTAAATTACCAAAAGATCGTCAGAATAGTATTAATAGTGGACTTAACGAATACCTGCTGGGCGCAGAATATTCGATAAACAAAACTTTTCTGATCAGTGCCGGTGGTCAGCTTACTCGTACCGGAGTTACCGATGATTATCAAAAAGATATGAGTTACAGCTTAAATTCGGTTTCCATAGGGTTTGGTGGAGCTGTTAACCTGACGAAACAACTGAGATTAAATGTGGCTTACTTCTTTACCAAATACGACAAATGGACTAAAGTGGTTGATAAGGATAAAGTGTTTGATGCGGCCACCAATACCAAGGGGTACAATGGCACTTCATTGGGTGGAACCGATGTCTATGACCGGACAAACAATGTTATCGGAGTCGGACTGGATTATAATTTCTGAAAACAGTTGAAGGATTAAACACATTCAACAGGGAATGTCAATAAAACAGAAGAAGGAGAGATGTCAAGTCCCTCCTTCTTTAGTTTTAAATAATTCGGCAAACGCCATTAAACGCTATAAATAGCAAGTGAAAATACCTACTAAGTTTATATAAATTCAGAAAATAAAAAACAGTTCAGTTTTTCCTGTATTCTATAGAAAAGACTAAAAAGAATGGAAGCATGACTATAAGCCTTGCTCCCATTCTTTTTAAATATCTCTTCCGTTGTTTCCGATACGTTGTGTAAGTATTACAATTCCAGATCAATGTCATGCAATTCATGCCAGGGCAATCCTTGTATGTTGAGTTGTTCCATAAACGGATCGGGATTAAATTCCTCCACATTATATACACCCGGTTTACGCCAGAGTCCTTTAAAGAACATCATGGCTCCAATCATGGCAGGGACACCGGTAGTATAACTCACACCCTGGGCACCGGTTTCTTTGTAAGCAGCTTCGTGACTGCAATTGTTATAGACATAATAGGTGGTTTCCTTTCCGTCTTTCAAACCTTTAATGCGACAGCCAATGGAAGTTTGTCCGGTATAGTTTTCACCCAGTTCACCCGGATCAGGCAATACGGCTTTCAGGAATTGAATAGGAACAATTTTTTGTCCGTTATATTCCACTTCATCAATCCGCGCCATGCCGATATTCTGAATCACGCGTAAGTGTGTGAGGTATTCCTGACCGAAAGTCATCCAGAAACGTGCACGCTTGATAGTCGGATAGTTTTTAACCAGTGATTCCAGTTCTTCGTGGTAAATCACATACGATTCTTTCGGTCCTACTTCCGGGTAGTTCAGTGCTTTATGAATCTCATGAGGTTCGGTATCCACCCATTGCCCATTTTCCCAGTATTTTCCACGTTGAGTTACCTCACGGATATTGATTTCAGGATTAAAATTGGTGGCAAATGCTTTGTGGTGATCCCCGGCATTGCAATCCACGATGTCCAGGTATTGAATTTCATCAAAATGATGCTTTGCAGCATAGGCTGTATAAATGCTGGTCACGCCCGGGTCAAAACCACAACCCAGAATGGCTGTCAGGCCGGCTTGCTTAAATTTATCTTTATACGCCCATTGCCAGCTGTATTCAAAATGTGCTTCATCCCGGGGCTCGTAATTGGCTGTATCGAGATAATTGACACCACTCTCCAGGCAGGCATCCATAATGTTCAGGTCCTGATAAGGGAGTGCTACGTTGATAAGCAATTCAGGTTGATAATCATTCAGCAATTTGACCAGTTCAGGAACATTGTCTGCATCAACCTGTGCTGTTTTCACTTCCACACCAAAGCGTTTCTTAATATCTGCCGCTATTTTGTCACATTTAGACTTCGTGCGACTTGCCAACATGATTTCAGTAAATACATCCGGATTTTGGGCTACTTTGTTTACTACTACAGTTCCCACGCCTCCGGCGCCGATAATTAATACTTTTCCCATTTTCTTTGAATGATAGAGATGAATTTTCGAATATTTATACGTTGTTACAAAAATAGTTGTTTTTTATGAATATGAAAGATTTTAGACATTCTATCTTGCTTAATCTTCCTTAAGGCTTCTTACCTATTACTTCTTTCGTCCTTCAAAATCCGAATATAGGCTACTTTGTTGCAAACTTATTTCAGTACCAGACAATTTTGTCTTTGATCTTTATTCTTTGATCTTTGTTCTTTGATCTTTGATCTTTTGTCTTTTGTCTTTTGTCTTTGTTCTTTTGTCTTTGTTCTTACTTGCTCCTTACCTCTTACCTCTTGCTCCTTACCTCTTACTTCTGATAAATCGTTGGATCAAACCCTGCCAGTCCTTCTTTTCGTTCGGTGCAGGTGCCACAGGTACCGCAATGAATTTCCTGACCGTTATAGCACGAGTAGGTATCTTCAAAGGGAACACCTATTTCTTTTCCCATTAATCCGATTTCACGTTTGGTAAGATTTGTAAAAGGTGCCAGAATCTGACAATGGTTGTAGGTACCAAGACTGATCGCCTTGCTCATTGTTTCAATAAATTCTTCCCGGCAATCCGGATAAATGGCATGATCGCCTGCATGGTTCGAAATCATCAGCTTATCACATCCGATACTTTCGGCTATTCCGGCTGCAATGCTCAACATAATCCCGTTACGAAACGGCACAACCGTTTTAATCATATTCTTGTCTTCGTAATGACCGTTAGGAATGGCTCCCCCTGACTTTAACAAATCGGAGACAAAGCCCATTTTGTTTAAATCTATTTCAATAACATGATGTTCAATGCCCAGTTTTTTACAATTTCTGGCTGCATATTCTATTTCACGCAAATTATGTTTCGATCCGTAATTAAAGGTCACAGCCAGCCTGATTCTTTCGGCATGTTTATAAATGGCCACCGAACTATCCATTCCACCCGAATAAAGTATTACTATATCTTTCATTTTTTTCTTTTTTTTGCGGCACAAAAGTACTCAAAACACATCAATTCATGGCAGCTTTTACGACTTTTTGTTTTTACCGTTACAAATAGATGTTTTTTTGTATTTTTGCAAAGGAATTAACTGGAAATATATTTAAAGTAAATTATGGAATACCCTTCAACAAAGATATTGCCTGCCGAATGGGCAAATCAACAATTTATTCAGCTCACCTGGCCACATATAAATACCGATTGGGCAGATATGCTCGATGAAGTAAACGAATGTTTTGTCAACATTGCCCGTGAAATAATTAAACATGAGGATTTACTGATTGTATGCTATGATACCGACGAGGTGGAACAACTCCTGGGTGATGCAGATTTATCCAGGATTACGTTTGCAGAGATGCCAACAAACGATACCTGGGCACGTGATCATGGTGGAATAACCGTCTTGGAAGATGGCAAACCGGTAGTCTACGATTTCACGTTCAATGGCTGGGGGTTGAAGTTTGCTGCCAATTACGACAATCTGATTACACGAAAGCTCTATACTGCTGGAATATTCAGTGATTATGGCCATAAAAACTGTTTTGATTTTGTTCTCGAAGGAGGTAGCATTGAATCAGATGGTGAAGGGACATTGCTCACAACATCCGAGTGTCTGCTCTCTGACAACCGCAACAATTTATCCGAAGAGGACATAGAAAAGAAACTGATCGGGTATTTCGGACTGAAACAGGTACTCTGGTTGAATCATGGTTATCTGGCAGGCGACGATACGGATAGTCACGTGGATACTTTGGCACGACTTTGTGACCGAAGTACCATTGCTTACTTAAAATGCGATGATATGGAGGATGAGCATTACTACGAACTGAAGAAAATGAAAAAAGAACTTCGTATGTTTAAAACTCCCGAAGGAAGATATTACAGGTTGATACCCCTACCAATGGCTGATGAAGTCTACTTCAACGACGAACGCCTGCCTGCCACCTATGCTAACTTTCTGATCATAAACGGAGCAGTGTTAATGCCGACCTACAATTCACCGAAAGATGAAATAGCGAAACAACAACTACAAAAAGCCTTTCCCGATCGGGAAATAGTGGGTATTAATTGCCTGGCATTATTAAAACAACACGGATCGTTGCATTGCGTGACCATGCAATATCCGGGGAGTAATGAGTAAGAGGCAAGAGGTAAGAGGTAAGTCAAAGCAAACAGATTTTTCTTTATTTGATGGAATACCAATTATATTTCCGAACGATAATATCTTTTTTAATCATTGAAATTAATGACTTTAAAATGCTGAAGAACGCTATCATCATAGGGTATTACCAAAAGCAACAGCGTCAAAGGCAACAATCAATTAAAATTCAAAACCATGAAAATAGGTCTAATCCAACAAGCCAATACTGCTAATCGTTCTGAGAATGTATCTAAACTGGAACTTAATATCCGCGCCTGCGTCGAACAGGGAGCTGAGCTGATCGTCATGCAGGAACTTCACAACGGGTTGTATTTCTGCCAGACGGAAGACCCTGCTGTATTTGATCTTGCCGAAACGATACCCGGTCCTTCAACAGAATTATTTGGCAGATTGGCTAAGGAACTTGAGGTTGTGCTGGTCCTCTCATTGTTCGAAAAACGGACAGCCGGGTTGTATCATAATACTGCGGTTGTCGTTGAAAAGGATGGAACCATAGCCGGAAAATACCGCAAGATGCATATTCCGGATGATCCTGCCTACTATGAAAAGTTCTACTTCACCCCCGGTGATCTAGGCTTTGAACCCATTCAGACTTCACTTGGAAAACTTGGTGTAATGGTATGCTGGGATCAATGGTATCCCGAAGCTGCCCGGTTAATGACCATGGCAGGTGCCGAAATACTGATCTATCCCACTGCCATTGGATGGGAAAGTACGGATACTGACGATGAAAAACTGCGTCAAATGATGGCCTGGCAGATTGCACAACGGGCACATGCAGTAGCGAACGGCACATATGTGGTGGCATGCAACCGAACAGGTTATGAGCCCGATCCTTCGGGGATAACTAACGGCATACAGTTTTGGGGCAACAGCTTTATTGCCGGTCCTCAGGGCGAAATCCTTTCACAGGCACCCAATGAGGAAGAAGAAAACCTGATCATTGAAATAGACTTGTCACGAACTGAAACCGTTCGTCGCATGTGGCCTTTTTTTAGGGATCGTCGTATTGATACTTATAGTGAGTTGGCTAAGAGGTGGAGGGAAGAATGATGTGGTTATGTGATAATGTGATGATGTGATGATGTGGTGACGTGATGATGAGTTGATGTGATTATATAGAAATAAATATGAAACATCAAACTAACCGTTAGAATTTGTCACAAAGCAACCCTAAAGACAATTTGTTTTATTACAAATTATTTTATTTGAGGCTTATCAGGTACTCATCTGCCGACAGAACCGAAATTGCTGACTCCTGACTTTCCAATGATTCTTTACACCAAATAATCAACTTGATAATGATTATTTAGCAGTATTTCTATAAGTATTGTCGAAGACAATTTCAAATAAAGGTTTCTAAAATCTTCAAACTTCAGAAACCCTTATTTTGTAAGATCAACAATCAACAGATATCAAAAAGGCAATTTAATAAAATTATTCTCCTCAGCCGGTTGATCCACATTATGTTTTTGTTTATCAACCGTTTTTCCTACTTTAAAATTATAGGTATACTGCACTACAAATGCAGCTATTGTCTTCATATAAGTGTCCGTTTGCTGATAAATTGAGTTATTCCGCAGGGTAGCTTTGCTATCGAAAAATTTACCGGCAAAAGGGTTAAACGAAAGAACTGCGAGGGTACTGTTGTTCTTAAACTGTTTAACAAGGCCTGCAAAGTAGAAGGGCGATACCCGCGTTTCCGTTTGCCCGTCCAATACAGGTCCGTTCAGATTAAACATAGCAATAAACTTCAGATCCAATGGTACCGGGAACATCATAAACGAATTCCAGTTCCAGGTTTGTTGGTTGGTCGGATTAATCTGATTGAGGTACCTGTCAATATGATTGAACGAATACCTTAAATTGGAATTAAACAAAACCTTTCCCACTTGCGAATTAATCGAAAGACCACTTCCTGCTTCATACCCGTTGGATATGTTAAACGGTTTGCTTTCAAACACATTGGAAGTACCTACCTGACTGATTATTGTCTGTATTAGTCCGGTTTTATATTCATAAAACAATTGGGGAGCCAGGTTAACAGTTACTTTCCCAAACGTAACCTTTACGTTGTAGGTAAACTGGAAATTATCCCGGTAGGCCGGTACCAGGTTTATATTTCCCTGACTTACAGTCTGGCTATCAACACGACTGACCAGTGGATTCAATTGCCCGACTGATGGACGGATCACCCTTCTGGAATATGAAAGCTTGATGCTGTTATTATCGTCAAACTTAAATGATCCATTTGCATAAGGCAGTGGTGAAAAATAATCATTACCCTGCTCCGAATTGATCACTACATGTGAAGTTTCAAACCTCGATCCTATCTTAATACTCCCCTTTTTAAAATTCCTCGATAATTCGGCATAGCCACCCATTCGCAGATCGGTGTAATCCAGATTAGGGGCAACTGTCAACGTACTAGAATTATCTATGGTATATCTGTTGAAATTGCCGCTGACACCTGCATTTAAGGAATAAACGCTATCAAAAGGCAAGGTGTAATTGGCCTGACCTGTAAACGTCTGCGTATTGGTTTTGCTCTTTTCAGTTTGCAACGGGTCTTTGAATTGTGAAGTTGTGTCGATAGGGTTGTAATATTCATTTCTGAAATCGGTTGTCGAAGGATTATTCAGACTTTTAAAATAATTCAATTCCACTTCATAGCCATGTTGGGATTTCTTATTGAACTTATGTTTATAAAAAAGCGATGTGGTAAGTCCATCATTGCTGGTCTTTGTATTGGTATACGACCGGAAAATACTATTCATAGCATTATCTGACCGGTTATAATTCCAGGCATCCCCGCTAACGTTGGTCAGATTGCCGTTATAAGAAACATTCAGGTTTATATTATTTAATTCATTGGGATCATAAATTAATCCGATATTGGCATTTCTATAGTTTCCGTTGATTCCCTGATCATTGTTCCGTCGCAATTCGTTACTTCCTGCGATACGGGTCATTTCTGATTTAATGTCGAAGTTTTGATACATTCCATTGGCCGCCACATAGTAAGATATTTTTTCGAACCCATAATCAAGGCTTCCATTTACCCGCCCCATGTAATTATCCCCACTCACGGGCAATGCCATGACACTTGCCATGCCCTTCAGTCCGAACCTCATAGCCGGATTCGTGACTATATTAATGACGGCATCCACATCGGCATCATATTTGCCCGAAGGACTGGTTATAACTTCCATCTTGTCCACCTGCGAGGGATGCAATCTTTTCAGGTATTCCTTATCCCGGGTAATCCCGTCAACTTCTATCTTTATATTCGATTTTCCGTTAACCGTGATGTTCTCATTCAAATAATCCACCTGCACCGAAGGGACTTTCCGAAGGACATCAAGTCCATCGGAGGAAGTTTTTTTAAGGCCATCGGGTATACTGTAAATAGTCCGGTCACCCAGTTCGGTGACTTTTAATTTTGACCCGTTCACCACCACCTCTTTAAAGTTATACGTGTTTGGTTCAAGGGCAATCACTCCCAGGTTATTGATCATTCCTTTCTTTCGTGGAACTGAACTCTGACGGGTTTTATAAACCAGGTGTTTCACACGGATACAATACGTTTTTATCGTATCGCCTTTATAAAAGACAAATTGACCTTCCGAGTTCGATTTAGATAATTCAACCGTATTACTGTCCGGCATTAGCAATAACTCCACACTTGCTCCTTCAACCGCTTTGGAGGTTTCTTTATCAGTAAGGCTTCCGGTAATAACTTGCCGGGCATGAACATTCAATGCTGTAAGACACAACAATAACATAAGAATTTTATTCGACATTACTCTATAGTATTAATAGATAATTTTCTTTTATTATTTTGTCATGACAGTTTCCGATTTTGAATCCACCACTACCGGCATTTTCATCTCGTTACCGTTATTTTTCATGGTGGTTGAACCTACAATATGCCCTGTAGAGGAATTCTTCAGGATTAACCCTGTTGGTAGATCAATAGTACCTTCGGAAGTCATAGTTCCTTTTAGTTCCTGAGTCATTTGAGCATTGGCATCGTTCGACGGCAAAGATTCAATTTCAGTTTTCCCGGCAACTGTAGCAGTGTTATTCTCAACACCTTTCAGAGTATATGAATTTTGTGCCATTAATGAAACAGCACTTGATACCATAAAAAATGAAGTTTCCCAGTTATCACCAATTTTCACCGTTGTTTCTGGCAGATATGAGAACAATGGTTCAATAAAACTTCTTACTGCCGATTCTTTAATAAGTCCATCCGCCTGCGTTTTGGCCTGGTCCCTTTTAGTGGCAGGTATAGAATCCAGTACAACCAAAACATTGTCTTTGAATTTTCCGTAATTCACAAAATCAATGAATTTCCCGGCTGTTGATATTTTTGCAGTGATTTTATACGTACTCATCCTATGCATGATCATCTCAAGAGGATCTGTACTTCCAGCCTTTGCCGAATTGGTTTCCTTATTAAACATTGGCGAACTGATTTTCGAAGCAATGGTATCAAATTTGAATTCTATATTCATTACGCCATTTTCCTGACTGAGCACCTGATAACTAATCGCCATGTTGGAAATAACATCAATGGCATACTGTTGCCCGTTGGCTGTTTGTTGAATGGCTTGTTTATTCGTACTTTTTGCCGTATATACCTTCCCCTTTTCAAGGTTTAATTTAAGACTTACCGGCGATTGTGCCTGCATTGAAATTCCCAATAGAGCTAAAAAAACTGTTAAGATGGTTGTTTTCATTTTTTAATTGATTTCTGGGTGAATAGTATTGAAGTTAAATTAATGTTCTTTATTGATCGTGTTTATGAATATTTTTTCATCTAACACATAGAGCTTCCCTATTGTTTTTTTTTACATAAGTATACCCGATATCTCCTTTTGCTCAAAATCCGGCATGCAGTTTATACTTCCAGGTATGCTTCAAATACATCTAATACATTTTCAGATACTTAAAATTTTACAAAGTTAAGATGCAATTGTTATTTATAATATACTTTTTTAACGTTAATTATTCTTTTTCGATCGATTACTCCGAATGAGTTTATCTTATTTCTTACTCCGCATATTCATTTAAATCATGAATCTCTTTCTCCAGCCCTTCAATCTTTGCTTTATAGATCTTAAGGTGTTTATAACCCAACGTGAGAGAAAATACGGACACAGCAATAAAAACAAACAAGATGTTTGATCCGAAATCAAGGCTTTTCCATGCAATCAGCAGTATACCTGCAAAAATCAGTGGAAAACCCATTAGATTAAACTTACGTTTTGCAACAAAAAGGCGTTTAAATTTTGTAACCTTCACCGCTGATTCAAGTATCGAATCAGCACCCAGGTTTATACCTCTTAGAACCATAAAGCTTTTAAAATTCATAGAAAACAAAACCACAAGAAATGTTAGAGTCAACAAACATCCCGTCAAAAACTTTATATCTACATTTTCAATCCTGAAATTATCGTGCAATCCCAGGATTAAAATTACCGGCAACAGGAATAATGAAATAAAACTCCTGTATTTCATCCAGTTCAATTTTTTCTGGGGCTTTTTTGACAAAGCATCCAGGATAAGCCTTTTATTCAGCTTCTCCAGATTGTCTAGTTTACGGTCGTATTTTTTCCAAATCGTTTTTAGTTCTTCTATTTCCATGATTTTTAAATTTAATTGTTGGATAAATGATTTTTAAGTTTTTGCTTTATCCGGCTGATTTTAGTAGCTACATTCGTTTTAGTCAGTCCGATAATTTCAGCTATTTCATCATACGATGTATCATCCAGGAAAAGCAGGATGATCGCTTTGTCAACATTCCCCAAGGAGTCGATGGCACTGTATAATTGTTCATACAATTCGTCAATAGTATGATCAGTTTCATTCGTCATGTCAGGAATCCAGTTTGTGTATTCAATCCGTTTTGAATGCTTTGTCGATTCGCGAAGCCATGTAATGGCGGTATTTAAGGATACCCTGTAAATCCAGGTACTCACTTTCGATTTCTGCTGAAAGGTAGGATATGCCGTCCATAAGTTTGAAATAATATCCTGGAACAAATCTTTGACATCATCCGCCTGATCGCAATACATATGGCTGACTTTATAAATCAGTTTTTTATTTTCCTCTACAATTTCTATAAAATCAGCTTGTAGTTTATCGTTATCCATTCTGACGTTTTTATTTTTTAAGTATTAGTCGAAATCACAGGCTAAAAATCACAGGTAAGAAGAATTATTTTTTATTGACGCGTATTACCACACGGCATATTGCTGCCGGCAAGCTCTTTATCTTATACAAAAACCGCTCCCGGAAATACTTCCTGAAGCGGTCTTTGTATAAGATAAAGAGATATTTAAACTTTCTCGTTCATTTTCATCAGGCCCATCATTTGGTTCACGGTTTTTTGCATACCGTCGGTAGATGCATCCAGGAAGATAACATTTCCCTTACCCGTTTCCCCAAAATGTTTGATGGTCTCCGTCCACATACTGAATAACAGGAAGGAGGCATCCAAATCGGCATCAGTCATCTCTTTAGCAGCCTGTGCCATTCCTTTGGCCACTTCTTCCCGGAACAAGGCAATTCCCTGTCCGCGTTGCTGAGCAGCTTCTTTTTCGGCTAATGCCGATATCTTAATGGCATTTCCTTCAGCTTCAGCAGCTTTTGTACGTGTGATCAGTAAGGCTTGTCCTTCGTTCTCAGCAGCTGCTTTCAGGTTATTCGAAGCCACAACCCGCGACATAGATTTGATAATTTCTTCATCAAAAGTAATATCATTCAATTGAATGTCAATCATATGATATCCCCATTCTTCCAGTGTCGCATCCAAATGTTTCTTCACTTCCAGGATGATTTCTGTACGGAGTCCGAGAATCTCGGCTTGTTTCTTGGTAGCCACAAAACTACGGATCGTACCTTCGATGGTGCGGATCAAAGCCTGCATAAAGCTGCGTTCGTCGACAAACTTAAACGCCACATTTTTAATCATTTCCTCCGATTGATTCAGCACGGCATACAGCAACATAGCCTTAAAGTACACATTCGCCTGATCCTGTGAAACCGCCTGGAATTCAAGTTCTGCCGAACGGTTCTGGATACTGATACGTTTGTACACCAGTTCAATCAATGGGATTTTAAAGTTAAGTCCGGGTGCCATAACACGACGATACTTTCCGAAAACTGTAATAACCGCCACATTTCCCTGATTTACGGTGACAAAACCGGAGAGAATGACAATCAATACAAATACTCCAATAATAATAAACGGAATTGATTCCATGGATTAATGTTTTATTGATTAAAATGATATTGATTCAAATTTCCTGTTGAATTAAATCTATTTGTTTTGTAGAATTAAGTATATCAAACAATGTTCGACTCCGAATTTTCTAAAAGGGACACCTCCTTATGATCAAGTCGCAGTTCCGATATGGCAAGTTTCATAGTTGGTCTTTTAACGACGAGTAAAACAATCATTAACCCTGCATAAACCAGATAATTGATATCTGAAGTCATAAAAATAACCATTAATGCAAATAATGCAGGGAGTTGGATAAATGCGTATCGTAGAATTGAAGCCCTTCTGTAGACTTCCATTTTAATTCTTAATTCTTCGTTATCCACTAAAGTATTCAACCGGATTCTGAAAATCACATTGCTTGCAATGATACCGACCATAATCAAACCCGGAACTAAATAAACAAATAAATTGGCTAATGCCGACTGAGTATCTGCATGCTGAAAATCGGCAATAAATAAACAGATTATAACTCCAAAAAGTATTACCCCCAACACCAAAGCCGCATGAATAATTGAAATTAATTTAAAATATTCTTTTGTTGAATTTTGATTATTTCCCATAAATTGATTGTCTTGAATTTCGATTCCATTGAATCTAAATTCTATAATAGCTAATTAAAAAAAGTATATAGTTTTATTGTTATTTCTTTTAAAAATCACACTTTCCTGCAAAAATCAGTTTTCCAAAAATACAATTGATTTCGTAATGACTTCAAAAGCCTGATAGAATGAGTTTAAACCCGTTGAACAGTTACATCATGTTAACCTAAATTTTATTTATTCGTAATCTAATCGTAGAGCAAAAAAACGTTGATTATACCGTCAACAAAAATACATATTTTTTTTGCAATTCACTCTTTTAGTCAAAACATATTTACGATTCTAAATTATTTAAGAATTCGGACAGATCTCTCTTTTAAGAATGGCTGTAACGGATCGGATTCTAATGAATTTCCAATGGTTGACTGATTAAATTATTTACTGACAGAATTATACACTTCAGGAATTACAGATTGCCAACTATAAGAATTAAGTAAAAAATCAGGTTTCTTCGAAAAACATTCAAATCAAATAAAACAAATAGAATTTTAAGTTGTAAAAAAAAGTAAATATTGAAAATTATCCGTACATATATGGTTGATCTGGATTAGTATATGCTTGACTCCTGAATTGGTTTTGGATCGGTTTTGGATCGGTTTTGGATCGGTTTATACAATCATATAACATTCACTTAACATCACTATATCAATCATTTAAATGCCATATATCTATAAAGATATATGGCATTTAAATTGATATTAATAGAAAGTCTTATTATAATCAAAACCGATCCAAAACGGATCCAAAACAAATCTAAAACCAATCTAAAGAGGAGAGCAGAATGGGTTTATAATAAATGCATTAAATGAGAGGACACTTTCCAACTAATGGAAAGCAGCGACATTGGATTTAAGAAAGAATAAAGATTGCCACCTTGATAAAAAAAAGGAAGTAAATTTTACCGGTTTCACTGAATATAAAACAGGAGCATCTGTCGGTTATTTCTTTTCGTAGGCAAGCATTTTCATTTTACACTCCATTCCCCATCGGAAACCACCCATTGAGCCATCAGTACGGATAACACGATGGCAGGGAATCAGGTAAGCAATGGGGTTGGCACCAATGGCAGTTCCCACGGCACGAACGGCTTTAGGACGACCTATATTTTCGGCAATTTGAGCATAAGTAGTTGTTTGTCCGGCAGGGATTTGTTTTAATGCTTCCCAGATGGAGAGTTGAAATTCCGTTCCGATTGGATTCAGAACCGGCCGTGAACCATTTTCAAAAATCTGACGGACTATACGTTCGGCTTTATTATCATTGTGTTTAAATTCGACATCAGGAAAACGGTAGTCGAGATCGGAGTAAGCACTCTCATGACTTTCTGGGAAAGTAAGGGCGCAAATCCCATCGTCTGAGAAAGCAATGCAACATTCGCCAAATGGGGTGGAGGAAAAACCATAAGAAGGATTTGATTGTGGAGGTAATTGTCTCATAGTTTTTTTGTTATTGTGTAGAAAAATTAAAGCGGGTAATGATTAGATAATTTTTTATAAAATAATTATCAGTTGTTAGATGCTACGAAAAAGTCAAGTACATTTGTGGCAAAGTTAACGAATTTAGTTGACTCAACGTTCATTTCTATACAAAAAAATACTCTTAATTCCAAAAACTCACCCGTATTTTATAAAAACTTATATGAAAAGATTGGTCCAATTAACTTTTTTGACAGTTTTGAGTCTATTCTCAGGAATCATGGCTCAGGTAAGCACATCTAAATGGGAAGCTCAGTCCATTGTTATTGATGGGAATGGGGCTGACTGGGGTACTCTCCCGCGTTTTTTTAATGCTGAATCGAATGTAAAATATGAATTCAGAAATGATGCTAAGAATTTATACCTGATACTAAAAGCAGCCGACCGGTCAACGCAAATGCAAATGTTGAGTGCAGGATTTAGTATAAAACTAAAAGTAAAGTCATCACCACCTTTGAAAATGTCCATAGCTTTTCCGGCATTAAAAAAGGGGGAAATGCCTCCCATGATCATCAATCAGGATGGCAAGATCGACAATCTGACATATAAATCAAGCCTAGGTGAAGTCATCATTCCAAAAGACACTGCTTTATTAGATGGTTTTCTGTTTTCTAAAGGCAAGATTGTCTCTGAAGGTAATGATGAGAACAGCATTTGTTTTGCACGGAGTAAAACAGCTCGTGAACTTGTAACCTATGAAGTCAGGGTTCCACTTCGAGAGATTTACGGGAATGATTATTCGCTTTTAAGTTTAAATACAACTCCCGTTCAATTATTGGTAAACATCAATGATCTTTCACAAAGAGATATGAAAAAGATGAAAGGTCATCAGGGCAAAGGAATGTCTGGAGGCATGCCTGGCGGAGGAAGAGGCGGCAGAGGAATGGGTGGAGAAATGGGTGGAAATGGTATGGAGAACAGGGGAATCGGAGGCAGTGATACCGGCGAAATGCCCGGTTCAGATATGCAGGAGTCCTTGCAAGGGAATCAGGGAAGCAACAGCTTTTCGATGGAACGGAAAAGCTTCAGCATTGATTTTAAATTATCGACAGGAAAAGAATAAACCGATCCCTGTATACTGCTGCAGAATCTAAGAAAGAGATTATGCTCTTTTTAATGCTTTATCCAAAGTAGGTTTTCTCAACACTTTGTTACTTTCGGAATAAATAAAGGAAGGAAGAAAGTAAATATGTTTTGGAATTTCATATTTCGACAGCACCTCATCCAATTGTTTTTCCAGACTTTCACGCTGAGAACTGGAATACTCTTCCGATTCAATGACTAACACCACAACATTTTCAAACTGATCGTCAGGAAGGGATGAAATAAAATAACCGGAAGGGATGATTCCTTCCAGTTTTTTTTCGAGTTGTTCCGGGTGAATCTTGATACCTCCCGAATTTATGGTAGAATCGTCTCGTCCCAGCCAGCGAAAAGAAGTTGTTCCTTTCAATTCAACAATATCATTCGTTTGGATTTCTTCCTTCAACAAGTGTGGAGCGCTAATAGCAAGACACCCTCTTTCATCGAGACGAACGGAGATTCCATCCAGTATCGTAAAACAGTCGGATCTTTCCACCCCGTTAAACCTACGCAAGGCAATGTGCGAACAGGTTTCAGTCATACCATATGTCTCATACAGTTCGGAAGGGATATTCTCAGAAAGCAATTCCAGTTTCGAAGTGACAGACCCCCCTCCCACTATTATTTTACCGACTGATTTAGCTTTCAGGGTTTCGAAGGAGTGAAACAATTGATACGGAGTGATGGCTGTAAAATCGATGGAATCCTGAAGGTTTATAAAAGGATTGGCAGATGGTTCAACAGCTAACAGCTGAAAACCACTCACAATAGCCCGTACGATCATCATTTTTCCGGCAATGTATGAAACCGGGAGACAAAGCAAACAATTACTTTTATTGGTAAGCTGAAAGAATTGGTTGGTCATCCGGGCAGAATTTTCCATGCTTAGCTTGGATAATCGAATGCTTTTAGGGATACCGGTAGATCCTGAAGTATGAACAGTAATAAAATCAGAATCGTCGAACCAGTCTTTCAGGAAGTAACCGACAGCATTCCACCAGGAATCTACGGGTAGTGCCGGATTGATGATTTGGTCAACATTCTGACGATCATACAGGATTTCGTTAAGGATGATACTTTCCATATGTTATGATATAATTGAGCTTACATCCCATTCATATTCCTTCCGGAAATACAATTTAGCCTGTTGTATGGACAGTGGAGATGGAATGTTGTTGTGATACAATTGTCCGGTACCTAATCCCTGTGGCAGGGTTGAGCCAAGAGTAGCCGTCCACTGTGCAATGGCATTCAGCCCGATATTGGATTCCAGCGCAGAGGTTACCCACCAGCTGACATGATGTTTCCGGGCCAGACGAATCCAATCTTCCGATTGCGTAATACCTCCCAACAGGCTTGGTTTTAAAATAATGTAAGCCGGCTTAATTTTTTCAAGCAAGGATTCTTTTTCATCAGGATGTACTCCAATCAACTCTTCATCCAACACAATGGGAATGGGAGAATGAATGCAGAGTCCGGCCATGGTGTCCCAATTATGTTGACGGATAGGTTGCTCAATGGAATGAATACTGAATTCAGACAGACGGTTTAATTTTTCAAGAGCTTCATTGGGATGAAAGGCTCCGTTTGCATCCAGACGTATTTCTATATCGTCAGATGAAAACTGTTTCCGGATTGCAGCCAGGATTTCGAGTTCGGTACTAAAATCATTGGCACCTATTTTCAGTTTGATACACCGGTATCCGGCATCAATCTTCTCCCTGATCTGCTTTTCCATAAAGGTTTTATCACCCATCCACACCAACCCGTTGATAGGAATACCTGTATTTCCATCCGTAAAAGCAGAAGGAAACAGTATCATCGACCCTTTTGCTGTAAGATCCAGCAATGCTGTTTCCAGTCCGAAAGCAATGGAAGGATATTCATGCAAATCAATTGTACCCGGGTCAGCACCCTCATTTAATATGGAGCATAGATAATCCAGTTTATCAGCATACGAATCAACCGGATCAATACTTAAATCAGGGATAGTGGAACATTCGCCGATACCCGTCCATCCATTTTTCTCCAGGATAAGAAAAGAGGAGGGTTTATGTAATAAAACCCCACGGGAAGTACCTGCGGGGAATTTGAAGTTGAGATCAAATGTAATATAACGGGCTGTGAACATAAATTACAAATTATAAATATCTGCATCAATTCCTGTTGACGCAGATTTACATAGATTATTTTTTAAATGTAAGAAATGAATATAAGATTTTATCCACAGATTACACTGATTTACACTGATTAAAAAAAAATTAAAGATTATCCGGAATTTAAATGATTTAAGCTTTTCAGAGATTATTTCATGAAATAAGTTAAAAATATATCAATAATCCGATTCCGAATGTCAATGCAAATATCAGGCTGGCTATAGATACTCTGGGTAATTCGGGATATAATTCCAACGCATCTTTATACGTAAATACTTTTTTCAGGTTTAAATACATTACAGGAAATGAAAGAACGAACAACCATTGCCAGGCGGAATGGTAATTCAACAACGTGTATATCACAGTGAGTAAAACAGCCCCACCAATTAAAAACAATTGGTAAAACCTCGCATTCTTTACACCCATTGTCACTACAATAGTCTTCTTTCCGGCATTTTTATCGGCTTTATAATCCCGCATGTTGTTCATGTTCAAAACACCTGTGCTTAACAATCCGATAGCCGAAGCTGGAAATACAATGTCCCAGCGAAAAGTTTGAGTATGCAGGAAATAAGTGCCAATCACCCCCACCAGGCCAAAGAAAATAAAAACAAAGATATCACCCAGTCCCCGGTAACCATACGGGTTTTTGCCCACCGTATATTTGATAGCCGCAGCAATAGCCGCCAACCCCAATAATCCAAACAACAACATGCTGGTGACAGGGATACCTTCGGTACCGATGATTATCAACGACACCCCCGATACAGCGCACAGGATTCCAAGGACAATAATACCACGCAACATGGTTTTAGGGGTTATCTCGCCCGACTGCACCATGCGTTTAGGGCCGATCCGTTCGGCAGTATCCTTCCCGTTTACAAAATCGCCATAATCATTGGCCATATTCGACATAATTTGAAGCAACACGGTGGTCAATGCCGCCAACCCAAATATAGACCAACGGAACTTATCATCAGCAGCTGCCAGGCAGGAACCAATAATTGTATTTGACAACGCCAACGGCAAAGTCCGTAAACGGAATGCTTCTATCCAGTTACTTATTTTCATTATTATTCAGATTTTTTAAATAAAGAACTTTGAGTAAGAGCCAGGAGCCAGGAACCAAGATCAAAGATCAAAGACAAAAGATCAAAGACAAAAGATTAAAGATTAAAGATCAAAAGAACAAGAACAAGAATCATTTACCTCAAACTTCAAACTCCTCAAACTCCTCAAACTCTTCAAACTCTTCAAACTCTTCAAACTCCTCAAACTCCTCAAACTCCTCAAACTCCTCAAACACGGAACGCGGAACACGGAACACGGAACGTAAAACGTCTTACGGCATTTTCGGAAACTTAGAAAAATCAGGTTTTCTCTTTTCAAGGAATGCATTTTTCCCTTCATGCGCTTCTTCTGTCATATAATACAACATGGTGGCATTCCCTGCCAATTCCTGAATACCTGCCTGACCGTCGAGTTCTGCATTTAAACCGGCTTTAATCATTCGCAATGCCAATGGACTATGTTGCATCATTTGCTTGCACCAGTCCACCGTTTCGTCTTCCAGTTGATCGTAGGGTACCACTTTATTGACCATACCCATTTCATACGCCTCGGCAGCTGAATACTGTTTACACAGAAACCATATCTCACGGGCTTTTTTCTGGCCTACAACACGGGCCAGGTAAGAAGACCCGAAACCGGCATCAAAGCTACCCACTTTAGGACCTGTTTGCCCAAAGATCGCATTTTCGGAAGCAATCGATAAGTCACAGACTACGTGCAGTACATGCCCACCCCCGATAGCAAAGCCATTGACCATTGCCACAACGGGTTTTGGCAGACTACGTATCATCTTTTGCAAATCGAGTACATTCAATCGAGGGATGCCATCTTTACCAATATATCCTCCAATTTGTTTCACATTGATATCACCGCCGCTACAAAAAGCCTTATCCCCTTCACCTGTGAGGATGACGGTAGCGATATCCTGGCTGTCCCGGCAAAAAGACATACATTCGATCATTTCTTTAATGGTATCGGGTGTAAAAGCATTGCGGTAACGGGGACGGTTAATCGTTATTTTGGCAATTCCTTCAAAATAATCAAATTTAATTTCATCGAATTCTTTAATACTTGTCCAGTTTCTCATTGATTTATTATTTTAAATTACCACCCCCAACCCCTAAAGGGGGGGGGTAAGAGTTGTAAGTATTGTTATTATTATTACACCCCTGCAAAAAAAAAAGAGTAAGAATCTTAAGTTCCGGTTTCTTTTCTTATCCCCCTTTAGGGGTTAGGGGTTCTCTTTTCTTATCCCCCTTTAGGGGCTAGGGGTTTTCTTTTCTTATATTTTCAAAATACCCTTTGTAATTTTCAGTATTTAATTCTGCATCGGTAAATACTTCAAGTACAGAAGCCTTACTGCTATTAAAAAGAGCGATAAGATTATCACCCAGTCCTTCTATTTGATTACAACCGAAATATTCTAATCCATAGGCTTCCACCAATGATTTTACATTCACATGATGAGGGGTTGTGAAATACTTCTCACAACCGGACATCAATAGAGAATCGCCAATAAATTTAAAGATATTTCCACCATTGTTATTCATGACAATGGTTTTAAAATTCCCCTTCATATAATTATTCCACAACCCGTTTGAATCATAGATAAATGATAAATCGCCTGTCAGGAAAAGAGTAGGCTGTCCGGAGGAAAAAGCAAATCCTGCTGCTGTAGACAAGCTCCCATCAATACCAGAGGTTCCACGGTTGCAGAAATAAGACAAATCGTCCCGGGTAGGGAATAATTGTGTCCAGCGCACCGAAGTGCTGTTTGCCAGTTGCATAATGGTTCCTGTTGGGACCAGTTTCAACAATTGAGTTACAACACTCATATCCGACAATGGGGCATTTTCAACAAATGAATCATGTCGTTTGCCAATGGTCTGCATCTGTTGTTGATATATTCCGGCAAAATCACTTGCTTTCTTTCCTAAAGGCATTTTGTCAAGTATGCCGACAGCTTTACCGGGGATAATAGTTGTCAGGCTTTTGTACGTATCTGCATACGGTAACGATGATTCGAATTGCCAGTGTTCAAAAGGACGGTGAGCTTTTAAAAACAGTTTCATCTGTTTGGAAATAGCAGAATGTCCAATGGTAATGAGCAAATCGGGTTGATAAGTCTCCTTTTCATCTTCCGACAGTGAAGCAAAAAAAACTTCGGGACGGCAAATAATATGCTCACCGCTTATATTTGATAGATTTTCTCCCACTACTACTACATCGGGTTCAGCGGAAAGCAGCGCTGCCAGTTCATTTAAAGATTCATTTTTAGGCTGAACGCCTATAATTATGAGTTTTTTGGAATATGATATCCAGGCTTCTGAGAGTTTCAACAAACTATCTGCAGAGATAGTAACTTCAGCGGATAGTGTTTTAATAATTTTGGGCTGACTGTGTTGTTCAGGCAATGCCTGGTAAATGGGCTCGCGTAAAGGCACATTGATTTGCACCGGTCCACAGGGTGATGTCATGGAGATATCTATGGCCTGTGAAATCTGCCTGTCGGAGAAAGCAAGATCATCTGCCAATATGGTTTCGACGGGCAATTCGACACAGGTTTTAATATAATTGGCATAAATGTTCGCTTGACGGATTGTTTGTCCATCAGCCTGATCAATGGTTTCGGCGGCACGGTCGGCAGTGATCACAATCAATGACAAATTTTGATAATATGCTTCGGCAATGGCCGGTGCAAAATTAAGGACGGCTGTTCCCGAAGTACAGACCAATGCAACCGGTTCAGCGCTATGTTGCGCAATTCCTGTGGCAAAATATGCAGCTGAACGCTCGTCCGTAATGCTCAAACATTCGAGTCCCGGATGATCGGTAAATGCCAGTATTAAGGGGGCATTCCGTGAACCCGGAGCAATGATCACCTTGCGTACTCCTTGCTGGAAACAAATTTCGGGTAAGTTTTTAATTCCCTGTCTAAAATGATTCATTATTCGATTTACTATTTACTCATTTACTATTTACAATTTATTTCCCTAAAGTATTAAAAATTCTTTTTTCTCAGGTTATCGTAAGAGACCCCATCTTTTGATTTCTCATCCCCTTTAGGGTTCCGGTTTTCTTTCTTATCCCTCTTTTGAGACTTGGGTTTTTTCTTATCCCCCTTTAGAGACTTGGGGTTTTTCTTATCCCCCTTTAGGGGCTAGGGGTTCTTTCTTATCCCCCTTTAGGGTTTCCGGTTTTCTTTCTTATCCCTCTTTTGAGACTTGGTTTTTTTCTTATCCCCCTTTAGGGTTAGGGGTTCTCTCTTATCCCCCTTTAGGGGTTAGGGGTCCTCTCTTCATTGCATTCATCATTGTGAGCATTTTATTATCCGTTTCCTCCCATTCGTTTTCAGCAATAGACGAAGCGGTTATACCAGCCCCACTGTAAAGGACAAATTGTTTTTTAAACAATTGAAGGCACCGTAAGTTTACATACAGGCAGCTTTTCTTATCCATGTTTAACGGACCGAGATAACCGGTGTAATAAGTCCTGTCATGTTTTTCATTCTTTAGAATAAAATTCCTTGCATTCTCTTTGGGCAGACCTCCCACCGAAGGAGTTGGATGTAAGGCTTTCAGACAGTCGCCCAATCTGTTTTCTATTTCTGTTTCATTAAATTCGAAACCTGTTCTGAGATGAATCAAATTAGCAGCCCGGTAATTTGAGGGGCCACTTAGTACGTAATCTTCTATTTTTAACGCATGGAGCGTTTTTTCAACAAACCCGGTAACAATTCCTTGTTCTTCAATTTCTTTCTCACTCCAGCTATATGCATCGAGAGGATCTCCGGTTGCCAGTTGCGTTCCGGCAAGCGATACGGTTTTCACTTTCCCGTCTTCAAGCACCAACAAAGGCTCGGGGGTTGCACCTGCCCAACAGCCTACTTCAGGGAGTTGAATCATATACACAAATGCGTGGGGATAGGTTTCACACAAATGCAGAAAAAAAGCACCGGCTTCAAATTCAGGTTTCAGATTTTCGACCCGAACTTTGGATAATACGACCTTGTGGAATATTCTTTGAGTGATAGCTTGCCGGGCACCGTTCACCTGGCTGATAAAATCTTCACGCGGAGTGGTAACTAATTTCCCGGATATCCTGTTTTCCGAAAACAGCAGCCCGGAGTTCCGGGAGAGCTGTTCTATAAAACCGGATTCTATATTTCCATTATAAAAAATTCGGTCCGGCTCAAGAATATACGCAGCATGATGCGTTGTTTCAAAAAAAGGAGCGACAATAAACCCTCTTCTTTGTTGAAGATCATTCAATACATCTATTTTCGCGGGGAAAGATAGATGTTGAACCAGGGTTACAATTTCCTGTTGCAGGGGTAACCGGTAAGATGCAAATGGGATATTCTGCTCTAAACAAACAGTTTGCAGGTTTATAAGCGATTGGGACGATTGATTTTCTAAATTCATTCTTACTCTTTCGGCTTTATGGGAATAATGCGGTTCGTGAGACGACAAACCGATATAAGTGTATCGTTTTTATCTTTCACGTGGATTTCCCAAACATGAGAACTTGCCCCTTGATGAACAATATTAGCCTCGGCAATCACCATTTTCTCAGAAGTAGTGCCAATATGACTTCCACTGATTTCGACTCCCAATACAGAAAAGCAGGTTCTGTCGACTATTGCAAGTGAACCCGCACTCCCCACCGATTCGGCCAGCGTCATTATGGCTCCCCCATGTAAACGTTTCATGGGCTGGATAGTTCTTTCATCAATAGGCATGGTAGCAGTAACACGACCGGCTGATAGTTCTGTATATTTAATTCCCAAATGCTCAATCATAGTATTTTTACACATACTATTAAGCACTTCCACAGTTAGTAATTGTGACATGACGAATAAATTAAATGGTAAAACCTCCCTTTTTTTTCAGGCATACAAAGATAAGAAATTATCTAAATCGGACATCACTATCGTTCTTTTATCTCAAACCAGAGACCGACTTATTATAAAAATACGATAATGAAATCTCTTAATTCTGTGATTATTTACAATCAGATAACAACTTTACGAGTAGTCGTTTTATTCAGGTGTTAGTACAGGGGACATCATTCATATCGACATAGAGAAACTGAAACATGTGATATGCTTATACTTACATTCAATGTCATTTTGTGTAGTACAAAAAATCAGAATATGATTTAAGTGTGAGGATCATACAAAAAGAGTCAGAAATAATAAACTCTAAAAATTAAGGGTTGGGAACTTTAACCGGCCGTTTGGCGAAAATAGCCGTTAATTCAGGTATACCAACGTACTTTCGTGTAAATAGTCTAAATACATAACTTGCCAGAAAGTAGAACAGAAAGGCTGTCGCAAATCCCATAATGACATCAATGACATAATGAGCCTGAATATAAACAGTAGAAGTAACTAAAGCCAGATAGAGCGGAAATAATATTGACAATAAGATGTACTGACGATTTTTCACAATCAAAAAAATAATTAAAGTTGAAATACCGACATGCGAACTTGGGAACGCTGCAGTTGGTCTTTCTCCTATTTGCTGAGAATTCTGAACCATTTGAGAGAAGAAACCTGAGTTTTTACCTGTCATTAAAAGAGCCTGATGTTTGTCAAAATAATAGCCGATATTGGGGAAAATTCCCGAGTTCAGGTTATCGACACTTATTGCCTGATAATAATATTGTGGTCCAGCTGTCGGGAAAAGTATATAGATCAGATAATAGCAAAAAAACGAGAACAGAACAATAAAAAAGAACTTTTCAAATATTCTTCTGCTTAAAAAGAAAAAATAGATGCAAGTGCCAATTATCAAAGGATAATAGGATAAATAACCCAGATTAAGGATTTCACTAAACCAGTGTTGAGGATATAGCTTACTAAATACCTGAGCTGGCTGGAAAGAGAATATGGTTTGTTCCAGACCTGCCAATAAATAATCGCAGTTTGGCATCAACCTATTGATATCAAAAGTTTCAGGATACCAATATACAAGCAAAACACCCACAAAGGCATATCGTGAAAATCGGATCATCCACCAATTTTTAATGGAGTTTAATATCGTAAGAAACACGATAATTAAAACTACGAAGAGCCTGGCTCTCAGCAATACATTTATTACCTGCAGGTCAGGATGAAGAATAATAACTATCAAAGATGTTATCATGACATAGATAAATGTCAGTTTCTCAACAGCAAAGAAACGTATTGGTCGATTTTGATTCATTTGTGTAGAACAAAGTTATTATTAATAAACAGGTCACTTAAAGTCGTTCATTTTATCAATTTCAATTCAATTGAAAACCAGATATCGCGATAGTAACACAGAAGATTGAGCATATACAACTCAATATGTATTAGTTATAAATTATAAAACTATATTGGAGACAACAAGAAATAAATAAAATTACAAAAATGCAAAGATACTATTTTTTATAACAATTAGTGATCAATTTTGACATTGAAATCTTCCCTTATTTCATTTATAATACGATAATATTATATTTCAGGCACAACCTGATTAATTTAAGGTTAAAAATACGAATAATTATCACCTGATATCCTACCTAAATATCCAATATCCTAAGCCTGGATAGTACATTTCATTTAAAAAAAAAAGGAACAACATCATTCCTTTATATCAAAATACAGGACCTAATGATCGATATAATTATCATTAACCTACAAAAATGCAAAAGATAAATATTTAATGTATTTTCGAATAGTAAACGCATTGTTCAGTTATATTATAAACACATCTATTACCTTGGGAGATGGTGACAGAGATCAGAGTTGATAAAGTATTAGTCTTGTCATATTTCTTCAAATAATATTAACTCTCATGCCCTTTATCAAGGAGAAGGTGATAGAGCCGAGAGGTAATTATGAAAAGTTTACAACTTTAAGCAAATATAATTCAAAGTTGTTACGAAGTTCGAAATTCATACAATTTCAAAAGCAAAAAAATAAGCAGCATTTGCTCGACGAATACCCGAATATCCTAAATAACAGCGATTCAGAACTCCGAATAAATGAATCAGCACTTGACACATGGAGGGTCAACATTTTATTATTAATTCACATTCAATATGGAATTAGTCTTCATTTAATTAAAATTCAGGAACCTGAATTTCTTTATTTATAAAAAAAACCTGCATTTTGAGTAGGAAAAGCAATTTAAAATTCTGTTCATGGGAATATGAAAAGAATTTCCTAAATTTGCAATCTTGCAATGGAATTGCATTTTGAAATTACAGGTACATTTAACAAACAGTTAAACTAAATTACATGATTAAAACAGTTGGCGACAATCTGAAAACTATTGGAATTTTCAACGATAGTTTTCCTCCAATTATGGATGGAGTATCACTTGCTGCTCAGAATTATGCGTATTGGTTACATCAAAAGAATCAACCGGTTTGCGTAATAACACCCAAGTCACCAAATTATTCGGATAACCAACCATTTCCGATTTACAGATATACCTCCATTCCTATTATAGGTCGAAAGCCCTATCGTATAGGACTTCCCACAATAGATCATACTTTTAAAACAGAAATTGAAAATATATCATTTGGATTGGTACATGCACATTGTCCGTTTAGTTCAGGTAGGTTAGCATTAAGTATTGCCAATAAACAAAAAATTCCTTTTGTTGCTACATTTCATTCAAAATACAGGGATGACTTTGAGCATTCTATTCACAACAAGTACATTGCCAAACAAATGACCAACGAAATAATCCGCTTCTTTGAAAAAGCGGATGAAGTCTGGATTCCACAAGCCTCGGTGGAAGAAACCATTCGTGAATATGGGTTCAAAGGAAAAGTGGAAATTGTAGACAACGGGAATGATTTTGCAACTGATCAACCGATCGAGCCGATAAAAAAAGCTGCCCGTACGGAGTTGAATATACCTGAGAATGAAATGGTTTTTTTGTTTGTCGGTCAGCATATCTGGGAAAAAAACACTCGATTAATTATCGAATCCCTTGCCCGAATAAATGATCTTCCTTTTAAAATGTTTTTTGTAGGAATAGGCTATGCAGCTTCTGAGCTGAAACAGTTGGCGGAAGATTCAGGATTGAGTGACAAGGTGGAATTTGTAGGAATGATTACCGATCGTGACCGAATTAAACAATATTATGCCGCAGCCGATTTATTTCTTTTTCCATCCATCTACGACAATGCTCCACTGGTGATTCGCGAAGCAGGTGCCATGCATACTCCCTCAATATTAATACAGGGATCATCTTCGGCTGAAAATGTGATTGATAATTTCAATGGTTTTCTGATCAGTAATTCTGTTGAATCTTTTTCTGCAAAATTAAGAGAATTGATGGCTACTCCTGAAAGGATCCGTGTAGCAGGATTGAATGCTTCTAAAAGTATTGCCAGGTCCTGGGAAAACGTTGTAGAAGAAGTGCTCGACAGATATAATAAACTAATGCAGCGAAAATGGAGAATTTAATTCAACCGATACTGGCTTCTAAGAAAGCAACGAAACCATTTAAAGCCTATCAGGTTCTGATTCCGGTATTACTTGGCTTATTTGTCATCGGTTGGCTATTCCTGGATGAATTTAATCCCGAAGTTTTTTTCTCTTTTAATTTCACCATTTTCAGTGTCATGTTTCTTATTCTTGCATTTTTATTAATGCTTTTAAGAGATTTTGGAATGATGTGGCGATTCAGATTGCTCACCGACAAAGATCTATCCTGGAAACAGGCTTTTCATATCAATGTACTCAGTGAATTCACTTCGGCAGTAACACCGGCAGCTGTTGGCGGGTCAAGCCTGGTCGTTATATTTCTTATAAAAGAAGGTATCAATGCCGGTCGCAGTACGACCATAATGTTTGTAAATCTGTTCCTGGATGAATTGTTCTTTCTGGTTGTTTGCCCCATTGTATTTCTGTTTATTCCGATCGATCAACTGTTTAATTCATCATCCGTCATTGTTTCGTCCTTTGCCTATGTTTTTACGGGACTTTACGTGACCCGGTTCATCTGGACTTGTATCATGTTTATCGGGATCTTCAAACGTCCGGATTGGATAAAACATATTCTGCTCACTCTTTTCAGACTTCCGGTTTTACGTAGATGGTATTTAAGTGTTGAGATTTTGACCAACAATCTGGTTCAGGCATCGAATGAAATCGGGAAACGTTCATTTGTTTTTTGGTTAAAAGCATTTGGGATGACACTCCTCACCTGGTCATCTCGTTTTCTTGTTGTCAATGCCGTATTTATGGCTTTTAAACCTGAAAATATTAACCATTTGGTGATTTTTGCCCGCCAATTGATTTTATGGGTTTTTATGATCGTTAGTCCGACTCCAGGCGGTAGCGGTGTAAGTGAATATGCTTTCAAAGAATATTATAAAGATGTGTTTACTTCAAAGTATTCTGATAGTGCTATTATTTTTGTCACCCTTATCTGGAGAATGATCAGTTATTATTTATATTTATTGCTTGGAATATTAGTAATTCCTAACTGGCTTAAAAAATCATTCTCCAAAAGCAATCCGAATTCTGAGATTACTTCAGAATAAAATCAAATACAATACATTTAATAAAGTCAAATATCAATTAAATTATCGATGTTGATTTCGTATTTTAATAGGATTACTTTATCTTTACGAATATTAAACGATAATTATCAAAGAATGATTAAGAAAATATTTTTCACAACTGCCTTTTTACTCTCATTAAACTTAGCATTTGCCTGTACAAATTTTTTGGTCGGCAAAGCTGCAACACTTGACGGATCTACTTTAATCAGTTATAATGCTGATTCATATTTTTTATTCGGTGCACTGTACCATTTTCCGGCTGCTGTTTATCCGGCAGGTTCCATGCTCGATGTTCATGATTGGGACTCGGGTAAATTTCTTGGGATAATTAAACAAGTGGAACAGACCTATTCTGTAATCGGCAATATGAACGAACATCAGGTAAGCATCGGTGAAACCACCTTTGGAGGAAGGACTGAACTGGTCGACTCTACAGCCATTATGGATTACGGAAGTCTGATTTATATTGGATTGCAACGTTCAAAAACAGCCAGGGAAGCCATCAAAGTGATGACCGATTTAGTGGCAGAATACGGGTATTACAGCGAAGGAGAATCATTTTCAATAGCCGACCCGAATGAAGTATGGATCCTGGAAATGGTAGGAAAAGGGGCAAATAACAAAGGTGCGGTTTGGGTAGCTCAACGAATCCCTGATGATTGCGTTTCAGCACATGCCAATCAGGCAAGGATCACAACTTTCCCGTATGACGATAAAAATAATTGCATGTACTCAGAAGATGTCATCGCATTTGCCCGTGAAAAAGGATATTTCAAAGGAATAAATAAAGAATTTAGTTTCTCCGACACCTATGCTCCACTCGACTATGTTGCTTTAAGAGCCTGTGAAGCACGTGTATGGTCTTTCTTTCGCAAAGTGGATCCGACAATGGAGAAATACATAACATATATTAAAGGCGAAACTGCTGAAAGAATGCCGTTGTGGGTAAAACCGGCGATTAAACTTTCAGCTCAAAAACTGAAAGAGTATATGCGCGACCAATACGAAGGTACTGAATTCGATATGACAAAAGGAATGGCAGCAGGTCCCTTTAGAAGTAAACTCCGTTGTAGCCCGTTGACTTTTAAAGTCGACAGCATCGAATATGTTCATGAACGTCCCACTGCAACTCAACAAACGGGGTTTACCTTTGTAGCACAAATGAGAAGCTGGATGCCCGATTATATCGGTGGTATTCTGTGGTTTGGTGTGGATGACGCCGCAACAAGTTTATATGTACCTATGTACTGTGGTATCAACCGTATTCCCGAATGTTATCGTCCCGACAATGGCAGCCTGCTCGAGTATTCTTCTACATCAGCTTTCTGGACATACAACTGGGTAGCAAATTATGCCTACAGTAAATATTCGTACATGGTTCCTGATATTAAAAAAGTTCAGTCCAAATGGGAAGACGACTTCAATGCACTTGTTCCTGCTATCGACAAAGTTGCGATTGGTATGACTGAAAACGATGCTCGGGTATTCCTTTCCGATTTTAGTATTGCACAAGCAGAAAACTCAACTGCGGCATGGAAAAAACTGGGTGAATATCTCCTTGTAAAATACATGGATGGGAATATCAAAGCCGAAAAGAATGGTAAATTCGTACAGAACGAATATAAAATACCTACAACTATTATCAGAGCAGGATATCCTGAAGAATACTTACGTCAAATGGTAAAAGAGAATCCGGGACTCAGAGTAAAAACTGCCGAAGAAATGAAGAACCGTAAATAATTGAATTTAGTTTTACCATTCGTTATTTTTATATCCTGATTGTTCAATTTAATTCATCCATACTTTTAAAGTGTACTTTCCCCCATGAAAAGCGAAATAAGACTTTTATTTTTGCTTGTTTTTGTAATTGGTTTGATTCTAAATCAGACGGATTGCCTTTTCATGAATCATGCACATACGCACCATTCTATTGAAAGTGAATCATTAGGTGCTGATTTATCTAATCAGTTCAATGATACACATTCAATAAATCCGGAGAATGATTTTTTTATTTTCGATCCACAATTTAAACTATCAAATTCCGGAAATTGCTCCTTATTATTTTCTTCAACTGACAGCAATGAGCAGATGAATTTTCCTTCTTCTATCTGGCAACCGCCTAAAAGCTTATAATCCTTATCCTTTCTTAATTCAATTTAAGGTGTATTCATCATACATCTCACATCTTTTATATCCATCATATACTCATTTATGATAACAGAAAAAAAACAAACAGCTTTAAAGGAAAAGAAACAGGCTGCTTTAATTTCAGTTTTTGCAGCAATTGTACTTACAGGGTTTAAATTGGTTATCGGATTAGTTACAAACAGTCTGGGTATATTATCGGAAGCATTGCACTCGGGATTAGACCTGGTGGCTGCTGTAATCACCTACTTTTCTGTGAGAATTTCCGATATGCCGGCTGATGAGAAACATAATTATGGCCATGGAAAAATTGAGAACTTCTCTGCGTTCATGGAAACCATTTTACTGTTAATTACATGTACCTGGATAATCTACGAAGCAGTGAACCGGTTGGTTTCGCATGAGACGGATATTAAAATTTCAGTTTGGAGTTACATTGTTGTTGTCACTTCAATTCTCATTGACATCAATCGCTCCCGAATGTTATTCAGGGTAGCAAAGAAGCATAACAGTCAGGCACTTGAGGCAGATGCCCTCCATTTTTCAACAGATATATGGAGCTCTGCTGTCGTTTTATTCGGACTCATTTGTGCTAACTTTGGTTTTTTCGCTGCCGATTCAATTGCAGCACTGGTAGTTGCGGCCATTGTATTGCTTGTTTCCTACAGACTGGGTAAAAAATCAATAGATGTACTACTCGATCGTGCCCCTCAGGATACTGTTAAAACTGCAAAGGAGGTATTAGATGGTTTTCCTGAAGTAAGGAAATATCATAACTTAAGAGTAAGAACTGCCGGGGCAGATACGTTCATAAAAGTGAATATTCACCTGGAACCTGATTTAAGTCTTCAGGAAGTACATGAATTATGTGATAAAATTGAGAATACTGTTCACGAACTTATTCCAAGGAGCGAAGTTTATTTACACGCTGAACCACATGAAATGAGTCATCTGGAAGCCGAAACAGATGAAAATTAAAAAAAAACAGTATAATATTTTAAACAAAAACAATCATGGATTTAGACGATATATTTGAAAATGATCAAAAACGAAAGCATCAAAATTACGACCGTAATTATAGACATGAAGATGACTATAGGCATGAAAATGAGTATAATTCATCTCATTCACAAGAAAAACGAGAAGATATTAAACAACTGTTGCTAGAAAAACTACGAAACAACCCGGATTTAAAAAAAATATTAATTTTTGGTTCAATCGTATTATTTATTATTGTTTTAGGTCTGATCATTCTTTTACTTCCGTTAATACTCAAACTTTTTGGGTTTGTTACTGAAAATGGTATTGAAGGATTCCTGAATACCATTTGGAAAGGGTCAAAATAGAAAATTAATTTTTATCTGTAAGTATAGGAGGGACAAAGTTTTTAAATAACTCATTTAATTTCTTTGTAACTTCTATACTCTTTTTATTCATAAACAAGAACAATGAAGCGTATTCAGTTTACAGATGCAACCGCAAATATTGGGATGGAATAATTTGTTTTCTTTATCAGTTAAAAAAACCGCCACGCATATCAAATTCTTATGAAATGCGAACAGTAAAAAAAATTAAGTAATTCAAAGTATTTAGTGAATTTTTTTAGTAGTGACCACCACCACCACACCACCAAGGGAGGTTAGGAGTGCATTACAAGATTAAATTTACGGATTGGTATTTTTCAAATACTGCATCTAAAATCCCCTTTGGGGGTTTGGAGGTCGGGAATAGAATAAATGAAAGAAAGCCAGCGTTTTATTTTAATAAATGTATCATTATTTAATATTGATTACTTACTACAATGAGAGAATTCATTTTTCAGGAGAGAAATAAATTTAATTCTTCAAAATCAGGTTTAAGGATCGTGCAATTCATACTGGAAATATTTTTTCAAGAAAATAATTTTTTCATTTATTTGAAACTTTTAGAAATAGAATGTGTTGATACTATAATTGGCACCGTATAATTTTACGGGAATCAATATTAAAATCAAAAACCTACAATTATGAAAATTGTCATTTTCGGTGCAAACGGTAAAACAGGTATCCTTTTGGTGGAACAGGCATTGGCTAAGGGATATCAGGTGGTTGCCTACATTCGTCGACCAGAGTCGATAGTTATTGATAATCCAAAATTAAAAATCATTATAGGTAATCTGAACGAACCTCTAAAAATGAAAGATGCCATTACGGGGACCGATGCCTGTATCTCCACTTTGGGTGGTGGATCTTTAACAAAGCATTCCCTCGAAATAATGAATGGAATAAAAAATATCATTTCAATCATGGAGATAGCAAAAGTGCATCGTTTTATTTACCTGTCAAGTCTGGGTGCGGGCGAAAGCCGCTTTCTTATTCCACAGCCTCTAAGATTCATTTTAACGAGGTTTCTTTTAAAGGTACCACTTGCCGATCATAACTTTAATGAGAGCAATATAACAAAGAGCAAACTCGACTGGACATTGGTACGTCCGGGCAGTTTAACTGACGGGCAGATAACCGGGAATTTAAAACACGGGGCAGACAGGACAAAAATGAAAGGGAATGCAAACATTTCACGAGCCAATGTAGCATCATTTATTCTACAACAACTCACTGACACTACCTATATTAAAAAGGCTGTATGGCTTTACGAATAATAACACCATAAATGTAAACCGTAGGAGAATTACAACACGTAATTCTTTTTTTTTCTTAACCCGGAAATTCAAATTAAAAGGACTATTTTTGCATCCCAACTAAACATATTTAAAATTGACCGAAAATATACTTTTTGAGCGTGCCGATTATACGGTGAATAGTCTTCCAAGAGGGGAATATGAAAACTGCCGTTTTTTAAATTGCAACTTTTATGGAGGTGACATTTCACACCTGACGTTTCGTGAATGTACTTTTGACAGCTGTGATTTCAGTCTTGCCAAACTAAAAAACACGGCACTCAATGATATTCATTTTGTTGATTGTAAATTATTGGGCGTTCAATTTGAAGAATGCAATCAATTCTTACTTTCGCTTGATTTCGTGAACTGCGTTCTCAAACTGGCGGTCTTCTACAAACTGAAACTTAAAAAGACACGTTTTATAAACTGTAACCTGCAGGAAACTGACTTCTCAGAGGCTGATCTTACGGCATCAACATTCGATAATTGCGATATGCAACGGGCTATTTTTTATAAAACAATCCTTGAGAAATCCGATTTCCGCACTTCTTTCAACTATTCAATTGACCCTGATCAAAACAGAATCACTAAAGCACACTTTTCAAGAATGGGAGTTGTGGGGCTGCTGGATAAATACAGGATTGTAATTGAATGAAATTGGTTGATTAGTTAATTGGGTAATTGGGTAATTGGTTGATTGGGTAATTGATTGATTAGTTGATTAGGTAATTGGTTGATTGGTTGAGTTCTTTAATTTCGTTTCTACCGACTACTTACTCGTTACCACTCTTACCTCTTCTTCATTTTTCTTTCCTCTTCTTCATTTCTCTTTCCTTACCTCTTACCTCTCATTTCTCATTTCTCACCCCTCATTCCTGTTATTTACGTAAGTCCTTCGCCCCTCTCACTTCTGTCGATACTTCATTGAGCCAGCCTGCCCGTTGAAAAACAGCGGTCTGAATTTTTATAAAACGGATACTCGCCAAATGAATTGATTTTCCTGTTTCATCCACGGCATTGGATATATCAAGTTTATTTGCTCCCACTGTGGCATCATAATCTGTACCAAACAGATTCTTGGCATATCCCCAGGTAAATAGATCGTGAGGAACTATCCAATACTGTGTGTCGGCCGTTGAGACATTTTCGTACGAATCGGGCAGTCGTGATCCGCTGAAGGTGATGCTGTCAAGCGTAGTTGCAGGCCACCACCATTTTGCCGAATAACCCGTAGCAAAGCCTGATGCTAATTCACCCAGGCTGCCTTCACTGTCTTTCCACGTAACATTGGCCGAATCGGTTTTGGCCTTGTAATAACGCACCCAATAATTATGCCGGCTGTTTTCGTATTGGTTTCCTTTCAGTTCATACCATGTTTCGTTGGGCAGTCCATCACCGTTCGTATCGGGCATTACATACACAATCCCCGGTTCGGGTGAAACGCCCTGCAGACCATAGACCTCAAAATCGGAGCTGTCGCCATTCAGCACATCATGATCAAATCCGGCTACCACATATCCACCAAAACCTCCCAGATACAACCAACCTTTATCAGTCGATGGTTCACCGGTAAAATTGATTACATCGGCAGGTTTTGCAACCGAAGCATGCTGTCCCGGTGCATAGACATATTCGTACACTTTCGTGATATAGGCTGAAGAGGTAGCAGGTTGCACCGGACTATTTCCATTACACGCGTACAGGAGTGTCTGTAATAGAACGAAACAGAATAATCGAAAAAAAGATGATGTTGAATAATGAAAAAACATAACTAATTTTTTTTTAAGAGAGGGACAAAGTTACTTCTTTTTTTACGAACTCATAAGAAGAAAACAGATAATGGACAATCTCCTTCTTAATTTCTTTGCATTAAAAATAATCTGTGGAAATCTGTGGAATCCGTGGACAATCTCTTTCTTATTTTTTTTCATTAGAGCCCTTGATTCCACCAGCGGAATCAAAACGAGAAGAAACAAACAGTATGCGAACAAATAGTAAATAGTAAATGAATAAATAGTAAATGTTTTCGGTTTCTTTCATTAGAGCCCCTGATTCCACCCCCGAAACCAAAAACGAGAAGAAACAAACAGTATGCGAACAAATAGTAAATAGTAAATGAATAAATAGTAAATATTTTCGGTTCCCGTAAATCCAAATCAACCGGTCATTTCGTCTAATCTATAGACAACAAACAATTGGTAAGCGTACCGGTTTAGAATCTCAAAAAAGAGAATAAGTCACGGAATAAAAAAAACAAATTATTTTCATACTTCTAAATCCAAATCAACCGGTCGATTCGTCTAATTATTAAAATACGAATTATTGATGTAAGAAAAAACCAAAAATCAAGTCTATTAAATATAAGAACAAATAAAATAAACAGAAATCTAAACAACAAATAAAAATACAATTATGAAAACAATAAAAAATTATCAGTTTAAAAGGATGTTGGTTTTATCTGGTATGGCATTCTTTTCATTTATGCTTTTTGCTGAAGGTTCAGGAGTTATCAAAGGCAGGGTTATCGACGAAAACAATCAACCCGTTGAATATGCAACAACCGTATTAAAAAATGCGAATACAAATAAGTTCGTTGCCGGTACCGTTTGTAATTACAGAGGAGAATATGTAATCGAGAATATCGAACCAGGAGAATACGAACTCTCGACAAAAATGATCGGGTATGAAAAAGCTGAGACGCAAAAAATAGTGGTAACCAAAGGCCAAAAACGGGTTATTGAGAAAGTTGTCGTTATGAACGAGAAACCTGAGAAAAGCGTTGTTGTAACAGCAAAGAAATCAACTACTGAAACTAACAACCAAACAGCACAACGCTAAATTTAAAATTTTATTGAAAGAAAGGATGGCCTGAGGTCATCCTTTCTTTTTATATCTATTTTTATTGAACAGCAATATTTATGGTTAAATGTTGTATTCCAAAGAATAATCAGTATTATTTTTCAAAACATAGAGCTTCCCTGTTGTTTTTTAATTTAATTTTGCAGAAAAATTAAACAAATGGATTCTATGAATAAATTAGCCAGTGCATTTATACTCACTATTTTTTGTTGTTCTTCTGTTTTTGGGCAACACTACAACGAATATTTCACTGATAAAGCCTGCCGGGTTGACTTCCATTTTTGCGGCAATGTACATCAGACAACGATCTTTCTGAACAACATAAAACAAGAGCCATTCTGGGGAGGACGACGGTCGCATCTGTCGGGTGATTTAAACCTGGGAGATTTTCGGTTCAGGGTGTTGGACAGCATCAGCAACAAACAGATTTACATGGATGGGTTCAGTGCACTGTATCGCGAATGGTTAACCACTCCGGAAGCAGCAATCACCAGTAAGAGTTTTGAGCAATCCATTCAGTTTCCATTTCCAAAAGAAGCTGTCACCCTGATTATTGAAAAACGTATTGATCTGGATCACTGGACAGAAATGTTCCGGTATGCACTTTCTCCGACCGATAAATTAATTCAAATCATTCAACCTAAAAAAGTACCCGTAAAGATCATATCTAAAACCGCAACACCCGATAAGGCCATTGATATTGCCGTGATAGCCGAAGGCTACACGGCTAAGGATGAAAAGAAATTCTATCATGATGCTGAATTGTTGGCTAAAAATCTGCTGACACACGAGCCTTTCACCAAATATAAAAACAGAATTAATATCTATGCTATCGCAGCACCTTCCGACGAATCGGGGATCTCACTTTCCGACGATTCGACCTGGAAGAATACCGCAGCAGGCTCTCATTTCTATACGTTCTACGAGTCGCGGTACCTGACTACTCCGGACGTATTTAAAGTACGTGACCTGGCCGCATTGGTTCCATATGATGCCATTTATGTGCTGGCAAATACCACTGTCTACGGAGGTGGAGGCATTTTCAACTTTTATGCCCTGACCGCTGCCGGAAATAAACTCTCCAAACAGGTTACAGTCCATGAATTCGGACATTCGTTTGCAGGCCTTGCCGACGAATATTTTTATGACAGACAGGATGCGTTGGATGCAATGTACGACATTAAAATTGAACCGTGGGAACCTAATATTACTTCCCTGGTCAGCTTCGATCGCAAATGGAAATCATTACTGCCGGAGGGAACGCCAGTACCAACGCCGGTCAAGAAAGAATACAAAAGTAAACCCGGGGTTTTCGAAGGAGGAGGATACCTGTCAAAAGGAATGTACCGCTCCATGTTCGATTGCCGGATGCGCACCAACGAGGCTCCCGAGTTCTGTCCTGTTTGTCAGCAGGCGGTTGAACGAATGATACTATTCCTGACGGAATAGCGCGTTCCGCGTTCAATTTTCCGTGTCCCATAACGGTTGGCTAATGTGATAAAATTATTCCGGAATAGCCTGTTTCCATATCGCGTTTTTTATTCATTCCTATAACAACTTTGTTTGTTTCGCGATATGGAAATCGCGAGTCCCGAATTATGATTTGAGGGTTTAAATGAGATGGTGGTAGATTCAATATTCTGTGTTCCTCAACGGTTGGCTAATGTGATAATATTATTCCGGAATAGCCTGTTTCCATATCGCGTTTTTTATTCATTCCTATAACAACTCTGTTTGTTTCGCGATATGGAAATCGCGAGTCCCGAAATATGATTTGAGGGTTTTAATGAGATGGTGGTAGATTCAATATTCTGTGTTCCTCAACGGTTGGCTAATGTGATAATATTATTCCGGGACACGCGATTTCCATATCGCGTTTTTTACACATTCCTAAAACAACTCTGTTTGTTTCGCGATATGGAAATCGCGAGTCCCAAAATATGATTTGAGGGTTTAAATGAGATGGTGGTAGATTCAATATTCTATGTTCCACAACGGTTGGCTAACGAGATAATATTATTTCGGGACACGCGATTTCCATATCGCGTTTTTCTATTCATTCCTAAAAAAACTCTGTTTGTTTCGCGATATGGAAATCGCGAGTCCCGGAATATGATTTGATGGTTTAAATGAGATGGTGGTAGATTCTATATTCTGTGTTCCTCAACGGTTGGCTAATGTGATAATATTATTCCGGAATAGCCTGTTTCCATATCGCGATTTTATACATTCCTAAAACAACATTGTTCCGCGTTCCATAACAGTTGGCTAATGTGATAATATTATTTCGGAATAGCCTGTTTCCATATCGCGATTTTATACATTCCTAAAAAAACTCTGTTTGTTTCGCGATATGGAAATCGCGAGTCCCGGAATATGATTTGAGGATTTTAATGAGATGGTGGCAGATTCAGTGGTCAATAACGGTTGGCTAAAAAGTTGCACTCCCACTGTATAATTTACAGGTTATCAGGTTGAACAGCAAGTGGGAGGGCGACAAAGGAATATGATTTGAGGGTTTTAATGAGATGGTGGTAGATTTTAGGTATCGTGATGCCAGCTATATTTAAAGGTTAAAAAGAATGAAGGTTATTCCGGAAGAGGAATAACCTTCATTCTTTTTAAACCAATAAATTATGGACGGAACGCGAAACGTGGAACACGGAACGCGGAACGTGAAACACGGAACGCAAACGATTACTTAATCGTAACCATAGTTGCACCAAACCCGTATTCCCTGAACGAAGCATCCTGAAAATAATAGGCTTTATATTGAGTTTTGAGTAATTTTTCTATTTCATTCCTGAGAACGCCTTCGCCTTTTCCATGAATAAAGACGATCTTTTGTCCTTTTTTATTTTTGTTTTCATCAATGACCGCATGGAATTTATCAAGCTGGCATTGCAGCATTTCACTGTTTGACATGCCCGCTGTAGAGTCAAGTAATTCGTCGATGTGCAAATCTACTTCAATCACATCCTGAGTTTCTTTCCTTTTTACGATTCGTGGACGGCCGGTATCTTCCTTCTGAAACATAGCCTGTTTAATTTCTTCGGGCGAAACATCCGCCAGTTTTTTATTTTCTTCTTCTTTTTCGTTTTCAGAAGTAATATCGATCAACAAGGCAGGTTCATCAAAATAATCATTCGTTGTAAAACTGTGAAGTTTATAGAATTTCACGGCATTGATTCTCAGGCTGGCATCGATCACCGTTTGCGGAGTATAGCTTTTCCCTTTTTTAAATGGGAGAAGTTGTACGCGGATACGTTCCCAGGCACTCAGCTGGTCCTTCGAAATCTCCGTCAGTAGTTCCTGGGTATTCGGTTCGATAATCCCGTTGGCGACGCTCTGCCAAACATTATTTTCGCCATTGACAACGTTGTAATACAGGAAATAATTGCTGTCGTTCACCAGATAGCATTCGTAGGAGGTGGTTTGCATTAGTTTGATGTCCACAGGAAAGAATGCCAGCAACGCTATCAGTTTTTCACCTTCGGGAGTCTCAATGATTGGTTCCTCAGTCGGAGTTTGAGGTTGTATGTTTGAGGTTTGAGGTTTGAGGTTTGGAGTTAGAGGTTCAGGAACCTGTGACCCCGTTTTTGTCCTGAAATCTTTTATCGGAAAATTGGTTTCGCTGTTGATTGCTACAATCACCAGACATTCGCGTTCCGGCATCGGTACTTCAAAGCCATCGGCATCTTCCACATAAACTATTTTCTTACCTTCATCGACCCGGGTTACTATTCCTCCGTCTACTGCGTTCAAAAAACGCACATTATCACCTTTTTTTATCATAATCTTGAGTATCTATTCTCGCCTGTGTGCTTTTTTCCATCATACCCGCCATTCACCAAAGGCAAATTTCCGGGATTATCATGAAGCAATTATCGCAAAAGGCAATTTTTTTCTTTACTTTTGTGCAAATTTACAACATTTTTTCCAAATCTCCCGTGAACCAACATAAAGAAAGCCAACCCATCTTCATTGATAGTTTCGATTATCCATTGCCCGACGAACGCATTGCCAAATTTCCATTGTCGCGCCGCGATGCCTCAAAATTGCTGATCTACAAAAACAAAGCCATAACCGAAACCGTATTTTCCAAACTGGCAGATTACATTCCGCAGGATAGCCTATTGGTGTATAACAACACCCGCGTTATCCAGGCCCGTATAGTCTTTCATAAAGAAACCGGAGCCCGTGTCGAAGTATTTTGTCTCGAACCAATTACCCCTACCGATTATGCCCAATCACTCGGTGCTACCACCGGATGTACCTGGAAATGCATGGTCGGGAATGTAAAAAAGTGGAGGGAAGGGATTCTTTCCAAGACTTTTGAAATGAATGGTAAAACAGGGACATTAAGCGCCAAACTACTTAGCACCAAGTATAATACGCACACCATTCATTTTACCTGGGATAATCCGGAGATTCATTTTGCCGGGATTCTTGATAAAACCGGAGAATTACCCATTCCGCCATACCTACACCGGAAAACGGAAGAGAGTGACCTGACGACTTACCAGACCGTCTATTCAAAAATAAAGGGATCGGTGGCTGCACCTACTGCCGGGTTGCACTTTACTCCCGAAGTATTCGAGAGCCTGAAATCGAGGAACATCGAAACAGAAGAGCTGACACTGCATGTGGGAGCCGGAACCTTTCAACCTGTCAAATCAGTGACTATCGAGGAGCATCACATGCATACCGAAGTAATCTCGGTTCAGCTATCCACCATTGATCATTTAATCAGAAAAACCGGGAATATCATTGCTGTAGGGACCACATCGGTTCGTACGCTCGAGAGTCTGTATTATATCGGACTAAAAATCCATCTGAACCCGTCCACCGTCGATTTACACATTCCTCAATGGATGCCCTACGAAACGGAAGAAACACTGTCAACAACTGATGCCCTGCAAGCCATTGTCGATTACCTGAAAAGGAATCATCTCACCACATTGCATGCCGATACGCAGATATTGATCAAACCCGGATATACATTCCATGTGATAAATGGCATGATTACCAACTTTCATCAACCGAAAAGCACCCTGCTCCTACTCGTCTCGGCTTTTGTTGATGGACACTGGACCGACCTGTACGATTACGCACTGGCCAACGATTTCAGGTTTTTGAGTTACGGGGACAGTTCGTTGTTGTTGCGATAAATCATCAATAGATTACACCGTAGGTGTACCCTGTGAATAACCCCCAGTGGAGCCTGCGGAACTGGGGGTTCCGATCAATCGGAATGTACCATATGTACAGAATACTCCTTCGGAGTAATTATCGATAAAATGTTTATTTTAATGAAGATTCAATGAACTGATCATGACAAAAAACGAACTATAGGTGGATAAGCCAATAATCATTTTCATTTCAACATCTTTTCTGAACTATTAAGATCCAATGTTATAAATGGAGATGAGAGTATTCGTTTTTCTGTTTATTGACGTCATTAGTCAAGTATCAAGTTAAACATCAGCCTATTCCTTTTTTTTATTCTTTAGACATAATCATCCCTTTTATCTCCGGATTTCTAGAATACGCCCTTCAATCCGGTCAAGAAACAGGTTCTTTAAAAATGGATTTGGAAATGACGAAAAACATCACGAACTTTGCACAGGATAAACAAACAACAAAATTAAAAACACAGATATATGAAAACGGCAAAAATTAGTACCGAAAAAGGAGATATGCAGGTTGAGTTCTTTGAAAAAGACGCCCCAAAAACCGTAGCAAACTTTATCAAACTGGCTGAAAGCGGCTTTTACGATGGATTGACTTTCCACCGCGTGATACCTGATTTCGTAATTCAGGGCGGATGTCCTGATGGCACAGGTGCCGGTGGTCCCGGTTATACCATTCCTTGTGAATTAGACGGTGGCAACCAGTTCCACGACCGGGGTGTATTGTCCATGGCTCATGCCGGACGTAATACAGGCGGTTCGCAGTTTTTTATCTGCCATTCCAGAAAAAACACTTCTCATCTGGATCGTCAGCATACCTGTTTTGGTAAAGTTGTTGAAGGTTTGGATGTAATCGACCTGATTCGTCAGGGTGATAAGATCCTTAAAATTGAAATATCGGAATAAAATCCGAATAAAAACAGAGTCACTTTATAGATCTGAAAGTTAAACTCCTCCTACTCATAAAATAATGAGTGGGAGGAGTTTTTAAATTCTATTGCTATCAGAATTATAATTTTATCTGTATTTTCTTGATTTTCTTGATTTTGAATTTTTGTTAATCCGATTGAGCATTCATCAACTCTTTAAAGAATGGGAAAGAATATTGGAATTCTTTATTTCTTTGAAATAAAAATGTTTTTTTCTTTCAAATTAAAACAAAATATTCTGTTTTTGTAAAAAAAAATAGTTGAAACTTAAACGTCTTCCCGTTTTTTATTACGTCTCTCAATTAGCATGCTCATTATCGGCTTCTTAGTTTTTTTTCCCTAATAAAATAATTTTCGATTCTGCACTTTAAATCCGCTACCCGTTTGCTACCCATTTTCTACCCCTTTGAGTCCCCTTTGCTACCCATTTACAGATAAAACAGGAATAAAACAAGGATAAAACGAAGATAAAACATAGATATTCATATTTATTTATGCATGTATTATCCTTGTTTTAAAGTTGTTTTAGGTACATTTTGTTTGCAAACGGGTAGAAAACGGGTAGCAAAGGGGACTCAAAGGGGTAGTAAAGGGGAAGTGTACAGATAGGTAAGTATTGGCAAAAAGCAACAAAGTGTGTCTATAATATGGAAGGAAATAATAGAAAGCAATAATTTCATAAATTTTTGAATTTTATTTTAAAGAAATAAGATCAAAAAAATTCAAAGCGATTATTTAAAATATAAATAAATTTTGACTGTGTTATTTCCTTTTTACTTTATAAAATTATGAATTTAAAGTGGAATGTCTAAATAAAAACTAAGAAAACATTCTGGTTTTAAATGAAATTTTTTTTTAATCAAACCGGTTCAGAATTTCTTCATAGCATTAAATAACAGTAAACATTTAATATATTGATATTTAATTGGATTTCAGGTGCATGTGTTAACACAGAAACCTGATTTATCTGTTTTATAAACCACACATTTTTCGTACTTTTGCGCAACTTTTTAAAGCAATAGAAAATTGTACATCTGTAACTTGTAAATTAATGGTATGCTCGAAAAAATAATTATCCTCGATTTTGGTTCTCAAACCACCCAGTTGATTGGTCGCCGCATTCGCGAACTGAACGAATACTGCGAAATAGTTCCTTATAACAAATTTCCTGAACAAACCGACGATATCAAAGGAGTGATCCTGTCGGGAAGTCCCTATTCGGTATATGACCCAACGGCATTTAAGACCGATTTAAGTTCTATACGGGGAAAATTTCCGATACTTGGAATTTGTTACGGAGCACAATTAATGGCCTATACTTCCAACGGAACCGTAGAATCGGCCGGATCGAGCGAATATGGCCGTGCGAACCTATCGTTTATTAGTCCCGATGATGATTTAATGAAAGAAGTCCGTTCGGGTTCTCAAATATGGATGTCACACGGTGACAGCATTACCCGGATTCCTGATAATTTCAACAAAATAGCCAGTACCGACGATGTGGAACTGGCAGCCTATAAAGTGGAAGGCGAAAAAACATGGGGCGTACAGTTTCACCCGGAAGTATTTCACACTCTCGACGGCACATTGATTCTCGAAAATTTTCTGAACATTTGTGGCTGTGCCCGTGACTGGTCACCTGCTTCGTTTGTTGAATCGACAGTGGCAGACCTGAAAAAGAAACTGGGTAAGGATAAAGTAATCCTTGGACTTTCGGGAGGTGTCGACTCATCAGTGGCAGCTGTACTTCTGAACAAAGCCATCGGCAAGAATCTGACCTGTATCTTTGTGGATCACGGACTGCTCCGTAAGAACGAGTTTGAAAACGTAATGAAAGATTACGAACATCTAGGGCTGAATGTGATCGGGGTCAATGTAAAGGACCGGTTCTATGAAGCGTTAAAAGGGGTCTCCGATCCGGAACAAAAGCGTAAAATCATTGGAAGCGGCTTTATCGATGTCTTTGATGAAGAAGCCCACAAAATAAAAAATGTAAAATGGCTCGCCCAGGGCACCATTTATCCCGATATTATTGAATCACTGTCCATCACTGGAACGGTGATCAAATCACATCACAATGTAGGCGGACTTCCCGAGAAGATGAATCTCAAATTGTGCGAACCGTTGCGCTTGCTTTTCAAAGACGAAGTGCGGCGCGTTGGTACCCAGTTGGGCATGATGCATCATCTGATAAAACGTCAGCCATTCCCCGGACCGGGACTGGCAGTACGTATCCTGGGAGATATCACACCCGAAAAGGTACAAATGCTCCAGGACGCCGATGATATTTTCATTACCGGACTTCGTGACTGGAACCTCTACGATAAAGTGTGGCAGGCAGGTGTTATCCTGTTGCCCGTACAATCCGTCGGGGTTATGGGCGATGAACGCACCTACGAAAATGCTGTAGCATTGCGGGCAGTTACCTCCACCGATGCCATGACAGCCGACTGGGCTCAACTGCCTTATGATTTTCTGGCTAAAATGTCGAATGAAATTATCAATAAAGTAAAAGGTGTGAACCGGGTAGTGTATGATATCAGCTCCAAACCGCCTGCTACGATTGAGTGGGAATAGAGAGAAGATGTTCCGTGTTCAGCGTTCAGCGTTCCGTGTTCCGCGTTTCGCGTTTGAAGAGTTAGAAGTTTGAAAAGTTTGAAGTTTGAAAGATCTTTTGTCTTTGCTCTTTGCTCTTTGCTCTTTGCTCGAAATAAACGCTTTTGGATACTTCGTATGCCAAAAGGTTTGATTGGAATCAAGGAATAGTAAATAGTAAATGAATAAATAGTAAATGTTTTAATTGATACTTCGTATGCCAAAAGGTTTGATTGGAATCAAGGAATAGTAAATAGTAAATGAATAAATAGTAAATGTTTTAATTGATACTTCGAATGCCAAAAGGTTTGATTGGAATCAAGGAATAGTAAATAGTAAATGAATAAATAGTAAATGTTTTAATTGATACTTCGAATGCCAAAAGGTTTGTTTGGTAAGTGAATCAAGAAATAGTAAATGAATAAATAGTAAATAATTTGATTGATACCCATTCGCATATCTACTCCGTTGAATTTGATGCCGACCGTACTGAAGTCATACAAAGGGCTCAATCGATAGGTGTGAGTCAGATTATTCTGCCCAATTGTGACAGCGATACGTTGCCTCGTATGCTGGAGTTGGAAACTGCCTATCCCGGTTATTGTCATGCAGCAATCGGATTGCACCCCACCAGCGTAAAAGCAGATTATGCCGAAGAACTTGCCATCATAAAATCGGAACTGGAACGACGGGATTACATGGCCATCGGCGAAATAGGCATTGACCTGTATTGGGATAAAACATTGCTGACCGAACAAACCATTGTCTTCAGACAACAGATTGAATGGGCGCTGGAATATCACTTACCTATTATCATTCATGTCCGCGATTCGTTCAGGGAAAGCATGAATGTCTTGTCCGGTTTTAAAAACAGCGGATTGACAGGTATTTTTCACAGCTTCACCGGGACACTCGAAGAAGCTCAGGAAATCATTGCATTCGGTGGGTTTAAATTAGGAATCAATGGCATTGTAACCTTTAAGAATTCAGGACTGGCGGCAGTGGTCGAAAAGATCGACCTGAAGCATCTGTTGCTTGAAACCGATTCGCCTTACCTTACTCCTGCCCCACACCGTGGAAAACGAAATGAGAGCGCCTATGTAAGCCTGGTTTGCGAGAAACTTGCTGCCATATACCGGGTATCCGTCAGGGAGATTGATGAAGCAACCACAAGAAATGCACGGGAGCTGTTTACGAAGCTTGATTAGTCGAGAACCAAGAGCCTAGAACCAAGACAAAAGACAAAAGATCAAAGATCAAAGACAAGAACCAAGACAAGAGACAAGAGAACCGGGAGTCAAGATAAAAGACTGATGACAGGAGAAATATACAGGTGAAAAGTGGCAAAACAGGGTGATTGGAGGTAAATAATCATTCTATACTCATGTGAATCAGACAATAAATAACCTGTAAAGAAAATTGCTGCAAAATTAAAAAAATTGTTTAACTTTGCAGAGCAAATGGAGAGGTGCTCGAGTGGCTGAAGAGGTACGCTTGGAAAGCGTATGAACTCCTAAAGGGTTCCGGGGGTTCGAATCCCTTCCTCTCCGCAAAAAGACTTGTAACAATGTTCTAAACGTCCACAAAATCAATGATTTTGTGGACGTTTTTTGTTTAAAATATTAAACTGGAAGATTAATTAAATATCTGATAAACCACCATAGATTAGCACCATAGATTAGCTTCATTATTTTAATGACTCCCTCCTTGTTCTTCTAACAACATTCCAAAAAAAATTCCAAGAAAATGGTTCCTATCCGGTAAAGTAAAAAAAAACTGAGCCAACTATTTAGTACTTTCTCTTTACATATTCTTCTATAGTCGTCAACAGAGGTTAGAAACTGACTAATCTATTCGGATGGGTCCTCAAAAAGTGAAATTTTGAAAAACAGTCAGAACAATATTTTGATTTGTTTCGTTTTATAAAATATTTTCATTTGATAAATGCATTTTAATTTAGCTTTTTACTTGAATTTTCGATTGTAATTTTGTTTTTTATATTTCAATCTTATAATTGAAATTAAATATTATCAAAATAGACAGGAAATATTTTTCAATATTATTTCATAAAACAATTCGATATGAAAACAATTAAAATCGGGATTAATGGATTTGGACGAATAGGGCGCCTGGTATTTCGAGCTGCACAAAACAACGATCAGATTCAGGTCGTTGGAATCAACGATTTACTGGATGCAGCGTATATGGCCTATATGCTTCAATATGATTCTGTTCATGGTCATTTTAAAGGTACGGTAACTGTTGAAAAGTAAACGGGAATACAATCCGTATAACCGCAGAGAAGGATCCTGCAAATTTGAAATGGGATGAAATAGAAGCAGAATATATTGTGGAATCGACAGGCATTTTTTTGACAAAAGAAAAAGCGGAATCCCATATCAAAGCAGGGGCAAAAAGGGTAGTCATGTCGGGACCTCCAAAAGATGACACACCCATGTTTGTAATGGGGGTTAATGAAAAAAAATACAACGGAGAGGTTTTTGTATCCAATGCTTCCTGTACTACCAATTGTGTGGCACCTCTGGTGAAAGTAATTCATGATAAATTCGGAGTGATAGAAGCTCTAATGACTGCCATACATGCAACTACAGCTTCCCAACGAACCGTAGATGCTCCATCCCTGAAAGACTGGCGTGGCGGACGGTCCATATTAGGCAATATTATCCCTTCGTCGACAGGAGCTGCAAAAGCCGTAGGGAAAGTGATACCCGACCTTGCAGGAAAAATAACGGGTATGTCATTCCGCGTTCCGGTAGCCGATGTCTCAGCAGTTGATTTAACCTGTCATCTTGCTACGCCGGCTACTTATGCCGAAATATGCAATGCCGTAAAAGAGGCTTCTGAAAATGAAATGAAGGGAATTATTGGATATACCGAAGATGATGATGTTTAAACCGATATGATTGAAAAAACCCGAACATCGGTATTTGATTCCAAAGCAGGAATCTCATTGAATCCGACTTTTGTGAAATTAATCAGCTGGTATGATAATGAATATGGGTTTTCTACGAAAGTTCTGGATCTGATCACCCACATGGATACGGTAAAATAGATCGTAAGAATCAAGAGCAAAGATCAAAGACATAAAAATTAAATCACAACTCCGACAAGTCGGAATCTGCGACAGGCACAACAGGACACAAAAACAGGAAAGTACACAACAGAAAAGAGGGTCCGGAATTTCAGGATACAATCATTGTTATCCGTATGTTTTAAACTCTTTCTGAATTTGTCAAAATGAAAGCTTATGACAAAAGCAACATTCATTTTTAAGATTTTTCGCATGCTGTCCTATAGAAGCTGATTTCCACAGACTATTTTTTATTGAAAGAAATTAAGAAAGAGATTGTCCACAGATTACACAGATAATTTAGATTGATTATCTTCAAAGTCCATGAAAAAATTAATTTTAATTCTTTAAGTGATAGAAGGACTGATTGGTACATAACGACATTGCAGACGGTACATTCCGACATGGCGGATGGTAAATTCCGACCTGTCGGATGGTACATTCCGACCTGGCGGAAAAAGCTCCGACATTTTGTTAGAAAGGGCATAATTGAACATATCGACTTTCATGAAGTACCAACATCTATTTTTTAAGGAATAGGACGTTTTGCGGATATTCATTTAATTTTTATGCCTATCCTGATTTATTTCATGCATCCCGAAATGTTGTAAAAAAACAAAAGCTATCCCAAAACAGGGATAGCTTTTGTTTTTTGAAATAAAATTTCTTTTTATTTCTTTGATTCTTCTACTGAAACTTTTCTGAATTCTTTCAACAGTTTTTCCAGATCAAGAGAACTTTTACGTGCACGGGTACCAGCAGCTTTGTTAGCTTTTTCAATTTGTAAATTTGCATCGGTAGCAAAAGCTTCATATTCAGCTTTAATCTTGTTTACTAATTCTTCCATTTTCGAATATTTTTTTAGTTTTTAAATTGGGTGTAATGCTACAACCATGATATTTGCTGCAAATATAGTCATTTAAGTATAAAATCAGCATCTATCGGGATATTTGTTAAACTAAGACACACAAATTATCACTTTTCTTTAAAATTCCATGAATAAACTTCGTAGTTTTAAAACATATCAAACACAAACAACAACTTGTTCCTGATTACGATTTTTTTTTGTAATTTTGCACCCCTGAATCAGTCATTTACGAATTGATTGAATAAAATAACAGAACACAGGATATTGGATGATTCCAAATTCCTTTAATTTGTTATAAATCTGAGAAAATAGTTTTTATAGATGAAAAAATTTGCCGAATATACCAATCTGAATTTATCGGACATTAACAAAGAGATGCTGACTCGCTGGAGCGATCAGGACATATTCCATAAAAGTATTACAACCCGTGAGGGAAAACCATCTTTTGTATTTTATGAAGGGCCACCTTCTGCCAACGGCTTGCCGGGTATACACCACGTGATGGGTCGTACCATTAAAGATGTTTTTTGCAGGTATAAGACCATGCAGGGCTTCCAGGTTCAACGAAAAGCCGGCTGGGATACTCACGGTCTACCCGTGGAACTTGCCGTCGAAAAAGCGCTTGGAATCACAAAAGAAGACATTGGCAAAAAAATCAGTGTCGACGATTACAATGAAGCCTGTCGCCACGATGTACTGAAGTATACCAAAGAATGGGAAGACCTCACTACCAAAATGGGATATTGGGTGGACATGAAAAATCCATACATCACATATGACAACCGATATATTGAAACATTGTGGTGGTTACTCAAACAACTATATACTAAGAATTTACTTTATAAAGGTTACACCATACAACCTTATTCCCCGGCAGCAGGTACCGGCCTCAGCACACACGAACTGAACCAACCGGGATGTTACCGTGATGTGAAAGACACCACCTGTATTGCTCAGTTTAAAGTATGCGACAACAAGCAATTACCCTTCCGGGTAGCTGTAGAAGGTAATTGTTATTTTATTGCCTGGACAACTACACCCTGGACTTTGCCTTCGAATACCGCACTTTGTGTGGGACCCGGCATTACCTATGTAGTGGTTAAAACTTTTAACCCGTATACCGGTGAACCTGTATCCCTGATATTAGCCAAAGACCTTTTAAACACTCATTTTAGTCCCAAAAATGCAGAATTGCTTTTTGAAGATTATAAACCGGGTGATAAACACATTCCTTTCAAAGTATTGGGAGAATGTAAAGGCACCGATCTGTCCGGTATCCGTTACGAACAACTCATTCCCTGGGTAAATCCAGGCGAAGGTGCTTTCCGTGTAATTACAGGCGATTTTGTTACTACTGAAGATGGTACGGGAATTGTCCATATCGCTCCTACTTTTGGAGCTGACGATGACCGCGTGGCAAAACAAAACAATGTCCCCCCACTGTTGATGATAGACAAAGATGGCAACCGTCAACCAATGGTTGATCGTACCGGAAAATTCTTCAAACTGGAAGATCTAGGCGTTGATTATGTAGCTTCAAATATGAATGCTGCATTATACAGCGAATATGCAGGCCGGTATGTCAAAAACGAATATGACGAAAGTCTGACCGAAAATGATGCCACCCTGGATATCGATCTGTGCGTGATGTTGAAACAAGAGGGACTTGCTTTCAAGATTGAGAAACACATACACAGTTATCCGCATTGCTGGAGGACAGATAAGCCGGTATTGTATTATCCCCTTGACAGTTGGTTTATCAAAAGCACCGAATGCCGTGAGAAGATGATGGAATTGAATGAAACCATCAATTGGAAACCTCAATCAACTGGAAGCGGACGATTCGGTAAATGGCTTGAAAACCTTCAGGACTGGAACTTGTCACGCAGTCGCTATTGGGGGACACCGCTTCCTATCTGGCGGAGTGAAGATGGTACCGAAGAGATATGCATTGGCTCTGTCGAAGAATTAATGGCAGAGATTGAAAAATCAATGGCTGCCGGTTTTATGACCGAAAACCCATATAAGAACTTCAAAGTCGGTGTTTATACAGCCGATAATTACGGAGTGAAAAACATAGATTTACATCGTCCCTATGTCGATGGAATCATTCTTGTTTCAGCGAGTGGCAAACCTATGTCCCGTGAACTTGACCTGATCGATGTCTGGTTCGACTCAGGCTCTATGCCTTATGCACAATTGCATTATCCGTTTGAAAATGCTGATTTAATAGATAAAGGCGGGTTTTTCCCTGCCGATTTCATCTCCGAAGGCGTCGATCAGACCCGGGGATGGTTCTTTACCCTACATGCGATAAGTACTATGGTTCGTGGATCGGTGGCATTCAAAAATGTTATTTCCAACGGACTGGTGCTGGATAAAAACGGGAACAAAATGTCTAAAAGGTTGGGAAATGGTGTAGATCCGTTTTCAACGATTGAAAAATACGGTTCCGATCCATTGCGTTGGTACATGATGACCAATGCCTCTCCCTGGGATAATTTAAAATTTGATATTGATGGTATTGAAGAAGTTCGTCGTAAATTCTTCGGGACACTTTACAACACCTACTCATTCTTCACTTTGTATGCCAATGTAGATAAATTCACATATGCCGAAGACGAAATCCCAATGGAAAACCGTCCGGAGATTGACCGTTGGATCATTTCATTGTTGAACACTTTAGTAAAAGACGTGACAGAATATTACGAAACTTACGAACCTACACGTGCAGGACGGGCGATTTCGGATTTTGTAGGCGAGAACCTCAGCAACTGGTACGTACGGTTAAACCGGAAACGATACTGGGGTGGTGAATATGATAACGACAAAATCTCCGCCTATCAGACATTATACACCTGTTTGGAAACAGTAGCACAACTAATGTCTCCGATAGCACCATTCTTCGCCGACAAGCTTTTTCTTGATTTAAATGCTGTTACCGGAAAAGACAAGAATGAATCGGTTCATTTAACTGATTTTCCAACCTGGAAAGAAGAACTCATCGATATTCATTTGGAAGCATGTATGAAGCTGGCTCAACAGACCTCCTCCATGATACTGGCATTACGCCGGAAAGCAGAAAAGAAAGTTCGCCAACCGTTATCGAAAGCCGTTGTACCGGCTCATGATGAAGCAACCTTTAATCAATTGACATATATTGCCAATCTGATAAAAGCCGAAGTGAATATAAAAGAACTTGAAATTCTTCCTGCTGACACCGACATGGAAAATCTTGTAAAGAGAATTAAGCCCAATTTTAAAACACTGGGTAAGAAATATGGTAAGCAAATGAAAGAAATTGCTCAGGTAATGAACACTTTCGGGAAACATGAGATCAGTGAAATTGAAAATAATGGTACTCTGTTGTTGTCTTTGCCTTCTGGAGATGTTCAATTGGCATTGGAAGATGTCGAAATCATAACCGAAGATATGCCGGGTTGGTTAGTCGCAAACGAAGGAAAACTAACAGTAGCATTGGATATCACTGTGACAGACGAATTGTTGCGTGAAGGGATTGCCCGTGAGTTGGTAAACAGGATACAGAACATCCGTAAATCAAATGGTTATGAGATTATCGACAAGATCCTTGTTGAAATTGAAAGTCGTGACGAAATTGACGAAGCAGTAAAAGAATATTCAGGTTATATTGCTACTCAGACTTTAGCAAACTCGGTGTTACTGACCACAGAAATATCCAATGCCACAGAACTTGAATTTGACGATTATACAGTAAAAGTATCTGTAAAAAAAGTTCAATAAAACTAGTTCAAAATAAAGTCCAAAATAATTGTCAAACTGAAACTAATTAGCTATTTTCGCAGGCTATTAAAAAAACGAATCCGGAAATTGATTTTTTTTAGAATAAATATCCTACAAAACCATTTAAAATTAATGATTATGGCCGAAAAAACAAGATACACAGATGCTGAACTGGAAGAATTTCGGGATTTAATAACTGAGAAACTCGAGAAAGCTCAAAAGGAATATGAAGCGTTACGAAATGGCATAACCAATTTAGATGGAAATGATGTAATGGATACTTCCCCTACTTTTAAAGTATTGGAAGAAGGCGCTGCAACACTTTCGAAGGAAGAATCGGGACGTATGGCCCAACGTCAAATGAAATTCATTCAACATCTACAATCCGCGTTAATGCGTATCGAAAACAAAACATATGGAATTTGTCGTGAAACAGGCAAGTTGATTCCGAAAGAACGTTTACGTGCAGTTCCTCATGCAACATTGAGCATAGAAGCAAAAAACGAAAAAAAATAATCGAATAGTATACCTAATTCGGCAACGGGACACTTGTCTGTTGCCGAATTTGTTTTTACTATAATTTACAGGTTGATGTTCATACCGATAGTAAATTATATATATCTTTAAACTGTAAATTAGTTCACATGTCAATTACTAAAAAATCCGTCTTACTTATATTTTTGATATTATTTATAGATCAGGCTTCTAAAATTTATGTAAAACTTCATTTTGCACTAGGTGATCACGTGAATGTATTCAGTTGGTTCCAGATTTATTTCATCGAAAACAATGGGATGGCATTCGGGATGGAATTGATCGGTAAATTATTTCTTACTCTTTTCAGGATTGTAGCAGTAGCCGCATTGGCTTATTACATTCATATACTCATAAAGAAACAATTTTGTACAGGATATATTCTGACAATTTCTTTAGTCCTGGCCGGTGCTGCCGGTAATATTATCGATTCAGTTTTTTATGGTCTCATATTCAATGAAAGTTATGGGAATATTGCGACATTCCTTCCTGATGGCGGAGGTTATGCTTCTTTATTTTACGGTAAAGTTGTGGATATGATTTATTTCCCAATCATCCGGAACAGTGCCGGAGAGACGCTCTTCTTCAGTCCCGTATTTAATGTAGCCGATTCTGCTATAAGTGTTGCCGTTGTAATTATCCTACTATTCTACAGAAAAGAGCTGAACAACAGTCTCGAATCAAAAAAAGAAAGTAATGTTGAACTTTCCAAATAACTTATTTAGCCGCATAATTTTCCTGACAGGATTCATTTTACTGCTTGCTTCATGTAACAGCAGGCCAAATGGTATTTTAAGTGAACGGGATATGACCTCTGTATTAACGGAGATGCATAAAACAGATGCAGTTCTGAATGAAAAAGGACCGACATATAGTCTATACACCAACAAAGCTCCTTATTACAAATACATATTTAAAAAATATAAAATCACAAAAGCTCAATTTGATTCCTCACTGGTATGGTATTCGAAAAATCCAAGGATATTCGATAATATGTATGATAAAGTGCTGATTAATTTAACCGGCCTTCAAAAAGACGTAAAAAACGGCAAATACCATCCTGTAGATACGCTTGATCTTACCAAAATGAGTACCAATATCTGGAACAAACGCACCCGGTATATTCTGACTCATGATTCCACCAGGACACATTTGAATTTTGAAATTCAGGGGACAGATTTTATGTTTGGAGATGTATTTGTGTTTAAATTTTTACAACGGATTGCCCCGGAAGATTCGAGTACAAAACCAAGGGTCGTTTTAAGAATCAATTATACCAATGGCAAAACCGACAGTGTTTACCGGACAGCCTTTAACGACAGTTTATTACGCAGGTATACATTTCGCTTTACAGCTTTTCGCAAATTGAAAATCAAGTCGGTTTCAGGAGAGTTACTAGCCGCTAAAACTTACAGGGGAAAATTGAATGCCGAAATTGACAGCATTTCGTTGTTCCGTGAATACAATGCTAAAAAACAGGATAGTTTGCGTAAAATAGTTGAACTTGCTAACCCCGGCATGAAATTATTTCCTCAAAAGATGAACATGGTTGCGCCACAAAACAACAAAAAGTATATAAACAGAAGATTTTATCACCCGTTGTAATGATTCGGGTAGGAAGCCAGCTTGCATTTTGTTCACCCAATACAATCCTTCAGAGAATGGTCGTTGAGTTGGACGATCAGCACTGTATAAAGAACCTTTTCAGCTTGGATGATGGAAATGTAGAATCAGCGCAGACATTGTTTTATGATGGGATTTTGTCATCCGGAATAGTATCATTAAAGCAAAACACATCGGAAGAAAGCATTTCAAGACTGACTAATGGGTATCAATATTTTGATTTTTCAGAGAATCAATTTTCTTTGAATATAAAACTAACAGATAAACCATTGATTATTGATTTAGGAACTGACTTACCTGATAAAATCAATAACCTCCTGCCCCACCTTTCACTAGCACTGCCTTCTTTATCTGTTTTTGACATAATTGCTGCCTGTACTTTTTATCCGGCACTTTTAGTTGGACAATCACCGGGATTAATAGAAAAACAGGGTGTAAATTTATTACTCTGGGAATATGCAGATCTGGTAAATAAGAAACTTACGGCAAACACCCGAATCCGCGAAATGAACCGGTAGGGCTCAATATTTAAAACAAAACACCTTTAGCAGTGTTATTAGTTATTTACTAAGTATCAATAAAAACAATATTATAAACGATGTGGCAATTATTTTTAGGGAGTATGCTTTTAGGTTTGATCCATCCTCTATTTCCAAATCATTGGATTCCGTTAATAGCGATCTCAAAAACTGAAAAATGGACAAATAAAGAAACTCTGTTTGCAACATTAATAACAGGATTTTCACATACACTGAGTACTATAATTATAGGAATTATTGTAGGGTTTGTAGGAATAAAATTATCTGAAAGTTATAGCTACATTACACGAATTGCAGCACCCCTTATCTTAGTAATTATTGGAGTAATCTATTTGATTCTTGATTTCAGATCTTCGCATCACCACCACCATTTTGAAATCAATAACGGTCCGACAAAAGAAAGGAAATCAAAAACAGCAATTATTTTTAGTTTATGCATTGGACTGTTTTTTTCACCGTGCATTGAAATTGAAGCCTATTATTTTCAGGCAGCAACTCAGGGCTGGATAGGAATACTGTTGGTGTCACTGGTTTACTTAATAATGACATTGACCATTATGGTGAGTCTGGTGTATCTTGGTTTAAAGGGAGTAAATAAATTAAATTCTCATTTTCTTGATCATCACGAAAAATCAATTACCGGTGTAGTACTTGTTCTGTTGGGATTACTTGCCTATTTTGTTGAATTCTAAATTACTGACACGCAGATTGCACTTTGCAATAGAACTTCTTAATAATCATTCAAGCTAACATTATGACAACTAAAAACTGGACAACTACGGATATTCCTGATATAACAGGAAAAACAGTCATCGTAACAGGAGGTAACAGTGGACTTGGATTTGAATCAGTCAAAGCTTTTGCATTGAATGGGGCAAGAGTAATCCTGGCCTGCAGGTCAATAAAAAAGGGCGAAGAAGCAAAAAAACAAATATTAGAAATCTTACCTACTGCTGATATCATAGTCATGGAGCTTGATTTAGCCGATTTGAAATCTATACGTAACTTTGCTTCCTTATATAAACAAAAATATCCTCACCTGGATGTTCTGCTGAATAATGCAGGCATAATGATGGTCCCATACGGATTAACAAAGGACGGATTCGAGAATCAAATGGGAACGAATTATTTAGGACATTTTGCCTTAACAGGTTTATTGCTGGGAGTACTGAAAAACACTCCGGCATCACGGGTCGTGAATGTAACCAGCATGGCTCACAGCAGCGGTGAAATGGACTTTAATAATTTACTTTATGAAAACGGTAAAGATTATTCGCCACTAAAAGCATATGGCCGTTCAAAACTGTCAAACCTACTGTTTACCTATGAACTGCAACGCTTTTTCGAAAAGAACAAAATAAACTGCCTGGCCCTTGCTGCTCATCCGGGTCTTTCAGACACCAATCTGGGACATTACATGATGGAGAAGTGGTATTTCAGACTTTTAATGCCCTTATTCTTTCGAATGGCACAACCTGCTTCTATGGGTGCTTTACCTGAACTTCGTGCATCTGTTGATCCGGGAGCCAAACCTGCTGAGTTCTACGGACCGGATGGCAAACGTCAAATGAAAGGTTATCCTGTAGTTGTCCAGCCCAAAGTGAAAGCATTCAACAAAGAAGATGCACGTAAATTATGGGAAGCTTCTGAGAAACTGACTTCGGTCATTTACAGTTAACATCAATTAATCTATGTTCAAAAAGCTGCAAGCACTTTTTCATCCTGATCAATTTCAGGGATGGGGAAAAAGCAAACGTTACTTTGAAGGTTGGTACTTTAAAGTGGTGAATGCTGATGAATCTAAAGCACTCGCTTATATTCCCGGTATTGCTATGGACAAAAGCGGGCAAAAACAGGCTTTTATTCAGGTGATTGATGGGAAAAAACGTACAGCGGAATACCACAAATTCGATGTTGCAGGGTTTAAACCACAGGCCGGTAAATTTGAAATTGAAATTGAAAATAATTTCTTTTCGAATGATACCCTTAAACTTGATTTATCATCTTCCAAAGGACAATTGCGATTTACAGGCCTGACTCCATGGCCGACTATTTTTTATTCACCGGGCATTATGGGACCCTATTCGTTTGTGCCTTTTATGGAATGTTATCATGGCATATTGAGCATGGATCATCGCATTGAAGGTCAGCTCGTCATACACGGAGAAACTGTTGACTTTACAAATGGAAGGGGTTATATAGAAAAAGACTGGGGACAATCCTTCCCAAGTGCTTATTTTTGGATGCAGACCAATCATTTCTCACAACCGGGTATTTCAGTAAAGGCTTCGGTAGCAAAGATACCCTGGCTGGGCAGTTCATTTATCGGGTTCATTGCCGGAGTCTGGTTACACGATCGACTCATTCAGTTTACAACCTACAATGGATCACATCTGATTAAATCGTATGCCGACAGGAATGTTGTAAAACTGGTAATGGAAAACAACAAATACCGTCTGGAGATATTAGCCCACCGCGAGACTTCCACACAACTCGCGTCACCCATCCTTGGCATAATGGATGGACGCATTGAAGAAAGCATGACTTCTTTGATCGATGTCCAGTTGTATGACAAAAAAAGTCAAAATATCATTTTACTCGATACCGGAAGAAATGCAGGGCTGGAAGTAGCCGGTAAAATCAGCGAACTAACTTACCCGGTTTATCGAAATTCCAGGAAAGATAATTTTTAAGAATTGCTAAATTTTATAATTGAGGGATGAATTGTGCTGAGTTTTTTGTTATATCAGAATTGATATCGTACTTTGGCAATCAGAACACTTTTCCAACACATCGGATAGCAAGTCGGTTATTAAAAACAAAAATTATCATTCTTCCCCTTTCAGCCTTTTTTACCGGCTACTTTCATCGCATGTAACAATTAAAAAGTTCGAAACAAAAAGAATTGCCATCCTTAAAGGAATCTAAAGCACCTGCTTCACCGTCAAGGAATCAGATTCGATATTGTAGGCAACTCAGTTTCTGATCGTAAAATGCGGCATATTGTCCAAAAACAATAAAACGGATCTCTATAAAAATAAAACCTGTTTTAAATAGAGGGAAAAGGTGTTTCATTTTAATATAGCTTGTTAACATTTATCCCGTATTGTTATTCAAGTTGAAAATAATTAGTACTTTTGCAATTAAAATTAAATAAAGATTTCAGTTGTAATAAGTAAAAAGCAAAATATCAATGAGCGTTGTAGAAAAAATCAGGACTGCTAAATCGACGGCATTTTCGTTCGAACTATTGCCTCCTTTAAAAGGGAATGGCATTGAAACAGTATACAAAACCATAGATACGTTGCGTGAATTCGACCCGAAATACATTAACATCACCACCCATCGAAGCGAACTGGTGTTTAAAGACAATGGACACGGTATGTTCGAACAGGTTGCCGAACGTCATCGTCCCGGCACAGTAGCCATTGCTGCAGCCATTCAGAACAAATATCACATTGCCGTAGTTCCTCATGTCATCTGCAGTGGTTTTACACCTGAGGAAACTGAATATGCACTGATTGATCTGCAATTTCTGGGGATTACCGACCTGCTCCTGCTTCGGGGAGACAAAGCAAAGCACGAACGTGCTTTTACACCGACAGGCCATAAAAATGCAACCGGGTTGCAGGAACAAGTGAACAATTTCAATCACGGCTTGTTTTTGGATGGATCTAAAATGAAGTCGCTTGTGACACCATTTTCATATGGAATGGCTTGTTATCCGGAGAAACATGATGAATCACCCAACCTGGACTCGGATATCTATTATGCAAAACAGAAAGTGGATGCAGGTGCTGAATATCTGGTGACCCAAATGTTTTTCGACAACAGTAAATATTACGATTTTGTCGCAAGATGTAAGGTTGCAGGAATTAATGTACCAATTATTCCGGGCATCAAACCGATTACTCTGACCAATCAAATGACAGTATTGCCCAAATTATTCCATACCGATATTCCCGAAGCATTTGCAATAGAATTGCGTAAATGCAAGACAGATGAAGAAGCAGTGGAAGTTGGCGTTGAGTGGTGTACCATGCAGGCGAAAGACTTGAAAGCAGTTGGTGTTCCGAGCATTCATTTTTACAGCATGATGGCTACCCAAAGCGTAAAACGGGTAGCAAAAGAAGTCTTTTAATAAAATTAGCAAGTTATGAGTTTTATTTTTGCCATACTATTTTTTATACTGTTCCTCGGCTTATTCATCATAATGTCCGTGTTTGGATTTATACGTTCACTTTTCTCTTTTGGAAAACAAAACCGGACAGGTAAGGATACTCCCTCTCAGGAATCTGAGAAGTCCGGTGACAAAACGAAGATATTTGATAAAAATGAAGGTGAATATGTTGACTTTGAAGAAATAAAAGAAGATAAATAGCAGAATTCTCCGTATCGGTCAGCATTTGAAAGTAAGCGTTGGCCTTTTATTCTTACTGTTTTAAAATACAAATTGCACCTCTTTAAAATAATACTCTTTCCGCTCACCGGTTTCCATTTCAAGTTCAAGTTGTCCATCAGGATGAATAGCAGCTATTTTTGCTCTGAAACAGTCAGTATCGTCTTTAAAAGAATGGAAACCATCTTTCCGATACAATGATCCGGAATAAACCGATCGTATGTTTACAGGATCGATATCAGCATATAATTCCATTATATTTTTATAAATGAGTTGAAGCAATATCTTCCTGTTCTGCCGTTTACCGGTAATTTGGAGTAACGAAACCGGATTTGGAGCATTACTTTCAAATATCTTTTGGTTCACATTCAGACCAACTCCAACAACGACCATCTTTATTTTGTCACCCTGCAGTGAATTTTCAATCAGTATGCCTGCCAGTTTCTTATCGTTCCAGTAAATGTCATTCGGCCATTTCACAGTAATGTTCGAAGTATAAACATCCAGCGCTTTTTTAATGGCAACACTCACCAGTTGTGAAAGAAGAAACAATTCTTCCATAGGTAAGTGAAGGGGACGAAGAACCATACTGAAAAGTAAGTTTTTCCCTTTTGATGATTCCCAGGCATTACCCGGCTGGCCTTTCCCGGTAAACTGGAAATCAGTATAAATCAGAGAGCCTTCGGGGACTAACTTATCACGGTTGATCTCCCACACCAACTGATTGGTAGATGCTGTCTGCTTAATATAAAGACTATTTTTCATGTGATATTATGATAAAACAGGAGGATTTATTTTTGAAATATAGATAATAAGAACTTCTCCATTTTCCGGGTAACAGCTTTCGATGTACCGTTCGCATGATTAACTAAAATAGCAAAAACATAGGTGTTATTATTTCTTTCAATATATCCGGCATATGATTTTACTCCGGAGATCGTTCCACTTTTTGCATGTACTTTTCCTTGCAGAGGAGTTTTTTGTAGAAAATTAGTAAGGGTACCACTTTTACCGGAAACGGGTAAAGAATTAAAAAAGGCAGTTCTATTTGGACTTTTAGTCTGCATGTAAATCAGCAGATCAGTTAAAAATTGCGAAGACACTGCATCCATTGGTGAGAGTCCACATCCATCATAATTAAACAATTGTTCTATTGGCAATCCTTTTGATTTCCAGAATGCCCTCACCACTTCAACAGCACGGGTTGAAGACGCAATGGAGCTTTTTTGCAAAGCGAGATAACGGAATATTTGCTCGGCATAACCGTTATTGCTGTGGATATTTGTTTCTTTAATGATTTCACTTAACGTAGGCGATTCCTGTACAAGAATCACTTTCCGGTCCGTTTTTTTTGTAACGACATCAGTAGGTAATTCAGATATTACAATGCCGCTTTCCACCAGTTTAGCCTGAAAATGTTCCGCAAGCAGTAATCCCGGATTCGGAATTCCTCCCTTTATAATATATTCTACCCGGTTTGCCGGAATTTCACCATGAATACTCCGTAAATACGAATGTGGAGCTCCGTAAAAGTAGGCACTGTCAAAAGCTATGGCGGTGCTTGTCAAATGATTTTCGAAAGTCAGTGCTGATATTTCAGGGATGACACGCAGAATGTCAGGTGTTGTTCCCTCTGCCCCTGAACGAAGTACCAGCTGAAACGTATTATCCATATACGAAATGCCATAAGCACCTGCAGCATAATAATTACCAATATCTTCCCAGGTCCATTTAGGATTTACGCCCTGATTATCAAATAAAGTACCATCCGCTATAACCTGACCGACGATTTTTTTAATGCCTGCTCTCTTTACTTCTTCAACCCACTTAGTCAAAAAGGCTTTATCTCCCAGATGTTCCGAACCCAGTGTCGGATCACCCCCACCCCGGATATACAGATTTCCGTTTAGTATTCCTTTTGAGTTTATGCTTCCATCAAATTCAAGCTTTGTCTGGAAACTGAATCCTGGCCCCAGAAGTTCCAGTGCAGTCGCTGTGGTTATCAGTTTCATTGTTGAAGCAGGTATGGCGCTGTTTTTAGCACGAAACTGATAGAGAGTTTTATTTGTAGTCAGGTTTTTAACCAGCAGACTGATACCGGCATTTTCCATAACCGGATTATTGACAAAATCAGCCAACGGATTCTTTGCTTCCAAAAATAGTGCAAGCAACAACAATGGTAAAATCAATTTAATTTTTTTCATTATAAAATAATTATTTTAGTCTGAAACAAGCACAATCGTTTTTCAAAATTATTTTTTATTGAAAAAGATTCTTGCTTCTATCATAAAGTTGTTCAGACTCTATATTACTTAAGGGAGCAACAGGTAATAAAAATATCGTAATTACGATTCTTATTATTTATATATCAGAACATTGCAACAATATTAAAGAAATATATTCTTAAATAAATTCACCTACAAAAGTAAAGAGAAATATCGTAACGGCAATTTATCCGCGATAAAACATGAATTAAATTTACAAACGTTCCTTTTTTATGATCACGAACTAAAACACATAATTGCAATATTTTTCTGATTTTTAAAAGTAATAAGTAATCCGGATTAAACAATGGTACGCTTGTTATATTAAGATTCGGGTATTCTCCCGTTTATTAGATTCCTGACCCCCAAACACCCGAAGGGGAATTCAAGACTCAGTATTTGAAAAATACCAATCCGTAAATTTAAACTTCTAATGCACTCTTAACCTCACTTAAAAAAATGGTGCTCAGTACTAAAAACAGTACATTAAATACATTGAATAACTTATGTTGTTCGAGCAATATTCCTGAATAGATTTTTTAATTTTATTTGCATGGTATTATAAGTGCTACCCACCTAAAAATTTCAAATGCAGTTACTTTCAATTTTCCTTATTTATTTACAATATGCATCTGTTACTGAAACGATCAAAATAGATTGCAGTATTTTATACAGGAGTTATTCAATACAATCAACAAGCGTATATTGAGATTACGGAAAAAGACAGTTCAAATAAAATTAATTACGTGACATATGATACTCATTTTTATGTTGTTAGAAGAATATATAATTATCCGTAAAGACACCTAATCAGAAAAACTGTTTCATGTAATAAAATTCATATTTTTTTATATTCTGATTTCAACTACTTTTGGATTCTTTTTCGTAAGAATATTGTATCTCTCTCATTTTACTATTATTCTTTAATTGGTTTTCAATTGGTTTTCAATTGGTTTTGGATTGGTTTTGTAATCGATAATACGTTCATTTATATCCAAATTATATGCCATATATCTTTATAGATATATGGCTTATATAGGGTTATTAAATGATTGTTAATTGATTGATATATCGAAATAGCCTCGGATCCAAAACCAATCCAAAACCAAACCAAAACCATTCAGTGTCAGATATGTATTCAGTATACAAATAGATTAAGAAAATACAGGATTCCGTTATTCTTCAAAAAATAAATCAGGTAACCCAATATAGAATAACAGAATTAATTTTCTTGATGATTTAGGAGCTTTTGCGGAGTATCATTAAAGAATGAATTAAAAATAAAATACTTATTTAATCTGAAGAACACCGTAAAGCAACAATCATAAAAACAATTATAAAACAACCATTATAAAATTTA
>Ga0302287_10000094_pt1 | contig 68099 bp, 53 predicted proteins | sample III_Fen_E2_4_FD_200452 | JGI IMG/M metagenome (GOLD analysis project Ga0302287, IMG submission 200452) | Peat permafrost microbial communities from Stordalen Mire near Abisko, Sweden - III_Fen_E2_4 | ecosystem: Environmental > Terrestrial > Soil > Wetlands > Permafrost | place: Sweden: Abisko... | reverse complement strand
TGTTGGTATCCTTTCCAGGGATTGTGCCTGCGGTAGCAAACCACGCTGTAGTGAGCGCAAGTCCCATGGTTCCATAAATCAAGATGCGAAAGCCCATGCTTCTAGGATACTTTGTTTGCAAAGCCCTGCAAACCCATTGCAGACAAGCGTGCAAGGGAGTGGGATGAATGAAACGATGTGAAGGTGTGAGGAGAACAAAGCAAGCAAAAAACCAGAACTATATTTCTCTTTACCACGCACCAGGGGATTCACTCACATGAACAAAAACAGACAAGCATTTCTTGCGTTTGCGACAACAGTGGCACTGGTTTCCTGTGGTAGTAGCTCCACGGCTCCGAAGAGTTCGGGGAGTTCATTCAATCCTAATATTTCCTATGGTTCCCTAACTGATTCCCGCGATGAACAGGCATATAAGACCGTTGTAATTGGTACTCAGACTTGGATGGCGCAGAATTTGAATTATAAGCCCACCACTGCGCCTGATAGTTCCTGGTGCTCCCATGATTCAGCAAGTTACTGTGCTATCTACGGCCGCTTATACGACTATGCCACAGCTTTGACCGTTTGCCCTACAGGTTGGCATTTACCCGATACCACTGAATGGAATACCCTGGAAGCCCATGTGGGTGGAACCGCCGGAACTAAGCTCAAGGCCAACAGCAACTTGTGGAGCACCAATATGGGCGCGGATAATTATGGATTTTCCGCTTTGCCCAGCGGCAGCTACTACAGCGGTGCGTTCGGCGATGTTGGCCTCAGCGTGTACTTCTGGACGGCGACTGCCAGTGGGAGTTTCGACGCGTGGTACCGGTACATGTACTGCTACGGCACTGATGTGTACAACGGCGTCGACTACCATCCCGCCGGGCTCTCGGTGCGCTGCCTAAAGGACTAAGGCAATCCGTTTTGAATAAGCACCCCCCTGCACCACGCAGAGGGCTTTTAGCTCCTTGTTCACATTATCCGTAACGGCTCCTTGGCATTGTCATAGTTCACTGTGATTTTATACCCAAACTGGTGGTGAGCGATTGCTCAACGAATTTTGTTCACCCCTCAGTTCAGCAAGTCACTTCATAGATAGATTACTGGCATGGATTCTTTGTTGCAAAGCCTTGACTATCGAGCCTTTCTACGGGATTGGATGGAGGATTGCCGAGCCCAAGGCGGTCCCATGTCTAATCGCTGGCTCGCTCAGCGCATTGGAATCGACCCTGGATTCCTTGTCAATATTTTGCAAGGCCGCAAGCACATCCCAGAATCAGCACTACCTGCATTGATCAAGGCACTCAAGCTAAAAGGCACGCAAGCACACTATTTCCGTCAATTAGTTCTGTTCAATCGCGCAAAAACCGATGAGCAAATTGCAAGCAGCTTTGCAGAGTTATGTCAGATTCGAGATTTGAATCTCACCGAGTTGTCAGAAAAACAATATCGCTATTGGACCCAATGGCATTATCCCGCCATCCGCATCCATTTGTTGGCACATCCGTTTCGAGGCGATTATGCCAAGCTCGCCGCAGATATCGATCCGCCCTTGACCACCAAGGAAGCAGAGCAAGCGGTTAAAGTCTTACTCTCATTGGATCTTGTGGAATGGAAGGATGGAGTATTAGAACCCAAGGATGCATTTATTACTACTGGGGATGCATGGAAAAATACAGCCATTCACCATTTCCAGGATCAAACGTTGGAGCTCGCCCGCCGATCCTTACGCACTCATGATGCGCAAGAGCGAGAGATTTCCACACTTACACTAGCAATGGCCCAAGAAGATTTCCCTGAATTGCAAGAACTCGTGCGTGAATTTCGTGAACGCGTACTTCGCTGGTCGTCTTCTCGCAAAGAAGCAAACCGGGTCATTCAAATCAATATTGCAGCATTCCCTCTATCCAATAGAGCGGAGGGTGTATGATGAGTAAAGGCCTACTCGGTATTGCAATCCTTAGCACCTGCCTTATAATGAATGGATGCAGTTTTAAAAGCGCAGGTAGACCTGGTGGAGATGAAACCACGAACCGCATTGCAACCCATATTGTCGATACTAACGGCGTAGCCATGACTCACATTCTTGTGCGTGCAAGGCCCGTGAATTGGCTCCCCTTCGATAGCTTGCCAATCTCCGTCAATCTGTTACAGGATTTCACCGATGATTCTGGTCGTGTCACCTTATTTCTCCCACCAGGGATTTGGAGAGTGGAAGCGATTGGGAAAGGGCTTGGATGTTTATGGACTGATTCCGCGCTCATCTCCAATTTGTCTGAAAGCCATATTTTGCAAGCCTTAGGAGAGCTCACGGGAAAGGCCAAGCCCGGAAGTCGAGTAGGAATACTTGGATTGAATTACTGGACGATAGCAGACAACACTGGAAAATATTCCTTTGCTGCGTTACCAGCCGGTGTTTTAGATATTCGCTCCTTAGATGACTCGCTGCAATCCTATGTGCAAATTAAACCATCTGATTCAAGTACTGTAGGGCCTCTTGCTCTAATGTCCGATACAGCCATTCTTCTCGAAGATTTCGAAGATAACGATATGCGACATCGATATGGCCCAGCCGTTACCCAAGGATGGTGGTACATCGTAGGATATCCTTCCACATCTTTATTCCCTACAGGAATTTCGAATATGACGCCTCTTGGCCTCGCCACTGATACTGTAATTAAAAGTCAAGTATTTCATATGATCTTTTCTCCGGATACAACGCCCTATCCTTGGGCCGAAGTTGGAGTCAATTTAGGAGGCCTTGACAAAGCCAATTTGAGCCGACTGCAAAGCATCAGTTTTGATGCACACGGAAGCGGTGAGTTTTGTCTTCGCATCATCTCTCCCTTGATGGAAAATGGCCAATTGTTGTCTCACTGCATTGTACTCGACTCCGCATGGAAAACCTACCGCATTCCAATAGATTCCATTTTACTCACGAGTGATAGTCTAAGCACAGTTACTAAAAACCAGCTTCTTGCCGATGCCACGGGACTCTCATGGTCGACAACATCAACAAGTGAAATTTGGCTTGACAATATATGGTTTTATGGGCTAAGTCCTAAACAAGTTTGGGGGACAATATCCCCCTAACAATATCGATCTAAGCGAAATAAATACAGCAAATCCATCTCTAAGTACTAACCCCTCAGGCCAAGTGGCTTTATGGGTATTCATTTCACGTGGAAAGGAATAGAAAGATGAAACGATTTTTCATGGCAATCCTTCTCGCAAGCTTGATTCCTTTGGGGGCACAAGAGCTCTCTTTGGATTCACTGCAACGGAAACATGTGGAACTCCGCTTTGGCATGTTCATTCATTTCAACATGAATACATTTTGGCCTGGTTGGGCTGAAACTCGCACCGACCCAACCCGATTTGCACCCACCAAATTGGATTGCAACCAATGGGCTAAAGCTGCGAAAGCCGCCGGAATGACGTATGCCATCTTAACCACCAAGCATCATGATGGTTTTGCTCTCTGGCCGACAAAACAAGCGGCGCCAAATGGACTTTCAACTTACTCAGTCGCGCAAAGCAGCGTGCCCAACAAAGATATTGTAATGGAGTTTGTCACCGCGTTCCGAGCCCAAGGATTAGAACCTTGCTTTTATTTCTCGATGTGGGATGTCGCCAATGGAGTTACTGGAAACTGGGTCAAGGAAAAAGCGTTTGTACTAGGGCAGCTCACTGAATTACTCGGCGGAAAATACGGACAAATTCCTCTGCTTGTCATCGATGGATGGGCTTGGTCCATGGGACACCAGTCCATTCCGTATCAAGAGATTCGTGATTCGGTAAAAAAACTGCAACCGAACATTCTTATTGCAGATCACAACGGCCTCACAAGCCCTTGGGAAGAAGACATCGTTTACTATGAGGAACCCAAAGGCATGTATAGTCCGACGACCAACAAGTTCGCGTCCTGCCAAGGCACGACAATTTCTGGTGATTGGTTCTGGAATTCTGACACACCCGATTCCACGAAATTATTGAGTCTAAATAGCATTTTAGACCATCTCAAAAAACTGGAACCTGTGCACACAAATATGCTGCTCAATTGCCCGCCCAACCGCACAGGACAGCTGGATCAAGACATTGTGAATCGGCTCGTCCAAGTGGGCTCAAACTGGAAACCAGATCTGAGCCGTCCCATGTTAAGCAGTAACATGATCAACATCGAGCATCCTATTCAGACGAAGACAGTCTTCGCGACTTCCGGTACTGCGACAAATGCAATCGATGGAAAATCAGATTGCTCTTGGAGCAATTCTGATCATTGCAATGGCCCCATAGAAACTCTCTGGAGTTCCAATACAGGACTTCCACAAGCTATTACTATTGACTTCGGGACTCCACAATCAAACGTGGGAATTCTTGGGTACTTACCTTCACAAGCCTCTACGAATGGCGCAGTCACCAGTTACACCATTGCAACAAGCATCGACAATATGAATTACACTGACGTGAGTGCCGGAACCTGGCCAGTCAGTTGGAACTATAGAACCGTTTCATTTTCGCCAACAACAGCTCGATATATTCGCCTGACCGTAACCGCCACATCTGATAATAACGGTGTAGCAGGGAAAGGAACGCTAGCCACGGCAAGCGAAATAGATGCAGGCTTTATCACAAACAACACGAATCCCACCAAGCTGGCGCCATTCATTAATACTCCCAAGTCCACAGCTCAAGGCTCCTTGATTTTCTTTCAATACTTTGGCAACACAAGTTTGGTGAGTCCTATCGACGGCACGTTACAGATCTTACGGCTTGATGGTCGTATTTCCCGCGAACAACCGGTTCACTTAGGCCAGAATATTTCTCTGGATTTTCCTCATGGAATGTACCTGCTGCGTTGGGGATCCTGGTGAGCAATTGCTCACCGTTTCCTATCCATATAAGGAACTCACATCACTTCACGCGTATACCTTTGCAACATGGGAAAGGAAAATAATATGTCGAATAAAATATTTCATTCATGGATGATTGGCGTAGCATTGATTTCCTCTGCAATGGCAGAAGAGACCTATCAATGGGGGCGCGTCGCAGTTGGCGGCGGTGGCTTTGTAACAGGAATTGTTTTTAGCGAGGCAGCAAAGAATCTCGTGTATTGTCGAACAGATGTCGGAGGGGCACTTCGGTGGGATTCGCAAACGCAATCCTGGATTCAACTTCTGGATTGGATTGGAGCAGGACAAGGGAGCTTGGCAGATGTGGAAAGCATCGCTGCGGATCCACTTGATTCCAACCGGGTCTACATTGTGGGAGGAGAAGGGGATCTCACTCGCGTGATGCGTTCAATCGATCGAGGAAATTCTTTTCAACTGATCGATCCTGGATTCAAGGTATCCGGCAATGGCGATGGAAGAGGAAAAAGTGAACGGCTAATGATCGATCCCAATAGCACAAACATTCTCTTTTATGGAACCCGCTCTGCAGGTTTATACAAGAGTTCTGACTATGGTTCCACCTGGTCCAAGGTTGCAGGATTTCCAGTAAGCACAACAACTGATGGCGTAGGAATCGTTTCTATAATTTTTGATACCAGAAACACAACCAAAGGAACACCTACCCAAGTGATGTTCGCCAATGTATCTCAAAAAGGAAATAGCCTTTACAAGAGCATCAATGGGGGAACATCTTGGCAACTTGTCGCGGGAAGCTCCACCACATTGCAGCCCATTGACGCAGGTATGGACTCTCAAGGGATCTTGTACATCAGCTATTCTGATGGACCAGGACCCAATGGCATTGGAGCTGGAGCTGTTTGGAAATTCAATACGGATAATAGTGCATGGACTAGCATCAATCCACCTACAGGACAGGGTGGTTTCGGGGGACTCGCCGTGGACAAGAAAAATCCAGGAACAGTAATGGTGGGAACAGTCGATCGTTGGTCGCCTCATGATGAAGTGTATCGCACCATTGATGGGGGAACAACCTGGAGTCGCATTGATGATTACGTGTCTCGCGATGCAAGCGATGCCCCTTATGAAGCCTCCTACGGAGCACCTTCGGCAGGAAATTGGATTTACAATATGCGCTTTGATCCTTTCAATTCCAATCATGTAATGTATGTGACGGGCGCAGGCGTTTGGGCATCAAGCGATGTGAATAATATCGATAGCAAACTTACCACTCATTGGAAATTTCTTGTAAAAGGAATTGAAGAAGGTGGCGCCTACGAGATGATCAGCCCGCCTACAGGAGCTCCTTTGCTCAGCGTTTTTGGAGACATTGGCGGATTTCGTCACCTAGATATTACCGTGGCTCCGCTCGCAGGATTTTTTAAACCTCCCGGATGGGGCACGGGAAACGGCATTGACTTTGCACAGAGCAATCCCAATAAAGTAGTCCGCACCTACCTTAGCGGAACAAACGGAGCTTACTCCAACGATAACGGTGTGACATGGACAGCCTTTGCCGCTTCGCCCCCCACATCTGGAAACTACGGTGACTACATAGCGATATCTCCAAATGGAATCAATATCGTATGGGCTTTGAGCATCTATCAGCAAAACGCTCCGCCCTATTATTCCAATAACAACGGAGCCACATGGACCCAAAGTAATGTGCCTAACTTGGGAACATCCGCCTACTTTTTGCGATCAGACCGAGTGAATAGCAATAGGTTTTACCTCTATGCGACCGCTAGTGGAACTGTATATACATCCACCGATGGCGGGGCAAATTACACCGCAGGAGCGACAATCCAAAAGTGGGGCCAACGCATTGCAACCAACCCTTGGAAAGAAGGCGAAGTTTGGGTACCTGTTTACGATGGCCTCTACTTTTCCACCAACTCAGGACAAAGCTTCACCAAGCTGACCAATGTTTTGAATGTGACTTCAGTTTCCTTGGGAAAGGCTGCACCAACAAGCAACTTTGCAACTGTATTTGTGCAAGCCACCGTTAATGGTAAATGGGGATTCTATCGATCCATTGATCAAGGTCAAACCTGGGTTCGCATTAATGATGATCAACATCAATATGGCTATCCTGGGAGTTCATTCTTGGTTGCGGATCAAGGTGTTTATGGACGAATGTACTACAGCACCCATTGCATGGGAATTACGTATGGGGAAATTCAAGCTGCAGCAACTAGTTCTAGTAGCTCAACCATCAGTAGTTCAGGCACCAGTAGCAGCGTGACCACCTCCTCAAGTAGTTCTGCGACGGTGCAAACGCTACAGCAAACCGATTCACCATCAGCGACTCTGCTACCTGGAAATCAAATCCGCATAGCCCTTTCTGGAAATGAATGGAACTCGATCATGGTGTATAACACCCTAGGAAAAATGGTGTATAGTAGACCGATATTCGGACTACAACTCTTGGAAATACCAGTTCATAAATCAGGGATATATATTCTCAAACTCAGTAGCATATCGAAGGTTCAAGTAATGCGAGCCAATATTGTGAAGTAACTAGAAGCGAGACAACTCATCATCGCCAAAAGGCATTTGCGGAGCCACTCGCCACTGATGATTTTCAATACAATACACACAGCAAAAGCCCTCTTGCACAGCGCAAAGGGCTTTTCTATTACCTAGCAGAGCTATATTCACGCTCTAGGGGATTCACTCACATGAACAAAATCACTCAGGCATTTCTGGCACTTGCAGCAACGGTGGCTCTATTTTCCTGTGCAGGAAAATCTACGACGGCAACGCAAGTCGATTCATCATCGGATGTGGTGCTGAGTTCCTCTAGTGCGGGCGCGGCATCCTCTTTAGTTAGCTCCTCTGTTCTTACATCATCGTCAGCTGTGCAGCTTGAATCTTCAAGCGTGGATGGGTCTAGTTCGTTAGTCACTTCGAGTTCGTCATTCGTGTATGTGGTTGTGTCGAGTTCATCGGTGGTGGTTTCATCTTCGAGCCTTGTGGCCTCAAGTTCTTCATACACAGCCATATCATCTTCAAGTTGCACAAATATATACGGCACTTATTCAGTAACAGATTGTCGAGATGGACAGACCTACAACACGGTGGTTATAGGATTGCAAACATGGATGGCTCAGAACCTGAACTACGCGACCACAAATGGCAATTCCTGGTGCTATAACGACACCGCAAGTTACTGCACCAAGTATGGTCGTCTCTATGATTTCTCGACAGCTAAGCTAGTGTGCCCATCAGGTTGGCACTTACCCGATACCACGGAATGGAATACTCTCGAAGCCGCAGTAGGTGGATATAGCGTTGCTGGAACAGCGTTAAAGTCTGATACTGGTTGGGCTCAAACAGGCGGAGGACTCAATGGTAATGGAGCCAACACCTTCGACTTTTCTGCTTTGCCTGGCGGAATGTCCATGTCTGGCAACCCTGCTTCATTTTACGATATTGGCACCAAAGGCTATTGGTGGACATCTTGTTCCTCCGGCGTAGATGCAATCCCCCGAATTATGAATAACTTCGCTGCAGGCCTCTTTCTGGTGAATATTGCTCCACAATATGCAGGCTTGGCTGTTCGCTGTCTAAGGGATTAAGAAGAGTATTTACTCTGCAAAACATACAGAAAAACCCGCCAAGCCTTATTTTAATTGGCTTGACGGGTTTCTATAAAGTACCCCCAATTGGGATCGAACCAATGACCTGCTACTTAGAAGGCAGCTGCTCTAATCCAACTGAGCTATGAGGGCGTAACGCTTGCAAATGTAGCAACGGAATTTCAACTACTGTAAAACATTCCCGTGGCAGCTGCTTGTAGCGGTATTGTGTGCATACGCCGTTAGACGGAGCGAGCGAAGGCTTGCCAGACAAACTTTTCGAGTGATGGCATAGCCACAGGCTATGTCGAATGAGCAAAAGTGAAGTATGGTGAGCATGCAGCCGCTACGGATAGGCGGAGGTACACAAGCCCGCGGAATGAAAATCCAACTGAGCTATGAGGGCGTAACGTTCGCAAATGTAGTATTCGGTAATTTGTATTAAACCCTCCAACACCCCTTGTATTTTTTGCAATTTTGACGCCATGAATGACCAACTCAATACAACTGGCGACGGCGTACTGGATTTGCACCTGTCTGGTATTCACAAGAGCTTTGGTGATCAGCAAGTTCTGCGAGGAATCTCGATGGATATCACCGATGGCGAATTCATTACCCTGCTGGGTCCATCGGGCTGCGGAAAAACTACGCTGCTGAGAATTATTGGAGGGTTTGAGGTTGCCGACTCTGGTTCAGTAAAACTTGGCGACCTTGATTTATCAAGGCTTCCACCCCACAAGCGCCCTGTGAATACGGTGTTTCAAAACTATGCGATCTTTCCGCACATGAGCGTTTTTGACAACGTGGCCTTTGGATTGCGTTCTCGCAAAATGCCCGAGTCTGAAATCAAGCCGCGTGTATTTTCCATGATGGAAATGATTCGCATTGCAGACTTAGCAAACCGCTCTCCTAGCACCCTTTCTGGTGGCCAGCGTCAACGCATTGCTCTTGCGCGGGCTTTGGTAAACGAACCCGATGTGCTCTTGCTAGATGAACCTCTTTCGGCAATTGATGCCTCGCTTCGGCACGACCTGCAGGCTGAGCTCAAGAGCCTGCAACGCCGCACCACCATCACATTTATTTTAGTCACTCACGATCAAGATGAAGCGATCGCAGTATCGGATCGAATCATGGTGATGAAAGATGGTTTGATTGAACAACAAGGAACCCCAGAAGACGTTTATGAACGCCCTGTAAGCCGCTTCGTTGCTGAGTTCTTGGGTCATGCAAATATTTTGCGTGCGAAGCGTTCTGGAAATCTTTTCGCTCACACGGCTATTGGAAATTTGGTGCTCCCTGTGAATCCTTTGTGGGACGAAGGTTCCATCGCAATTCGCCCCGAAGACATTGAAGTTCGCACTGTTGCAGATGCTCCTAATTCCTTACCTGGCACAATTCACGAGCGCCTATTTCGCGGCGACCATTGGGAACTGCGCGTTGACATGAACGGACAACAGCTTCGCGTAATCACCGAACCAGACCAAGAGAATGAAATTGGACAATCGGTATTCTTAGAAATGCCGGCCGAAGATTTGCAGGTGCTGCGTGACTAAAATCAAGACAGAGATTTTCGAAGGCAAAGTCACTACACGTACACGCATGCTGCGCACAGGCTCGTTGCTGAGTTCGCCCGGCATGTTATGGCTCATGGCCTTCATGTTCTTGCCCATGATTGGTCTTTGCATTATGGCCTTTGCTGCGCGCGGAATGTATGGCTCCGTGCAATGGACTTTTTCTACGGAAAACTTCTGGCGCCTTATGGGATTTGGATTGTTTGGTTGGAGCGCAGACACCTTTCTCATTTTGGTTCGCTCTGCAGCTCTTGCTATTGTCACCACGGCTCTCTGCATTATTTTTTCACTCCCCATGGCATTCTGGATTGCTAGCAAGAATAAAGCGAATCGCAATTTATTAATGGCGCTGATCATGGTGCCTAGTTGCACAAATCTTGTGATTCGCACTTACGCTTGGATGCTTGTGCTCGGTGCAAAAATGCCCCCCGCATGGATCGCCCACTGGTGCGGAATTGTTCCCGCAGATCAAGGCTTGTACCCAGGCGCATTTGCCGTGTTTATTGGGATGGTGAGTTCCATGTTGCCCTTTGCTGTACTCCCCCTTTACTCTTCGGTGGAGCGCCTAGATTGGAGCCTGCTTGAAGCTGCGCGCGATCTGTATGCATCTTCGCTTTCAACCTTTCGACACGCGATCCTTCCACAAGTGACTCCAGGTATTGTAGCTGCAGTCATCATGACTTTAGTTCCCTCGCTCGGTATGTTTGTGGTATCTGACTTACTTGGCGGTGCACGCGAAATGCTGATCGGAAATTTGATTCAGCAACAATTTGGTTCTGCAAGCGACTGGCCTTATGGCGCAATGGCAGGTTTATTCTTAGTGGTGACAAGCCTTCTTTCCCTTGCGGCATTTAGGCGCTGGGGCGGCGGCCTTCTTCCCAAAGCGGTGCGCGCAGAGGAAGGCAACTCATGAACTCCCGCAAAATTCCTTGGTGGGTTTCCACGATTGCTTGGCTTGGCCTTGCGCTCCTTTTTGTGCCTCTCTTATTCATCGCAGTGCAATCCTTTAATGCCGATAAGCTTGGTCAAACTTGGGGTGGACTCACTTTCGCGTGGTACACAAAGCTTGCGCATAACAGCATGGTTTTACTCGGTACGCGCAATACGATGGTAGTTGCACTACTCTCCACCGCAATCTCTACTTTGTTTGGAACCCTTCTCGCGATTGGCTTACACCGCACTCCATGGCCCAAGCGCATTCGCCAAGTCATGGCTAGTGCGATTGAGCTCCCTGTAGTAACGCCCGACATTTTACTTGCGGTAACTCTGGTGGGTGCCTACGGAGTCTTGCGCCATCTATCACAAGCCTTTGAGCCTGGATTACTAACGCTAGTGATTGGACACGCGAGTTTTCAAATTTCTTTTGTGACGATTGTTGTACTTGCACGCCTTTCCACCATTGGCCCCGAACAAATGGAAGCCGCCCGCGATCTATATGCGACAACGTTTGGCGCGTGGGTGCGCGTAATTTTACCGCAGCTTGCAACAAGCGTAATTGCGGGTGCAATGCTTGCTTTTACACTTTCTCTCGACGATTTTATCATCTCTTTCTTTGTGAGTGGACCACGCTCGCAAACCTTGCCTCTATTGATCTACGCGTCACTTCGTCGTGGAATCAATCCCGAAATTCACGCTCTCTCTACCATCATTGTCACGGTCACTCTGCTTGGAATTTTGGGTGCTGCGCTTTACAACAATTCACTTGAACGACATACAAAATCCGCAGTCGTTTTGCGGCGTATTCTGCAATGCTGTGGTGTCCTACTTTTTTCTGGACTCATTTGGCTCGCCTACTACGGCAACAAAACTCAGCCGACGTTGTCTAGCGAAGGCAAGCACATTGTGACTGTTCTTGAATACTCGGAATACATTGACCCAGCCATGCTTGCTGAATTTACGGAGCGCACAGGCTATCCAGTTCAGCTCGAACTTTACGAAGCGCAAGAAGAGATGGTGGGTAAATTGCAAGCCTCTGGTGCGGGCCAATACGATGTGATTGTCGCCTCAGATGTAATGATTCCTCAGATGGTGAATCTGCATTTGATCCAGCCTCTCGATACCACACAAATTCCTAATCGACAAAACGTGGAAGCACGCTTCCGCAACGCGCCTTTTGACCCCGGTAACCGCTATACCCTCCCCTACCTTTGGGGCACAACAGGCGTGCTCTATAGGGATTCTGCATTGGCTCCAGATTCCATGTCGTGGGCTGATTTACTCGATCCGACAAAGGTTCGTGAGCCATTCATCATGATCGATGAAAGCCGCACATTACTTTCGATCGCACTCAATGCAGCGAAGCTCGATCCAAATTCTAAAGCACCTGCTGATATTCGCAAGGCTGCAAGTTTGTTGGTGGCAGCAAAGTCAAGCCCGAAGTGTCTTGGCTTTGATGGCTCTGCAAGTGGGCGCGACAAGGTTCTTGCTCGCACCACGTGGGCATCGATTATCTTCAGCGGCGAAGCGGTCACTGCAATACATCAAGATTCGACGTTACAATATTCAATTCCCAAAGAAGGATCTTCAATTTGGGTTGATGTGATGACGTTGTCTGCAACCTCACCCAATACTGCGGGTGGACAAGCATTTATCAACTACATACTCGACGCACAGGCAGGCGCAAAGCTTGCCAACTTCGTCCACTATGGCTCACCCAACACAGCATCGCGCCCATATTTAAATCCCGAGGATCTCAAGAATTTAGTGATCTATCCTGATTCGAGTATTATGGCACGCCTACAATTCCTTTCGGAACCTGGTGGTGCAGCACGCTTGTTTGACGAAGCTTGGACGACAGTGAAATCAAACTGATCGTGAACTAACGATCAGGGTTTTGTGCGCAGCGAAATCCGATCGTTGCATCGCGTTGTATGGACATTAGCTCTGAACGGTAAGCACTTCGCAAGCCATACACGGCGCCATCGTAATCACTACCACGAACAGAGCGAGTTGCGCCTTCGAAAGCGCCCTTAGGATCTTGCTGAATTACGTGACGATAATATTGCTCATCGTAAATATCAAAGACCCATTCAGCTACGTTCCCGAACATGTCATATAAGCCGTAGCCATTAGGTTTCTTCTGGGCAACAGGGTGCGACTTTCCATCTGCATTTTCACCGAACCAAGCAAAGTCAGCAAGGCATTGTTTGCTATTGCCGCAAGCATACTTTGTAGCAGAACCACCGCGTGCTGCATATTCCCATTCCGCCTCGGTAGGCAAGCGCTTACCCACCGCCACACAATATTCAGATGCTTGTGTCCATGTTACGTTTTCAACCGGACAATCCCCCACGCAACGGTTCCATGCGAAGTACGAATTCGCCACAAACCATGAAGGATTATGCTTAGTGACTTTTGTGTATTCGGCCTGTGTCACCTCTGTGCGATCAATCTTAAACGCGCTTACACATACTTGGTGCGCAGGCTTTTCATCCCAATTTCCATCGGGTGATCCCATGGTGAAACAACCCTTGGGAATAAGCACCATAGAACTTTGCGACGAAGGTGATGCAGCAATTGACGATGAAGATGCGAAAGAAAGAACCTGAGAAGAACTCGCCGCAATGCTTGAAGAAGACACAAGCACCGATGAACAAGATGGAGAACCGACAATGAATAACGAACTCGACGATGGTGTTGAATTCGATGATGAAAAGCCCGCGCTAGATTGCCCAGCTGAATCTTGAGCAAAACAGCATATTGCACCAAGAAGACTTACCGCAAGTAGGCGTTTCATCATGTCATTATTCCTTTGCTAAATCATTGCTTTTTCAAACGTAATCAACGACCAAACAAATCGAGCTCAAGCGGTTTTTCTTTCTTCAAAACTTCTTCGACCGTTTGTTCTCCACTCACCACAGTTTCGGGAGCTTTCATTACTTTGCGAACTTTTTTGGCGGTGAACTTGCTGCCTAAAGCCTTATAACTCCTGACATCAGCGACTTCGGTGAGATCCAAAATTTCGCGCTGAATTTCTTTTCCCGAGGTCTGATATTCCACCAGTGCCTTGGGTTCGAGTTCATCGAAAAATTCAATCAAGCGCGTATCGACATGCTCAGTGACAAGGCTAAAGTCCGTGGTCGCAGGAGCGCCATCGAGAGTAAATCGTTTTACGTAGTATGTGAAATTGGTGCCATCAAAATACAGGATCGAATAAACTTGATCTGCAACTTCCTTTGCATTGTGACGACCAACCCATAAAACATCAGTGCCCACAAGCACAGTATCAGCAACATCATAGATGCGTGCGATTCCATTTTTGCGCACCACGAAAATTTTATCATCTTCGCTAAACTCACCCAACGATTCACCCTTCTTTGCCGGTGAAACCTGGCCCGAAGGCGCATCAAAGAAAAGAATGCGGGCACCTAATGTGCTTACCCCTGCGCGAGCTTTTTTCACAATGCGCACCGGATATTTGGTGACTTGATTGCCAACGGTACCACGACCTTTCACATCGATCGTAGAAAAGTCCACTTCGAAATTCAGTTTGATGCGTGGGCGTGGCTTGAGCACAACCTCGACGACTTCGGCCTCACCATTGGGATTCGAGGAAAGGTACATGACCTTGGAGTTATCGCCCTTGCCTAGCGGATATTCCTTATCGCGTGTGATGCCGCCTACGTTGAAGCGCTTGATATAAGTGGGGCCATCTTTGCCATCGCAGTAAATCAAGTTGTAGATATGGCGTTCATCGTCTTTATTAAAACGCTCCACCCGAATCACATCTTTGCCAATAAAAGCTTTGTCGGAAACGCGTACCACGGTAAACGACGCATCGGCTCGAAACACGATTACATCATCATATTCAGAAACATCAAAAAGAAATTCCTCTTTCTTGAGTCCGGTGCCAATAAAGCCTTCTTTGCGATTCACATACAGTTTTTGATTGGCAATAGCCACATGAACGGCGCTCACTTTCTCAAATCCTGCAAGGGTTGTACGGCGTTCACGACCTTTGCCATATTTCTTCAGCAAGTCTTTAAACCAGCTAACACAGTATTCCGTCAAGTTCAATAGATGATATTGAACATCCGCAATTCCAGTGTCAAGTTCAGAAAGCAAATCGTCGGTTTTCTTCTTATCAAAAAGAGAAATGCGCCGCACAGGAATTTCAGCCAAGCGCAACACGTCTTCCTTCGAAATAGCACGACGAAGCCTTTTGGTATAAGGCTTGAGGCCGTCAGTGATAAACACGATCATCTCATCACGATCATGCGCCTTTTCAATTACCTGATACACCTTCTGCTCGATAAAAATCTTTTCAAGCGAAGTCATGTGCCATTTCGCTTGTAAGTGTTCCAACTTATTTTTGAGTTCCCATTCTAACAAGCGTGCAGTGTGGTCTGTACTTTGCGTCAAAATGTCTGTGACGCCAACAAATACAGGCTTTTTATCAATGATCACACAGCTATTGGGCGACAAAGACCGTTCGCAATCGGTGAATGCATACAAAGCGTCAATCACCACTTGTGGCTCTGATCCTGGTGCTAAATGCACGACAATTTCCACATCTTGCGCGGTGTTGTCATCGACTTTCTTGATCTTGATTTTGCCCTTATCATTCGCAGACACAATGGTGTCGATCAGCGATCCTGTCGTTGTGCCATAAGGGATTTCACGAATCACCAGCGTTCGGTTATCAAGCTTTTCAATCTTGGCGCGAACCTTGACTTTACCACCACGTAAGCCATCGTTGTACATGGAAATATCTGCGATTCCCCCGCTCGAAAAGTCGGGATATAAATCAAATTTTTTGCCACGTAAATGAGCAATGCTCGCATCAATCAGTTCACAAAAATTATGCGGAAAGATTGAGGTCGAAAGACCCACCGCAATACCTTCTACGCCATGCGCGAGTAAGAGAGGAAACTTAACCGGCAAGGAGATTGGCTCGTTAGCTCGGCCATCATAGCTGGGCACCCAGTCGGTGGTCTCTGGATTAAAGACCACATCAAGAGCGAATTGCGTTAAGCGGCCTTCAATATAACGAGGAGCTGCAGCAGAATCACCCGTGGCTGGATTACCCCAGTTTCCTTGCATATCAATCAGCAAGTCCTTTTGACCAATCGTCACAATCGCATCGCCAATGGAAGCATCGCCATGTGGGTGGAATCTCATGGTCTGACCGATCACGTTTGCAATCTTATGGTAACGGCCATCATGCATATCGAACATGGTATGCAAGATACGGCGTTGCACTGGCTTTAGGCCATCTTCATAATAGGGCACTGCGCGATCTAAAATCACATAGCTTGCATAGTCGAGAAACCAATTCTCGTATAAGCCTTCTAAGTGGTTTCCCTTGCGAGAAACAGGATTCAGTTCGTTTGAATTATCTTCACTCATTTGCGAATCACTAGTTTGATGTACAAGTAAAAGGTTCTCAATTTTGACGAAAAGTTTAACCTATAAGTCAAACTTTAAATAGCATCCACCACAACGTCATAACGCAGATTTTCCACAATGAATTCTTGCCGTGCTTGAGTGTTTTTGCCCATGTAGTATTCCAGCAGCTTTCCAAGTGAAGTATCGGGTGGCATGGTTACCGTTTCTAAACGGATCTGATCGCCAATGAATTGCCCGAACTCAGAGGGGCTAATCTCGCCAAGGCCTTTGAAGCGAGTAACCTCAAGGCCTTTCTCGCCAAGTTCTTGTTGAGCCTTTTGCTTGGCTTGCTCATCATAGCAATAGATGACTTCTTTCTTGTTGCGCACACGAAATAGCGGAGTCTGCAAAATGTAGAGATGATGTTGTTCCACTAACTCAGGAAAATACTGGAGGAAAAATGTCATTAATAGCAGGCGAATATGCATGCCGTCTACGTCAGCATCTGTCGCAATCACCACTTTATCGAAGCGAAGATTTTCTAGGCCGTTTTCGATATCGAGGGCGTGTTGCAAAAGGTTGAACTCTTCATTTTCATAAACGACTTTGCGAGTAAGACCAAAGGTGTTGAGGGGTTTGCCACGCAAGCTAAATACCGCTTGGACTTGCACATCACGCGCTTTGGTAATAGAGCCCGACGCAGAATCACCCTCGGTGATAAAGATCATGGTTTCATTTTTACGCGGGTGTTTTTCTTCGGTCAAATGCAATTTGCAATCACGCAATTTCTTGTTGTGCAGATTCGCTTTTTTTGCACGGTCGTTTGCGAGTTTACGAATGCCCGAAATTTCTTTGCGTTCACGCTCACTCTGCGTAATGCGATCTAGCAGCGCCTTAGCAGTATCAGGGTTGCGATGCAAAAAGTTATCAAGCTCTTTGCTCACAAAATCAATGAGCCAACCGCGGAGGGCTGGACCATCGGGCGCAATGTTACTTGAGCCAAGACGCGTCTTGGTTTGCGACTCAAACACAGGCTCTTGTACACGCACAGAAACAGCACCAACGATGCAACTGCGCACATCTCCTGCGTCAAAATCTTTCTTATAAAAATCGCGAGCTGTCTTCACCACGGCTTCGCGGAAAGCATTGAGATGGGTACCACCTTGCGTAGTATGTTGTCCATTCACAAAGCTCATTACATGCTCACCAAATTGATTCCCGTGCGAAAAAGCGAGTTCAATATCTTTGGAACGAAGATGGATGATCGGATAGCGGATCGAATCGTCGGTAAGCTTGGTAACTAAGTCGAGCAGGCCATTGGGACTAGAATAGGACTTGCCATTGAACACCAAGGTAAGCCCTGTATTCAGATGTGCGTAGTTCCAGATTTTCTCTTCCATGTAGGCAGGAAGATACCGATAGTTGCTGAAAATTTTGTCATCGGGTTCGAATACGACTTCGGTGCCATTCTTCTCTGAGCTTGCTGCCTCTGGATATTCCTTCACCAAAATACCGCGCACAAATTCGGCGCGTTTGCAACGACCTTCACGATATGACACGACAGCGAAGCGGCCAGAAAGAGCGTTGACCGCCTTGGTTCCCACACCATTTAAGCCTACGGATTTCTGAAACGCTTCCGAATCGTACTTGCCGCCGGTATTGATTTTGGAAACGCATTCCACCACTTTTCCAAGCGGAATTCCTCGACCAAAATCACGGATGCGCACTTCGCGATCACTAATCTCAATTTCAATTTTCTTGCCTGCGCCCATAACGAATTCATCGATGGAGTTGTCGATGATTTCTTTGGCGAGAACATAAATGCCGTCGTCGGGAGAAGATCCGTCACCGAGTTTGCCGATGTACATGCCTGGCCGTAAGCGAATATGCTCATGCCATTCAAGGGATTTAATGCTTGCTTCGTCGTATTTGGGGGTAGGATTTGCGGCCATAAGATTCCAGTGAAAATATACTGCACAAATGTATACAATACAAGAGTTGGTAGGCAAGGGCTATTTTGAGGGCGAAACATACTAATTGTTACCAGAATCCGTCTGCACAAACCTACATTCCAATTCCAATCTACCACGGATATGAGCATCCAAAGATGACCATCAATTATGTCCTTTATCTATTGATTGACCGGATCATTCTCGCCAAGGTCTCCGCAATCGTGGGCGCATTCCTTTCTCTACCGTTTATCCGCTGGTTCATGGCTTTACAGTGAGCCGGCCCCTCAAAGCAACTCCGCTCTTTCCAAGAATTCGGAATGCCCGATCTGCCAATCCCACAAACGATCTCTTGGGGAATTCATCCAACGGTTTTCGTTTGAACGAATGAGACTCTTGTGGAATGTATTGGCTTGAATACAGGTACGATCCCAACGCGAGTTTTTCCTACCAAGTGAAATGGACTTTTGGCCAAGCACGCTGGCGTTTGCTACGCAATGCAGAAAAAGGGAAATCACTGCTGCAATGGCATCAGCTTGAGGTCAAGAAAACCTGGAAAATTTTGAGCGACGATGAACTCCAAGTCATTGACTAACATCGCAAAAACTCTTCGTTCCAAGATAACCCAATCGATATGGCAACGGCTTTGCCCACTTACATGGATGAAGTGCTCGGCAAAAAATGAAGGTCTGCAGAAAGGGGGCTAACTTACACGGAAGAACTCGACCTTAGACTGCAAGTCATGAGCGAAACTCGAAAGTCCTTCTGCATTATTCTGCACCGAAAGCGCGGCCTTGTTGACCTCATGAATCGCCGAATTCATGCCGTGAACATTTCGTGTAATTTCATCCAGGCCACGCGCGGACTCCTGCAAATTAGTCGAAACAACTCCAGCCTCTGTGCTGACCTCTTCCACATGGCTTGCTACGGTCTGCACAGTCACCGTCTGCTCCTCAACGGAAGCGGCGATATGGTGAGAAATCGTGTTGACCTCTTCAACGATCTTTTGCAAGTGCTGTAAAGCATCCTGAGCCTCCCGGCTGCGCTGTTCGATGTCAGCCACGCGCTTGCCCACCCCACCAGTAGCATCTCCGGTCTGACGTGCCAAATCCTTGACTTCGCCAGCGACCACTGCGAAGCCTTTACCCGCTTCCCCGGCACTCGCAGCCTCAATCGTCGCATTGAGTGCAAGCAAGCGTGTCTGTGCGGCAATTTGATTAATCACACTGACAACCTTGGAGACCTCAGCAGCAGCAAGCCTCATGGCCTCCATCGCATCTCCGGTACGACGCGTTTCGCGCTCTGCATCAGCTGCGATGCCTGACTCACGTTGAGTATTGCGCGCATCCTCGGCGAAAGCCGTATGAAGCTGTTGCACGGCCGCAGAGACCTGGGTCACATTTTGGGACATGGCCTCCACACTGGAACTGATGCGCTGCACCCCTTGATTGGCCTGAAGCGAGGCCGAGGCAACCGTCTCAGATTGCACAGACATTTCTTCCGTAGAAGCGGCTAGGTCCGAAGAAATACTCTGCAAAGATTCTGAAGAGGATTTCACGTGCTGGCTTAAGGAACGCACATCCGCAATGATCCCCGAAAGTCGTTCCATAAAGGCATCAAAGGCCTGTCCCAAAGAGCCAAGCTCGTCCTTCTGTTGATTTTCCTCGGAACGAACCCCCAAGTTGCCAGCAGCACCTTGAGCAAAACACGCGGAGAACACCTGCAAACGCTTCACCACAAGAATGCGTAACACGAACGACACGACCAAAGCCAATATGAGCGCGGCAAGCACAGCAATCGCAGCAATAATCTTACCCAGTGAAATGGCCGCAGCCAACAAGTCATCCTTAAAAATGGTCGAGCTGACATGCCAAGGTACCAGCTTCAACTTTTGATAGAACTGAAACTTGGGCCGCCCATTCCAATTATATTCCAAAAAGCCTTTACCATCAGCATCCGCTTCAATCGCGATCGTTGTTGGATCTTTGCTTAAATCTTTGAATAAGAACCTTGCATCGGGATGCGCAATCATGCCCCCCCTATCCGTAAGCAGGCAGGGATATCCCTCTTTGCCGAATTTGCGATTGACGATATTTTCCTTGGAATATGTCGTGAGATCGACAGAGAAGGCCAACGCCCCGACTCGATTACCGGTAGGATCATTCAAAGGCACTGCGATCATAAAGACAGCATCCCCACTTACAGGACTCTTGTTCGGATATGGACTCAACCCAACCTGATTCGTTACAATCTTTTTCCAAAAATCCTCCGAAGAAAAATCGTGGCTATCGGACCCAGAAACAGCCGCTGCCACAACCTTCGCATTCGCATCCATGATAATGACATCGACCAACAAAGGATCCGCATCTTTGAGACGCCTCAATTCCGATTCCAGAAATGACCGATTGCCCGAATGTGCTGCAGTAACCCACATAGAATTAGCAGATTCGCGCCGTAACTCAGAGATAAGACCAGCAATCCATGCATCGGTTGCCTTAACAATTTGCTCTGTATTGTCCTGCAAGTTTCGTTGTTCAATATCAAAGACCTCGCGCTGGATACTCGATACCGAAATCCAAGCGAATGCAAAAAAAATCACAGCGATCGTCCCGAGCAAAACCAGGTTAATCTTCTTTGCAAGAGACCAATTGTGCCAAGAAAACATGAAAGCCTCCATAAAGTCTATTTGTCTTTTACATCATATTATATCACACTTGCATTAGAATTTAAACCTCTCTTAACCAGCTTATTTATGGAGATTTCGCACGGTAGACCTCTCATTCTTATATTTCCGCTGTGAAGAGCTTCCTACGACATTTCGCGATATTCTCTGCCGTGCTATTTGTCTTTGCATTAGGTGGGTATTTTGCGCCTAAAAAGCTTGACGTCAAACCAGATTCACTGCTGATTTTTGTTGATAAGCCCAAAGCTCCTCCCGACTCCATTAAGCCGATGTCTTTTCGCGAATCTGTGCAGAAAGCAATTCCCATTCTCAAGGCGACGAAGAAGCGCGGAAATCCTGTAGAAGTGTGGACGGTGGGCAAAGGGATCGCTCTCCCTATTTACTTGCTTCGCGCTCAACGGCAGATTATTGCACGCAAGGGCGTTGTTGTGCAAATGATTGAACTCAACAACAAAATTCCTTCTGCGCGGCTTACTTGGGCGGACTCGTTAGGAGATTCAAGTACGGTTGAAATTCGCGTTGGCGAGGCTTTTCTTGAGGGCTCTTCTTCGCTCGCAATAGCCTTCACGGTAGATTCCTCGGTTACACCAGGACTGTGGGGGGCGTTAGAAAAATTGACGATTCCTCTTTCCCTTTTGGTACAGCCATTCGATTCCACCAACAATGTGGTACGCGATCCAGAAAAGTGGAAAGACAAAGAAATGATTGCTTGGATTGCAATGGAGCCACACAAATATCCTTGGATAAGCCCAGGGCCACGCCCAATCTTGATTCATCACAACGATAAAGACATCGATAAAATTTTGAATGATGCATTCAAGCGCTTACCTACTGCCGCAGGGATTGCCACTCGCATGGGTGAAAGAGCTGTGGAGCATAAGCCACTCTTACAGGCCCTTGTGCACAATGTACAGGAACGCAATCTTTGGTTCTTGGATTTAACGCAAAGTCGTTTTTCCCGCACTATGGAAGTCTGCGATGAAATGAAAGTTCAGTGCCGCATGTCAAGCATTATGCCTTCCGAAAAAGATCCGACCAAATATTTGCAAACCCTTCTTACGACTGCGACGAAAGCAGGCAAGGCAGTGGCAATTCTTCCGCTGACCGAAGCAAACATCAATGCGGTAAAGGCGTTACTCCCAGCAGCGGAATTGCAGGGTACAGAAATTGTTAAACTTTCTGAGCTTATGAATCCACAGGAATAGAGGTTTCTCCATGTCAAAGTATTTGGGTGTAAATATTGATCACATTGCCACAATTCGCGAAGCCCGCAAAATTCGGGAACCTGATCCTGTTGCTGGTGCTGTTCTCGCTGAACTCGCGGGTGCACATGGAATTACAACTCACTTACGCGAAGACCGCAGACACATTCAGGAGCGCGATGTTCGCTTGCTGCGCGGCACTGTCACCACTCATCTCAATTTGGAAATGGCGGCATCACAGGAGATGGTTCAGTTCGCAATCGACGTGCTCCCTGACATGGTTACCTTGGTTCCTGAGAATCGTAAAGAGGTGACAACAGAAGGCGGCTTAAACGTGGCTGCAAAATTCGACGACATCTCCAAAGTGATTCAAACACTGAAGAACAACGACATCATCGTGAGTCTTTTTGTGGATGCTGAAACAGATCAGATTAAAGCTTCGCGTAAGGCTGGTGCTGACTTTGTAGAGCTTCACACCGGCCGTTTTGCTGAGGCATTTGAAAAGTCAGGGCAAGCTGAACTCGATCGTGAAATTTCTCAGCTACAAGATATGATTGCGCTTTCGACCAAATACGGATTGCGCGTAAATGCTGGGCATGGTTTAAACTATCGCAACATTTCATTTATTGCGGCTCTCGATGGCATTGAAGAAATGAATATCGGGCATTCCATTATTTCACGGGCAACCATGGTGGGCATGGATCGCGCAGTGAGAGAAATGCTTGAATTAATCTATCGCGCCGAGCACAAATAGAACACGAGAAAGCTCTGCTTAACCACCGAAATCTTTGAGCACACTTTCGGCAGCAGTTTTTGTGCGTTCAGCAAGTACGCGATACTTCTCTGCAGTAATGTTATTGCGCTTTGCTAGCTCTGTAGAAGCCATTTGTACGTCGGTCTCTCGCTTGTCAATCAATGAGCAAACTTGATTCGCGACTCGTAAGATATCAGCAAGAACCTTGGGGCCCCCAGTCAGCGAACCATGAAAGCGAACAGCTTCAACAATGAGTTCGGGGAAATTCCATTTGAAGAGAATCATTGCACCGACTTCCGCATGATTAAAACCAAATACTTGCGTTTCCTTTTCTAACCCTTCTGCATCACAATTATTCCAATCAAAAGAAACGCCATGGTGAACAGCCCAACGATTCAGAGTAACGCGCCCCACATCGTGAAGAAGCGCGGTTGTAAAAGCAGCTGGGTGCCTGAACTCTGGACACTCATCGACGATGATATCAGAAGCAACAGCCGCCATAACACCTTCCAACCACAATGAATGAGAATCTGTGTTGCTTCCTAGGGCAGCAGCCACATTCCCTCTAAACCATTTGGAAAGTAAGTATCGCATAATGCGTACACCACCCATGCGTACTATCGCCTCTTGCACAGAAGTGATATCCTTTGCAGGACCAGACTCTGCAGAATTTGCATAGCTGATAACATCGATGGTGAGGCCTTGATCCAAACGCACAATTTTTGTGACATCTTCAATAGTGTAATCACCCGAGAGAATCATGTTGGTCAACCGCATCAAGCTTACTGCGAAGGGAGGAACCACTTCGAGTTCTTGGAGCAATTGCTGTCTTGTCATCATGGGATCTACCTAAGGAAATGAATTATCGTTTGGATTTCTTTAGGCCTATTTTACCCAATGCAGATGCCTTATGGCAACAAAAAAAACGATGGCCTTTCGACCACCGTTCAGAAATTCAGGCTGAGAGGTTAATTATTCCTCTGTTTCGCCTTCTTCAGGCTTCTTCTTGCTCTTCTTCTTACCAAGGCCAGCATCACCTAAGGTGTTGCCCGATTCACCTGCGCCAACCTTATGAGCGGCGAGGTAAGTCTGCAGTTCAGCAGATTCCTTGTTCTTGAAGAAGTCAACCACGCTCAAGTACAGCTTGCGGTTGTTCTGATCGATTTCGGTAACGACAGAAGGAACCACATCGCCAACCTTGAATGCATCGCTTGGAACCTTGATGTATTCGGTAGTGAGCTTTCCAACTGGGATGAAGCCTTCGATACCATCTTCGAGCTCAACGACAGCGCCACGATCCAATAGACGAACGATAGTGCCCTTGACTTCGGAATGTGAAGGATAGCTGGTCTCGACATGATCCCATGGATCCTCTTCGAGATGCTTCATGGAGAGAGAAATGCGACGCTTCTCGCGATCTACAGCGAGCACAACACAATCCACGCGGTCGCCCTTCTTGACGAGCTCGGATGGGTGGTTGACTTTCTTGGTCCAAGACATATCGGACACATGGATCAATCCGTCCACACCTTCCTTGATTTCGACGAATGCGCCGAAGGAAGCGAGGTTGCGGATTTCGCCCGTGACGCGTGCGCCAGGAGGAAGTTCGCTTTCGATGGATTCCCATGGATCGATTTCGAGCTGCTTGATACCGAGAGAAATGCGCTCGGCTTCTTCTTCGACCTTGAGCACCACGGCATCAATTTCTTGACCAACGGTGAGGATTTTAGAAGGATGCTTGACGTGCTGTGTCCAAGACATTTCGGAAACGTGAATGAGGCCTTCGACGCCAGAGTCGATTTCCACGAATGCACCGTAATCGGTGATGGAGACGACCTTGCCATGAACCTTTGCACCCTCTGGATAGCGGGCAGCAATGTCCTTCCAAGGATGGGGCTTCAACTGCTTCATACCAAGAGAGATGCGCTCCTTCTTGTCGTTGAAGTCGAGAACCATGACTTCGACTTCTTGGCCGAGAGCGACCATTTCGGAAGGATGATTGATGCGCTTGTAAGACATGTCGGTGATATGGAGAAGACCGTCGACACCGCCGAGATCGATGAAGGCACCGAAGTCCGTGATGTTCTTGACGATGCCCTTACGCACCTGATTCTTGGAAAGATTTTCGAGCACGTCGCCACGCAGGCGGGTGCGCTCTTCTTCGAGCACAACGCGACGGGACACGACAATATTGCGGCGAGCCTTGTTGACCTTGATGACCTTGAGGTCGAAGTCTTGGCCAATGAGGGTATTGATATCGGGGATCTGGCGCAGATCGATCTGCGAACCAGGAAGGAATGCGTCGATGCCGAACAGATCGACAACCACGCCACCCTTGATACGGCGAGTAAGCGTGCCACGCACAACTTCACCCTTCTCAAAGGCTTCGTGAATCTTTTCCCAAACGCGGACAAAGTCAGCACGTTGCTTGGAGAGAACCAAATGGCCCTCATCGTTTTCGAGCTTCTCAATGAAGACTTCGATCTTGTCACCAACTTGGACAGGAGCGCCGTCCTTGAATTCGGAGCGTGGAATCACGCCTTCAGACTTGAAGTTGACATCGACGAGGATGTCTTGGTCAGAGATCTGGCGAACCGTACCAATGACGACCTTGCCTTCTTCGAGTCCATCGAGAGAAGCACCGTAGGTCTGGAGCGCTGCGCCTTGAAGGGCGGAGACGGATCCTAGGCCTTGCTCGGCGGTAAGGATTTCATTGAGGTCTTCGGCAGTGCCGTATGCGAGTTTTGTCATGTTTGTTGTTTCTGGTTTTGGTGTCAGCGTCTGCTTCCTTGCCACCACATTAACATGGGAGCAAACCTGGTTCACCTGTTCATCGATGGTTGTTTGTGTGGTGTCGATTTCAATAGCATCTGGGGCTTGGCGTAAAGGCGCGATTTCACGGCTGGAATCTAGCTCGTCGCGCTCACGCAAATTGGCTTCTACTTCTGCAAGAGTCGTCGCAACGCCTTTGCTAGCAAGCTCCGCAAGACGGCGCTCGGCACGTATACGGTAATCAGCCTTCAAGAAAAATTTGAACTGTGCATGGGGAAAAACAACGGTACCGATATCGCGGCCATCAAGTGCACAGCCACGTTCCGCACCAATGCGGCGCAACTGATCCGTGACCACGGCCCGCACATCGGGGTGTGTACAATACTTTGAGACGGCTCCCGAAATTTCGGGCAGACGAATTTCATCCGCACGCGAAACGCCATCCACCAAAATTAAACCCTCGGCATCAAAACCAAGCTTGGTCGCGCGGGCTAGAGCCACAAGGGCTGCTGGCTGATCATGCGGAACCTTTGCTTGCAATGCTTTCCAAGTAATTCCGCGATACATCGCCCCTGAATCCAAGTACAGCAAGCCAAGACGAGCAGCCACCAATTTTGCAGTGGTACTTTTGCCAGTCCCAGAAGGACCGTCGATCGCAACAATAAGGGGAGGTCTGGGCGCCATAAGAAGGCGGAAATGTAGTAAAACACAATACAAGTGGAGAGTTCTATAGTTCTAGAGTGGAGAGTTGCAACACTTCTTTTCTAGTGGGCTAGAGGTCGCAATTCTCCACTCTCCACTAGCCATGCGCGTTGAGATGCCTAGCGTGGGTTAGACTTTTCCACTCTCCACTTTCTTCTCAAAACGGACTTCACAGAAAAAATCACGGCATACACCTACTTCACTGCTGTCATGGGCAAGCGATCAATGTAAATTAGCCCCATGGTGAACATATCTGATTCCGAACCTTCCGACCAGCCGAAAAATCGTTCCGAAAAAATCATTTGGCGCTGGGTCGATTTTTCTTCAAAACATTCCGGGAAAATCCTGCTTGCATTTGTGATCTTGGCATTACTTGCAGGCTTGCTTGCGACACGCATTCATCTTGATGCAAACCTCGAATCCTTACTGCCGCAAAAGTCCAAGACTATTTTGGCCATGAAGGAAACCAAGCAACGCTTTGGCAGCGCAGACCTGTTCACCATCTCCATTGTGATGAAAGATCCCATTGAGATCGCGCATATTCAAGATGGCATTCGCAAAGAGATGCAAACCCATTGGGATGATGCCGTCACCGTGCAAGTAGATCGCGACGGCTCGTTTTTTAAAAAGCACGCGCTCTTGTATTTGCCAGACTCCGAACTCGTTAAACTCGAAACCCGACTCGCCGCCAAACGCGATGAAATCAAACTTGGTCCTCTCGGCGTTGATCTGCTATCTGATGCGCCACCAGTTCCCAAGGGACCTTGGTTCAACGCCAACACGCCACAACAGCTCGGCCTCCCCGATGAAGCGGCAGATCAGTTCCGCAAGTTCTTAAAAACCGATGATACCACCAAAACAAAAACCCAAGAAGTCGACCGCAAAGAAGGTGTTCCCGATTCGCTCAAGTCTCGTTTAATCGGTCGCCTTGATGATGGGCGCTACGTAGGCTTAGTGCAAGCAGTGCTTAAAAATCCTAGTTCGAATATGGACTATGTGAAGACCGTTCTTGCTCGCTCCAAGGTGATGCTCGGCGCTTATGAATCCAAATTTGGAGATCAATTACAAATCGGTGTGGAAGGTCCCTACAAGAACCTCTCTGACGTGGAATCCCTTGCTACCAATGGCTCCATCGCCACCGTCATCTCCATTGGCCTTACCCTTCTTATTGTGCTGCTTTATTTCCGCACCACGGGTCCACTCTTTTTGGTGCTGGGACAAGCAGCCATTTCGTGCATGTTCACCCTTGGCTTTGTAAGCCTTACCTTTGGTCGCCTAAACCTTTACACCATCTTTGTGATCGCCATTTTATTTGGCATGGGCACCGACTTTTCGCTTTACGTAATGGGGTATTCACAACGCATGTTCCGCAAAGGAATGCATTGGAATCTCGCCCTTGCCCGCACCCTTTCTGACTTACTCTCTTCCCTATTCACCGCATGGATCACCACCGTTGCAGGCCTGTTAACCCTTTTATCATCTCGCTTCGCAGGCTTCTATGAATTTGGTTTAATCGCTACAGCTGGCATGACCTTTAGCCTCATTCTCACTTACGTATTCTTACCCGCTGCAATATTATGGACTCGTAATCTTTCTACACACAGCTTATTTGGCTGGCTGCGCATCGAATCCAAGAAACTCCACGCCCCCTCGAACGTCGAACCCAAATGGCTGCCGCGCCTTGCCGCGTCTACCGCAGCGTTCGCTATTATTGGCGCAATCATTCTGCTTCCCTTTGTATTCAAGGTGCAATTCGAATATGATTTTTCGAACCTGAGTGAATCCAACAAGAGCTGGGCCAAGAGCATAATTTCCACCACCAAGAAAGCGTTGCCGTTCCTTGGTACACAAGACTCCGCGGTCAACAAGCCCAAACGGTTGCCAATAAGCGAAGCGATCGGAACGAATCGAACCTCAAGCCAACCCGTTGTGTTACTCGCCAATAGTCCCGAAGCGATGGATGAGGTTTATGATACATTGCTCAATAGACTCACCGTACAACACGATTCTCTATTACGCAGTTTCCTTACTCTCCGTAGCTTTGTGCCCCGCGCACAAGATCAAGCAGCACGAGCAATCCACCTAGCTCGCATCGATTCAATTGTATCCGATAAGATTTTCAACAAAGCCTCAGGTGAAGATTCTTCCATGGTTGCAATGATTCGCGACATGGCCAAGGCCAAGACATTTACGGCCGAAGAAATTCCCTCGTGGGCTCTCGATCTTTTACGCGAACGCGATGGAAAATATGGTCGCATTGGATTTATCTACAGCAGATTCAATAGCAGCGATGCACAAGAAGCACAACTTTTTGAAGACCGCTACAGCCATTTCAGTTCCAAGGGAAAGGACATCACCTGTTATTCTTCGAGCTTCGTTTACGCAGACCTTGTACGCCTAGTGCGCGAAGACAGCGTTCGCATGAGCATTCTCATGTTGATCATCCTCTGTATTTTGCTGGTGTTGATCTTGAGAAAAACTGGACCAATTCTTGTTTGCTTCTTGGGTATGTTCATCAGCTTGGTTTGGACTCTTGGTCTAATGGGATTGTTGCACCAACGCGTGGGCATCTTTAACCTCATTGTCATCACGACAATTCAAGCCGCATTAACAGATGTGGTGATCTATGTGGTGCTTGCTTGGGAACGCCAAAAGCGCCAAGGCCTGCGCGAAATTTATTCGGGAATGGGCATGCTCATGTCGGTGGCAATCGGCACAACCATAGCAGGTTATGCAGGCATGCTATTCACCAGTCACTTGGGAATCCAGAGCATGGGAACCTTTGCTGTGATTGGGCTCTGCGCATGCCTTGCAACTTCGCTCTGCGTGACACCCTGGCTCTGCACCAAGCTCTTAAAGAATAAGCAATAGCCGAACACTCCGCATATTCCGCCGTGTTGTATGTAATGCAGCACGTTGTGATATCCTGTTTGCACTGGATGACGGTGGGGCGGGTCATCCTCGCCATCGGCGGGGATCAGCGCTAGCGGGTACAGAACATTCACATTTCACTCATAATGATCGAACTAATCTCGTAATGAAAGTTCACATTCCTGAGTGTCCCACAACTCGATGTTCTAGCGAAAATTCTATAGACCGCGGAGCAAATTATTGATACCCTCAACCAAACTTTAAGCAGATTCTTTACATCCATAATCAATAAATCTGAGGACACATGAAACACATACTTGCCCTGCTCATGCTCGCAAGCGTTGCTTTTGCACAGACTGCAGAAAAACCAAGCGGCGACGGCTCAAGTGCCACTCCCTATCTGATCGCCAATCTGAACAACCTCTATTGGCTTTCGCAACATTCCGAGGCGTGGGTTGCTGGCACACATATTGTGCAGACGGCAGATATCGATGCGAGCGCCACAAGCACGTGGAATGACACCACAATTAGCGGTGTGCATTCTTACCAAGGATTCTTGCCTATTGGAAACGATGTCATAAAATTCAACGGTACTTACCAAGGCTCAGGGCATACAATTACGGGACTTGAAATTAACCGCCCACAACCTACTTTAGGTCTCTTTGGGTATGTAGGAGCAAGTGGATCAATAACCACTGTAGGCCTGATTGGCGGGAGCGTGATCGGTTTTGACGATATTGGTGGACTAGTGGGGATAAACGAAGGCACTATCGCCCAGAGCTTTGTACAGGACTCTGTGGTGAGTTATGGAAGTTATAACATAGGCGGCCTCGTGGGAACCAATATAGGCTCTATCTCCAAAAGCTACGCCAAAGGCTATGTCTATGGATGGGGAGATAATTCAAAGTACCTAGGCGGTCTGGTTGGCGATAACAAAGGAGCAATCGATAATAGCTTCGTACGAAGTGAAATAGGTATTTCTGATGTCAGCGGTGGTTTAGTGGGAATTAATGAAGGAACGATAAGCAAGAGCTATGCAGTAACTGGCATAATCGACCACGGTGGTAATCAAATTTGTTCAAGTGGCCTCGTTGGAAATTCTTGTGAAGGCGGCTACAAACCAAATTATCAAGATGTAAGCTCTAGCTATTGGGACAGCACCACAGCGAAAATGACAAATGACACCTCTGGTACTGGTCTCACCGATGCGCAAATGAAAGTCGCATCCAACTTTACTGGTTTCGATTTCACCAATGACTGGTATATGCCAACAAACGGCTATCCGCAGCTGCGTGCAATCATCGGAATGTATCCAACAACCCCCAGCGGCAACGGCTCAAGTGCCACTCCCTATCTGATCGCAAATTTGAACAACCTCTATTGGCTTTCGCAACATTCCGAGGCGTGGTCTACCGGCAAATACATTGAGCAGACGGCAGATATCGATGCGAGCGTTACGAGCTCTTGGGACGAAGGCGCAGGGTTTTCGCCCATTGGCGATGCAAGCAAAAATTTCTTCGGCTCTTACCAAGGTGGTGGACATAAGATCACGGGTCTTGTGATCAACCGAGCTAACACAGATTACGTGGGTCTATTTGGATATGTGGGAACAGGCGGATCCGTGACTGCTCTTGGCCTAATAAACGGTAGCGTTACTGGAACGGGAACGTATGCTTATGTTGGCAGTCTTGCGGGTGAAAATGATGGCACAATTAGCGCAAGCTACACGACGGGCTCAGTGTCTGCAACAGGAGCATCATCTATCGTTGGCGGCCTTGTGGGGAAAAATCTAAATGGTTCCATCAGCATCTGCTATGCAACAGGAACTGTGACAGGAAATGGCGGGGATGTGGGTGGCTTTGTGGGGCTCAATAACGAAGGCACAATTAGTTCGAGCTATGCTACAGGAGCTGTAACAGGAACAACTGAAGTCGGCGGATTTGCGGGGGACAATTATGGAACGACTCGCACGAGCTATGCAACAGGAGTTGTGACAGGAACAGGCTACTATGTATATGGCTTTGCGGGATATAATGGAGGTGAAATTGGTACAAATTATTGGGACAACAATACAACAACAATGCAGATGGGTTCCAATCGCAGCAGCGAGCCCAACAATCCTATCGGATTATCCACGTCCGACATGATGGACTCCACGAAATTCTCCGCTGAATTCAGAAACTCAGGCGACTGGGTCTTCTACCAAGGTCACACCTACCCATTGCTGCGCGAGTTCTTGAAGCCTTTGTCCATCACAGCTGCAGACGTTTCTAAGACCTACGATGGTGCTACAACAACGCCATCAGTAACTTATGCGCCTGCAAGCTTTGATGTAAGTCATGTCCAAGGCGAATTAGCATTTACAGGAGATGCCGCCTCCGCAACCTCAGCTGGCTCATATTCTTGGATTCCAACAGGTTTGTGGTCCGACCAACAAGGCTACCAAATTACAAATAAGGCTGGCACACTAAACATTGCGCAACGCTCGATCACCATTGCCGCAGATACCGCCACCAAGGTTTACGGAGAAGCGGATCCTGACACCCTTGCCTACACAATCACGGCAGGTAGCATGGTAAATAGCGATGTGTTTACAGGTGCTCTGGCGCGCGACCCAGGTGAAAACGTTAGTTTGTATGCAATCAAACAAGGTGACCTTGCGCTAAACGCAAATTATGTAATCACCTTTGTGGGTAATCATTTGTCTATTACACCACATACGCTCACAGTCGTTGCTGACGCGAAGACCAAGCGCACCAAGGTTGCAGACCCTGTGTTCACCTACACCGTCACGAACTTCGTAAGCAGCGATGATTCCGCAAGCATACTCACGGGCACCTTGAATCGCGAAGTCGGCGATACCGCTGGCACCTACACAATCCTGAGCGACAACCTTAAGACAAATGCAAACTACACAATCGCTTACACATCCGCACTGCTGACCATTCTTGCCAACCAATTGCCCAGCCTAAGCATCGATACGCTGGTCGTTGATTCTACAACCCTGCACGGTGATCTGGCTGGCTTACTCAGCACTGTGGATGCAGACAATGACACGGTGAAGTCTCGCCTAGCCAAAGACTTCGCAAGCTTTAGCTTAAGCAATGATTCCCTGTTGATTCAACCAAGCGCAAGCGTTGGAGATACAACACTTAGCTTGCAGATTCTGCTGGACGATGGACGCGATACAGTAACACGCACATTGGTGGTTGTATTGAAATTCGGCTCAACAACTTCGATCAAGCCAGGCACCAACATCGTGTTTGAGTTGCATAAGGATCAAGCACTCGAAGCAATCGCAATCGATGGCCGCCGCCTGAGCTTCGCAAACTATGCCGCAGCAGTTGCCGCGCTGCCCAAGGGCGTGTATGTGTTGCGCCAAGGGCACGTAGCGATGATTGTACGTATGCGGGAGTAAACTAAGTTAATAACCACTTGGGCAGATAATGGTGTGCAATCCCATTTCGCCCAAGATTTTTACTGTCACTTGGAATCTGCGTCGACGAAGCTCTAGGGAAATCACATTTTCAAGCACTGCATTTTGAAGTCCCAAATCGCCGATGAATAATTTCTCGTTGACCTCCATAATCCGTTTACCTTTGAGATCATTACGACGCAAGCGATGTACCACAAAGCACGATTCCAAATAATGCACATAGTTTTGCACCGTCTCAACACCCACGAAAAGCTTTTGGGACTTGCAATAATCAGCGATACGCTTGCGTTTACAAGGCTTCCGATATTATCAAAGAAGTAGCGAAGAAGGCGATATATTGCGGACCTCATATCGCTCCACAACACCGCGCAACACAATGGTGCTAAAGATCGATTCTAGGATTTGAATCGCAAGAGATTCATTATCGGGTAAATGATACAGCGCAGGCAATCCGCCTAGATGTAAGGATGTGCAGCAAATTGTTCTTAGCACACAATTTTTCAGCAATAACACCGGTTGACCATTGTGCAAGCAGGGGGCTTTTACCTACGCGCCGAATGATCTTTTACATCTTGTATTTTCTGCATACAGAAAACATATACAAGAATCAATAATTATTTCTGTATACGAAGTTCTATCACGAAGCCTTCCACTCGCCGTTCGTGAACATTTCGTGGGGGCGGAAGTGATTCTTGTACTGCAAAGACTTGCACTCATTGTTCCAGAGCCCCATGTAGAGATACTCCATATGCAATTCGTTTAACAGTTCTAGCTCTTTTAAGATGAGCCATGTACCTAAGCCGCGCTTGGCTCTAAGCGGATCATGGTAGTGGTATGTTGCGCTCATTGAGCGGTCGGTAAAGTCTACAATACCAACAGCGAGCAGGAGTCCATCTTTATCGCGCACGGTGATCTCTTGGGATACCTCAGCATTCCAAAAGAAGCTCGACAAATATTGACCTTCATCGTATTCAATGAGTCCCCAGTTCTTATCGATCCAACGCGCCACTTGAAAACGATTCAAAAGTTCGAGCCGTTCTTCATCAACAACAATGGGGCCAGATGCAAAAGTCAAATCGGCATTATCGCGCAAACAACGGCGCTGACTACGATCTGGTTTAAAATCGTTTACCGGAATACGAATACCCACGCAAGCCTTGCAATCTGGGCATTCAGGGCGAAAAAAGTTGTCACCAAAATGCCGAAACCCTCGTTCCAACAATAGGTCAACGAAGGCCCGATCACCTTGACTTAAAATGAAGCGCAAGTTCGAACAAGCCCGTTCCTGGAGATACGGGCAAGCATGCGGAGCTTCGCGAAAAACTGGAATTGTCACATCCACCGTGTCATATTAGCAATTTGGGAATTATCACGACACCCCCACCGCCCTCTACACGACATCAACCAATTGCAACACGACAACTGAAGCTCGATTTATTCGCAGGCCAAGGAATTAATTCAGTTTAGATGTACACGAAATACTTTTTGCTGAGAGTGTTATGATTTTGAAAATGCAAGACGTCTGATCATTTCACTGTTGCCGACGCAACCCTTGGTGTCAATCGCACGGCACCCGTTCCAGAAATTACCGGCCAGCCAAATTATACTTGGATTGACCCACCTGTAAACACCTTGGCTGCAAAGCAATTTTCACAAAATATTACAGCTCGTTGCGAATTTATTTCGGGCGCATACTTAGTTCGTTGGATCGAATAAAACAGTGGATCTAGAACTGTCGAACACTAGAACTCTCCACTAGGTTTTCCGCCTGTCTTTTCGGGAAACCTTCTTTTCTATCTTTGCAATACTATGCAAATCACAAAAGCTTCTCAGATCCGCGGTGTATTCCCTGCCCTGTTCACGCCCCTATTGAAGGACGATCCCAAGCGCCTGCGCAATTCGATCGACTTTGAAAAAGCCGCAAAGATGATTGACGACTTGATTGCTGTTGGAATTCATGGCATCGTTCCCGTTGGAACCACGGGACAGTCGACCACATTGACCACACAGCAACATCTTGACATGGTGCGATTCACCATCGAGCATGTGAATGGTCGCGTGCCCGTAATCGCAGGGGCTGGCTCAAATTGCACTCGCGAATCCATCGAGATGATCCAGAATGTTTTGAAGATCAGCCAAGTGCCCGTACTTTGCATTACAGGCTACTATAACAATCCTCCCCAAGAGGGCATCGAAGAACATTTCTTGACACTTTCGCGCGAGACTGGTGCAAAGATCCTTGTATACAATGCTCCCGGCCGCACAGCAAGCTACATGCACCCAGACACATTGATTCGCTTGGCTCAAGATCCCAATATCATTGGCCTTAAGCAAGCCGTTGATTTCCGCATTGGTGAAACATACCACGAAGATACGGATCGCGTAATCCGTGAAACCAAAGATCACGATTTTGCGGTAATGTCCGGTGAAGATGGCATGTTTATCGATATGCTGGAAATGGGTGGCACAGGTATTATCAGCGCCACAGCAAACATTCCTGAAGCTGCCGCAATTTTCATCAAGCTATTCGATTCATTCCAGTCTGGAAAAGTCCAAGAGTGCGACGATTTGCAAGATGCCGCTCGCGACTACGTTGAAGCAACGTTCTGCCGAAAGAATCCGATTCCGCTGGGAACCCTTTTTAACAGTCCACTGTTGCTGCCTTTGGTAAGTGTACGCGATACTGCGCGTGGTGATGAGGCCGAAAGCCGCATCCTAAAGATCATTCGCGAAAAGGCTTCCTCTTTACAAAAGTACCACCACTAATGGTCCGCCCAGATCTCTTGAATATCCCTGGTCGCCACCGTCTTGAACGCGGTGGATCCTTTGCGTGGCAATGGCCAGGAGTTTATGCGGACTTTTCTTTGATCGGTCCTGGATTCGATTTGGATGTCGAAGGCGCGGGTTGCTTGTTCCGCGTGACAATCGATGGAGAGGTTCACAATTTTGGTCCTCTGCCTGCAGGTGAACAACACTTTGTACTTCGTTGCGCATCGCATACGCTTGATCAAAGCCACTTTGTACGCATTCAGACCACAAGCGAAAGCTGTGAGCTCATGTTCAAGCTCTTGAATATCAAGCTGCATGGCAAGACTTCTATTATCGACCCTAATCCTCCACAAAAGAGTCGCCATATTGAATTTGTGGGTGACTCTTGGACTTGCGGATTTGGGAACTTAAGCAAAGATGCATTACAATCTGATTGTTCGCAAAGCTTTGCAGCCCTTGCAGCAGAAGGGCTTGAAGCCGACTACTCCCTCGTTGCAGCTTCGGGACATGGATTGGTGAAAAATTTTGGAGAGCAAGTTCCCTCCAAGATCACGCTGTTTTCCAAATACCCACGAGCATATCCGCAAATTCCTTTTTGCGTAGACTGGCTGGGAAGCAAGGCAAACATTGGTGTTGTGCTCGCTGGGGAAAATGATTTTTCCTTTGAGCCTTACCCCGATGGCGAGGTATTCATAAGCACATATCGCAAGCTACTTGACCTTATGCGCAAACGGCACGAAGGCATTCGCCTTTTTGTGCTTGCAGTACAACGCCCGAACCCCACTGCGGATTGGGTTAAGAAGGCTGTTGCACAAGAATTAGAAAGCGGGGCTAACGACATTTCCTTAGTCGAACTTCCTGATTTGGATAGCGCGACGGAGCTTGGATATCTGTACCATCCAAGCATTGAGCATCATCGTCAACTAGCAAAGATTCTGGTTGATCACATCAGCCAGAGTATAGCAGTTACACCGCGCGGATAATAGCGGCTTCCACAGACTTTGCCCGCAAGCATCTGGTCGCTCCAGGCGTAGAAGGCATTGTCTGCATCGAGTAGCCATGCGGCATGCGCACGGTCTGCTTGCTCTGCTTCAGGATCTTTCCAACCAAGGATTTGCTCTGCAACAGCTTGGCACAGATAGATTTTCGAGAGCCATGAGTTATCGCTCGACTCACTTAATTTCCACCCACCATTTGCGAAACGACACCGCGCAAGCATTGCTGTATCTAGGTGTTTGCGCATTAAGTCTGCCATAATTGCAAATGATGGAGGCATTTTATTCACGTCCTTTCCATACAAGATCCACGGGAAAATTAGGCCTTCAATGATGGGTATAATTGCGCTTGCACATGAGCCGTCTAACATGGCAGGAAACATTCCGAGTTTATGATTGAAAGAGCGTTTAATGCTCGCGCAAGCTTGTTCTGCTTGGGCTCGCGCCTTTGCTGCTGATTCAGGTATTTCCCATAAATTGAAATGCCACTCGAGTGCCAGCCATGCAGCCCAAGTCTTCACAGCCAAGTACACATTACTACGCGCACGTCCAAGGGATTCATCGAGGCTATCATAAGTGGTGATTTCATGCCCACCCTCACAACGATCAGAATCCAATTGCATGGTTCCCAAAAACTGTTCAGAATCTTGCTTATCGCGTGCAATAAGACTATCCATGCATTGCACCATTTTTTGCTTATGTTCCAAGAGCCAATCGATATTATTGGAATGCTTGGTATAGATCACAGCACTCAAGACCCAATTCACCAATTCTTCCATGCACATGAATGAAAAGCAGCCCTTGCGCCGACTTTGCTCATAGGCCGAAATGCCTTGGGGCGTAAAGGAATTTGCCACGCCCATATCGTGACGAAAGGTGAGTCCGAGTGAATCTGAGGTTGAATAATCACGCACGTATTGGTCGAGCACAGAGCGCACAGTCCAAGGGTGTCTAGTCAGTTCAAAGAAGAGTTGATCGACCACCAAATCCATGGTGTTGATCATGCGATATTCGCCTTCGTTTACAATCCATAACGACTCGCCAAGGCGCTCTAAATCTTCGAGCAATTGTGTGGAGCCATAGTAGCTATGCACGGCTTGCGCAAGCATCCAGCGCCGTTCACGCGATAGGCTACGACCGCTTAAATTTTCATCGCAAGCCTTCGAAGAATGAACCAAAGCTTCGGTTGAAGCAAGAGCAAAGTCAGCAACCTCTTCAAGAGTCTTCCACCAGTGATTGTACCAGTAACGGCAACGCTTGCCTGTGGTTACCACACCTTCTTGCATAAAGCATGCGGCCACATGCAAAACAGAAACGCCACCGGCGGGCACCTCTGCAACAAGCGCGGTCACTGGCCCCACACCGTGGCGCAAACGCCCAATATCACGCTGTCGCACAGACTCAAGAATACCTTCGAGATGAAAGCCTTGCCCTGCAACCCACGCGCCAGAAGCCCCATAAAAGCCTTTGGCTCGGCCTTGCGCAATTCCTGTCACACGCCCTTGATCAATGCAGCGCATGGCTCCTTGCACATCGGAACCTTGCCAACCAAGGAATACACGGCGGCACTCTTTGCCACGCCGGTTGTCTACCACTAACTCGCAAAGTACCGCAGGCACAAGTCCAACCCGCAATTCTTGTGAGTCCTCTAGCTCTGGATCAGGAAGGTGCGGAGCCTGAGTGTATATGGTGAAACGCAAGTCCTCGACAATCCAAGTGTCACGCCCTGGAGTTAGTTCACGCACAATATCGCTTGCTGCGAAAGGCACCAAAGACACGCGATGCATATCTTCGGAAACGGTGGCGAACTGCGCTTCAGCGTTGAGGTTATGTTCAAAAAATGGGAGTGCTTGCAGACGCTTACCTTCGCGATCTTCGCATCCAATCCAAAAGCTTTCGCGTGCAGGCCCTGCAAGCTCTAGACCTAAGCCGCCACACGCACCTTGCGCACCTAACGTAAACGATGCAAAAGCACCTATAGGAGAATGCTGTGTGTTATAAAAAGGTGTCTGCATGCGAGCTTTTTTCCTTAGGGAAATAGGGCTTAAGCGGAGTGTAAAGCGTAAAGTGTTAAGTTCAAAGTGCAGACAGTGGGATGCGGGCAATTGGGTTCAAGACGATAAAAGATGCACGGTTGAAATACTTTACGTTTTACACTTTACACTGCATTGATTTTCATAATAAATATATCCACCAGTCTACCGAATCCAGCCTGAAACAACAATGAATTACAGACATTCGTTAGCCATTTACAAAAGCAGTGAAAAGGCTTCACCCCATTGCACACAAAGCTTTTATAATCTATACTGCACAGATGAGCAACAACAATATTCGATACTGCTGCGTTCATATCCCTGGGTTCAGACTGCAAATCACAGAGCTTGAGCACCCTGAACTCTTGGGCAAACCTTTCGTTCTAGCCTATATGGCACAAGGGTTGCAAGCCATGAGCGAGAATATGAGTGTTGCTGCCCGCAGGTTAAGAATTCCTAAGGGTATTAAACTTACCGAACTGCAAGAACGTTGGCCAAGCGTTCCTGTTCTTGCTCCCGACATCGAAAAAGAAGAGCTCTGTGTGGCCTCCCTACTCCACCTCGCTGACTCGCAAACACCCGCATATACATGGGAACGAGATTCTTTATTTCTGGACCTTACCGGCACTCAGCGTTTGCACGGCCACGACCGCCTTGCATGGGCTCATGGTTTTTTAGAAACGCTGAAGCAAAATACTGGACTAAAGCAAATTCGCATGGCTCTTGCAAGTACGCGCAGTGCAGCAGAATTGATTGCGATTTCTACTCGACATTCCTCGCCCATGCTATGCCCACTAGGCCTAGAGCGCGAATGGCTCGCAAAGATTCCATTGCGATTACTAACCGTTCTTGAAGCTCGCATTCACACTCGGTTTCACTTGTACAATTTGCATTCCATGGGCGATCTGCAAAAACTGGATCGTCACTTCTTGCAAATTCATTTTGGCCCCGCAGGCGAGCACTTGTATGCAATGGCACAAGGACTTGATTTGCAACCCACACAACCAACAACACAATGCGAATGGATTGTTCAAACACAATTGATAAGCGATATCCATTTAGAATGTGTGATCAAAACTGAATTAGGGCAGCTTGGAGAACAACTTTCGTCCTTACTCCAAGTAAAGCACGCTGAGTCAAAAGAGTTTAAGCTCCGCATTCTTTATGCCGATGGACAAAGCATTGAGACAAGCAAAAATATTGCACAAGCCACCAACAATTTTCTTTTGTTGCAAAATATTTTTGAAGACATGCTTGTTCATATTTTTCAAAAGCGCACAGCGATTCGTCGCATGGAACTTTCCGCTTTGCAGCCAAAAATTCGTTCAGCACAAATTGACTTATTTAGCGCAGATAATACTTGTACGCAGACAACGCCACGCAAAAGAAAAAGCAAACAGGAAATCGCTATTGCTTAGTGCCGCTCAGTGCGCCGTGGCTTTAAGCATCTGAGCAAGCAGTTGAATACCTTTCATAAAAGCATTGGATTCTGGGAGAAGACTAAAAACCAACCAGCCATCTTCGGCAAAGTCAAAGAAATAACCAGGCTGCACCAACACGCCTTGTTTTTGCAATAGCTCAATGCTAAATAACTCATCATCGAGTTCGCCACATTGGATGCATTGATACCAACCCGCCACTGGTTTCGGCATGTACTCAACGATGGGGTCAAGCAGCTTTCGTGCAATTTGTTCATTCTGTTGAATTCGCTGTAAAACCTTATTCTGAAAGGGCTCACAAGCATCTAACAGCATTGGCGCAAGAGATTCTGGCATGGCAGAAAGATTCAAATATGCATCAGCAACAAATTCAAGAGCGGCATTGAGGTCTGTGCGATCTACTTCAGGACAGCCCACCCACACCCATGCTAGTTTAAGCTGTGGCAAGCCCACCGTTTTGCTTAATCCGCTGAGTCTAAAGACCGGAATGTTGTGTGCAATGGTGCGCCAAGGAATGCTTGGATTTTCACCCCACGCAAAATCAGCAAAAACCTCATCCACAATAATGGCAAGCCCGCGGGCCTTACAGAAAGCGGTGAGACGCGCCCAATCTGCCACAGAGAGAACACTGCCGGTGGGATTATTGGGATTGACAACTAATACAGCACGAGCATGGGAAGGCGCCTGCTCAAGGCTTTGCCAATCGATGCCCCAGCCCGCAGAGTTTAGGTCATAGCCAATGCATTCTAAATGATCGAGCTCCGCCAACACATCTAAAAGCGGGTAACCAGGGCGCGGCACCATGATCGCATCGTAAGTGTCACATATGGTTCGAAATAAGAGCGAGTAGGCTTCACTAGTGCTTGCGGTAAGAATGAATTCTGCTGGTTCGCAAGCAAATCCTTTGCGCATTTCATATCGGCAAATCGCTTCGCGCGCAAGCTTACTCCCCCGTGCATCGGGAGTCCATCTCGCCCAAGGCTCAGTCTTTTGCAACGATTCAAGCATGGGAACAGAATCCCAAGTAAACCCAACGGCCGAAGGAGATGATATGGTTAGATCGCAAAAACCCATTGAGCCTTGAGTGAGCGCAAGCTTTGCAGCATCTACTGCCGCAGACCAAGGAGATGGCGTCCAGTCCGAGGGAATGCGTTTAGAAAATCGCAGTGGGTTAGCCCTCTTCAGCCTTAATCTTTCCACCCGCAGCAAAGCGAAGCTTGAGATTTGGCCGTTTGGGGTGCGGGCCTGCTTGAGCGATTTTTTGCTTCGTTTCAAATTGGGTTAAGCTAAGTCGCTTTGCCAATTGATCGAGCGTAACAGAGTCATGATTTTCCAAACTATCCCAGATTTTCCAGATATCCACTTCGGGAGTTTCGTTCTCTTCTTGCATGGGGGTCCACGCATCGGTGCCGCGAATAGGAACGCGATCAAGCAAAGGTGCTGGAGTAAATATTGGGAAAGCAAAAGTCAGCGACATGGGTGTGAAGGATTCAAATTCCCGCATTTGTCCTTTTAGGCGATACGCGGTATCATGGCGATCCAAAGGCCATAGAGTCAACACGGAATCAGCATCACGAGCTAACTGCCCAATACCATTTTCAATTTCATTGGTGACTTGGAAGCGAGGATGATCATTAGCTACTTCAACAGCAAAAGCAAATGTTACATCACCAATCTCGGCAATGTCGCCAAGCCCAGTAATCAATTGGGATGCGCGCAGGTTCGATGTTTCATCAGCTCCACCCATTCCGATCAATTTATAGATGGGATCAATCACAACAAGTTTAAAATCAACGCCATTGAGTTTGCTTTCTACAAGTTTTTTCCGCAACTCTGTGGTGAACATTTGAGGATCCAAATTTCCACCGCGATGATTGATGAAATGGAAATGCTTATCACACGGATTTAGTTCAAGAGCCTTTGCGGCTTTATGTAAGCGATTCACAAAAGAATTGGCATGTAGTTCAAGGTTGATAAACAAAACATCAGCTTGTTGGGTATTCAAATCCAGCCATTGTTTGCCCTGAGAAACAGCAAGAGCAAGCCCAAGCAAGAGACTTGTTTTTCCAGAGTCAGGAGGCCCTGCGAGAATCATTTTGTGGCCAAAGCGAAGGACACCTTCGACAAGTTCTATAGGGAGAGCAGGAGGCTGTGCGTACGCTGTACTCGCTTCAATACCGAAATCAAACTCATTGCGCTTACTCATTTTGAGTTTAAGAGCATCTTCCACACTGAGAGGAACATCTGTTTTAGGCATGTGTACAAGATAGCTACACACCCGCCTATCTGCTACTCCTTAACGGATCAATGCATTGCAGCAGTTGCTTGTTCCCAATTCTGCGGATCGAGCAAACCTGGATAAAGCTGTGCACTACATTCTGGGCAATAGCAGGCTTTGCGATGTGCCGCGGGCTTCACTGCACGCACAGGACTTAGCCACGAGCCTTGGCCATCCTTGACTTTTCCACATGCATTGCAAACGGTTAGATACACCACGGTATCTGAGCTTGCTTGAATTTCGGATGGAATTGTGCGAACAAAATTCATAGTGGAGCAGACTTTCTGAACAAGTGTCTGATAGCGCACGGTTCCATCTTCGCCTAGCACTCGAGAGCTTTGCAGAAGACATTGGAAGCTACGCCCTTTGCGGTGGCGCATGCGAACCATGTAGGCATTGATCTGACCATGGGTTTCCATGGCATCACGGAAGCGGAGCCAATCTTCCTCGCGACGGTGGAAGTCCAAGATATAGTGCCATAAGACTTCGTCGGGGCGCACGCCAAACATGCGGCAGAAGCGACGATTCGCACCCAACAGTCGCCCATGGGCATTGGTTTCAAAGAACACGTCTTGATCGATCACCTGGCTCATTGGAACCTCCTTAACCAACGGAAGTTGGCATCGGCTGCGTCTAGGTTGAACCCGATGATTCTTACCTCATCGAGTATGACACTGAAATTTTCTTTACCGAAATAGATCGCTTCGGGAGATGGAACAAAAGTCTTTGCTCCAAGCACACGACAGTTGGAACGAACACCATTCACGAACACACACGCTTGGGTGCTATCCCAAGTTGCTAGCACGTATGTCCACTGATTCAAGCTCACGGGCTCCAGAGCCACCACGCGCTCCGAAGTATCGAGGGCACCTGAATTACCATTGGAAAGCAAGAAAGCAAACGCGGGCTGAGCACCAAGAGAATCGCGCACAACAGCAAGGCTGAATAGATCCTTAGACTGATCACCAGCAAAACCGATTTGCCCAACCAGATTCATTTGGTAACCTGCGGTATCGGGCAAGGAGCGCAAATTCACCCATGCTTCTACCGAGAATTTTCCGAGGGTTTGAAACACTGTACCGGGATCTTCAACGACGGCAAACTGCGATCCATTTTCTAGCGACAAAGCCTTGCCCACCACGCCATCTACAAGGCCTGCACCATACACAACGCCATCACCACTGCGACCACGCGAGTCTTGGAAAAGCTGCACATTTCCTTCCATGATCCAACTATCAAAACTCCACCATGCGCAAACTTGATATTCGTAGCCCATAGGCATTTCAAGCAGTTCAACTCTTGCGACATCTACAGAAGACTTCGCGATCCAACGCGAGGCTGAATCGAGCCCACGCAAGTTGGTAAATGGACCGCGCAATACCTTCACGCTATCTTTTAAATTCAACGACCACACAGCATCGGCATAGCGATATGGATCGGGGGATTGAACCATAAGCGACAAGACACCCTGAGGAAGATTCGGGAAGCTTACGCGACCAAGGCTATCGACCTTAGCACTAAAATGCGTACCAGGAATCGACACCAACGAACCAATTGCAGAACCAGTACGGCAGGAGACTTGTGTTGAGAATGAAACGCCTGCACGCAGTGTATCGCGAGTGCGCACAGAATCCATCCAAATCACGGAGCGCATCGCTAAGAGACCAGATGTATCGCCAGCAAGCAAAACATACGAACCTAAAGAACTTGGCTTCACAGACCAATGACCTTGATTATCGGTGGTATCGCGCAACACATCTGAAACGTTGACAACATCATTGACATTTGCGGTCAGCTTTTTTGCCAGCGTAGTGCTTTGTGTAATTGCATTTGCAGAGCGAACCTCAACCCACGCGCCCACAACAGGAGTTCCATTAGCACGCACAAGTACACCCGCGATGGTGTTGGTTTCTTCACTGGTACCACCAGCAACAGGCTTACTGCTGCAAGCAACAAGAGCCAACAGCGCGAAGGAAAGGATTATACGCAGCATGATGTTCATGACTTTATTCATGACTCACTACCTTCGTTAAGCTGTGCAGATAGTGGGAACAATTGCAGGTTCAAACGATAGACACGATCGACATGAGAATCTTGCGTAGCAATGGCCACGACCTTACGACGAAATTCATGCAACTCGCGCACGATCCGATCATAAGCATCGCTCGATAAACCAAGGGTCAAACCGGAAATATCGCGTTCTTCGCGAGGCACAGATTCAAGTGAATCCATGGCGAGCCCAGCCATTTGCCGATGCAAGTCACGCACAGAAAGCGAAGTGATATCATCGCCCGTAGAAATGCTTTGCGAAGTCTGCTCGTAGACACCATCTTTCTTCACCAACAAGCCAATGCGTTCCATGAGTTCAATGGACTTGCGCACCTTGGGGGCACTAACCTTGGGCAATAACATATCGCCAAGAGTTTGTGCGCTGGCACTAGGCATCGCAGGCACGAGTTCGCGCAATGCAGCGTTATGCCATGCTTGGTAAAAATCATATTGATCGGTATCGAGAACCGCAACCGAAGCTTTGCTAGAAAGTTCGCGCATCTCTGCAAAAGCAGCCTTACGAACAATCGAGCTCTTGCCCTGATTGAAGCGCACCAAAGCACGGAAGTATTGCAACTCACGATTAACAAGCCCAAGCCCCGATGCAACGCGCTCGACACCCACTTCGCTCAGAGTGCTTTGACCTTCTGCAACAAGCTTCAAATAGACTGGGGAAGCATACCCACACAACTTGGCAAACTCGCGCCAAGTAAAGCCAGCAGGCTCTGCCTTGCGACCTTGGTAGTAATCCAAGATTAGCTTGCGATAATCGGTGTATGAGTAGACGACCATACAGGTAATATACGCTAATATTTTTAACTTCGCAATCTTTTTATGATACAAATCATGCTGTTTTTTCATCATTTCACGTGATATACGCATTTAATCAGTTTTATTTATTGCTGTATGTGATACAAAAAGCATTCTAAAAAGGTCACGTATCTGAGGCTAATTGCCGCTCATGCAAACAGATGGTAATACTGGTGAAATGACAATGTGCGGTTCTATATTTCCAACATGCGAAAGACGAATATCTCTTGGATACAAGGTCAGTGGGAAGGATCGAGCGATGCAACCCAAGCCGCTTACTTAGCGAAAGCACGCGAGCTCCGCAACCAAAAGCCCGACTTGCTGGTTTTGCCCGAACTTGTTCATACGCCTTATTTTCCTAGAGAAGAAGACCCTAAGCATTTCGACTGGGCCATTGAGAAAGACCATCGCTACGTGCAAGAATGGCAAGCCTTGGCGCTCGAATTGAATTGCGTGGTGGTTTTTCCTTTTTTCGAAAAACGCGCTCCTGGAATTTATCAGAATAGCGCTTTTGTTTTTGAACGTGACGGCTCGATTGCTGGACTTTATCGTAAGAGCCACATTCCCGACGATCCTGCTTTTTTTGAGAAGTATTACTTCATGCCTGGCGATACAGGCTTTGAGCCGATTCAAACTTCTGCAGGCAAACTGGGTGTGCTTATTTGTTGGGATCAATGGTTTCCTGAACCTGCGCGCATCCTTGCTCTCAAAGGTGCTGAGCTGCTGATCTATCCGACAGCAATCGGTTGGGACAATGAAGAGCCCGCAACGCTATACCCGCAACAGCTCGACGCTTGGCGCACCTCGATCCGCGCACATTCCATCGCAAACGGAGTGTTCACGCTTGCGGTGAATCGCGCAGGCACAGAAGACAAGCTCCGCTTCTGGGGCAACTCGTTCCTTTGCGGCCCCGATGGTGTTTTGCAAGTGGAATGCGATAACTCAACCCTCGCTCCTTTTTGCACCGAAGTTTGCTGGGATCGCATCGATGAACACCGCCGCATTTGGCCTTACTTCCGCGACCGTAGAATCGACCTGTACCCAGACCTTCTGAAAAGGTGGATTACACCATGAAGAATCGCTACCCTGCTGAGTGGGAAACACAAGTCTCCACATGGCTTGCTTGGCCGCATAATCCGCAAAACTGGGGCAAGCGCAAAGCGGAGATCGAGGATTTTTATTCTCGCTTGATTCAATGGATCACGCGCTTCCAAATGGTGAACCTCTTGGTGTCGCCCGATCGTCAATTGCCTGAATCTTTATTGCATGAGTGGAAGCAAGGCAAGTTCCCTGTCATTACTCATTCGGTGCCTACCAATGACATTTGGGTTCGCGACTATGGCCCATTCTTTATGGAAGGCGCTGGTGGTGATTACCAAGTCAAGTTTGAATTCAACGCATGGGGCGCAAAGTTCCCGCCTTGGGACAGAGACAACGCTGTGCCACAGCAGACGGCACGGCTCCTGGGACAGACGCTGCTTTCATTCTCGCCCATCCTTGAGGGTGGTGCCATGGAATTCGATGGCCAAGGCATTGGTATGACCACCCTAGATTGCTTGATTGGCACCAATCGCAACAGCGAAGACCAGCTCGAAAAAATTGATTCGCTCATTCGCCAAGTATTTGCCTTAGATGATTTGATTGTTCTGCCACGTGGCTTAGAAGGCGATCACACCGATGGACACATCGACAATGTTGCACGCTTTTTAGGCAACGACCGCATTGTGATGTGCAGCGAAAGCGACCCGAACTCACCTAATTTCGAAGTGCTCTTTAGCGCGAAAAAAATTCTGAAGACATGGGCTGCAAAGCAACCAAAACATTGGATCATTGACGAGCTGCCCTTACCGCCCCAACGCGTACGCGGCGATGAGATTTTGCCTGCGAGCTACATGAATTTCATTTTCGTGAATGGTGGAATCCTTGTGCCAACATACGACTCACCAAATGATCAAGTGGCTCTCGATTTTTTTAAACGCATTTATCCAGATCGAATTGTTGAAGGCATGAATTGCCAATGCGTGATTGAAGAAGGTGGCTCGCTACATTGCATGTCGAAGCAACAACCGGCTTAAAAATATCGAGTCATACTCTTAATTCGGCAACAGCGGTAAGCCCAGTTCCTTCAAATATTTGTTGTGTTCCTTCGTTGCGCTTGTGATCGTCTTCTCCACGTTCACCAGAGTTTCATTCACGCCCTGCAAATCAATCTCTTCTTCAGATTGCGCCGTACTCACATAGCGCGAAATATTCAAATTGTACTCGTTCTTTTCGATCTCCTTCATGGAAACCCTACGAGCGTAGCGCTTGATTTCTTTGGGGCGCTTCTGGTAGGTTTCGATGATTTTATCGATATGCTCTGGCGATAATTGATTCTGGCGTTTGCCTTTTTCAAAGTGCTCTGCAGCATTGATAAACAATACATCGTCGGACTTTTTGCAACGTTTAAGCACCAGAATACAAACGGGAATTCCGGTAGAGAAGAACAGGTTGGCAGGCAATCCGATCACCGTATCGACATGGCCATCTTGTAAGAGTTTGGTGCGAATACGCTCTTCGGCACCACCACGGAACAGCACACCGTGTGGAAGAATAATGGCCATGACACCATCGTCGCTCAAGAAGTGAAAGCCATGCAACAAGAAGGCGAAATCGGCAGCAGACTTGGGCGCTAAGCCGTAGTTCTTGAAACGGAAATCTTCGTTCAACGAATCGCCCGGTTCCCAGCGGTAACTGAAGGGAGGATTCGCTACTACGGCGTCAAACTTGATTTTTTTAGCGGGGTTCATTTCATTGAACGAGTCCCACTCATTGAGCAGAGTATCGCCATGGAAGATTTCGAACTCGGTGTCCTTGACCCCATGCAGGAGCATGTTCATGCGGGCAAGGTTGTATGTAGTGATGTTCTTTTCTTGCCCATATATTTTGCCGACAGAGCCTTTGTCCTCAGTCATTCTTTTGCGCACATTCAAAAGCAAGGAGCCCGAACCACAGGCGAAGTCGAGCACCTGGCGGATCTTCTTTTTGGGGCCAGCCGATGGGTCTTGACTATCGAGAGTGACAATACGCGAAAGGATGGTGGAGATCTGTTGCGGGGTATAGAATTCACCCGCGCTTTTACCAGAACCTGATGCGAACTGCCCGATCAAGTATTCGTAGGCATCGCCTAAAATGTCTGTGTCGGTGCTGAATTGCGAAATGCCCTCGGCGATCTTTTGAATGATGGTGCAGAGCTTGGCATTGCGATCCACAGGCTTTTTGCCCAGTTTTTCGGAATGCAGATTGATCTCCGAGAACAAGCCTTGGAAGGTGCTGGCAAAGGATTTTTCTTCGATGTACTTGAAGCCCTTCCACAGGGTATCGAGCAGATCAGGATGTTGAATGCGCGCCATCTCGGCAAGGCTAGACCACAAGTAGGGTGGCTCAATCACATAGTGAGCCTTGAGGCGCATCTGCTTTTCAAAGTCGGCTACATCGCGCTTGTTTTGGAAATACCAAATAGCTAGGGGCGCTCGCCGTTCATTCTCTGCAGGCTTGGGGTAATCGCGGCCGAGCTCTTTCTTGGCAGCCAGCTCGTAGTTATCGGAGAGATAGCGCAAGAAGAGAAATGAAAGCATGTAGTCACGGAAATCGTCGGGATCCATAGCGCCGCGCAGATTATCGGCAATGTCCCACAGGGTTTTGCCTAAACGGCTGAGTTGTTCTTTGGTCATGGTTGGTTAGTCCTTGTATTCCGAAGGGGGAAGGCCTTTGGTGTATTTGGCCAATTTCTTTTCTTCTGTTTTGACACGTCGTTCCAGCTTTTTCAAATCTTCTTCCGCATGCAGTTTTTCGGGTTGAATTCCGCGTTGGCCGAGCATGTCGCGCACACTCACATTATTCTGCACATGCTCTTTGGTGATGGCGTGTTCGCCCTGTAAATTCGACTGTTCCACATTGTGGTTTGTCATTTCTGTGGCAAGGTTCTTTGCAGCAATCGTGAGTGTAGGCAAAAAGTCCGCCAATGGGCGAGTCTGTACAATGCCATACTTGTCTTTCATGGCTTGGGTGGTATAGCCTCCAAACAAGGCTTGATCGCCACGCGAACGAATCCGGCCAAAGCCAGCCTCGTCGACGCCCCGCTCATAAATATTCTGCGAAAGAACTTTTTCAGATTCCTTTAGGCGATCGCGAGCTTCCATGCGTGCTTGCAATCGCATGCGGTCTTCAATCAGTTCTTGCTTGCGAGTCTGTACCGCAAAGTAGCTTTGAGCAAAAGCTATTTCGGGCTTGCGCGGATCACCATTTTGGGCGATCAAGTAGCACGCATAGCGGGTAAGCATAAAATCATCGATTTGCCTCTGCCCACCCTTGCCCAATTCGATCATTTTCGTGACGCCACGAAAATGATCAGAAGCCTTATGGTTACTGGCTTCGCAGGATTCTATGGCACGACTGATTGCAGACTGAAAATTCTCCCAGCGATTGTAGCCCAAATGGTTTTGCAAGTCCCGAGCAAACCAGAATTCAATACCCTGCTCGTCAGCTCGCTGAACTGCCGCTTCTAGGTTTTGTTGCAGGCTTTGGAGCTGCTTATCCATGGTTCACATCGTGACAAAGTTGTTCTTTGGTCATGGGGTGGTCTCCGATGCACGGGGAGGAAAGGTTTCGGTATTGAAGCGATAATTCGCCATAAAATCGTTCAGGATTTTACGAAAATATTGCTTGTTTTCTTCAAGCATTTCGCGTGGGTCGAATAAAGAATAGTTCCCATGGCTTAACACATTGATGAGGCGCGCGTGCAAGATTCCATCGGGATCATTTTCTTCTCGCTTGATGCAGGCCGAGAAATTCTTAAAGCCATGGAATGTCGCTGTCTTCTCCAAGATTCCGCGAAGAATATTGAAGTGATAGGTGAATAACTGATCGGACTCAACTGCCGCATGCAATTGTTCGAGCAAGGCGATATGATGGTAGAATGGAGTGTCGTTTGTATAGCGCAGGGAATAAGTGTTATCTACTTTCTTGTGATTTAAAAAGTAGGGTTGTAGATTGCGTGTTTCATTCAGTTCGTTCCACATCACGTTAAAGAATAATGCGTGATGGGTGGAAATAACTGTTTTGATTTTATTGTTCGAGGCTTTTAGCAACTGCGCGAGATGACTGGCTACGGCAATCGCATTGTTATCGTCAAGGGATGAAATCGGGTCGTCGATATAGAGGTACTTTACCCAATTATAGGCTTGCTGTTCATCAATGGCCAACTGTGCCACGGCAAGAAAAAAGCACCAGACAAAGATATTCTCTTCCCCTCGTGACACTTTGATCGGAATCAGATTTCCCTCTGCATCTCTCTCACGAAAGAAGGCAACGGTACTTTCTTGATAATCGATGTAAATATTAAAGTCTGCATAACGACTCAAGAGAGGTCGGATTCGATTTTCCATCTCCAGTTCTTGCAAGCCACCAAAAAAGCGCGAATCCCGATTCATGCGCAGCACGCGCGTAGAATCATTTGCCAAGTCATTATCCCAAAAGAACAGATCTTCCGTAAAGGCATTGAAGTAAAGGGTATCACGCGCATCGCCATTCTTGCCTAGGTCTTTGAATGACATGGAAAGACGGGTCTTGCCGGTTCCGTTATAGGCAAAGAGAAGTACTTGATTTATGGTGTGGTGTTTGTTCCCTCTCTGCACGCCATTGTCTAGAATGTGCCGCATTTGGCTTGCCACTTTATCCAGAGAATCAAACGTCAGATCACTCATGCATTTGCCTCATCCATAGCAGGGAACAACTGCTGCATCAGGCCTTTTTTATGGACCTTGAGAGATTCGATCTTTTGCGCTTGCGCGGCGATGAGATTGTCGATGGAGGAAAGGAAGGAGGCGATGTGTTGTTGTTCTGTAATATGTGGAACACAAATTCGCAATGATTTGAAATACGGTAATCCAATGGTTTTTATCGTGCTTCCTATCGCAATTGATTCAAATGTTGGCTTCAAAAGTTGCAAGATATAGTACAAAAACCAATTTGACAATTCAGATTTGCAATTCCACGCAATGAAATGCTGACTCACTGCCATATCAGAAAACAATACCGCGCTTTTTCCAACTCCTGCATCACGACTTAGAATAACCGTTCCTGCAGGGTGGAGAACTGCGGATGAGTGTTTGATTCCATCAATGGAAATTTCATTCTTGGTTGCATACAAGTATCCATTGTCTAACTTGTTAGAGTCAGCAAGTGAAACCCATTTGATGCCACCATTGTAATAGCTTGGTTTCTTTTTATCGGGCGTATGACCTGAACCTCTTTTGGCAAGATCTTCTAATAAGCGTTCCTCCCACTCACCCTTGCCACGAAACTCAGGAAACCGGAGCTTGGGAACCTTTTCCCCCTTGGCAGGGAACAGCTGCTGCATCAAGCCCTTCTTATAGGTTTTGAGGCCATCGAGCTTTTGGGTATGGGCAGAAATCAGAGAATCCAGGGAGGAAAGACAATCGGCGATGCGTTGTTGCTCGATAGGCTCAGGGTATGGAATGGGCATACCCATAAAAGCATCATTTGAAATAGCCATACGATCATGGCGTGCGCCAGTATTTGAAACCGATTTCAGATAGTCATACCAGCGGTCAGTATTGAAGTATTGGTCGTAATAGCCACAGGTATCATGCTTAAAACGAAAAACTGTATATAATGGGGACATAACCCCACGGCCAATCTTATTTTGCGAAATCGGGCCAACTGGTGCGGAGTTTGAGATGCGGGGATTATAAACGAAGTCACCTTTTTCAACAACGAAGTAATTGCCTAAGTTGTCTTTATTCGCAATGTCTTTATCAAAAAAGTCCCGTTGATCAACCACGCCATCAACTGCTGAATTTGATAAGACTCTTACTTCAATCGATGTAGAATTTCTCTGAGTAACTCGACTTGCCACTTGTGTAAGCTGTTTTATCTCCCACCCCGCACTTCCCCGAAACTCCGGAAAGCGCAGCTTCGGCACCACGTCCGCTTTCTTATCGTGTGCTTCATTCTTCATTTTCTTCATTACATAACTCCCGTGACTTGCAACATCTCAATTGCCGCCACATCCATCTTGCTAAACGCAAACCACTTCTTGCCCAAATCCTTCAGCGATGCGCCAATGTGGTACACCGCCTTGCCATCAATGATCATAAAGCGGTCATGGGCCTTGGTGAACGGCCTCAACTCAATGGGTGGGTACTGTTCGTTGAACTTGCGCACATCGAGCTCCAGCTTACTGGATACTTGCTTAGTCAAAAGAGTTAGAGCCACGTTCTTGGAGCGTTTCGAAAAAAGCACCAGCACGCTTTCGTCGATGTAATTATCGATTAGCACAATGGAATGCTTGGCACTTTTGACCAGCTTGCTCACAAAGGCATGGGCGTCAAACACCTGGCCATCGTAAAAGATGCCCTGCTTGGGTGGAAGCTTGCCCTCGTCCATGGCCAAAAATAAGTCGTTCACCTTTTGGTCGGTGATTTGTTGTTTGTGCTCTACGGCATCTATGCGTTGGAATAAGGAGGCGTTGCTCTGGATAAACGAGCGCATTTCCACAAAGGCATTGATGATCTGGATGCTCACCCGAACTGCTACATCGCTACGGAGCACAGCCGAAAGCATGGCCACGCCTTGTTCTGTAAAAGCATAGGGAAGGTATTTGAGATGTTGTCCTTGTTTCTTTTTGTTTAAGATCACAGTTTGTGATCTTAAACCATTGAAACGGCCTTGTATGGAGTCTAGTTCATCTGCTTCAGTTCTAGTCAGTTGAAATCGAAATAAATCTGGAAAGCGCTCTAAATTACGCTTTACAGCTTGGTTCAGTGCGCCTGTTTCGACATGGTACAACTCGCTTAGGTCACTATCTAACATAACTTGCACACCACGGACTACATGAATCCGTTGCTTGATGCCTTGTGCATTTTCGAATGCAGTCAGCCCCTTTTTCGTTTCGTTGTTATCATACCTTTCGTGGCTCAAATCGTTCCTCAACTTCTTACTCATACGCATTCAAACCCGAAATTGCGCGGCCATTGGCAAGCTTCTGCAAGTAGGGTACTAGGTCATCCATTAGTTTCAATTCTACCACGCGCCGTTCTTTCCAACTTAATTCCAAGGGCGCCAGCAGATCGGTGAGCTGTTCTCCATCGAAGATCATGCGGTCGAGGATGGTATCGACAAAGCCTTGCAATACAAGGGGTCGCAGACCATGCTTGCGAGCCAAACTATTCAACTCTTCGGCTGCCTTCTTGACTTTGAACGCTTGATAGCCAGCGTGGATTTCTTGATCGGTACAAACTTCTCCCACGGTGAGGCTGTTGATATAGTCAATGATATCGTCACGTTCTACTTCAAAATTGGAATAGGAGCGAATCAAATCAATGACTTGCTGGCGAGTCATTTTCTGTTTGCCGGTCTTCTGGGTCGACAGGGCAATCAACTTCATGATGTAATCATAGTCGATGATCGCCGATGAAAAGAGCACCAGTTCAAATTCCAGTTGCTTCACCGCGTCTTCGGTAGTTTCGCATTTACCCTGCTTGCGTTTGAGTTCTAGGGCGGTATCGAGGTACATGGCTTTAAAGCCGCGCAGAGTATCGGTAGGAAGTTTTTGCTCTACGATCACTTTGCTTGCTTCATCCAGATCGGTGTATTGATCGAGTTGGGTTTTGAGCCGTTGCACTTCCTTGAAGTGGTTGATAAACTCGGCCTTGGCGGTATCACCCTTCAGGTTCGTCACCTGAGAGGGTTCACAGGGTAAGCCCCTCGACTCCATAAAGTGTTGCAACTCTTCTACCTTCTTCTGGAAGGCTTCTACCACCTTGGGTGCAGGATCCACCAACCAAATCTCGCGGGCAATGTCTTTGGCTGCACCAGAGAACAAGGCAATAGCGGTATCGACCTCGGATTCTTGATCGCGGAAATCCAGAATGTTGCCCCAAGGCTTGGAATCATTGAGTACACGGTTGGTGCGCGAAAACGCCTGGATCAAACCATGGTGCTTCAAGTTTTTATCGACATAGAGGGTATTCAAATATTTGGAATCAAAACCGGTCAGCAACATATCCACCACAATGGTGATGTCGATCTTGTTCTTGCGGGCATAATCGGCATTGCTGTATTTATGGTCCTTGATGCGCTGTTGTACATCTTGGTAATACAGGTCAAATTCATTGATGGAATGATTGGTGCCGTATTGTGAATTGTAATCCGCAATAATCTTGCTCAGGGATTCTTTCTTTTTGTCTGGCTCCACCTGGTTATCGGCCATTTCTTGCGGCAAGTCTTCTTGCAACTGCTTGATGTCGGCTGTGTTCTTGCCGTTGCTATCGTCGTCGGTTGCTAGGGCTTGTGCCGGTGGTGAAAATACGCAGGCGATATTTAATGGTGCAACGTCAGAACCTGGACTCTGCAACATTTTGTTGTACTCTTTGAAAACATCATAATACAGGATTGCTTCTGTAATCGATGAGGTTGCAAGAATAGCATTGAACTTGCGATTGTTTGTGACGCTATCATGCTTTTTGATGATTTCGTTGACTATGTATTCCGGAGATGGCTTTACCGCCTTGGTTTGCTTTTTTCCCTTGGCGCCAATGCCAAAGTAATCGATATGAAAACTCAGCACATTTTTATCTTCAATGGCATGAGTGATGGTGTAAGCATGCAGCTCTTTTTCAAAGATGTCTTTGGTTGTAATAAAGGAACCCACATTGCCATCGATTTTTTGATAGGTCGCATTGTCGTCAAAAATGGGAGTGCCCGTAAAACCGAAGAGCTGCGCTTTGGGAAAGAAATCTTTAATGGCCTTGTGGTTCTCACCAAATTGGGATCGGTGGCATTCATCGAAAATGAACACGACACGCTTGTCGCGCAATGGTTCCAGCCTTTCTTTATAAGACTTTTTTCCATCCTTTAATTGCGCCTTATTGCGCTTGCTATTTTCATCAAGTGCTAGACCCAGCTTCTGAATGGTAGTGACAATCACCTTGTCGGCGTAGTCTTCGGAGAGCATTCGCCGCACCAGCGCTTCGGTATTGGTATTTTGTTCGACGCAGCCTTCCTGGAACTTATTGAATTCCTCGCGGGTTTGTCGGTCCAGGTCTTTGCGGTCCACCACAAAGAGGCATTTTTCAATTTCGGGATTATCCTTTAACAGCGTAGATGTCTTAAAGGAGGTGAGAGTTTTTCCGCTACCCGTAGTGTGCCAAATGTAGCCGTTGCCACGGTTTTCGTGGATGGCATCTACAATGGCTTTCACAGCGTAGATCTGGTATGGGCGCATAATGAGCATCTTCTGCTCACTCTGCACGAGCACCATGTATCGGCTGATCAGTTGTCCCAAGGTACACTTCGCCAGAAAGTCTTCTGCAAAATCATGCAGATGCGCAATCTTCTTGTTGTCCTTATCGGCGTGCTGGTAAATGGGTAAAAAGCGTTCGTCGGCATTGAAGCTGAAATGATCTTTGCGGTTGTTGGCAAAGTAGCGCGTATCGTTGCCATTGCTGACAATGAATAGCTGCATAAAGCACAGCAAGGAATTCACATAACCGTTGCCAATATCGTTTTTATACTCGACAATCTGCTCCATAGCTCGGCGAGGGCTGATCTGCAATGACTTCAACTCGATTTGCACTAAGGGCAGGCCATTGATCAGCAAGATCACATCATAGCGATGGTGGCTGTTGTCAGTATTGATACGCAATTGGCTGATCACTTCAAAATCATTTTTACACCAATCACGAACATTCACCAGAGTGTATTCCAGCGGGGTGCCATCTTCGCGAGTGAACTTACCCTTTTCGCGCAAAGCCTGAGAGGCTTTGAAGACATCGGCGGTAATGATTTCATCGTGCAGACGGCTGTATTCGGCATCAGTCAAATGCACGCGGTTAAGCGCTTCGAACTTTTGACGAAAATTTTGTTCAAGACTCGCTTTGTCGCGAATATCTTCGCGATAGATGTACTTCAAGTCTTTTAACTTGTCGAGGAAGGCGTTTTCGATCTGTTGCTCTTTGGTCATACAAAAATGCTCATCAGAATTTGCAGTGAAGCCACGCTGGTTTGAATCTGTTGATTTGAAAATACTCGCAGATGACTGTCAATATTTGTCATGTTCACTTGACCTTCCCCTGCGCCTTCACCCACGCATCGATCTCTTCGCGGTCAAAGCGCCACTGCGTCCCCACCTTTCCACAAGGGATCAGGCCCTTCTGGGACAAGCTATAAAGCTTGGTGCGGCTTAGCTTCAGGTATGCCGCCAATTCATCTAGGGTCAACCATTTGTCCAAAGGGCTCATTCTCTGTCCTGAGAAAAATGAAGATGACTATTTGATAACGAAAGATAATATCAAGCATTCAGGACGACGATATTTTCTTCAAACAAATGATCGCAGGGAGATTGCGGCCAAGCCGCAATGACAAGCTGAAGCGGGAATGACGTGGAGGGTCGTAATGACTCGGAAAAATAGTGATGACTGTGAAGCCTTGTATTTCCTAGCATCCCGCGCAAGACGTTCGCAAAGGAATGCGCGTGGGTGCGGAGATGAGGGTAGAGCGGGCTTGGGGAGAAGGACCGAGGATCAGTCGAGCCTCGCGTTCAAAAATGCGCTTGCGGTCTGACCCTGGGCCTCTCACCACGACCGTTCTGGATGCGCGATGCAACGACTATTCTGCGTGCAGAAATGCGCGGGCAATTTGCCTTTGCGCAAGGGATCGTGACACGTAGTGCGCAGACTCTGCAAGAGGCTGCGTTCCATGAGCAAGCTTGCTTGCCATGGAATAGTGCCCGGTTCGTTGAGGCCAACAGATTCGCCTACGCCTTTACCTCAACGAATGCGCCCGTATCAATATGCGTTCATTTCTCTAATGCTTTCTTGGCGAGCTCATCGACCAATTCGTTCCATGGATCACCGGAGTGTGCTGTAACTTTTTCGAAATTGTTTTTGCCGAGAATGGGATCTACGGATTGTTGATATCGCTTAGCAATAATGCTGTTGGCTTTCCAGTTGTGCTCGGCCCAATGCGCCAAGCCTTCGTAGTCATGACAGATAGTGCCGGTCTTGCCATGCTCATGCAGCCATTCTAAAGCCTTGATAGCGGCCTCGCATTCTCCATCGATGTTGCGCGATTCTGCGGGTTCTAAGGTGGCACCAGAACCCCGTGCAATTTCTTTGCCGTCTTGTACTGCAACCCATGCCCAACCGGCTTTGGAATTCCCATTGCGGAAAGATCCGTCAACATAAACGCGAAGCCCTGTTTTGACAGGTGAAGGCACGTCGCGTAAGCCTGCCCAGCGTTCCGCTTCTTCACGGCTCGCAAACGATTTGAACAGAGCGCCCGCTTTGCCATGCACAGCGCGTTCACATTCACTCCAAGTGGTATAGACAACCGCAGGGAGCGGCATTCGAACTGCGTAAAATTTTGGTGAAGCCATTTCGCAATATTACGAAAAACCAAACCGGTCACCAAAGACTAAGCATTCACCACTTGCGACCACTGCGTCACTTGATTGCGACCATTTTTCTTGGAGCGGTACATGGCTTGGTCCGCAAGCTCAATTAGGTCTTTCTTGACTTGACCATCTGTTGGGAACACGGCCGCACCAATGCTTACAGTCACCTTCAAGACTTGGCCTTCGTGCTCAAGCTCTTGGGATTCAATGGCTTCGCGAATGCGCTCTGCTGCCTGCAAAACAAGCGCGGGCTCAAGATCTAAAATTACAGTAAATTCTTCTCCACCATAGCGTGCCACAAAATCATTGGGGCGAATTGCATGAGTCACTGCTGCGGCAACCGATTGCAAGACCTTGTCTCCAATGGGGTGACCATAGGTGTCATTGAACTTTTTGAAATGGTCGATGTCCATGAGCAAGAGCGCAAATGGCTTGCGAGCTTGGGTGTGCTTTGCAATCGCAACATCAAGGGTATCTTGAAAGTGACGATGATTTGCGATCTTGGTGAGGCCATCCATGGTCGCTTGCTTTTCAATCTTGGTGAACAACTGAGCGCGCGTAACTGCAGAAGATGCTGCAGCCATGATCGTTTGTAACAACACGATGGTTGACTTCTGGAAGGATCCACTTCGATTCGTCTCAAGGCCAATGACTGCGATCACATTCCCGTGGTCATCCATCAGTGGAGCAACCATAACTTCTGCAGGTTCAAATTGAGGATTCTCGCCCTTAAAAAATCGATAGCGATTTTCCCGCGAAATTTCTGTCTCGAGATATTCGATCTTCGTTAAGAACACAGTACCGTAAAGGCAATAGGGATCATCAATTTGGAATAGCATATTTTCTTGTAAGTCGCCAGGGTCACCAGCTAAACGAATGATCTTCGCTTTTCCTTCTTCATTAGATGCGGCGCAAACAACGAGTCGATCGGCATCAAATACTTTTCGCAAATGTTCCATAAGCACAGCAAGAACGCCACGCGTATACTTCTCTTTTACGAGCAACTTGGAAATGTTAGAGACAATTTCATTTCGCTTGTTGTTGACTTCAAGAATCTTACGCATGCGCGTACTGCTGATCAACTGAGAGGCAACCACAGAGAATCGATTCAACAAGTCTTTATCGGCATCATCAAAGGCGCGGATGCTTGGGCTATCTACGACTAAGAGACCTAACACTTTGCGACTATCCGTATCGACAATGCGAGACACCACAATGGAATTGACTTCTTCAAGTCTCGTGTAGTATTCCACCTTATCAGGATATGTTTTTGCACTTCCGGTCATGAATCCACTTGGCTCTGTAATCGCTTTGCCAACAAGGCCGGAGCCCGGATAGACCAATACAGAATCCTTAATGTAATTGCTCTTGGAATACTTTGCATTGATCACAAAGGTATGGCCTTCGTCTAGAGAGAGTAAGCCCAAAGCGGAATGTGCTTTGAAATTTTTGCTCATAAAAAACACGATCGATTCAAGAATTCCACGCAGCTCTGCATTGTGTTCTGAATTTTGCAGTTCGGTGATATCAGCGACTTGAACAGCACCACCGGTGCCTCCACTGGGAGGGATCAAGGATGGCGAGACTTCAGCAGAAGCAGAGTCTGAAGGAGCAAGAAAGACATCCTTTTTCGCAGCTTTAGAGGGCGCAGCCACATTAGATTTAAAGCCTGTCGAAACGCGCGTAGACTTGAGGCGCGGAATCATTAGCGCTAGAACAGGTACGATCCAGATGGTTCCAAAATAGTTGGTGAAGAGAGTCGTCCAATCAAAGAGAAGCGGGTCAGCTTTTCCAGGTAAAGGAGGAATAGGGCGAAACAGCGTGTAATGAATATTTAGCCATTCAAATGTTTCGGGAAGCAAAGCGAGTAGAGTCATCAAGATCGCTTTTCCAATCGGGGCGCTAGCGCAAAACCAAAGCACTGGAATCAGATACAGGATCACATTGCCTGGTTTAATCAACATTCCGCACAAAACACTCAGCGGATAAGCAAGGGCTGCAAAGGCAAAAATTCCGCCGATAGAAACGCCGCCGTTTCGATCTTTTTGCAGCAGTAGCGAAAACAGCATGAGCACGCCAATTTCGGCAAGGCTTGCTACGAAAGTCACAGCAATTGGTGGGATCGGTAATTGCGGAGGATTCATCCATAGCAAAAAACCACCAAAAGTTGATAGAATCCAAATAAGGATTCCGCTCATTAGTTTCATAGAATCAATTGACTTCGGATTAATTTTTTTTCCCATTCCCACTAACCATTCCCATAAAGAAACCCTATTGTATCAAAAACATATATTTCTGTTCAAGATTCCCGATGAACCTTCTGCATTTCGCTTACATTGATAGATCTAACAGGACACCATTGAAGACATCTTCGCTTTTTATAGACTCGTTTCGCTATTGGCCCTTCCGACTTTTTTCTGAGGCGGGAATCCGCAAATATTTTGCCCGCAAAGCAGGGCAAGAGAGCGGTTCATTCATTTATAGCAACGACTTAACCAAGCATCGCAAGCGCATTGTTTTTCTGCCGAGCGAATTGAGTTTGTTGTCTGTTCACGTGCCTTTGTGCTTAGAGCTGTCTCGTGCTGCGAAAGAGCACGAGCTTGTGTTTGTTGGTGATGAGTCCTACATGGCACTGTTTAAAGCTCTGGGGATTGAAAAATTTGGATGGTTCTATTCAGCAACTAATCTTCGCTATGGCGACCCATTTTTTAAGGCGTTAGAGCTAAAGATTCGCAGCCATGGGTTTGATGTTGCACTCATGCTCGATTCTCAACCTAGCCTCTTGCAACTTTACTTGACACGAGCTTCGGGAGCAGCCATCCGCATTGGCATGGACTGCGATAAGGATTATCCCTTCTTGAATTTCTGTTTTCATACTGAGAAAAGCTCTCCCTACTCGTTTCGATCACACTTGCAAATACTCTTTCTCTTAGAAGATTCTCATCAAGATCACCCTTTTGCCCACAAGTCCTCGAACCTTTCGAGCAAGCAAGTGATCCTGCTGAATTTGGAACCTTCGGTAGATGGCCATGCTTGGACTGTAGATGAAATGACCGTTCTTGCGCAAAAGATCGACCCACACTATCGCTTACTCGCACTTGCCCCCGACCCGACCCTGCTTGAACAGTGGGGTCCAACCTTAGAGCGCTTAGCGATTCGATCTGCGCCAATAGCAACCTCGTTCTCAGCATTTCTGGATTTGCTTCGCCAATACAAGGGCATGATCAGTTTGAACTCTGCCCACGCGCAACTAGCCCTGAACATTTCGCACATTCCAATGATTCTCGTTCACGATCCAAAGCTTGAGGGCTGGCTTCCGCAAGAGACCCATGCCTGGAGCGCCTTTACGCGCGGAACTCCGGTTCCTAACGACTTCTATAATTTCCTGCTATCGTGACCCTCTCGCCCACTCATCTGGATCACTCTTTGTTGGAACTCGCAACTTGAAAGGATTCCCTTTCTTTTTAAAGTCGTTTGGTTATATTGGAGCAATGATCCAAGCCCAAGCAGATGCGTTTTTCCCCGGTGGAAACCGAGGAGTCCGGTCCCCACGGATCGGGACTGCAGATCTGCATTGCCACACTAGCCTTTCGGATGGCACGCTATCCGTAGAAGCCTTGGTTCGCTTGGCTGCACGCAAGGGTTTGACCTGTCTTTCGATTACCGACCACGACAATGTGGACTCCTATTCACAAGGACATCATCTCGCCGAAGAACTTGGCTTGGAGCTGATTCCTGGCATCGAATTAAGCTCGGTAAATCAGGGTAAAGACATTCACATTCTCGGCTATTTTTGCGATATCACGAACCTTGCCATGAACCTAGAACTCGAGGAGCAAGGCAAGAACCGTCACCTGCGCGTGAAAGCGATTATTAAGAAGCTGAACACCTTGGGCATTGAATTGTCTTACGAAAAGGTGCTGACTTTCTGCAAAGGCCCTGTGATTGGTCGCCCCCATATTGCCATGGCCATGGTCGCGGAAGAATACGTTTCGAATTTTGCCGAAGCCTTCCATAAGTACCTTGCTGAAGATGCGCTGGCTTATGTTGAAAAAAAAGGCATTAGCCCACAGCAAGCAATTCGCATGATTGAAAATGCGGGTGGCATTGCGGTGATGGCTCACCCATTAAAGACCAATGCCGACTACCTGCTCGAACCTCTTGTAGAAGCCGGCCTTAAAGGCATTGAGATCTATTGCCCAGGCCAAAAAGGATCTGCAGGCCGTAAGTACCGCGAGTTTGCTTTGAAGCACAACTTGGTGGGCACAGGTGGATCGGACTTCCATACTGAAGGAACCCTCGTGGGCCTCGGTGCTTTGAAGATGCCCTATAGCGTTGTTGAAGCCCTCAAGGAACGTCGCGAGAAGAGCCACGCGGAGTGGTTCTAGAAACATCCACGCGGAGTGGTTCTAAAAGCCTCAGCGCCGAGTGGTTCTAAGCCTTCGTGAGTTGGGGAACGGTTGAGCGTAAGGACTTTCAAAGGCCGTCGCGATTTCACAATATATCGCATTTAAGTACTCACGGAAAACGAATGCACACTCTTTACAATATCTTTTTTTGCACTTGCATTCTTTGCCTTGTGATCGCTTGTTCTACAAGCCCACGCGAGCAACCTTTAGCCAAGTCACCCGATAGTGTGTGCACGGTATTGTGCGACGCAGTGGAACCGGCAATTCCTGTGCTAACGGATTCTACCGGCGTAGGAAATATCACAACGTATGGAAGCGTGCAAGATCCGCAACCAAGTGCGGGAGGCGCATGCAATTATGGGAAAACGCAGGTGTATAATTTTGCGGCAGCCTCGGTGAGTCTTGCACCCGGTGATCTTAAAGGCTTGTGGAATGGTGGGCACATTTGCGGACAATGTGTGCAAGTGCGAGTCCCTTCGCCTTTAGGCTTTCGCTCTGTGGTGGTACGCCTTATGGACAAATGCCCCGATGCCTACTGCGGCATTGATCTAGGGGGTGCCCCTGCCCGCACGCTCATGGGCGATGCACCAGGGCGTTATTCGGGTGAATGGAAATACGTGAGCTGTGCAAACCAGGATTCCGTTTCTGATGGTGCGCCAAGCCTCGTTGTGAAAGAAGGCAGCAACGCTTGGTGGGCTTTGATTCAGGTGCACAATGGCCCTGGAGCAACAGATTCCATTCGCTACGAATCCTTGGATGGAAAGCACTCTGGAACATTCCCATGGGCAACAGAAGCAGAAAATTTTTTCAAGGTTCCCAACAACATTCTTGCAGATACAGCGGAGTACATATTACGCATTTCCTACTCAGATAAAACCCAAGCAAGCGTTGTAGTAAAAGGCTCCGTGTTGAGTGTTGAAAATTCGTCGATTGAAATCCCGTAGTGGAGAGTTGCGACAGAGCCCTTCTGAAAGCGCAGGCACTGATTGCAGTCAAGCCGCAATGACGTGAAAAAAGTAGCGATGACTGGGAAACCTTGCTGCATAATGGTTAGCGCCCGCACTCCCCCACACTTTTCACTTTCAGTTTTACTCTTTCAACTTGTATTTCGAAAGCATCTTGCGATTGAATTGCACACCGCGAATATGTGGACGCGTTATGAATCCGAGCTCGCGACTATCGACGCAATCTCGCCCTTTGGTGCAGAGCAAAAAGAAGCAGTCGTTTTGCGTGCGAAAACCGTTGATGCGTGTAGTGTCGCGTAAGACTTCGCGCTGAATGTGTACGTGGCTTGAGCCATATTCGCTGCGCAAAATTTGCATCTCGATCAGTTTGAGTTCTTGCCAAGAATACAGGCCAAGATCTTTGAGTTTTACGGGGATGCCATGAATGGAGGAACCTGAGGCACGCTCAATAGGAACTTGGCGGCCGTCGATCCAAAGCGATGGGCGAACTTGAATGTGTGCACCGGGTTCTTGCTGGCGAAAGAGGCGCATGGCTAAGTCGAATTCAGCAGGTGCTAAGTTGGCGAACACAAGGGAATCGCCTTTGCGCGGAACGTGAATCATGGCGAAATCAAGGAACCAAGAATCTTCGGCTAAGTGACGCTTAAAGCCTGGCGCAGTAACCGAGCCGTCGGTTTGCCCTTGCAGAATTGCGCCAGGGCCTGCAGCGAGTTCACGAATTAAAAAGTCTCCTGGATTGGCTTCGAAAACGGTCGCAGTGCCAGGTGCAGCATGATCTAGGCAGCGCTGCATTTTGCAGATCCACACCCAACTCGACATACGCAAATCGGGAGCGAGTCCGTTATCGGGAACGCGCGTGCCTTCGATTACTTTGTAACGAACGGTATACGCAAGCCCAACAAGAATCGCAACAGCCAAGAGCTTTGTCGCCAATCTCCAGGGAGAGTGATGCCGAAGAAGCTTTTGGGATGGGGTGCGTGTCATGTCTGATCTATGGGTTGAAAAACAAGGATTCTCGCGTCATTGTGCGGACCTCTGCGTCATTGTGCGAACCTCTGCGTCATTGTGCGAACCTCTGCGTCATTGTGGCTTGGCCGCAATCTCTCCCTGCCATGAGATCCTTGCCAAGCAAGGATGACGGAGTGAGTATGGATGACGAGGTGAGCATGGATGACGGAGTGAGCATGGATGACGAGGTGAGCATGGATGACGGAGTGAGCATGGATGACGGAGTGAGCATGGATGACGGGGTGAGCAAGGATGACGAGGTGAGTATGGATGACGGAGTGAGCATGGATGACGGAGTGAGCATGGATGACGGAGTGAGCAAGTAAGAAGATTTTCTAATCATCATCGCCACTTCCGCTACCCGCATCATTCAATGAGAGCACGGCTAAGAACGCTTTCTGCGGAACTTCGACGGAGCCGATATTCTTCATGCGCTTCTTGCCTTCCTTCTGCTTTTCGAGTAGCTTGCGCTTACGGCTGATATCTCCACCGTAGCACTTCGCAGTCACATCTTTGCGCACTGCTTTAACAGTGGTGCGCGAAATGATTTTGCCACCGATCGCACCTTGAATCGCAACGTCGAATTGCTGGCGTGGAATCAAGTCCTTGAGGCGTACACAAATGGCTGTGCTATAGGTTGGCGCCTTGTCTTTATGAATGATCACGGAGAAAGCATCCACGGGGTCGCCGTTCAATAGAATATCGAGCTTCACCAAGTTGTTTTTGCGATATCCGCATGGATCGTAATCAAGGCCTGCGTAGCCGCGCGAAACAGATTTGAGACGATCGTAAAAATCAAACATGACTTCGGCGAGAGGCAATTCATACTTGAGAATCACCTTGAATTCGTCGAGGTATTCCATGGTTTTGAATTCACCGCGCTTCTCTTCGCACAGCTTCATCAAAACGCCCACATGCTCTTTGGGGGTAAAGATTTGGGCGCGAATGTATGGCTCTTCAATATGATCGTAGCGGCTTGGATCGGGAAGCTTTGATGGGCTTTCGATGGCAATCTCTTCGCCATTCGACATGAACACGTGATACTCCACATTCGGAGCGGTGGTGATGATGTCTACGTTGAATTCGCGATCGAGGCGTTCTTGCACAATTTCCATGTGCAGCAAGCCCAAGAAGCCAGTGCGAAACCCAAAGCCAAGCGCTTCGGAGGTTTCGGGAATCCAAGAGAGCGCAGAGTCGTTGAGCTGCAATTTTTCGAGGGCTTCACGCAGGATTTTGTAATCCTCAGGATTCGTCGGATAGATACCCGAATAAATCATGGGCTTCACTTCTTTATAGCCGGGAAGCTCTGTCGTTGCTTGATTATCGGTACCTGTAATGGTGTCGCCGATCTTAATGTCCGAAATCTTTTTGATATTCGCAAGTACGTAGCCGACTTCACCTGGTTCAAGGCTTGGCCGCGGATTGCGCTTCATAGAAAAGGTGCCGACTTCGGAGACCAAATATTCGCCGCCGGTTTTCATCATGTGGATCTTGGTGTTCGCACGTAGCGAGCCTTCAACCACACGCACGTATGCGATACAGCCACGATAGCTGTCGTACACAGAATCAAAAATGAGCGCTTGCAAAGGCTTGTCGACAACGCCCGTTGGTGGAGGAATTTCATCGACGATTTTATCGAGAACCTGTTGGATATTCAGGCCCGCTTTAGCTGAAATGCGCGGAATGGAATCGGGGTCATAACCCAAAAGCTCACCAATCATTTCGGCAACATGGTCGGGGTTCGCGCTCGGCAAGTCGATCTTATTGATGACCGGAATAATGGTCAGATTGTTTTCGAGAGCGAGATACAGATTGGAAAGCGTCTGAGCTTCAATGCCTTGAGAGGCGTCAACCACCAAAATTGCGCCTTCGCATGCGGCCAAAGAGCGCGAGACCTCGTAGGTAAAGTCCACATGACCCGGCGTATCGATCATGTTTAAGGCGTATTGGCCATCGGGGCGGTCATAGAGCATGCGAATTGCATGAGCTTTGATGGTGATGCCTCGTTCGCGTTCCAGATCCATGTCGTCGAGCAGCTGTGCCATCATTTCGTTGGCAGCAACTGTACGGGTAACTTCGATCATTCGGTCGGCCAGGGTCGATTTACCATGGTCAATATGAGCGATAATGCTGAAATTTCTGATGCGGGATGTCGGTAGAGCCATAGGGATTCTGTGGAAAAGCCCAAAATTAGATATATTTTGCGACCACTGTTGAGGATAGTCCCATGAAATACAAAGCGCTATTGACTCTCTTTTTGTTTTTCCTAGCCGGCTCCTCTGTAGCAGATGAGTTGAAAAACTTCAATCGCGACTACAAGGGTGTGCAATCGATCAAGGCGATCATCTACACCCACGAAGGCAATATCACCATTGATCTCAACTTCCAGAAGGCTCCCAATACTGTGGCGAACTTCGTGGATCTTGCGAAGAAGGGTTTTTACAACGGACTCACGTTCCATCGTGTGATCCAACGCTTTATGATTCAAGGCGGCGACCCCAATGGCAACGGCTCCGGTGGCCCTGGTTATAACATTCCTTTTGAAAAAAATGATTTGCCACACGAAGTCGGCGCAATTTCTATGGCGAACACCGGCGACCCCAATTCAGGTGGATCGCAATTCTTTATTGTGCAATGGCCCCAACCTCATTTGGATGGCAAGCATGCTGTATTTGGAAAGGTCATTGATGGCCTTGATGTGATTTATCGCATCGAACAAAATGATCCAATGATCAAGATTGAAATCGTAGAGACCAAGGTACCCTAAGCGAAGGATTCTGGATGAGCTCCAAGGACAAAAAGAAAGTTATTGCCAAGAAACCGGCAAAGCCAGCCCCAAAGCCAGCCATCAAGCCAGCTCCTAAGCCTGTCGCGAAGCCTGCTGTCAAGGTGAGCGCGAAGCCAGTGGTGAAATCGGCGCCCAAGCCTACAGCAAAACCTGCTGCGAAGCCTGCGGCAAAGCCAGTCGCAAAGCCCATCGCGAAACCAGCGCCAGCGAAGCCTGCGACGAAACCTGCTGCGAAGCCGGTGGTGGCTAAGCCTGCAGCAACAAAGCCTGCGGTTAAAGTGGCTGCGAAGCCTGTCGCAAAAGTTGCTGCTGCGAAGACTAAACCAGAGGCTAAGCCTATCGTAACTAAGCCTATCGTAACTAAGCCTATCGCAACAAAGACTGTAGCAACAAAGCCCGATGTAAAAGCTGCGGCAAAACCGGTGGCAGCTAAGCCTGCAGCCGCAAAGCCAGAAGAAAAGGCTGTAAAACCTTCTAAACCAGAACCCAAGCAAGAGGTTAAAGTCGAGAAGGTTGTTGAATCCAAAATTGAGCTAAAAGATTCAAAGCCAACTGAAGTATCAATTCTTCTGAAAACATTTAAGCTTGTGCGTACACCATTCTTCTTTGAAATTGTTGAAGCCGAAGATCGCAACAACAAGAAGAAGTACAGTTCCGAAACCAAGCTTCCCGAAAAACCAACCATCTGCGTGCGTAACCGCTCGTCTTTGGTCGAAGAAACTCCAGAAGAATTAATCGAGCGTTTAGCACAAGAACTCGAAGAAGAAAACTTTGGTATGCTGCGCGAATTCGGCCAACAGCTTTGCACCAAGTGCGGCGCAAACGTTGTCTCGCTTGAATTCCGCGTCGACAAAGACTTGGGCTATTGCGAAGAGTGCGCTGAAATTTTACGCTTGGGTCAATCCAAAGAAGCTCGCAAATCTGATTACCAACTTTCGTTACAGCGCAAGGATCCACTTGCTGGTGATGCTGAAGATGGCGATGTGGTCGGCGGCACTGTCGATGAAGAAGAATTGGAAGAGCTCGAAGAGGATTAATATTCTCGAAATGATTTTTGTTCACAAGGCGACCTTTGCGGGTCGCTTTTTTTTTGCAACGACCCACCCCGTCATCACCTTAAGGTGATCTCCTCACGCACCTGGATGGCTAGCTAGGGCTTTAACCCTCTGAGATGTTGGGCTACAACTCGACACTTAATAGTGACCGTTCCAGCTTGCTGGACTGCGGGAACTTATACACCACCGTGTAGTAGAACTATCGAACTCTCCACTGTTTCATTCCTATCTTTGCAGAAAATTCAACGAGCGAGTTTGCCATGTACGACCAGTTTGAAAGCCCATTGATCCGCCGCTATGCATC